>OGXX01000294.1_pt1 | contig 55223 bp, 53 predicted proteins | sample 1576301 | NCBI WGS metagenome assembly OGXX01 (sample SAMEA3541469, study PRJEB24748) | human gut metagenome | biome: human gut; feature: human-associated habitat; material: faeces | place: China | collected 2012
TCGCCGCCAAAGATGCCCCAGAGGGCAATGGTTCGGATTTGGGTTGCTTCGCTCCGCCAACAAAAGGCATCAGCTCAGGCTGGTGCCTTTTTATGTTCTCCAGCCATTAAAAAGAATGTATCAATATTTTTTGCTCAGAATCTTCTCAAGCGTATCCGCAAACCTGACATCCTGCTCCTTCGTCCGCTTTGGGCTCCCCTTGGGGTGCTTTCCGGCACGGAGGAGCTTTTTGTTTTCATACCGCCGCAGCATAAGAGCGTCTATGTTGTCGGCGGTGTATTCCAGACCATTCTGGTTCAGCACTCGTGCGCACTTGGCAAGACACATGCTGGCCAGCCCGTAGTCCTGTGTTACGACAATATCCCCCGGTTTTACCCGGTTCACCAGCGCAAAGTCTACGCTGTCAGCCCCTTTATCGAACACCAATGTCTGAGCACCTTCCCGCTCGATCTGGTGGGAGGTGTCGCACAGGATGATGACCGAGATGCCGAACCGCTTTGCAATCTGCAACGTCAGATCGACGACCGGGCAGCCGTCTGCATCGATCAAAATATTCATCGGCTTTCCTCCATCACCCACCGAAAGGCTTTCGCCGTGCGTAAGTCGGCGTCTTTGAAATGCCCGCCGCTGTTCCATTGAAGGGTGCAGTCTGTGCCACGCGCTGTAAGCTGACTGTGCAGGGTGCGGATGTTATTGCCCACTACAGCCATGACGGTGTTTTTCGTGCACTCTTCCTTGTCACCAAGGCTCAGATAAACGCGTTGAGTTTGCATCGGGTGCCGCTGTTCAAACTCCATCCAGCCCGGAAACCACACAGAGGGCGAGGCGGCAGCGATACCATAGAACAGATCAGTCTGGGTGGAGGCCCACAAAGCAAACAGCCCTGCCAGCGAGTAGCCGCCCAGAATGATTTTGACGTTTTCCGGGAGATTAAGCTGTTGTTTCAGTGACGGAATGACCTGCTCTGTCAGGAAGCGCAATGTGTCCGCTGCATTGCCGCCGAAACTTTCTTTGCCCCACACTGCAGGAGCTTCCCATGGAGAAAGTTCATCGTTCCAACTTTTCACCGGGACAGCGGCAAACAGAAACGAATGTGCTGCGCCCTGCGCAATGGCGGCAACTTCGCTGTCCATGTTCTGCAATTCGTGTTCATCCGTCATCTGGAGCAGAAGGTATTCCGCATGGGCTTCGCCGTAAATGCGGCAAGGTCTGCTCCCGATTTGCATTGTCTGTGCAGTCACTGCGACGTCCTCCCGAAAAAAATTGGTAAGCCCAGTATAGCAACTGAAAAATCATTTTGCAATTCAAAAGGCTTTCATAGCAGTGGCAAGCAATGCAGACGTATATACATCTGCTATTTTTGCATTGCAAAAATACTTGTTGGGGACACCCAAACCCTTGAACTGCATCCGACGGATGCAGGCTACGCGTTTTTGCAAAACGCTTTTTTAGGACTCCATAGGAGTGCAACATAGTAGAATTGAACATAATTAAATATTGTGGTACAATTATAGCGAAAGCTCTAACGGAAATAATGTTGGAGAACCAAAAATCAGTCTCAGCTGTTCAGGAAGCTGCGACTGAACAATTTAAGAGGCTCGAAAAGGAGGGCTGAAGTATGGCACAGCAGGGTGACCGCTACGTTGTTGAACTAAAGGAACCTCATCTGCAATGGGGAGAGTATCGGTATACTGACACACGGGAGACTGTTAAAGACGAAGGATATATTCCAATTCCGCTTAATGATGCACGGAGATTAGAATTGGTCAACAGCAACGCTACTGGCGGAAAGGATATTCTTGGAAAAAATCTTTTTAGGTATACGACTTGTGACGGCTATTGCAAAGGCTTTCTTAAAGCACAAGGGAGCAGCGTGGGAGGTTCTCAGTACGCGAAACAGTTTTCACAACAAGGGGATCTGCGAGCAATCGGTCTATGGTATAAGTATATCGGGGCTCATGTTGGAACGAAAATTGAAGTTTTCTGGAGTACTCCCAAAGATATAGTGCTATCCTATCGGTAAAAGACGCTCATGAAACAAAAATGCCAACTATTCTATGAGGACGCATTTATGTAAGCCCTTGCAGAACGGTTGGCATTTTTATATGAGACGGTCAATGCTCAATATATTTGCAGCGATTTTATTGACAAAATGCTGCGAATATGTTAACATGTGTAATGGGATGGCAGGCTGCCGAAAATATAAGCGGATTGATTTTGCATATCTCTGTAAAGTTAATTTCAAAAAGGATTTAGGTGCATGATGGTTGCAGGGTAGACTGCAAGGATGAACCTAGTGAGGTGAACGTATGATTTTTCGTTTAGGAGAATTATTCTGCGGGCCGGGTGGTCTTGCATGGGGTGCAACAAATTCTGATATTGGTGATCCTAATTGGAAGATTGTACACCAATGGTCTAATGACTATGATGAGAACACCTGCAAGACCTACAGACGAAATATCTGCCCAAAGCAACCAGAGACGGTTTATCATGAGGATATTCGTAAGTTCGACTTAACTCATCTAGCAGACATTGATGCTCTGGCCTTTGGTTTCCCCTGCAATGATTATAGTGTTGTGGGCGAGCAGAAAGGCATGGATGGCATTTATGGGCCGCTGTATTCTTATGGTGTGAAAGTTCTGCAGCTTTATCACCCGAAATGGTTTTTGGCCGAGAATGTCGGCGGCTTGAAAAATGCAAATGATGGTAAGGCGTTCACCAAAATCCTTGATGAAATGCGTAAAGCTGGATACAAACTGTATCCGAACCTTTATAAGTTCGAGGATTATGGCATTCCACAGGCACGGCATCGAATCATCATTGTTGGCATCCGGGAAGATATTGATGTTGAATATAAAATTCCGTCCACAAAGCCGTATGCGGGCATTGACAACACCTGCAAAACTGCTATTACAGTGCCGCCGATTCCTGCGGACGCACCGAATAATGAAATCACAAAGCAGTCTGCAGCTGTTGTTGAACGACTGAAACACATCAAGCCCGGACAGAATGCGTTTACCGCTGATCTCCCACCGGAGCTTCAGCTTAATATTAAAGGCGCAAGAATCAGCCAGATCTACAAAAGACTTGACCCGACAAAGCCCGCTTATACTGTGACGGGAAGCGGTGGTGGTGGAACGCATATCTATCACTGGTCTGAAAATCGCGCTTTAACGAATCGCGAGAGGGCGCGGCTGCAGACTTTCCCGGATGACTACATTTTTGAGGGAAACAAGGAAAGTGTCCGCAAGCAGATCGGAATGGCTGTGCCCTGCAAAGGTGCAAAAATTATCTTTGAGGCTATTTTGAAATCGTTCGCGGGAATCCCGTATGAATCAATGCCTGCTAATATCAACGAATAAGAGAAAATATGTTTACGGAAGATATTGCGGAAAAAATTCTGATGAATCCCTTGCGTGAGGGAGCGGATGAACTTTATGTGGCGGCATCATACGCAACTCACACGATGCTGTCATGGTTTTTAACGAACTTGGAGCTGCACCAGCATCAGACCCTGCGGATTGCTATGATGGTTGGAATGGTTCCATATAACCATCTAAGTGTGACTGTTCATGATGGATTTTGCGCTCTTGTAAGACAACCCTATCCTTCGCAGGTTGAAAGAGTGGAGTGCAGCTACTTGTACGATTTTCCTGCATTTCATGGAAATCTGTATGTATGGAAGAAAAATGGCGAACTTTTTAAGGCATTTATGGGGTCTGCACCTTTCATTCAGAGTGCACTTACTCAACATAATGTTCAGGAGAGCATGACCGAGTGTGATCCTGAGGAAGCGTGGACGCTGTATGACTCTCTTGTAGGCCGCAGCATATACTGTAATCATGCGGAAATCGAGGAATATGTTCAGCTTGTTCCAAGCCATCCGGTTTTGGACATGGAGTTAAATCTTGTGGCGGGCTTAGATAACTATGAATCTGTCACATTAAGCCTTGTTACGCGGAATGGAAGCCCTGGAAACCGTTCCGGATTAAACTGGGGTCAGCGGCCAAACCGGGATCGAAATGAAGCCTATATCCCGCTTCCGAAGGTTGTCGCATCGAATGGATTCTTTCCCCCGAGTTACTTGCACTTTACAGCGATAACTGACGATAGAAAACAGCTTACACTTCGGGTTGAACAGCAAAACGATAAGGCGATAACGACGCCGGAACGCAACAGCGACTTGGGTGAATATTTCAGGAATCGGCTTGGTTTGCCAAATGGGGCATTTGTGACTAGAAACGATCTGGAAGCTTATGGAAGAACAAATGTCACTTTCTATAAACTGGACGATGAAACCTACTATATGGACTTCTCTGTATGAGAATCGGAAGCATTCACTTGAAAGAGTGGATGCTTCTTTTTTGTGCGGATTGCTGTAATTTGGATTGAAAAACAAAGTGATTATGTTATACTGGTTGTGTTCGAGGGAATATTGCACGGGAGGACTATCTATATGGAACTGCTATACTCAAATATTCTGCCACTGAGAACAACCGAGCAGCAGAGAACGATTGCTGATTGCTTTAGAGCGCAGCTTATGCAGGCAGACAGAGCAGACATTGCCGTGGGCTATGTGTCGAGAGCATCGTTAGAAGAAATAGATCGTTTGGCTGATGAGTTGCACGTTGCACATATCGTCCTCACGATCGGAATGTACTATATTGAAGGTATGCCGGAAAGTGCATACCGCACTGCGAGGCACCTCAACGAAAAATGGATGCGCTCAGGTGTTGGCGAAGTCCGCATAGTGAAGTCTTTCAAATATCACGGAAAGGTCTATCTGTTTTCGAAAGAGAGAGCCGATGCTGAAAATCACGAAGTGATGCCAGTTTCGGCAATTATTGGCTCTGCCAATTTTGGAGTTATCAAGCCTGAAGCAGCTAATCTGCGGCAGTACGAAACAGCGATTCTCGTTGAAGAACCACAAGTATTGCAGGATACAAAGGAGCTTATTCAGAATCTGAACACTAGATGCTCCGACAATATTGCTAATGTGACTGACATGCGGCTTGTTCGAGAATTGAACGTTTCGCTGACAGGTGTAGACACTGTCTCACAGATTCCGCAGGCAGATCTGCGCTATTATGAAAATCATGTAACAGCCGTTCGCTTTCCAATACCCGTCAAAGTTCCAGCATACGATGAGCGGATGATGGACGATAACAGGCATTATACGAAGTCTAATCTAAATGTATGCTATGCCGCCCCTAGAAGCGCACGAAAGCCTAGAGACTGGTATGAAACGCAGTTTACGGTTTCCACAGCTGTTCGGTGTGAGCCAGATGGCACACCCAAGTATGGTTATCCGCAGAAAAATGTTCCGTTTGTCGTAATAACTGATGATGGTTACACATTTAAGTGCCATACAACCAGTCAAAATAATAAACAGTTCAGTGCAGTTGGAGATGAACTGATTTTGGGCCGATGGCTAAAAGGTCGGTTGGTCGCAGCAAGTCTTGTGACTCCAGTAAACGATACCAGTGCGGATCAGGACCGTCAGGGCATGATAACGAAAGAAATGCTGGATGAGTACGGATGTAACTCACTTCTTTTGACAAAAACCGACTGCCAAATCCATGAAGATGGCAACACCCTTGACGTATGGCTTCTGTCATTCAAAGAAGGACCGGAGGATGAGCAAGAATGAATTACTTAAAAACTTATCTAAAAACAATAACTGACAGGGGCAATATTGATTTGGCACGGTCGATTGAGCAGACAGCAGCGGAGGTTGGCGACAAATATATTCAGGACTTTAATTTCTGTGAGCATCGCATTGGTCTTTTGTTCGGTAATGTCCAATCTGGCAAGACGGGGCAGATGTTTGGAATTATTACAAAAGCAACCGATATGGGGTTTCCGGCCTTTGTGCTACTTACAACAGATAATGTTGTGCTTCAACAGCAAACGCTTGAACGTGTGCAGAACGATCTGTCTGGGTACTGTATCTGTGGAGAGAATGACTCTGGACTATTTATCCAAAACTCGTTGATGAAACCGGCTATTATCGTGCTTAAAAAGAACAGCCGCATCCTGCGGTTATGGGCAAATGTGTTTGCATCGACTGGTTTTATGAAAGGCAATCCGCTGTTTATTGTGGACGATGAGGCTGATGCGGCATCGTTAAATACGCTGATAAACAGAAATCGACAATCCTCGATAAATAGATATCTGGACAGTATAAAAAACGGAGCATCGAGCAGTATCTATCTTCAGGTCACTGGAACGCCGCAGGCTATCCTGCTTCAGACACAAGTGTCCGGCTGGCATCCATACTTTACTTATTATTTTGCACCGGGTAACGGCTACTTGGGTGGTGATTTCTTTTTCGCAAAGCCGAAGCCGAACTGCATCACCTATCTGGAAACGCTCAAAACTCCAGCACATGATGTGGTTCTGAGGCATTTGGCTGTGTCTGCTCTGATTGAATTGGCCGGAGGGAGCGTCTCAAACTGCTTAGTACATCCGAGTGTCCGTCAGGCATCTCACGATCTCTTTGCGCGAGAGGTTTCTAAAGAGCTTCAATGGTGCAAAGATAACATCGACAACGATTTCAAAACAGAATTTTCGGCAGTATATGATTCCCTTGCCCCCGTAAAGTACCGAAAGGCATCCGGAGAGGATGCTTATGGAAAAGCCAAAGAGTTACTGTTAACCGATGCCGTTAAAATTCTTATTATGAATGGAAAGAACAGCATCGCCAGCGAGCAGTATTCCACAGGAAGCAATATAGTCATTGGTGGAAACACGCTCGGTAGAGGTGTAACTTTCCCTTCCCTGCACACAATCTACTACACGAGAACAGCCAAAAAGCCGCAGGCCGATACAATGTGGCAGCACAGCCGGATGTTCGGGTATGACCGCGATCCGGGATTGATGATGGTCTACATTGATGAACCACTTTATAAGCTGTTCTCTGATATCAATGCAACGAACAATGCGTTAATTGCACAGGTAGAGAGTGGAACCGAACATATAAAAATTTACTATCCGAGTGGGCTGAAACCGACTCGTAGCAATGTGTTGGACGAACGGCACGTTGCGGCTATTTCCGGTGGAACCAACTATTATCCATTCTATCCCAGCAATAACACGATTGAACAACTTGATAAGCTGCTGGCTCCCTTTACAGAAGATGAACCTGTTTATCAGGTCAGCCTTCGCATAATGAAGGAAATTCTTTCCCACATTGAATCCGATGACGACTTTAGAGTGACAGCTTTTATCTCTATTCTTGAGATGATGCTGTCTGAAAAGCCCAATGCACAGGGAGTGCTGATTGTCCGCAGAAATAGAGATGTTGCTCAAGGAACGGGCGCATTGCTGTCGCCGAATGATTGGGCATTGGGCGGCCAGTATACAGCATCAACTGTGCTGACAATGTATAAGGTTACTGGCAAAAAAGGCTGGGGCGGACAGGAACTGTGGGTTCCCAACATTAAGCTGCCGAACGATTTGATTTATTATGACGTTCAGGAGGACGATTCTTCGACCTGATTTATGGATGATTTAACACCTGAACAGAGAAAGAAAAATATGAGAGCAATCCGAAGCAAGGATACAACAATAGAACTTGCGCTGCGGAAAGCTCTATGGCAGAGAGACATACGATACCGAAAAAACTATAAAGGCTTAATAGGAAAACCGGATATAGTAATCACAAAATATCGAATTGCCGTGTTTTGCGATTCCGATTTTTGGCATGGCTATGACTGGGAAAACAGAAAATCTCGAATCAAGTCGAATCAAAACTACTGGATACCCAAAATTGAGAGAAACATGAAGCGAGATCGAGAAGTTACAGCAGCTCTTGTTGAGCAAGGCTGGATTGTTCTGCGCTTTTGGGAGCATACTATTCGGAAAGAGTTGGAAGAATGTGTAGATGACATTCAAGAAGCAGTTGATGTGAGAAAAGAACTTTTCAAATAATGTAAAATTGCTAGGTTGCATGGATGAGAGGAGGCCGCTATGAATCAAGACGAACGAAAAAAATTCTGGGATGTACTGCTGACTATGCACGATGCCGCACCGGAACATATTCAGCAGTTACAGAAAACTATTATTATTCCGAACACGTTGTGTAGATTCCGTGCGGTCAATGAGAATAGTTTAGTACAACTCCAAGAAAATAAGCTGTACTTTTCAACTTCTGATTACTATGATGATCCATTCGATACATATTTTTATCTTGACTATGACGCGATTGATCGTCAAATCGAAAGTATCGTTTCTCTATTGAACAACCCTGAAAATAAGGAAAAGGCAACAAAAATTGTTACGTCTTTAGGAATTCCGTCAGAAGATGTCTTGCGGTCATTGGATGCGGCTACCCAAAATCCGATAACGGCAGAAGCTTTTGAAGAGAGCATAAAGAATGTTCGCAGCCAAATTCTAAAAACACTTTACTCCATTTGCTTCTGCGAAGACCCGCTAAATGAAACCCTCTGGCTGAAGTATGCGGATAGTCACCGAGGATTTGTTGTTACATATGATTTTCATAGCGCAGATACTTATTTATGCGGGAAAGATGGTATTTGCAAAAATTGTCCGACCATTCAAACCCCGCCCAATATTTATCCGGTATATTACTCGAACGAGAAATATGATGCGTCTCGATATGCAATCGCTGCTTTGCTAAAAGTCAGTATGGCATCTAGCGGGGTTTCTATTCCGCAAGGGCTGTTAAGGGCAGCTGATGCTTCTATGATATGGGAAATTGAAAGAATTTCTCTCCTAAAGAAACCGTGCCACGTTTTTGATGAGGAGTGGCGTATGATTTATTCTCAATGGTGTGCTGCACGGCCTTGCATTAAACTAAAGCCCAAAAGTGTCATCATCGGATACCGTACACCCCTATACAAAGAACGCCTTATTATTTCGGCCGCAACAGTTGCAGGAATAAAGGATGTTCGTAAAATCCAAATTAACCGAAAAGATGAATTGGAAGCGGTTCCAATTCAAATAAAAAATTGAAATATTGAGCTGAAGTGATTTTTGATATTTCAAATTTGGTTCAATTTATTTTACTCTGCGAATAAAAAGCCCACAGGCTGGTATGTGTGTCCAACCTGTGGGTTTTGCTATACTTAGCAACTAATACAAGCTGATAGCAATAGCATCAGCCGCTTTTTTGATTATCATTCATGATTCTTCTGGCTCGTCCGCGCGTGGTGTCCTCAAAGGTTTCATCCTCGCTGAATCGCAGCCAATAGGGGTCTTCCATCAGGCAGGCGTTGGTGCGCTTGACGATTTCCCAAGCGTTGTAGTCGGACAGCTCCATCAATTTCAAAATCTCTTTGCAGTCCATCCGATTTTTCGGGAAGATACGTTTCTTTGCCCAAACAACCACATCGACTAATGGAACTTTTCGTTTGTCACCGATGAAAAGGTTCAGGGGCAGATAATACTGCGGCACGCCCTCATTTGCGCAAAGAGACTGCCCATCTTCGCTTAGGTGTGCGATTTCTTTTTCATCCATCATCAATTTCAGATAGGCCATTTTATCACCCCATGGCGGCTTTCAGATAGTGCAGACGGTATTTCAGGTATTGGCGGATCGCAGACGCTCGTTTTTCACGCAACAGTGCGAGGGCTTTGCTGGTGGTCCAGTCTGCCCATCTCTGCCTGCATACAAGCCGGTCTGGATGGCGGCAGCGATACTTCCTGATCGAGCAGGATGACACCTATGGTCGTGACCCCTATGAAAGCCTGAAGATCAGCCATGACAATCTGGTCCGCATGGGCTACGCCGACTGGTTTTGACTGACAGCGAGCCTCCTCGTTTGTTTCAGATTACGGCTGGAGCCGCCTGCGGACTGGACAAATGCTACAGGTGGCAAAATTTCGATTACAACAAAAATGAGATAGACACCCTTTCGAGGGAGTCTATCTCATTTTTCGTTTGGACTATTTTGCAACAGCCCCATATCATGTTCGTACAATCGTAAATTTAAGCGTCACATTGGTACCACAATTCTGCCATACCCAAGCGTGCAACATCGCCCTTGCGGAACCCGGTCTCCTCGTACTTCCCGGTAATGCTGCCATCCAGAAGCCCCGCAGACAGATCTCGGTAATCCCGAACGATCTGCTTATCCAAAGTCACTGCATCATGTCCCACGGCCAGCCGTTCAAAAGAACTTTCCTGATTCCAGAGCTTTGTCATCGTGTGATTGCAGATATCCACCAGCCGCATATCGTTTTCAGGCTGCCGCTCCAGAATGATCGAGATATTCGCGCAATCTCCGCTGAAAAGGATATGATTTTCTGCATCCAGGAAGCAGGTACTGCCGGGGGTGTGGCCAGGCGTGAGAATCGCTTTGATGGTTCGACCGCCCAGATCGATCACGTCTCCGTCATTAACAGGGTGCCAGGGATAGCTGCCCTCAGTAGGATGGCTGGGCACCAATTTCAGCAGTTCTTCCTGATTCAGATCCGGGCAGCGAATAGGGCCACGAGACTGAATATAGAAACGGCGCATCTTGTTGTAATCTGTGGTGCCCATGAGCTTTTCCATATTCTTGTGATCTTCTTCGACATGCTCCCCATCCAGCGGATTCACATAGACTGGAACGCCGGGAAACTCAAAGACACCGCCGTCATGGTCAAAGTGTGTATGCGTCAGCAGAATGATCAGAGGCTTATCCGTCAGTGCACGCACTTCCCCGGCAAGGTCGCCGATACCGCAGCCGGTATCCACCAGCGCGGCTTTCTCTTCACCCTCAATGAGGAAAGCGTTCACCAGACGAAACTCACTCAGACACCATGTATGGGGCGCGATTTCGGTGATTTCATGTCGATACATAGACAAAACAGACTCCTTTCGTGTATGTGTTGATTCAGCCCTTGACTGCACCGGCCGTCAATCCGGCAATGAATTGGCGGTTTGCGGCCAGATAAACCAGAAGGATAGGAAGCAGTGCAATGGAAGCACCCGCTGTCATGATATGCCACTCAGCAGCAGCGTTGGCGGAGTAGCGCAGATTTGCAACAGCAACGCTCAGGGTCTTGAGGCCGGGATTGGCCATAGTGAACACCTGTGCCGTAACAAACTCATTCCAGGCCTGGCGGAAGGCAAACAGCGCGATCACTCCCAAAATGGGTTTGATGGCCGGAACGATGATCTGCCAGAAGATGCGGAAGGGGCCAGCGCCATCGATCGTGGCAGCCTCGTCCAGATCTTTGGGCACTCCATTGATGAAGCCGGAGATCATAAAAATGTTAGCCGCCTGGCCGCCGGTAAGCATCAGTGCCAGACCCACCATATTCTTGGTCAGTCCCAGCCGGCTCATGAGAGTATACAGAGGATACAGCGCCACCGAACCAACCGAGATGAACATACTGAGCAGATATGCCGTAGAGATCAGCTTTTTGCCCACAAAATCTCGGCGGCTGATCACATAGGCCGCCATGGAAGAGGTGATCAGTGTAAACACCACCGTCAGCAGTGCCAGCACCACGCTGTTCAGGAAATACTTGCCGAAGTCCAATTTCTGGAAAGCATAAACATAGTTGTTGAACTGCCAGTTCTCCGGCAAGAAATTTCCGCCCAATGTCAATTCTGCGTTGGTCTTGAAGGAGCCCAGCAGAGTGTAGACCACCGGATAAAGGGTAAAGATACACATGGAACCTACAAACAGCCATTTCAGGATCTGGCCGATCAGGTAAATCACATGATCTCTTTTTTCCGAGGGGCGCATATCCGACCATTTTAATTTTTTCCGTGCCATCTTCCGTTCCTCCTTATTCACCGGTCACTGCGTCTAGCCGCTTGGCGAGAATCAGATACAGGCCAGTGACACCACCGATGATCAACGCTGCCACCAAACTGCAGGCTGCGCCATAGCCAAACTCCTGCACCACAGAGGAACCTGCGGTGATGGGGAAGAACAGCTGATAGATATACAAGAACATCACGTTGGTCTGATTCATGGGTCCGCCTTCAGTCAGAACCATGATACTCTGATAATCCATAAAGGAAATCACCAGCGCCAACATCAGGATCATCTTCATGACGGGGGCCAGCAGAGGGATGGTAATGCGGAACAGGATCTGGGCTGCATTCGCACCATCCAGTTTTGCACTCTCATATACCTCTGTAGAAATACCGGTGAGGCCTGCAATGAAATAAACCATGTAGTTGCCGATACCGCCCCATGCAGCAATGATGATACAAGTCAGCATGGCGTACTTTACACCGAGCCAGTTGACATTTTCATCGATAATACCCAGCCACGTCAGGAAGCGGTTGATCTCGCCGTTGTAAGTGTTGAACAGCAGATAGAAGATCAACGCCATAACAGCGCTGGACATAATGGTCGGGGTAAAGATAATGGATTGTCCGGTAGCGTTGAGCCGGGTGTTTTTGCTCAGCAGGAACGCCAGCATAAATGCAATGGGCAGCGTCAGCAGCAGTTTGCCTCCCACATAAACGAAGGTGTTCACGATGGCTGTCTTGAACACAGTGTCCCGGGCAATGCGGGCAAAATTTGCAAAGCCTACAAATTTTGGGGTGCCGTAGCCCTTGTAGTCAAACATACAGTACCGTATTGTCCACAGGATGGGGTAGATGGTGAAAACAACAAACATGATCAGGTTGGGCAGAAGCATCAAATAGGATGTCTTCTCCTCCCGGATTCTTCTCCCAAGGCTTTTTTTCCTCGATTCCATAGTGTTTCCTCCTAACGATTATCTGAAGGCATTTCTGATTATAAGTATACGGTGATTTTTTTGAAACGTAGAGAAATGGATACCCGATTATGTTGAAAAAATTCCGATTCTTGTATCTGCTTCTGCATATTCCCGCTTAGCCGCTTTCCTGCAGGGTGCGGCGATAATCAGTGGGGGTAATATGCCAGTATTTTTTGTAACAGACGGAGAAATACCGGGAATCCGCATAGCCGGTGCGCTCTGCTACCTCATAGATCTTCAGGCTTTCGTCGTCCAAAAGCCGTTGTGCCTCCTTCATTCGCATTTCGGTCAGGTGTTCGGTGAAGGTCTGCCCGGAAGCCTGCTTGAACAGCTGCCGCAGGTAATTGGGGCTGATGTACAATTCCGCTGCTACATCATCCAGCGAAAACTGCAGATCGCTCAGATGTTCTCCCATGATCTCATCGATCCGGGACACCAGTTCCTGCCCGGGATTCTTTTTCTCTTCTGCGGCACGGTACAGGAGAAGAAGATTTTTAAAGCATTCCTGCAATTCCTCCAGGGTCCCGGCCTCCATGATCTCCTGATGGCAGGCCTTGTATTCCACATAGGTGATGGGGTTTTGTCCCCGGCGCTTCTTCAGTACGGAAAGGCACATGTCCAGAACTGCCATTTTGATGTATGCTGCATCCACTACTCCATGGGGGTAGAACCAACTCAGAACTCCGTCTACTGCACCTGCAATGGTCTCCGCATCTCCTCCGGCCACCGCCTGTGCCACCTGCTCTGTCAGATGGGGGTCGATCTCGGGGCAGGCTGTTACCCGCGTCAGCAGTACATCAGAGATGGTGCGCACCGGCGGAGCCATTTCATAGAAAGAATACTCCGCTGCTTCTTTTGCCTCGTGCCCGGATTTTTCCAGCTTGTAGATATTGTCCTTGATCCCTCCCAGAAAAAAGTGGACCGTTTGATTCCATTTGCGCCGGATCGCCACCACCACAGCCGTCAGTTCACGGGTCAGCAAAAGCGCCGCCGCGGCATTGGTCACCTCCCGGTGGATGGAGAACACAATGAAAGACATTCCTTCCACAGAATGGTTCAGAACATAAGCATCCAGCTTTTTTTCAAAGCGCTGGTTCAACAGTGCGGGCAGTTCCTGCCGTATCTCGGGGCCGCCCTGAAACAGTGCGGCCAGATAACGGTCGCTTCCGATGCAGAACTGTTGTAACTCTTTCATTTCTTCTGAAGCAAGCTCCCCTGCACTGGCCCGCCACATAAGCTCCCGGATCTTCTGTTCCTGATCCAGCCGCTGCTGCATCTGCTCTACCCGATCCTGCCACTGTTGTTGCCGCTGGGTCAACTCCTCTGCAAAGGCATCCAGCCGTTGGATCAGAAGTTCTGTGTCCAGCGGCTTTAACAGATAATCTGATACGCCCAGCCGCATTCCCTGCACGGCGTATTCAAAATCATCATAGCCGCTCAGGATCAGTAGTTTTGCATCCGGAAGTTCCTCCTTGATCTTTTCCAGAAACTCCAATCCGTTCACATGGGGCATGGTGATGTCGGTCATAATGCAGTCCGGCAAAAATCGTTCTGCCATTTCCAAGGCTTCTTTGCCGTCGCGAGCCGCCCCTACCACCTGCCACTCCGGGCAGCGTCTGGTAATAAACTGCCTTACCCCCTCCCGGATATTCGGTTCATCATCTGCGATCAAAATCTGAAACATCCCACTCCGTCCTTTCCGGAATATACTTTGGCAGATGAATGACTGCCTCTGTCCATTCTCCTGCACAACTCCTGAGCTCCAAACCATAGTCGCGGCCAAAATAGAGCCTGATCCGCTCGTTGACATTGAAGATGCCGTAACCACCATCGCTGACCGTTACGCCCCGCTTCAGATCTGCATTCAGGATCGTCAGTGTCTCTGGCGTGATTCCCAGCCCGTCATCACGGACACAGAGGTAGAATCCTCCTGTTTCTTCGCCTGCTGTAATAAGAATGGTGCCTTTCCGGTCCGATTCCTTGATCCCGTGATAAATAGAATTCTCCGCCAGAGGCTGTATCAGCAATTTGACCGTGTAGAGCTTTTTCAGTTCCTCCGGGATCCGGATCTGATAATCCAATCGATCGCCATACCGCATCTTCTGGATGTCCAGATAACTGCGCACATGGCAGATCTCTTGCTCCAGCGGAATGATCTCCCGCCCCCGGCTGAGGCCGATGCGGAAAAAATTTGCCAGATCACGCACCATCTGGCTGATGTCCTCCGCTCCTGCGGCCTCTGCCTTCCACCGGATGGAGTCCAGCGTGTTATACAAAAAATGCGGGTTGATCTGGGCCTGCAAAGCCTGCAGTTCCGCTCGGCGTTTCAGCCGTTGCTCCAGTTCAATGGCATTATTCTTTTCCTCGAGCTGGTGGCTGTATTGCTTCTCCCTGTCCAGCATCTCATTGCTGCTCCGGAGCATCTGGTTGTAGCTTTTTGTCAGCAATGCGATCTCATCGTTGCCTTCATAGCAGAACTCCTGCCTCACATTCTGGCAATTGATCAACTCCCGCAAGGGGGCTGTGAACCAATGGAGCATCAGCAGGCACACCATCCCTGTTACCATGATCAGTGTCCCGCCTTCCACAAGCAGCAGCTGCAGATAGGATCGGGATTCTTCCCGTGCTGTGGTAGATGCCTGCAGACACACGATGGTCCACGGTGTTACCGATACCTTGCGGGCGACACCGTAATACCTTTTTCCGTCTAATCTAACATCTAAAACTGTATTTTCTGCGGCGGTCAGCCGGCTCAACAGCTCCGGTTCCCTTATCAACTCTTCCGCTGCGGCATTCACACAGGTCACGGGGCTGCCTTCCTGATCCAGCACAAGGATCGCCGATTCCGCTTCGGGAACGATTTTTCGGATCAGTGCCTGAATCTCCTTACAGTCCAGATTTACCACTAAAATGCATTTCCGGGTGGCAGAATACACCTGCGCTGAGGAGACACTGAATCGATAGAGCACCGGTACCACCCATTTCCGGGAGCGGAAGATCTCGTCATTGCGGACGGTGCAGAACTCCAGAAATGAATTTCCTTCCCGGATCTCGGACCACAGCGCAACTTTTTCCAGTGAAAACCCCGGAGTCAACAGGGTGCTGCCGTCCGTAAATGCACCATAATCCGTGTAGAGATACAGATCGCTGATCAGGCTGTCGGACACCTTTTTTGTGGATAGGGGTGCAGCGAGATTGGACATTGCCACGCTGTAGGCTGCCGCATTGGGGTTTGCAAAGTAATTTGCCAAAATGCTGTCCAGCCCCGATTCAGCCTTAAAATAAAGCAGCCGCTCGATGCTCCCGCTAACGCGGGTAGACAGATAGTTCTCTGTCTGTTCCGCTGTCCGCAGAACGGTCTCTTCCATATTCTCCTCGATCGTGTCGTTGATATGGCGGTTCAGGATGATCTGATTCAGGGTGATGGCAACCAGAAAGATCACGGTGATGGTGGCAGTGACCTTCAGAACGATCGAACCATTGTGATGATGCGTGTAATTGTTCATACAGCTTCTTTCTTCTCAGAAGCACCAATAGAGGGACCCGGAGCCGGGTTCCTCTATTGGTGCTTCACATATATGGATCAAATGGGAGCGGAGTTCAGTTTAAGTTCCGATGCACGCGGGCATCTGTTATCAAACGGAAGTGTCCTGATTCTTTGCGGTAAAATTGGGATAAACGATACGCTTTGCCCCATCGGCAATCGACTTATCATAGGCGTTGTTGTACCGATCGTTCAGCTCGCTGATGGCCTGATCAATGTCCTTCAGACCAAAAATGCACTGAACCGCCACGGTGGAGTAATCCTCGCCCTCGATGGAAATGGCGGGGCGGATCGGCCAGTTCTGATCGTTTGACCCAATGGCCAAATCCGGCATGGTCTCAATGGAAGCCGGCGGTTCTGCACCTTCCACGGCGCTCTTGATCATGACAGTGCCGAGACCGGCGGTATAATAGGGACCCATGACTTCATCGCTGTGGAGGAATTCCATGACCTTCCATGCTTCATCCGGGTGCTTTGTGGAGGCATTGATCGCTTTATCGGAACCGCCAAACCACAGGTTCTGCACACCGTCCGTATTTCCGGACAGGCTGGGGATCTGGCAGCAGTTCCAGTTGATATCCGTGGGGAACTGGCTCTGGTAAACGCCGGGCTCTGCATGGCTCAAGGAGAAATAGAAGGCAATGTTGCCTGCTGCAAACTGGGTGCGCAGGGGGTCAATGTCCAGAGACTCGCTGCCGGGGAATGCCACACCGGTGGAGTACATTTCCCGGAACAGCTGCAGGACTTCTCTGTAGCTGCTGAAATCGTACTTGCCGTTCTTGAAGTCAAAGCCATAGCAGGTGCCGCCGCTGACCTGAACCACCGGATCGATGGAACGCATTACGGCGCTCATTGCCGATTTATAGTTGCCTGCAATGCCGTAGATCCCTTCGCCGCTCAGCTGCTTGGTCACCAGCGTAGCATCATCCACCAGCTCCTTCAGGGTCTTGGGGGGAGCAGAAATGCCCACCCGATCCAACAGATCCTGGTTGTAGAACAGGCGACAGGCAGATGCGGTAAAGGGCAGAGAGTAGATCCCGTCACCCCAGGAGTTGATGCCCTGCACAAAAGCACCATCCCAGAAACGTGCCTTGTACTCCTCCGTCATATACGGAGAGAGATCCAGCAGCATCTTCTTTTCGTCCACCTGCACTTCCAGCGGGTCCGTTCCACTGAGCTTGAACACATCCGGTGCAGTGTCGGTGCTGAAGGCGAGATCCAGCATCTGAGAATAGTTGTCGGCATAGACCTGGTAGTCGATATAAATGTTGTCCGAATTGGTCTTGTTGTATTCTTCGATCAGCGGAGTCAGATACGCCTGATCGTGACGGTCCGTGGTCCAGTAAGAGATGGTGATCACGCCGTCATCGCCGCCAGCGGTAGAACTGGCAGCCGCGCTGCTGGAACCGGAGTCCCCACAGGCGGCCAGAGATGCCGTCATGCCAACAACACCCATGACTTTAAGAAAATCGCGCCGGTTGATCTTTTTTTTCATAATCTTTCCTCCTCTTTTGAGAACAGAACCTTCTTCTACTGAGAGCATACCAAATCTGCCGGATTTCAGGGAGTAAAATATTCAGTTTTTATGTTCAAAAAATTACTTCAGCCATTGTGAAAATCCAAAAAACGCAGAAACATTGCCCAATCCCATCGGGTAATATCGTGGCCGCCGGTGCGGCGGTGGTATCCAATTCGCCCAGTCAGGTATCCCGAGTCATTGGCAGGCGGCTGGCTGGGCAGAGGAGCGTCCCCGAAGAGCTCCCAGGCACAACTGGCGCTCTTTGCACCATTCCACTCTGCATCAGGGTCGCTCCACCGATCCTCAGAGCCGCTGGTTATGTAACACAGCCGTGGTGCCACACAGGCCACCAGCTGGTGCTGATCGAAGGGAAGGGTCTCATCTTTCCATGCATACTTCTGATAATTTTTGCAGAACCAATGGGGAAATGCTGCCGTGATGGAACCCACCGTCTCACCATGCTTGCCACGGGACACGGCAGCACCAGAGCAGCCGGAATCATTGACGAGGACCCCGCAGACCCTTTCATCCTGTGCCGCACACCAAAGCGCCGCCTTGCCGCCGCGCGAGAAACCACCCACTGAGATTCGGGCCGGGTCGATGCCCGGGTGTTTTACCAGCAGGTCTACCACACAGCTCATCCCAAAGGCCCAGATGTCCAGGGTTCCCCATGCATCGGCAGGCAGTGCATCTGCACTGAGCCCAAAAAGCTTTGCCAGTGGGCCGGGATACTGCGCAGCATCGTCGGGCTGCAATGCACTTGCATAGAAGGTCACGGCTGCCCGGCCCGATTGTACGATCTGTTCAGCAGGCCAGTATTCCTGCTCCGTTTCCTGTTCGATATCAATGAGCGACGGCCCGCCGCTTCCGGATGGCATATTCTGGAAGAAATCCATGGCCTCTTTGCGCCACGCTTCCGGGGCATTGGTCAGCAGTTTTTCCATCTGATCAGGCCCCATTTTCGGCCCGGGAGAGGCAGTTTTTTCGTGATTGCAAAGGAACAGGACTGCCGGGACCTTCTGCGTTCCCTCCGGACGCACCAGCACCACGGGGAATTTCAGACTTCCCTGCTTCGTTTTCAGACAGACATCCCAGATCTGCCGTATGGCTTTGCATTTTGGCAGATACTCTTCTGACCGCAGGTGTTCGGTCTGTTCATAGGGAACTTCCGGCCGGATGCCGTACTCCTGCGAGCGGAACAACGCGAGCAGTGCTTCCCGCCGTGCATTCCAATTCTGCGGAGTCGTATTCTTTTTTAATACCAACGGCAAATTCATCTGATATTCCTCCTAACCGGGGACGGATCATGTCCCTTTTCATCATATCATCCGCAGCAGCATGGCGGGTTGAAAAAATTCAGGAGATGCTTCAAAATACACCGAACCTGATACAGTGATGTCGCTCCGGCCAGCCGAATGACTTATAATGTTTTATATAAACAGATGCCAACACGGTATCAGGGTACTTTAGTGAGGAATGAACATGAAGCATTTTGAGATCTACAAAAAAGACCCCGCCACCGGCGCTTTGTACCCGGAAGGACAGCGGCGAAAAAAAGGGCTTGCCCGTATCCTGGAGATCGTTGTGCGGGACTTTTGGCAGTTGCTGGGTTCCGGCTTGATCGCCACGGCGTCGGCTTTGCCCTACGGACTCTGTATCATGCTGTTCATGCCATCCAATGCTCTGGGACCGCTGATCCTTTCCTGTGTTGTCACCGGCGCTCTGGCCTCTGTCTTCGGGATGAACCTGCTGGATACCATTTTGCGCTGTCTGCGGGATGAGGCCGGTTTTTGGTCTTTCCAATACAAAAAGTCTCTGAAGAACAACACCCTGCCGGCCGCTTTGTTCGGGGCGGTATTCGGCCCGTTATTTGCTGTGGATCTGGCAGGGTTAAGTCTGGCGGTACGCCGCGGCCAAAGCGTGTTTCAGGTCGAGTTTCTGGTGATATCCATAATCCTCCTGCTGGGCTTTGCGCTGAACCTTGCCATCCAGATCCCTCTGATGCAGCTCCCTGTATCAGCACTGCTCAAAAATGCCTTTCTGCTGTTTCGGGGCAACCTTGGGCGCTCGCTGATGGCTGTTGCCGCATTGATCGGTTATGCTGCACTGTTTGTTCTGCTGCCAGCCACTTTGTCATTCCTGCTCATCGTCTCCAACCTGTGGCTGCCGATGCTGACAGCAGCATTTCTGCTCTATGGCTGTGTTGAAAGAAATTTTAGCATAGAATCACGGATCCTGCAAGGAAACGACCCGGATCCTTTTCTGTAACCAAACAGGCCTGCTCCGCATCACTGTGGGGCAGGCCTGTCTTTTGTTTATGAGACCACCCGGTTTTGGAATCCCGGCCCCAAAAAGAATGCCGGTTCGTACATTCCCTTCTGCTCTCTGGCAAATTACAGCGCGGATGTGATATAATGGAGAAAAACCACCGGGGAACGGCACAAAAGACGGAGGATGCGGGATGAAACAGAGGCAGCGAGAACAGGTTCAAAGAGGCTGTGCGGTGGGCACCGTGGTGCTGCTGGCATGGCTGTGCCGGGTGCTCCCGCTGGAGGGGATACCCTCCGGCCTGCAGGAAGCCTGCGGCATCCTCCGGAGCCTGCTGTATCTGAGCCTGTTCGCAGGGTGGGGGATCTCCCTGTACAACCGCACGGTGCATCCGCAGGTGCGGCGGCTGCTGCTGAATGTGGATCTGTTGATGCTGTTCTGGATCCTTGTGCGCACCCTGCGGTTCCAGCTGAACACTCCCCCGGAGATCGATCGGATGCTGGGGTACCTCTACTATGCCCCCATGCTGGGGATACCGGTGCTCTGCGTTCAGCTGGTCCTGACGGTGGACAGATCCGAGCGCTACCGCCTGTCTGCCTGGGCCAGAATGCTGTGGCTGCCCTCGGCGGTGCTGCTGGAGCTGGTGCTGACCAACGACCTGCACCAGCAGGTGTTCCGGCTGCAGCAGCCCTGGAACGAAAACTACCAGTACGGCTGGCTTTTCGGTCTGGTGGTGGGGTGGATTGTGATCTGCATCCTGCTGGCCTTTGGGATCATCGCCCACAAGAGCCGGAACCCTCGGATCCTCCGGCGGCTGCCCCTGCCTGCCATTCCGCTGGTGCTGCTGGGAATATACGCGGTGCTTTACGGCTTCCATTTTCCCCTGATCAGGCAGTTTCTGGGGGATATGACCATCGTTCACTGCCTGATGACGGCGGCTTCGCTGGAAGGGGGCCTGCGCTGCGGCCTGATCCAGTCCAACACCGGCTATGAGGAGCTGCTGCGCGTCACCTCTCTGGCGGTGCAGCTGGTGGACCGGCAGGGCAACGTGTACTGCTGTTCCGAGAACGGCCGCATGGTGGACCGCCGGGAGCTGCAGGCCGCCATGAACGGCACGGTGCGGCTGGATGAGCACACTCTGCTGCGCAGCGCACCGGTGCAGGGCGGCTATGTGATGTGGCAGACAGACATCACCGAGCTGGTGGAGAATATGGAGCGCCTGAAGGAGAACCGCACGGAGCTGGCAGAGCGCAACTATCTGGAACAGCAGAACTACGAGGCGGAGCGCAAGACCAACGCCCTGCGGGAGAAGAACCGCCTGTACGATCTGCTGCAGCGTCGGCTGGCCCCCCAGATCATCCGGATGGATCAGCTTCTGACCCGGTACCGCACGGCCCCGGAGGCAGACAGGCGGCAGCTGCTGGGGCAGGTGGCGGTGCTGGGCGCTTACCTGAAACGGGGGGCCAACCTGATGTTTCTGGCCCAGAAGCACCGGTATGTGCCCTCGGCAGAGCTGCGGTATGCGCTGGAGGAATCCATCAGCAGCCTGGAGCTGGCCGGGGTGGAGTGCGCCATGGAGGTGACCCAGGGGGTCCGGCTTCCGGCAGAGGCGGCAGCGGCCTGTTACAGCCGGTTTGAGTCGGTGGTGGAGGGGGCGCTGGGGCAGATGGATGCCCTGTTCGTGCGGGCCATCTGGAAGGACCAGCGGCTGAACCTTTATCTTTCGGTGGAGACCGGGGCAGACCTGAAAGCCGTCTGCCCCGCCGCCGTGCAGGAGGCCCCGGGCAAACGCCCCGCTGACCCTTTGGGCCATGCATCACATTCCTTTGTAATCCCCCAAAAAGTTACTTTCCAGAATCTCATGTTGATCGCTATCCCCTGAGGCAGCGGGCCCGCACGCCGCTGCCTCGCCCCGGAGGGTCCCGCAAGCCCTCCGGGGCTTTTTTTGTTGGCGGCACGGCCCGTTCCGGCAGAAAAAAACAGGGCTGCTCCACATCTCTGCGGGGCAGTCCTGTCTGGCTGCGCGGGTCGGCGCACGGGCTTCCGGGGGTTCCGGAAGGGTGCGGCTCAGCGCGCGGTTTTCTTTTCCTCCGGAGCCTCCGGGTTGTTTTCCAGGTTCAGCTCGGGCATCAGCTCGTTGCTGATGATGGTCAGCATCTGTTCCAGCTTCTTCACGTCCTCTTTGGGGAAGCGCTTGTTCACCCGCTGGACCACTGTGCTCAGGTAGGAGTAGCTGATGTTGTAGTAGTCGATATACTTCTGGGTGGGCCGCAGGTGATACTCCCGGCGGTCGGTGGTGGACTGGATCTTTTCCACATAGCCCTTGCGCACCAGCGAGCCGATCTTATACGCCGCGTTGGGGGTGGAGATCTGCATCATGCGGGAAAACTCCGCAATGGTGGGCTCCCCCATGGCCATAATGCCCTCCATGCAAAAGGATTCCACCGTGGTCAGGGTCGCCTCACGGGTGGCAAAGCGCTGGAACACGTTCTGGTAGAAATGGAGCTTGAACTTGGTATAGACATCGTTGAATGCTTTTTCCAGCATGGTACGGTCTCCCTTCGAACACTCAATTTCCTTTAGTATATCACGCTTTGGCCTTTTTGCCCAGCTTTACGCGCAGAATGTTCAGCACCACCAGCTCCAGCACAATGGCAACGCCCAGCAGGATCAGCGAGGTCCACAGGCTGGCGCTGCTGCCCAGGAACATCTGGGTCAGGCCGGTGATCACATAGCACGCGGCGGAACAGGAAGCGGCGGTAATGGCGTAGGGCAGCTGGGTGGAAACATGGTTCACATGGCTGCAATGCGCACCGGCAGAGGCCATGATGGTGGTGTCGGAAATGGGAGAGCAGTGGTCGCCGCACACAGCGCCGGACAGGCAGGCCGCAATGGAGACCACCAGCATCTCGCCCTGGGGGAAAGCGTGGCAGACAATGGGGATCAGGATGGAGAAGGTGCCCCAGGAGGTGCCGGTGGCAAAGGCCAGGAACACCGCCACCAGGAAGATGATGACCGGCAGCAGGTACTGCAGGGCGGCAGCGGAGCCGCCCAGCAGGTTGGCAACGTAATATTTTGCACCCAGCAGGTTGGTCATGCCGGAAAGCGTCCAGGCCAGGGTCAGGATCAGCATGGGGCTGACCATGGCCTTGAAGCCCTCGGGGATGCAGGCGGCAAAATCCTGGAACGTCATCACGCTGCGGACACGGTAGAACACAAAGGTGAACATCAGGGCAATGCTGCTGCCCAGCACCAGACCGGCGGAGGCGTTGCAGTCGGAGAAGGCGGTGATGAAGTCCACGCCCTCAAAGAAGCCGCCGGTGTAGATCAGGCCAAAGATGCAGGCCGCGATCAGCACCAGCACCGGGGCCACCAGATCAATGACATGGCCGTGGGCATCGTCCTCGGTATCCACATCGTCGCCGTAGGGGCGGTCGGCCGTGGTGAAAAGGTCGCCGGCCCGGGCGTTGTCCTCGTGCTGCTTCATGGAGCAGTAGTCCGTGCCCGTGAAGATGAGGAACAGGCTCATCACAATGGTCAGCAGGGCGTAATAGTTGTAGGGAATGGTGCGCAGGAACATGGTAAAGCCGTTGATGCCGGAGCCATCGGGCACGCTGGAAGTAACGGCGGCGGCCCAGCTGGACACCGGCGCAATGATGCAGATGGGCGCGGCGGTGGAATCAATGAGGTAGGCCAGCTTTGCGCGGGAGACCTTCTGCCGGTCGGTCACGGGGCGCATCACGGAGCCCACGGTCAGGCAGTTGAAGTAGTCGTCCACAAAAATGAGCACGCCCAGAATAAGGGTGGCAAACTGTGCCCCGGCCCGGGTGTGGATGTGGGTGGAGGCCCAGCGGCCAAAGGCGGCGCTGCCGCCGGCCTTGTTCATCAGGGCCACCAGAATGCCCAGCATCACCAGAAAGACCAGAATGCCCACGTTGCTGCTGTCAGAGAGCTTGGCCACCATGCCGCCGTCCTCGTTGAAGAACAGGGTGTTGAGCGCCAGCTCCAGGTTGCCGTTGGCAAAGAGCAGCGCGCCGGTGGCAATGCCCACCAGCAGGGAGGTGTAGACCTCCTTGGTGTTCAGGGCCAGCACAATGGCCACCACCGGCGGCAGCAGGGAAAGCATGGAGCTGTACACCGCGGGGGCGTAGCTGGCCGGGTCGGCAATGGTGCCGGGGGTGGCTGCGGTGCACCACAGCAGCAGGGCAAACACCAGCAGTGCCCCCACCCAGGAGAGATTTGTCTTTTTCATAAATGATTCCTCGCTTGATTTTTTGTCCCGGCCCGGGGCAGACTATCCCTATTGCAAACGGAAAGGGGGCCGCCGCCACGCCGGATTATAAAGCGCTGTATTTTGAGCTGTTCCGCGCCAACGAACAGGCCATCCGCCTGTTGACCGCCGCCCAGCTAAAGGCGGAAGCGCAGGTGATGGAAGAGGACAGAGCGCCGCTGTATCTGCACGGTCAGCCTGCCCACAATGCCAAAGGCTCCCCCTTTGGGGGAGCTGGCAGCGCCAACGGCGCTGACTGAGAGGGCGAGGCCGTTACCCCTTTTTGCTCTCTGCCTTTGCGGCAAACTTGGCGTTGTTGATGATGAACCGCTCGTGCACGCCACCGCCCACGGGGCCTTTCTCGTCGTGCAGGGAGACCTTGAATACCAGCTTGCGGCCCTCCACAGCGGTCAGCTCGCTCTCGCAGGTCACGGTCATGCCCACAGGGGTGGGGGCGCTGTGCTCCAGCTCCAGCCGGGTGCCCACGGTGCCGCAGCCCTCGTCCAGCGCGGCGGCAACGCTCATCCAGCAGGTCTTTTCGGCCAGTGCCACCAGCGCGGGGGTGGCAAACACGTCCAGCGTGCCGCTGCCCATGGTCTTTGCGGTGTTCTCGGAAGTAACGGCGACACTCTGCTCGCCGCGGATTCCAGCTTCCAACATAAAAATACGTCCTTTCCAGATGCCCGAAGGCGAAAATTTTGAAAATACATTGTTAGAATACCACACTTTTGGCACAGATGCACCTGTTTGGGCGTTTTTTTCTGTAAATCTCCCTCCGTTTGGGCGTTTTTTGCGGCTTTTTTCGATGATTTTGAGAGGAGCGCAGAAAACTTTGCAAAACCCCTTGACAGAAGCTCTTCTGCATGATAACATGAACACATGAACAGACGTTCATGTAAAACACGGCAAAAGGAGAACGGACATGATCGGATTGGAGCAGATGACCCCGGCGGGGCAGGAAAACACGGAACCGGTGGTGATGCCGGATGACGAGGTGCTGTATGAGCTGGCCGACCTGTTCCGGGTGTTCGGCGACTCCACCCGCATCAAGATCTTATATGCGCTGCATGACAATGAGCTCTGCGTGCAGGACATTGCCAACGCGGTGCAGCTGAGCCAGTCGGCAGTGAGCCACCAGCTCCGGGTGCTCAAGGATACCAAGCTCGTGCGCTTCCGCCGGGATGGCAAAACCGTTTATTATGCACTGGATGATGACCATGTGAGAAGCATCCTCTCGATGGGCATGGACCACATTGAGGAGTAAACGGAAAACGCAGTACAAAGCCTCCGGGCGCACAAGGCGTGCCTGAGAGGTCCACATAAAATAAAGAGAGGTACCTATAATGAAGAAGAGCTACAAGATCGAAGTTGACTGCGCAAACTGCGCCCAGAAGATGGAGGATGTCGCCAACACCGTTGCAGGCGTGGCACAGGCTACCGTCAGCTTTATGACCCAGAAGATGAAGGTGGAGTTTGCTGAGGGTGCAGACCCCCACGATACCATGGTGAATGTTCTGTCTGCCTGCAAAAAGGTCGAGGATGACTGCGAGATCTTCGATATCTGAGGAAACAGGGGTTTGTAACTCCGGTGCGGCTCCCCTGCGGGGGAGCTTTTTGTAGTACATTTTTCGGGCAGGACGGCCCAAAAGCCGGTGCAGGAAACTGTGGAAAAGAAAACGGGTTTTCAACAGTTTCCACCGGGTTTTCAACAGCTTCTGCGAAAAAGTGCAAAAAGAAACGCGAAAAAGCAGGTTTTCTCCGGGAAAAGTCCGTGGAAAACTCAGGGGAAAACGTGGAAAAGTCTATCCCGTGGGGAAAACCTGTTGAATCTACCCCGCCCGCCGCGGCGCATTGCGGCCCAGAACCCAGAAAAAAGGAGAGAACAGATATGAATAAAAAGCAGAAGAAGAACCTGTACCGGATCATTGCTGCTCTGGTGCTGGTGCTCATCCTCAAATTGCTGCCCCAGTTCCCCACGCCGGTGGAGCTGCTGCTCTACTGCATCCCCTATCTGGTGGTCGGCTGGGATGTGCTCCGCAAGGCACTGCTGGGCATCAAGAACCGCCAGCCCTTTGACGAGTGCTTCCTGATGGCTGTTGCCACCGTGGGCGCGTTTGCGCTGGGCGATTATGTGGAGGGCTGTGCCGTTATCATCTTCTACCAGATCGGCGAGCTGTTCCAGAGCGTGGCCGTGGGCAAGAGCCGCCAGAGCATTTCCAGCCTGATGGATATCCGCCCCGATTACGCCAACGTTGAGGACGAGGATGGCAAACTGGAGCAGGTGGACCCCGATGATGTGGAGGTGGGCACCGTGATCGTGGTCCAGCCCGGCGAGCGGGTGCCCATTGATGGCATTATCGTGGAGGGAACTTCTGCCCTGAACACCGCCGCCCTGACCGGCGAGAGCCTGCCCCGGGATGTCCGCTCCGGCGATGAGGTCATCAGCGGCTGTGTGAACATGACCGGCCTGCTGAAGGTGCGGACCACCAAGGAGTTCGGCGAATCCACTGTCTCCAAGATCCTCGACCTGGTGGAAAATTCCAGCATGAAGAAGGCCCGCACCGAGAACTTCATCACCCGCTTTGCCCGGGTCTACACCCCCGCTGTCTGCTACGGTGCACTGGCGCTGGCCTTTGTTCCCCCCATCGTTCTGCTGCTGATGGGCCAGCCCGCCCGCTTCGGTGACTGGGTCTACCGCGCCCTGACCTTCCTGGTCATCAGCTGCCCCTGCGCTCTGGTCATCTCCATCCCGCTGAGCTTCTTCGGCGGCATCGGCGGTGCGTCTGCCTGCGGCATCCTGGTCAAGGGCTCCACCTATCTGGAAGAGCTGGCCCGCACCGGCATCGTGGTGTTTGATAAGACCGGCACCCTGACCCAGGGCACCTTCAAAGTGGTGGGCATCCACCCCGAAAACGGCGTGACCGGGGATGCCCTTGTGGAAGCCGCCGCTCTGGCCGAGAGCTGGTCCAGGCACCCCATCTCCCTGAGCATCAGGAACGCTTACGGTAAGGACATTGACCCCAGCCGTGTGACCGATGTGCAGGAGCTGGGCGGCCACGGCGTGACCGCAAAGGTGGACGGCAAAGAAGTCGCCGCCGGCAACGCCCGCCTGATGGCAAAGCTGGGCCTGACGGCTCCCGAGATCACCGAGCCGGGCACCATCGTCCATGTTGCCGTGGAGGGCAGATATGCAGGCTATCTGCTCATCGCCGATGTGGTCAAACCCCACAGTGCCGCTGCCATCAAGGGCCTGAAACAGGCCGGTGTCCGCAAGACGGTCATGCTGACCGGCGACGCGGAGCCTGTGGCAAAGGCCGTTTCCGCCGAGCTGGGTCTGGATGAATACCATGCAGGCCTGCTGCCCGGCGACAAGGTGGACCAGATCGAAACGCTCCTCGCTGCAAAGCAGCCCAAAGAAAACCTCGCTTTTGTGGGCGACGGCATCAACGATGCCCCGGTTTTGTCCCGTGCCGATGTGGGCATCGCCATGGGTGCTCTGGGCTCCGATGCTGCCATCGAGGCCGCTGACGTTGTCCTGATGGACGATGACCCGGCCAAGATCGCGCTGGCCATGCGCATTGCCCGCCGCACCCTGCGCATCGTGTATCAGAACATCGTGTTTGCTCTGGCGATCAAGTTCGCCTGCCTGGTGCTGGGTGCGCTGGGTCTGGCCAGCATGTGGACCGCCATCTTCGCCGATGTGGGCGTGATGGTGCTGGCTGTGCTGAACGCCACCCGTGCCCTGTACACCAAAGATCTTGCAAAAAAGAATGTGCAGTGACCGTGCTTTCTGCCCCCGCCTGAGTGCTGATGCCCGGCGGGGGCTTTTCGCTGCCGGTGAATTGCATTCTGCCCGGAGTGATGGTACAATAAGACACAGTGACCCCCGCCGCCGGACGTTTTTCCGGCAGATAGATGGAAGAAAGAAGGCTTTTTATTATGAGCATGAACACGGTTCCTGAGCGTCTGGCTGCCCTGCGGGCTGCCATGAAGGCCAACGGCGTGGACGTTTATCTGATTCCGGTGGGTGACCCGCATTCCAGCGAGTACCTGCCCGACCATTACACCTCCCTGACCTATTTCTCCGGCTTCCACGGCGAAAACTCCAACTTCGTCGTCACCCCCACCGAGAGCGCTGTCTGGGCAGACGGCCGCTACTTTGTGCAGGCCGAAAAGGAGATCGCCGGTACCGAGATCCAGCTGATGCGGATGGGTGAGCCGGGCGTGCCCACCGTGGAGGAATACTGCGGCAAGGTGCTGCCTGAGAACGGCGTGCTGGGTCTGTGCGGCCTGACCGCTTCCTGCGGGCTGGTGCGCGGCGTGCAGAAGGAGCTGGATGCCAAGAAGGGCACCATCAAGACCCTGAACCTTGAGGATGAGCTGTGGACCGAGGGCCGCCCCGCCCTGCCTGCCACCCCGGCATGGATCCTGCCCAAGGAGTATGCAGGCTTCTCCCCTGCCGAAAAGCTGGAGCGCCTGCGCGGCAGGCTCAAGGAGCTGGGCTGCACCGCACAGCTGGTGGGCAAGCTGGATAATCTGGCCTGGCTGCTGAACCTGCGCGCCATGGATATCGAGTGCACCCCCTATGCCATGTCCTACTGCTATGTGACCCCGGAGCGCGCGGTGCTCTTCATCAACACCGCACGTCTGGGCGCGGAAGCTGCCGCAGAGCTCAAGGCCAACGGCGTGGAGATCCAGGAGTACGATGACGTGCTCAAGTTCCTGGCCGCTGAGACCGAGCCCCAGACCGTGCTGGCCGACCCTGCATCCGTGAACTTTGCCGTTTACGAGACCCTGCAGAACAACGCCGCCCTGACCGTGAAGGATGAGGCCGACCCCCTGCTGCCCATGAAGGGCGTGAAGAACGAGGTCGAGCTGGCTCACGACCGCGAAGCCCATCTGCGGGATGCAGTTGCCATGGTGCGGTTCCAGAAGGAGCTGGAAGAGCGCCTGGCTGCCGGGGAAGAGCTGACCGAGCTGACTGTGGACGAGATCCTCCACAAGTACCGCTCCGCACAGGACAAGTTCATCGTGGAGAGCTTTGGCACCATTGCCGCCTACGGTGGAAACGCTGCCATGATGCACTACCACGCCACCGAGGAGGACCATGCCAAGCTGGAGCGCAAGGGCTTCCTGCTGGTGGACAGTGGTGCCACCTATCTGGACGGCACCACCGATATCACCCGCACCTACCCGCTGGGTGAGCTGACCGAGGACGAAAAGCTGTTCTACACCTGGACCCTGCAGTGCCACATCGACATTGCAAAGGCTGTCTGGCTGAACTACTGCGACGGCCATATGCTGGATACCATCGCCCGTGAGCCGCTGTGGCAGCACCTCATCAACTACCGCTGCGGCACCGGCCACAGCGTCAGCTTTGTGGGCAACGTCCACGAGGGCCCCCACTCCCTGAACGGCCGCAACACCACGGTGTTCCAGCCGGGCATGATCGTCACCGATGAGCCGGGCGTGTACGAGGCCGGTCAGGTGGGTATCCGCATTGAGAACGTGCTGGAGTGCTACCACAAGGCCGACAACCAGTATGGCACCTTCCTGGCCTTCCGTCCGCTGACCTTTGTGCCCATTGCCACCTCTCCTGTGGTGCCCGGTGTCCTGACCCGGGACGAGCTGGACTGGCTGAACGCCTACCACCGTGAAGTGTTTGAGAAGCTGGCTCCCCGCCTGAATGAAGAAGAGCGGGATTGGCTGGCAAAGAAGTGCGCTGCCATCGGAGCATAACCACAAAAAAGGGAGACCCCGCAGGGGGTCTCCCGATTTTGGTTTATTCTTTCCGGTTTTTCCAGTATTCCTTGGCTTCCTCAATGATCTTTTTGAAGGGGCCGGAGGGGTAGGTGCTCTCGGCGATATCCACCAGGAACTTGTACAGCTGGGGCCGCACCTCCTCGTACATTCCAAGGCGGGTGTAGAGGTCTTTATAATACCGGAACGTCTGGATCTTGTTCTGCACGATGGAGGCCGGGTTGATCTGGGTGTGGCAGATGCTCTGGGGATTCTGGACGTAGTAGTAACCGGCTTTGTCAATGGAGACGAAGGTCTCGGCATACTGGATATACTGCATGTTGAACACCAGATCCTCGGCCCATTTCAGCTCGCTGGTGAACTGGATGTCATTGCCGGTGAGCAGGATGCGGCGGTAGAGCTTGTTCCAGAGCACGCTGTAAAAGTAGGAGGCGGGCTTGTCCATCAGCCGCAGGGCAAAGGTGTCCTTGTCGTAGACCCCGGCGGGCAGGAAACCGTATTCCCGCACCTCAGGGGGCCGGGCAACACTCATCACGCCCAGATTGTCCTCCAGCTTTTCCAGCACCTGCTCGGGCTTTGTGGCCCCGGCGGGGATCACCATCTTGTAGGGCGCAATCACAAGGTCTGCGTGGTGCGTCTCGGCGGCTTCCACCAGATGCTGGGTGAAGTCCGGGTCGATGTAGTCATCGCTGTCCACGAACTGGACATACTCGCCCCCGGCCAGCTTCAGGCCCAGGTTGCGGGTGTCGGACACGCCGGAGTTCTCCTTGTCCACCAGCACGATGCGGCTGTCCTTGGCGCGGAACTCCTCACACACGGGCAGGCTGTGATCCTTGGAGCCATCGTTCAGGATGATGAGTTCAATGTTTTTATAGGTCTGGTTCAGGATGCTGCCGATGCAGCGGGCCAGATGGTTCTGAGCGTTGTATACGGGCAGGATGATGCTGACGAGCGGCTGATCCATGGCGGTGTCCCCCATTTCTTTTTTCGTCCATAATACTCCCTCATGGCGCAAAAATCAAGCGCTGTGCAGAGGGAAAGGAGGAGCGGATATGATCTTTCACATTGCGGTGTGCAGCCCGGACCCTGTGCTGCGGGGCCGGGTGCAGCGCCACTGCATGGAATATTATGCCCGCCGGGCCGATGCCTGCATCGTGGAGCAGCTGGAAAGCACGGCGGCCCTGCTGCAGCAGGAGAAAGCGGGCTCCCGGTACGAGCTCTACCTCATCGAGCTGCCTGCCGCCAACCCGTGCAGCGGCCTGCAGGCGGCGGCAGAGCTGCGCCGCCGGGGCGTGCGGGCCCCGCTGGCCTTTCTGGCCCACACCACGGCCTATGCCTACGAAGCGTTCCGGGTGGACGCGATGCAGTACCTGCATATCCCGTTCCGTCCGGAGCAGCTGACAGCCCTGCTGGACCGGGCCACCGAGCCGGAATACGGCCCGGTCATCCCGGTCGCCACGGCCATGGGTCTGCGGGCCCTGCCCTTTGCGGACATCGAGTATCTGGAGTGCACCCACCATGTGGTGCACTACCACCTTGCCAGCGGCGAGGACGTGGCCTCCCTCTCCCTGCGGGTGCCCTTTTCCGAGGTGGCAAAGCCCCTGCTGGCCGATGCCCGTTTTCTGCAGCCCCACCGCTCCTATGTGGTCAACCTTGCCGCCGCCGCCCAGCTCTCCTCCGGGGAGCTCTGGATGCGCAGCGGGGCACGGGTGCCCATCCCCCGGGGGCGCGAACCCGCCGGAAGGGCGGCGTTCCGGGCGTTTCTGGAAGGGTAAGGTCTATCACACAAAAAAGAAAGCGGCCTGCATCTGCGGGCCGCTTTCTGCATGGTGCAGGGTCATACTTTGTCCCAGTCCAGCTCCGTCCAGTCGGTCAGGAACTGGTCGCTGACCTCCCGCAGGGCGGGCTCATCGGACTTGCTGGCGGCATCGGCGATGCCGATGACGCGGAAGCCTGCGTCGTGGGCGGTGCGGGCGGCGTAGAGGGAATCTTCACAGACAACGCACCGGTCGGGGTCAGTGCCGCCCAGGCGTGTAAGGGTCTGGAAAAATACATCCGGCCTGCTCTTGTGGAGCGCCCCCTGTGCCTCCACATAGAAGTCGAAATATTCATCGATGCCCAAACGGGTGAGCACGGTGCGGCACTGGGCGCTCCAGGTGTTGGAGCAGATGCACATGCGGGCACCCTCGGCCTTCAGGCGGGCCAGCAGCTCCCGTACGCCGGGCTTGAGCTCCACGGTCTCGTAGAGCTTTGTGATAACATCCCACATCACATCGTTGTAGTCCTCCATTTTCAGGGGCAGGTCATACTCCCGGATGAGGTAGGCCGCGCCATCGGCCATGCCCATGGTCAGGAGCGTTTTGTGGAGGTTAGATTTTGGGGTGCGGCCATAGCGGGCCAGCAGGGCATCGGGCGCACCCTCCCATACCACGGTCATGCTGTCGGTCAGGGTGCCGTCCATATCAAAGATCCATTGTTTGCAGTGCATACGTTCCTCCTGTTGTGCGCCCCTTCGGGCTGCTTCTATACTTATCTCTGGCTAGTATAGCACGAAACTTTCACAGGAAAAAGGCATCATCCCCGAAAAAACGGGAGAATTTTACCTAAAAGTATGGTATAATTATAACAATGTTGGAAATACCGGGAACGTGCACGGGAGGGTTTGATATGGAACGCAGAGATCCCACGCAAAAGGCGCTGGTGCTGGCAGGCGGCGGCGCGCGCGGCAGCTATCAGGTGGGCGTCTGGCGGGCTTTGATGGAGCTGGACTGGCATCCGCAGATCATCACCGGCACCAGCGTGGGCGGGCTGAACGGTGCCATGTTCGTGCTGGACCGTTACGAGACTGCCCGGGATATGTGGCTGACCATCCGCAGCCGGGATGTGATGGAACTGCCGGAGGAGAACGCAGACCTTTCCGCCCTGCACCAGTTTCTGCGCCGGGTGGTAAAGGCGGGCGGCATGGACGTGACCCCGCTGGAAGAGATCGTGGAGCGGGTGCTGGACGAGGACGCGCTGCGGGCAGCGCCTATCCGGTTCGGCATCGTGACGGTGGAGCAGCGCGGGCTGCGCCCCCGGGAACTGACGCTGGAGGATATCCCCGCCGGGCAGGTGCGGGACTACCTGATGGCTACGGCGGCCTGCTTCCCCGCCCTGCAGGCGCGGCAGATCGACGGGGTAAAGTTTCTGGACGGCGGGTACAGCGATAATATGCCCACCGGCCTTGCCAAGACCATGGGTGCAGAGGAGCTGGTCTGTGTGGACCTTGAGGGCGTGGGCATCACCCGCCCCAACCTGACCGGTCTGCCCACCACCATGATCCGCAGCTACTGGGAACTGGGCGATATCCTGCACTTCGACCCTGACACCGCCAAGCGCAACATCGAACTGGGCTACTACGACACCCTGCGCGCCTTTGGCCGCATCCGGGGCTGTGCCTACGCGGTGGACAGCGGTGCGGACAGCAGCGCCGATGCCGAAGCCTTCCGTGCCGCCTTTGACGCGGTGCAGAAGGAGGTGCGGGAGAAGTACCCCGTCACCCTGACCGCCGATGCCGCTTTGCTGCTGGCGCGGATGAAGGACGACCAGCTTGCCCCGCTGGAAGCCGCCGCCGAGGATGCCGGGGTGGACCCCACCCACTTTTATACCACCCGGACGCTGGCCCAGGCGTTTCTGGCGGCGTGCGATAAAGACCGCATGGAAAGCTTTGCCCCGCTGTTCACGGGCAGCAGCACCGCCGGGCAGGCGGCGCTGGCCGCTTTGCTGCCCAATACATTCTTACAGGCGCTGGTGTGGCGCACTTTGACCGCATCGGCTTTGCCGGAGGTGACAGAAGATGAAGGTTTATAAAGGCGTATCCGCTTCCCCGGGGTTGGTGCTGGGACAGGTGAGCCGACTGGAACATCATGTGGAGACCTTCAGCCACGGCCCTTTCAACCCGGAGCGGGAGCTGCGGCTGCTGGCAAATGCCGTGCACACGGCGCAGAACGAGCTGGACTCCATGGCGGAGCGCGCCGCGCCCACCGAGCAGGCCATCTTTTTGTTCCAGAGCATGATGCTGGACGACGAGGGCATGATGAACGAGGTGCGCTTTTGCATCAATGCGGGCATCAGCGCTTCGGCGGCGATGCATCAGGTGGGGCAGCGCTACGCCGACCAGCTTGCCAACATGAAAGATAACCCCTATATGCAGCTGCGCAGCGTGGATATTCTGGACGCCACCCGCCGGGTGATCAATATCCTGAACAACCGCCCCCGGGTGTGGCTGGCGCTGGATCATCCGGTGATCCTTGCCGCCGACCGGCTGATGCCCACCGACCTGTTCAGTGTGCCCTCCGGCATGATCTTAGGCGTCATCACCGCCGAGGGCAGCGGCCAGAGCCATGCCGCCATCATTGCCCGGGCAATGAACATCCCGGGCATCGTGCAGGTGGGCAAGGATTTTCTGGACGACTGCGACGGCCGCACCGTCATTCTGGATGCAACCAACGGCAACTGCATCCTTGACCCGGACGCCGTCGCCCGCCAGCAGGCAGAAGCCAGCATCTGCCAGCTCCAGCGCGAGGACGCGGAGATGAAGCAGCTGCACAGCCTGCCGGATGAGACAAGGGACGGCGAACCCTTTGAGCTGCTGGCCAACTGCTTCGGCCCGGAGGATATCGACACCGCCATGCAGTCCGGTGCCAAGGGCGTAGGGCTGCTGCGCAGCGGCTACATGATGCTGCCCGGGCGCATTCTGGACGAGCAGGAGCAGTATTTCTTCTATTGCTCCTGTCTGGCAGCGGCAAACGGCTGCCCGGTGACCGTGCGCACCTTCGACTTTGGCTCCGACCGCACCGTGGCCGACGCCAATCAGGGGCCGCAGTCCTCTAAACTCGGCCTGCGCGGCATCCGCAACAGCCTGCGCCAGCCCCAGCAGTTCCAGACCCAGATCTGCGCGTTGCTGCGCGCCGCCGCCCGGGGGCCGCTGCGGGTGATGTTCCCCATGGTGACCGAGGTGGAGGACTGGGACGCCGCCATGAGCATTGTGGAGCACTGCCGCCAGAGCCTGCGGGAGCGGGGCGTGCCCTTTAATGAGGATGTCAAATTCGGCGTGATGCTGAGCATCCCCGCCGCCTGCCTGACCGTGGAGGACTTTGTAGCCCACGGCTGCGATTTTCTGGTCATCGGCACCAACGACCTGACCCAGTACACCCACGCCGCCGACCGGGAGCTTGCCAGCGCAGAGCACTACTACCGCCCCGCCAGCCCTGCCATGAAAAAGCTGATCACCATGGTGATGGATGCCGCGGGTGCGCACCACGTCCCGGTGACCATCTGCGGCCTTGCCGTGGGCAACCCCGCCAACACGGCGCAGTACCTGCACCTTGGTCTGCGCAGCTTCTCGGTAAGCCCCCAGAACCTGCTCAAGGTAAAGCAAGCCCTGCTGGACACCGATGCCCACCCGGATGCAGGGGAAAAGGACTGAAAGCGCTTTACAAAGCGTAATATAATACAAAATAATAAGAGGCTGTTGCACAAATCCCTGTGCAGCAGCCTCTTTGACTATATAAATATTTTTGTTGTAACGAATAAAAAAGTATGCTACAATAAAAATACCGCCTGAAAAGGCGGTAGACTAGGTGTTGCCTGCATTGCAGGTGGTCATGCTTCCGTACCCGGCTCGCAAAACTCGTTCTTCAGAATGAATCAGGCGCAACGCCGGGAAAGGAACTTTTTTGAGAATTTGTGATCTTCCCGGAGCCTGACGGCAAAGGGGGGATGCCCTATGACGCTGCTGGAAACCTTGGCCTTGGCAACGCTTATCGTTACCGTGGTCTACGAAACGGTTGACGTTACGTTAAAAGTTTTACAGTACATCGAGAGTAAGCAAAACAAAAAAGATTGACCGCCACAGTTTTCCCGACTCAAACGGCCAATCTTTTCTGATTGTCTAGGGTATGGAAGCTGACCGTTGCCGGGCAGCACCTTTTCTGTTTTCAGTATAATCATTCCGGGCGTATTTGTCAAGCAGATACGTCCTTTTTTGTGCTTATTCCAGATTCCCGGTCAGGGTCATGACGGCGGAGAGCACCGCCAGCGGGGCGGTCTCGCACCGGAGGATGCGGGGGCCAAGGCCTACCGTTTTTGCCCCGGCCTTGGCAGCCATTTCGGCTTCCTCGGCGGCAAAGCCGCCCTCTGCGCCGGTCACGATGGCAAGGCGCAGCTTCTGCCCGTTGGCGGGCTTTGCCGCGGCCAGCAGCTGGCGCAGGGGTGCGCCGCCGCACTCGTAGCAGAACAGCACCAGATCGTACTGGTTAAAGCTGCGGCACACCGCCCCAAAGTTCGGCAGCGGCAGGGCTACGTCCGGCAGAACGCCCCGGCCGCACTGCTTGGCGGCTTCCAGCGCAATGCGGTTGTAGCGCTCGTTCTTCTGCTCCTCTTTTTTGGGGGCAGCCACGCAGTAGCGGCTGAAAAAGGGCACGATGTGGGCAGCGCCCAGCTCCACCCCGTGCTTGATGATCTGTTCCAGCTTATCCTGTTTGGGGTAGCCCGCCAGCAAAGTTACCTCCACGGTGGGCTCGGCGGCGCTGGGGTAGCCCGGCTCTACGGCAAAGTCTACCCTGTCCTCTCCAAAGCCGGTGATGGTGGCGGTGTACTCCACGGCGCTGCCGTCGCAGAGGATGACGGTATCCCCCGGCTTTGCCCGCATCACCCGGGCAAGGTGATGGGCATCCGCACCCCGCAGGGTGGCGGTGCCGTCAGAGATCTCGGTGGTAAAGTAGCGGTGCGGCATACTGTGCGCTCCTTCTCATAATGTATGGATATCAGGCCTTTTTGCAGACGATGCACTCCCAGCCGCGCTTTTCCTTGACCTCCACGACGGACAGACCGGCTTTTTCCAGCCCGGCGATCACCTCGTCCTTGCGGCTGTCGATGATGCCGCTGGCAATAAAGGTGGCACCCTCCGCCATCAGGCCGGGCACGGCGGGTGCAAGGCTGAGGATGGCGTTTGCCACGATGTTGGCGGTGATGATGTCATAAGTGCCGCTGGCTTTATCGGACAGGTCGCCCACCAGCACGGTGAGCTTATCCTGCACGCCGTTCAGGGCTGCGTTCTCCCCGGCGGTGCGCACCGCCACAGGGTCGATGTCCACGCCCTCGGCGCTGGCGGCGCCCAGCTTGAGGGCGGCAATGGCAAGGATGCCGCTGCCGGTGCCGATATCCAGCACCCGCTCGCCGCCGCGCACCTGCTCGTCCAGCGCTTCAAGGCAAAGGCTGGTGGTCTCGTGACCGCCGGTGCCGAAGGCAAGGCCGGGGTCAAGGATCAGCTTGACCCGGTCGGTGTCGTACTGCTGCCACGAGGGCACCACAGCCAGACGGCTGCCGATCTCCATGGGGTGGTAGTATTTGCGCCAGCCGTTCTGCCAGTCCTCCTGCTCCACGCCCTCGGTCTCCACGGTGTAGGGGATGCCGGCGGCTTCCATGCGGGCGGCGATAAGCGCCAGCGTTTCCACCTGAGAAGCGCCCGGCTCCAGATACAGATGGATGATCACGGTATCCCGGGGCTTGTCCAGCAGCTCCTGCTCGATCAGATCCACGTGGGCGATCTCGGCCACCTGCTGCTCGATGTCGCTGTAATCCTCGATGTAGATGCCGCCCTCGGCGATCAGGGTAGCAACGGCTTCGGCGTTTTCGGCATCAGCCTTGGCCACAGTCAGGCGGATATCGGTCCATTCCATAAGGCATTCTCCTTTTACGTTGTATCCATGCCGCCCGGCGGGGCAGATGGAAAAAAGTTCTCTTATCTGTATAGTACCCGATTCTGCGCTGGGATGCAAGCATTTGGACAAAATAGACATAAAAAGAAAAGAATTTTCAGCACTTAAATCAGAACGCGTGCAGAAAAAACAAAAAATACTGACAGCCGTGCCGTCAAACAAGGACTTTTGACGCATTTTGATAGAAAAAAGACGAAAACCACTTTCTTTTTTTGCAAAAATATGTTACTATTCTGTTACGGAACTATGGACGGCCTGCAACCAGAGACTGTCTGTAAACACAAACATTTCTTAAGGAGGAATGTGTCTTATGATGAAGTATCTCCAGAAACTGGGCAAAGCTCTGATGCTTCCCGTCGCTGTGCTGCCGATCTGCGGCATCCTGATGGGTCTTGGCTATGCCTTTGCTCCGGGCGTTATGGGTGTGCCCGGTGCAGCAACTTCCGGTGCAGCTTACACCGTTGGCTTCCTGCTGGTCAAGGCAGGCGGCGCTCTGATCGATAACATGGCATGGCTGTTCGCCATTGGTGCCGCTGTCGGCCTTGCTGACAACGACGGTACCGCAGGTCTGGCCGGTCTGGTCAGCTTCCTGATGATGCAGCAGCTGCTGAACCCCGGCGTGGTCAGCATGGTGCGCACTCTGGAAGAGGGCACCGCTACCTACATTGCCTTCCAGAAGGTCGCCGGCAACTCCTTCATCGGCATTCTGGCCGCTGTTGTGGGTGCTGCCTGCTACAACAAGTTCAAGAATATCCAGCTGCCTGACTGGCTGGCATTCTTCTCCGGCAAGCGCTTCGTTGCGATTGCTACCGGCGTGATCTCCATTCTGGTGTCCGTTGTTCTGCTGTTCGTCTGGCCCGTCATCTTTGGCGCGCTGGTCGCTCTGGGCAAGGGCATCGCTGGCATGGACGGCATCGGCGCCGGCATCTACGCCTTCCTGAACCGTCTGCTCATCCCCACCGGCCTGCACCACGCTCTGAACAACGTGTTCTGGTTCGATACCATCGGCCTGGGCGACCTGTCCCACTTCTGGGCTGGTGAGACCTCTGCAGATGTGGGCTGGAGCCTCGGCATGTACATGTCCGGCTTCTTCCCCTGCATGATGTTCGGTATTGCCGGTGCTGCTCTGGCCATGGTCCAGACTGCTAAGAACAAGAAGGCTGCTATCGGCCTGGTCGTTTCCGCTGCTATCTGCGCATTCGTCTGCGGCGTTACCGAGCCCTTCGAGTTCGGCTTCATGTTCCTGTGCTTCCCGCTGTACGTTGTGTACTCTGCTCTGTACGGCATCTTCACCGTCATCACCTACTACTCCGGTTTCCGTGCTGGCTTCTGCTTCTCTGCTGGTGCGACCGACCTGGTCTTCTCCGCATCCCTGCCCGCAGCTGCTAAGACCTGGATGATCATTCCTCTGGGCATCGCTGCTTTCATCGTGTTCTATCTGGTGTTCTACTTTGCCATCACCAAGTTCGACCTGAAGACCCCCGGCCGTGAGGACGAGGACGCTGAAGAGGCCGAAAAGAAGATCACCCTGGCCAACAACAACTACACCGAAGTTGCTTCTGGTGTGCTGAAGGCCATCGGCGGCAAGGCAAACGTCTCCAGCGTGGACTACTGCGCTACCCGCCTGCGTTTCACCATCAAGGACTACACGCAGGTCGATGAAAAGGCTGTCAAGGCAGCAGGCGCAGCCGGTGTCATCCGTCCTGACAAGACTACCTGCCAGGTCATCATCGGCACCAAGGTCCAGTTCGTGTACGACGAGCTGAAGAAGATGCTGTGATCGCATCCTGAACCGTAATTTTATGCAGGAGACTGGTTGATCCTGCATCCATTCCCGAAGGGCCGCTGAGGGCGGGCGTTCACGCCCATCTTCGGCGGCCCTTTTTTGTTCACACAAAACCGTTTTTTGAGCACTGCGACTGTGCTATACTGAAGACAACGAGAAAAAATCAGGAGGTTTCCACTATGAAGATCATTCGTGCAAAGGATTACAAGGATATGTCCCGCAAGGCGGCAAACATCATCTCCGCGCAGGTCATCATGAAGCCGAACTGTGTGCTGGGCCTGGCCACCGGCGGCACCCCTGTGGGCGCGTATGCCCAGCTGGTGGAGTGGTACAACAAGGGCGATGTGGACTTCTCGGAGGTCACCACCGTCAACCTGGACGAGTACCGCGGCCTGCCCAAGGAGCATCCGGAGAGCTACTGGAGCTTCATGCACAAGAACCTGTTTGACCATGTGAATATCCGCCCGGAGGCCATCCACCTGCCCGACGGCACCAACCCCGATGCAGCAGACGCCTGCGCAAAGTACAACGAGATCATCCACAGCGTGGGCGGCATCGACCTGCAGCTGCTGGGCCTTGGCCCCAACGGCCACATCGGCTTCAACGAGCCGGGCGAAGCCTTTGAGCTGGAGACCCACTGCGTGGACCTGACCGCTGCCACCATCGAGGCCAACAAGCGCTTCTTTGACGGCAACGAGGACCTTGTGCCCAAGCAGGCCTACACCATGGGCATCAAGACCATCATGCAGGCCCGCAAGGTGCTGGTGGTGGCCAACGGTCTGGCCAAGGCCAAGGCCGTCAAGGCCGTCGTGTCCGGCCCCGTCACCCCGGAGTGTCCGGGTTCCATCCTGCAGATGCACCCCGACTGCATCCTGGTGGCTGACGAAGAGGCACTGAGCCTGCTGTGACCCTCTCAGGCAAAGCCTTGCGGCTTTGCCAGCTCCCCCAAAGGGGGAGCCATTGGCAGCAAGGCATTGCGGGAGCGTAAAGAAAAACAGCAGCAAACAGCTCGATTATAGAGGCTTCAATTATGATCATCAAACATGCAAAGATCTATACCCCCCGCCACACGTTCGAGGAGGGGGACCTGTTCATCCGGGAGGGGCGCATCGTGCCCTTTGCACAGCCGGAAGCAGGCGAAGAAGTTCTGGATGCCAAGGGTGCCTATGCTCTGCCCGGCCTTGTGGACATCCATTTCCACGGTGCCATGGGCAAGGACTTCTGCGACGGAACGGAAGAGGCCATCCAGACGCTGGCCGACTTTGAAGCCAGCAAGGGTGTGCTGGCCATCTGCCCCGCGACCATGACCTTCTCGGAAGAGATCCTGAACGGCGTCATGGATGCGGCTGCGGCCCACCGGAACGGCAAGGGCGCAGACCTTGTCGGCATCAATATGGAAGGCCCCTTCATCAGCCCGAAGAAGGTCGGCGCACAGAACCCGGAATACCTCCATCCTGCCGATGTGGGGATGTTCCGCCGCTTGCAGAAGCGCGCGAACGGCCTCATCAAGCTTGTGGACGTGGCCCCCGAAGAGCCGGGTGCGCTGGAGTTCATCCGGGAGTGCCGCGGGGAGGTCCGCATCTCCATCGCCCACACCTGCACCAGCTACGATACCGCCTGCGCGGCTTTTGACGCCGGTGCCACCCACATGACCCACCTCTACAATGCCATGCCCGGCATCACCCACCGCGAGCCCGGCCCCATCATTGCGGCGCTGGAGCGCGGCGCAGAAGTCGAGCTCATCACCGACAATGTCCACATCCACCCGGCCATGGTCCGCTTCACCTTCCGCACCTTCGGCGACGACCACGTCATCCTCATCGCCGACAGCATGATGGCCTGCGGCCTGCCCGATGGGCAGTACAGCCTGGGCGGACAGGCGGTCACGGTCAAGGGCCCGCGCGCCACGCTGACCGAACAGCCCGGCACCATCGCCGGAAGCGCGACCTGCCTGTACGACTGCATGAAGCGGGCTGTGCTGGAGATGGGCGTCCCGCTGGAGAGCGCCGTCCGCGCCGCCAGCGAAAACCCCGCCCGGAGCATCGGCATCGACAACGACTACGGCAGCCTGAGCGCCGGACGGTACGGCAACGTCATTCTGGCCGACGAAGCGCTCAACATTCAGGCTGTCATCCAGAAAGGAACCCGCATCCTATGAATCCCGTGCCCCTGACCTGGCGGCTGCTGACCGCCGAAGAGCTGACGAAGGTGTACCTCGACGAGATGCGCCGCGATTTTCCCCAGAGCGAGCTCAAGCCCCTGAGCATGATCCTGAACAGCGAAGCCGCCGGAACCGCCCACACCTGGGGCATCTACGACGGCGATGCACTGGCCGCCTATCTGCTGATGGTGCGCCCCGTGGGCTGCGCCATGAGCCAGCTGGACTACTTTGCCGTCCTGCCCCGGTACCGGGCCTCCGGTCTGGGCGCGGCATTGCTGGCAGAGCTGCCCGGCCACGAAAACGGCTGTCAGGCCATCCTCATTGAGGCCGAGTGCCCCGAAAAGGCCGAGGACGAGGCCATGGCCGTCCGCCGTCTGGGCTTCTACGCCCGGTGCGGGGCTGTGGATGTGGGCTGGACGGAGCATCTCTTCGACGCCTGGTTCCGGGTGCTGGTGCTGCCCTGCGGCCGGACCACCCCGGATGCGGAGACCACCGTGCAGGGGCTGGCTGACTGCTACCGCCGCACGATGGGCGATCCGCAGTGGAAAAAACACGTCACATTCTACCGCCCGGATGGGGCCGAAGCCCGGTTCTGACCAAAGTTTGCATTCAAACTGTGCCGCCTGCCTCTGCACCTTGCAGGGGTGGGCGGCTTTTTACTGAAAAAAAGACGCTTGACAGGCTGGAACAATATGGTATGCTTAACTTGACAAACGACTGAAAATGGATAAGACCGGGCAAGGAGGAAACAAGACATGGAACAAACATTTTCCCGCCGCGGATTTTTGAAGGGTGCCGCCGCTGCGGCGCTGGCCGTCTCGGCCATGGGTCTGACCGGATGCAGCACAGATGCCGGAGCAGAGCCGTCCACGGCGGTGATCCTGGGCGACTATAAGGTGGACCTGGACCTGAAGCGCTCCGTGCTGGGCAAAAACGGGGATGGCAGCGCGACCGTCAAGCTGTCGGTCTTTGTGACCAACAACGACGCCGGTGCTGCCGCGATGCCCTTCATCCGGAGCATGTTCCCCTCGTTGTATGCCGGGGAGACGGAGCTGAAAGCGGGCAACTCCAAGACGGAGTTCGCCACTCTGCCGATGCGGGTGCCGACCGAGTGCACCCCCAGCTTCATCATCGAAGACGCCGACCTGTACCAGCAGGTCAACAGCGGTGCGGTAGACCTGAAACTGACCGTCAAGCTTTCGGGCCAGACGGCTGTGTATACCCTGAATTTTGGTACGCTGACCAAAACAGTCGAAAAGATTGGATAAGGAGGAACCGAAGATGGAACTGACCCGTCGTGGATTTTTGAAGAGTGTGGGCGCAGCAACGCTGGCTGTGGCCGCTGTGGGCCTGCTGGGTGGCTGCGAAGGCGGCGAGATGGTGGGCAACGCCAACGGCTTGAACGATACCGCTGAGCTGAAGGGCATCAAGATGACCGTGCGGTCTCTGGCTTACGCAAGCTATTCGGACGGCACCTTCTATCTGGTGCCGGAAGTGCTCATCAACAACGGCAGCGCGGCCAGGATCCCGCTGAACCCCACCGGCGGCAGCTTCAAGCTGCGGGTGAACGGCTCGGAGGAACTGGACATCAACTCCGACACCATGGCCATTCTGAACAAGAACTCTAAGCTGAACGCTCTGGATACCCGCACCCTGAACCGCGGCCAGTACGCAAAGGGCCATCTGTGCGGCAAGGGCAGCGGCGTGTCGAAGTTCGATTACGTGCAGGTGCTGTTCTACCCGAACCCGCAGGACGCCAAGACCTACCTGTGCTGCAAGATCGCAGCCAAGGAAGCCTCCCTGATGCTGGGCATCTGAGCGCCAGACCAAAACCCTCCAAGCCGGAGCTGTGCGAGCCGCACAGCTCCGGCTTTTTTGATTGTGTAGTCTGCACAAGCAGAGCGGGGCATTTTCGGCAGTTGGCGCGGAACTGTAAAATCCGGCGCAACGATTTTCACACCGGAAGAGCCGGAATTTTACAAAGCAGGAAAAGCCTGTGCAAACAATTTACTTCGATTTTTCCCGCGCGTGGTCGCAGCGGCAGAAGGACGGCGGTACAATAAAGGCGTTCCAAGGGAAAACACAAAAAGGAAAAAAGAACCGGGAAAATACGACCCGGATATGGTGATGGAGGAAAACATGATGAAAAAGATCGCGCGCCGTTCGTTCCTTGCTGTTTGTGGTGCCGCAGCCGCTGCTGCTGCCCTGACCGCCTGCGGCGGTTCCGCTTCTTCCACTGCGGCTTCTTCCGCCGCTGCATCCACGGCCTCTTCGGCCGCCTCCACTGCTTCCGGCAGCCTGTCCGGCAATGTGGCCACCGGCGGTTCCACTTCCATGAAGAATGTCATCGCCGCCCTGACCGAAGGCTTCGCGGAGGTGGAGCCGGGCGTCACCGTCAGCTATGACCCCACCGGTTCCGGTGCCGGCATCACCGGTGCGACCGATAAGACTCTGGACATCGGCCTGTCCTCCCGCGCCCTGAAGGACGACGAGAAGAACGATGTGGACGGCACCATCATCGCACTGGACGGCATCGCCATCATCGTGAACAAGGCCAGCAAGGTCGAGGACCTGACCGTCGATCAGCTCAAGCAGATGTTCACCGGCGAGATCACCAACTGGTCTGAGGTCGGCGGCGACGACGGCGAGATCGTTCTGATCGGCCGTGAGGCTGGCTCCGGCACCCGCGACGGCTTCGAGAGCATCGTGGATGTCAAGGACTCCTGCAAGTATGCACAGGAGCTGACCGCGACCGGCGCTGTCATCAGCGCCGTCGAGGCCAACCCGCTGGCCATCGGCTACGCTTCCCTGTCTGCCGTCGGCGAGACTGTGAAGATGGTCACGGTCGGCGGTGTGGCCTGCAGCGAGGAGACCGTCAAGGACGGCAGCTATGAGGTCCAGCGTCCCTTTGTCTTCGTCACCAACAAGTCCGTCACCCTGTCCGAGCAGGCGCAGGCCTTCTTCGACTTCGCCACCAGCGCTGATGCTGCGGACCTCATCCGTACCGCCGGTGCAGTGCCTGTGAATGAGTAATCGAGTATGAAACAAAACGCTTCGCTTCGGAAAAAGATCGAGCTGCCCCGCACCCCCGCCGAGTGGCTGGAAGCTGTGATGAACTTCCTCTTCTTCCTCTGCGGCATCCTGGCAGTGGGCTGCGTGGTGCTCATCTCGGTGTACATGATCGCTTCGGGCGTGCCTGCCATCCGGAAGATCGGCCTGTTCCGCTTCCTGTTCGGTACCGAGTGGGCCTCCACGGCCGCAGACCCGAAGTACGGCATCCTGCCCTTCATCCTGTCCAGCGTGTACGGCACACTGGGTGCGACCCTCATCGGTGTGCCGGTGGGCTTGCTGACGGCGGTGTTCCTCTCGAAGGCCGCCGGGCTCCGTGTGCGCACGGTGGTCGTTACGGCCATCGAGCTGCTGAGCGGCATCCCCAGCGTCGTGTTCGGTCTGCTGGGGATGCAGGTGCTCGTCCCCGCAGTGGCCAGGGCCTTTGGCAAGGCATCCGGTGCCTGCCTGCTGAGCGCCATCGTGGTGCTGGCCATCATGATCCTGCCCAGCATCGTGTCCGTGTCGGTCACAGCGCTGAACGCCGTCCCGCCGGAGTATGAGCAGGGCAGTCTGGCGCTGGGTGCCACCGACACCGAGACCTGGTTCAAGATCAGTGTCCCCGCCGCGAAGAGCGGCATCGCCGCCGGCATCGTGCTGGGCATCGGCCGCGCCATCGGCGAGGCCATGGCGGTGATGATGGTGGCGGGCAACAGCCCCAATATGCCGGACAGCCTGTTCCGGAGTGTCACCTTCCTGACCACCGCCATTGCCAAGGAGATGAGCTACGCCAGCGGCCTGCAGAAGCAGGCACTGTTCAGCATCGCGCTGGTGCTGTTCGTCTTCATCATGCTCATCAATGTGGTGCTGAATGTTGTGCTGAAGGGAGGAGACCGCGATGAACGCTGAGTTCTCCCCGGCCCGCAGGGCCTGGAACCGCTTCTTCACCGCCGCTGTCTGGGCCGCTGCCATTCTGGTCATGGCGCTGGTGGCGGGCATCATCGGGATGGTGCTGGTGCGTGGCCTGCCCCACATCAGCTGGAAGTTCCTGACCACCACGGCCAGCGTCCTCAAGGGGACGGACGGCATCCTGCCGGCCATCCTCAACACGCTGTATGTCATCGTGCTGACGTTGTTCATCGTGCTGCCGCTGGGCGTTGGGGCTGCGGTCTACCTGACTGAGTACGCCACCAACCGCCGCATCATCGAGGTCATCGAGTTCACCAACGAGACGCTGGCGGGCATCCCCAGCATCATCTATGGTCTGGTAGGGATGCTGGTCTTCGCCCAGGCGCTGGGCTTCCAGACCTGCCTGCTCTCCGGCTGCCTGACGCTGGTCATCATGAACCTGCCCACCATCATCCGCACCACCCAGGAATCCCTGAAGACGGTGCCCCAGGGCTACCGCGATGGGGCCATGGGTCTGGGCGCGGGCAAGTGGCACATCATCCGCACCATCGTGCTGCCCTGCAGCATCGACGGCATTGTGACCGGCTGCATCCTGGCAGTGGGCCGCATCGTGGGCGAAAGCGCCGCGCTGCTCTTCACCGCCGGTGCCGCCGAGGTCATTGCCAACGGCGTGCTCAAGGCCTACACCTCCAACGGTGCCACCCTGTCGGTGCTGCTCTATCTCCGTGCCTTTGAGGACGGCGATTTCGACTCCGCCTGGGCCATCGGTGCAGTGCTGCTGGTGCTGGTGCTTGCCATCGATCTGGCAGCCCGGCTGGCCAAAACCAAATTGAAACAGAAGCTGTAAATAACTCCCTCCGTCATCGCTGCGCGATGCCACCTCCCTCACGGAGGGAGGCTTATCCTGCCCGCAACGCAAAAGGCTCCCTCTCAGAGGGAGCTGGCGCGGCATAGCCGCGACTGAGGGAGTCAATATAAGAGGAAAACTATGGAAAACGTATCACCCATTATCACAGCCAAAAACCTGAACCTCTGGTACGGGGATTTCAAGGCGCTGAAAGATATTTCGCTGGACATGGGCGAGCGGGAGATCACGGCCCTCATCGGCCCCTCCGGCTGCGGCAAGTCCACCTTCCTGAAGACCCTGAACCGGATGAACGACCTTGTGCCCGGGGTCCGCATCGAGGGTGATGTCCGCCTGAAAGGGCAGGACATCTTTGCCCGCGAGATGCAGCCCACCGAGCTGCGCCGCCGGGTGGGCATGGTGTTCCAGAAGGCCAACCCCTTCCCCATGAGCATCTACGATAACATCACCTACGGCCCCAAGCTCCACGGTGTGCACAACAAAGCCGAGCTTGACGAGCTGGTGGAAAGCTCCCTGAAGGGCGCTGCCCTCTGGAACGAGGTCAAGGATCGCCTGAAGAAGAGCGCTCTGGGCCTTTCCGGCGGCCAGCAGCAGCGCCTGTGCATCGCACGCGCTCTGGCCGTCAAGCCCGAAGTGCTGCTGATGGATGAGCCCACCAGCGCCCTCGATCCCGGCTCCACGATGAAGGTCGAAGAGCTGATGAGCGAGCTGAAAAAGGACTACACCGTGGTCATCGTCACCCACAACATGCAGCAGGCGGCCCGCATCAGCGACCGCACCGCATTCTTCCTGCTGGGCGAGCTGGTGGAGACCGGCCCCACGGCGCAGATCTTCAGCACCCCGCAGGACAAGCGCACCGAAGATTACATTTCCGGCCGGTTCGGCTGATGAGGGAGGTCACAGTATGACAGTTCGCACACAATACGAGGCCGACCTTACCGCCCTGAAGGCGGCGCTGGTCGAGATGGGCCAGAACTCCGCCGACGCGGTGGAGGCCGCGCTGGAGGCCCTCTGCACCGCTGACGCCGCGGCCGCTGCCGCCATCGTCAAGGGCGATGGCCGGATCAACAACATGGAGCGGGACATCGAGCATCGCTGCATGACCCTGCTGCTCCGCCAGCAGCCGGTGGCGGGCGACCTGCGCCGCATCTCCACGGCCATAAAGGTCGTTACCGACATCGAGCGTATGGGCGACCATGCCGCCGACATCGCGGAAATCATCCCCCACCTCGTCACCGTCCGCAGGAACGGCGACCCGGCAGTCAGTCAGGCCATCCGGATGGGCCAGAAAGCCCACAAGATGATCCTGGACGCCTTCGCCGCCCTGGCCGGGGAGGATGAGCCTGCCGCCCAGAAGGTCATTGCCGCCGATGACGAGGTGGACTATGACTTCAACGCCATCAAGCACACCCTCGCTGAGGAGATCGCCGCCGACCCCGCCAAGGTGGACGCCGCGCTCGACCTGCTGATGGTCATCAAGTATCTGGAGCGCATCGGCGACCACGCCGTCAACGTGGCCGAGTGGGTGGAGTTCGTCCGCACCGGACGCTACCACAACGAGAATATGTTCTGAGTTTCTCCCGGAAGATCTCGTGTTTTCCTCACGTTTCCGGAAAAGCTGCCGCCTGTGCCGGGCGGCGGCTTTTTTGGTGTAAAATTGTGAAAGTTTTGGCCTGCTCAAAATTTTAGGGAACTGCTGCAATCTTTTGCCAGGTACGACCGTATTATGGTCAGAAGGGCTTCCCAGAAAGCCCATGGAACTGGCAGCGGCGGGCGTCCGGCATCCCCCTTTTGTCCCCTCGCCCGCCGCGCCGCAACGGAGGACCAGATTCTTATGAAACAGATGCAGAAATTTCCGCTGGAAGCGCGCGGCGAGACTGTCAGCCGGGAAGCGCTGGTCCAGGCGGCCTTACAGGAGATCACCCAGAACTACCGTGAAGCAAGCCTTTCCAACGTAGCGCGCACCTATGGCGTTTCGCTGGCCTATGTCAGCGAGTGCGTCCGCACACAGACCGGCAAGACCTACAAGGAACTGCTTCAGAAGCACCGGATGGAGACGGCGGCCCGCCTGCTGCGCCGCAGCGATTTGAACATCCAGCAGATCATCACCCAGGTGGGCTACGAGAACACGAGCTACTTCTACCGCCTGTTCCACGAGCGCTACGGCCAGAGCCCCCGCGAGTACCGCAATGCCCGCCAGCGCCGCCCCCATGCGTGATGTGCGGGTCCCTTTCCTGCGGCCCTCTCCGCTTTTTGGCGGAGGGGGCCGTTTTGTGTCCGGTCAAAACTGGAATTTCGGCCCGGATTGTGATAAAATGAGACCAATAGACTGGATGCGTCGGTTTCTGCGCATCGCAAGAGAGGGTGAATGAACATGTTTCGTGGAGCGAGACGCTCTGATCTGGACGCTATCATGCAAATTTATGCCCGCGCCCGGCAGGAAATGGCCGCCAGCGGCAACCCGACCCAGTGGGGGACGAGCTTTCCCCCGCAGGACCTGATCGAAGAGGACATCGACACCAACCGCCTGTTCGTGTATCTGCACAACGGTGAGATGGAGGCCGTGTTCGCCTTCGTCCTCGGCCCGGACCCGACCTATGCGAAGATCGAAGACGGCCAGTGGCTGAACGATGCGCTGCCCTATGGCACCATCCACCGGCTGGCCTCGGCGGGCAAGCGCCCCGGCGTGGCGACCGATGTCATCAACTGGTGTCTGGAGCACTGCGAGAGCCTGCGGGCCGATACCCACGCGGACAACAAGATCATGCAGCACCTGCTGGAAAAGAACGGCTTCACCCGCTGCGGCATCATCCATGTGGCCGATGGAACGCCCCGCATCGCCTACCAGCGCCTGTCGCGGGAGGGGATGGCACGATGAACGAAGCGCTGAACGAAGCCGTTGCCGCCCTGCGGCCGGAGATGACCGCCGCTTTGCAGCGGCTGGTGCGGAAGAAGAGTGTGGAAGGGCCGGAGCTGCCCGGCAAGCCCTTCGGTGCAGATGTGGACGCCTGCTTTACGGAGGCGCTGACCCTCTGCCGTGAGCTGGGGTTCGAGACGACCGACCTTGACCGCTACATCGGCTGGTGCGAGATCGGTTCCGGCGACGAGATGGTGGCCGTGCTGGGCCATCTGGACGTCGTGCCCGAAGGCGAGGGCTGGCATCATCCGCCCTATGGGGCCGAGATCGTGGACGGCCGGCTCTTTGGCCGGGGGGCCATCGACGACAAAGGCCCGGTGGTGGCCAGCCTGTTTGCGCTGAAGGCCATCCGGGATCTGAACATCCCGCTCCGGCGCCGGGTGCGTCTGCTCTTCGGCCTGAACGAGGAGACCAACGACCGGGATGTCTTCTATTACCGCGACCACGGCGGCGAGATCCCGGTGCTGGGTTTTACGCCCGATGGCGAATACCCGCTCATCAACGGCGAAAAGGGCATCCTGAACGAGAGCTATGCGGTGCAGCTGCACCAGACCGGGGCCTGGAAGCTGGTCTCGGTCCGGGGCGGCGTGGCCGGCAATGTGGTGCCGGACTACGCCTGCGCCGAGCTGACTGCCCCGGCGGGGGCTTCCCTTCCGGCGGCTGCGCACATCACCTGCACCGCCATCCCCGGCGGCTGGAAGGTGGAAGCCGACGGCGTTTTGGCCCACGGCAGCCACCCCGAACAGGGGCAGAATGCCATCGGGCGGCTGGCGCTCTATCTGGAACAGCTCCCGCTGGAAGGCGACGCCAGGAAGGCCGTGGCCTTCCTGGCAGAAACGCTGGGCATGGACCCCTACGGCGAACGGCTGCTGGGCCACCGGCTGGAAGACGACCTCTCCGGCCCCATGAGCTGCAATCTGGGCCTCATCGAGGGCGACGAGACGCACCTCTGGGTCAAGCTGAACTACCGCTACCCCGTCACCAAAACGGTGGACGACTGCGCCCCCGTCGTCAAGGCCGCCTTCGAGGCCGCCGGCTGGGCGCTGGACCGGTCCGTCCATAAACAGAAGCTCTATTACCCGGAGCAGACCCCGCTCGTGCAGGCGCTGCTGGGCGTCTACCGCGACGCCACCGGCGACCGGTCTGCCCCCAAGTGCATCGGCGGCGGCACCTATGCCAAAGTCCTGCCGAACACGGTGGCCTTCGGCCCCCTCTTCGACGGCGACCCGGTGACGGAACATCAGCCGGACGAGTTTATCGACCTGGACCGTCTGGTGCAGAACGCACAGATCATCGCGCAGGCTGTGGTCAAACTGGCCAACCTGCCGTTGGAATAAGGAGGATGGGCGTATGAAGATCACGCAGGTGCGGCTGGGCCGCATTTCCACCCCGCTGCGGGTGCCGTTCAAAACGGCACTGCGCACCGTCAACAGCGTCGAGGACGTCATCGTGGAGCTCCACACCGACACCGGTGCCGTGGGCTACGGTGAGGCACCGCCCACCGGCGTCATCACCGGCGACACGGCCGGGGCCATCATCGGGGCCATTCAGGACCACATCGCCCCGGCCATCCTCGGCCATGACATCGACGAGTTCGAGGACCTGACCGCTGCCGTGCAGAAGGCCCTCGTCCACAACACCAGCGCAAAGGCTGCGGTGGATATGGCACTGTGGGACCTGCTGGGCCAGAAGTACAACGCCCCGGTCTACCGGATGCTGGGCGGTGCCCGGAAGAACATCGTCACCGACATCACCATCAGCGTGAACCCGCCGGAGGAGATGGCGCGGGATGCCCGCACCGCCATCGCCCGCGGGTACGACTGCCTGAAGGTCAAGGTCGGCATCGACCCGGAACTGGATGTGGCCCGGCTGGCCGCAGTCCGCGAGGCGGTGGGCAGAGAGGTCTGCATTCGCATCGACGCGAATCAGGCCTGGAACGCCAAGCAGGCCGTCCGCATCCTGAACCAGATGCAGGACAAGGGGCTGGACATTGAGTTCGTGGAGCAGCCCGTCCCGGCGGCAGACCTGGAGGGGATGCAGTACGTCACCCGCCACGCAGACGTCCCGGTGCTGGCCGACGAGAGCGTGTTCAGCCCGGCGGATGCCCTGAAGATCATGCAGACCGGCGCGGCCGACCTCGTGAACATCAAGCTGATGAAGTGCGGCGGCATCACCAACGCGCTGCGGATCGCGGCGGCGGCAGAGGTGTACGGTGTCGAGTGCATGATCGGCTGTATGCTGGAAGCAAAGATCTCGGTCAATGCTGCCGTGGAGCTGGCCTGCGCCAAAAAGATCATCACCCGGATCGACCTCGACGGCCCGGTGCTGTGCAGCGAAGACCACATCCTCGGCGGTGCCGTCTTTGACGAAAAGAACATCACCGTCTCGGATGCGCCCGGCCTCGGCATCCAGGGCTTCGTCCCCGGCAAGGTGCAGTATCTCGGCTGAACTGTGAAAAAAACGGACCTCCTCCCACCTGGAAACAGACGGGAGGAGGTCTTTTTTTGTTGAATTGTATTTTATGCAAGGACAATAAAAAACTTCGTGTTTGGAGATGGATAGATGAAAAGCCGAAAAAAGTGGGCGAAATCGTTGACTTTTCGGGAGTCAGAGACTATAATTACACATGTTCCGTGTAGAGGAATGGGAAAATCTGTGCGCAGTGGACGCACAACAAATGGAAAGAGGAGTGTTTGAATATGAAAACGCTGAAGGCTCTCGTGGCAAAATACAATGCCGCCAGCCTCATCCTGCGCATTCTGGTGGGCCTGCTCGTCGGCGTGGTGCTGGCGCTGGTGGTGCCCGGTGCAGGCTGGGTGGAAGAGTTCGGCAACCTGTTCGTCGGTGCGCTGAAGGGCATTGCCCCGGTGCTGGTCTTCGTCATCGTGGCAAGTGCACTGGCACAGGGCACCTCCAAATTGGACCGCCGGTTCGGTACGGTCATCTGGCTGTATATGCTGACCACCTTTCTGGCGGCAGCCATTGCGGTCGTCACGAGCTTTCTGTTTCCGCAGACCATCGTTCTGGCAGAGGCTGCGGAGTCGGAAGTGGTGCCGCAGGGACTTGGCGAGGTGCTGAGCACCCTGCTGACCAACTTTGTGGCAAACCCCATCAGCGCCCTGCTGAACGGCAACTACATCGGCATCCTGTTCTGGGCCTGCCTGTTCGGTCTGGCAATGAAGAAATACGGTGCGGAGAGCACCAAGGTCTTCCTGGCCAACACCGCCGACGCGGTGTCCCAGATCGTCCGCTGGATCATCAACCTGGCCCCCTTCGGCATCATGGGTCTGGTGTATACCAACGTGGTGAACAACGGCCTGTCCATCTTCACCCAGTACGGCAGACTGCTGGCCCTGCTGGTCGGCACCATGCTCTTCATGGCATTGGTGGTCTCGCCGTTCATCATCTTCCTGTATCTGCACTGCAATCCGTATCCACTGGTCTTCCGTTGCCTGCGTGAATCCGGCCTGACGGCCTTCTTCACCCGCAGCTCGGCCGCGAACATCCCCGTCAACATGGCCCTGTGCGAGAAGCTGGGCCTGGACAAGGATATGTATTCCGTCTCCATCCCGCTGGGCGCGACCATCAACATGGACGGCGCGGCCATCACCATCACCATCATGACGCTGGCTGCGGCCAATACGCTGGGCCTGCAGGTCTCTCTGCCTGCGGCCATCCTGCTGTCGGTCATGTCGGCACTGGGTGCCTGCGGTGCCTCCGGTGTGGCGGGCGGCTCCCTGCTGCTCATCCCCATGGCCTGTTCCCTGTTCGGCATCTCGAACGACATCGCCATGCAGGTCGTCGGCGTCGGCTTCATCATCGGCGTCGTGCAGGACTCCGTGGAAACGGCCCTGAACTCTGCCGGTGACGTCGAGTTCGCCGCCACCGCCGAGTATCACCAGTGGAGCAAGGCGGGCAAGCCCCTGCCGGAGTTCCTGGGCGGAAAAGAGTAAAACGAAAACGCACATCGGCCTCCCTGCTGTTCTGGCAGGGAGGCCGTTTTTGCTGCATGGGTCTGGGACGGATCACAGGTTTTCGGCTCCAGAATAATGGAACGGCCATGTGCTCGTCAATGTATACAAGAAGTTTCGCGCAGAGGAAAAACCTTTTGTGAACGGGAAACAATGAACGAAAAAACGTAAAAAATGCAACCATAAATTCATAGAATGTTCATAGTTCGTTCTGCCTTTCTTCATAAATAGATGGCATAATATGGCCATCCCAAGAGGGAAAGGAGATGAAAATTATGAAGGTTCTGAAGAAGATCGCTCAGATCATCGGCGAGGTTTGCTCCGTCAACGCTGGCATCGATTTCTACGCTGGCTAATGAAAAGTTCTGGTTCCTGTGGGAAAGTGGAACACGAACTTTTGAGCAGATAAAAAAGCAAAACGCTTTGATGATAGAACAAAGGGGAGCCCCGCAGCCATCTGGCTTGCAGGGGCTCCCCTTTTTGCGTCCGGGAATGGGTCAGTCGATGAAGCTGGCCTTTTGCAGGGCGGTCAGGATGAGCGGGATGAGGATGAGCTGGGCGATGATGCCGGGGATGGCGGTGAGCAGCGCACCGGACAGGAACGCCGAGAACGGGAAGGCCGAGCAGGACAGACCCGCCAGCACGAACCGCACGGCACCCCAGACCAGACGGCCCGCTACCATGGCGGTGACGAGGGTGGCATACATCATGGGCAGCGTGTGCCGGACTTTTTTGTACATCCAGCCTGCCACAGCGCCGTAGGTGGCCAGCTCAAAGGCCATGGCGATGGCGATGGGGTACAGCGGGGGCATCCCGAACAGCACCGAGCGCAGCAGCGGCGCGAGGAAGCCCAGGGCCAGGCCCCAGGGGCCGCCCAGCACAAAGCCGGCCAGCAGCACCGGAAAGTGCATGGGGCAGAGCATGTTGCCGACCTGTGGCACATGGCCGGTGATCATGGGCAGGACGAAGGCCAGCGCCAGAAACAGCGCGGCCAGAACGAGATCCCGTGCGGGAGAGTGGGTCTTGGTGTTCATGAATGGTTCCTCCTCTGGGCAGACAAAAAAGGGGCCTGCCCCGGCATTCCTCGCCAAAGGCAGACCCCTTCATGGTGTCCGTTCAACAATCTGCAATGAAAAAATGAAGCCGGGCTTCGGCCCGGTGCCCGGCTTCGTGCCGGAATTGTGAAAATTATAGCAGATGCGGCGAACGCTGTCAAGATGGAAGGAAGCCTTGCAATTTTCACAAAAACGGAAGCGATTGAGCGGATTTTTGCTAATTGATGTACATTTTGACGAAAGAACCTTGACGTTTTTACATAGAATAGATAATATATACTTGAAAAATAGCGTATTGGGGCGCAACAGCCCGCTGCGCAGACATTCCGATGCAAACGCTGAGGTTCATACGGGAGGACCATCATGACAAATGCAGAAAAACTCACCCTGGCAAAGCACGCCTGCCACATTCGCATGGGCGTGATCGAGGGCACGCACAGCGCCAAGTGCGGCCATCCAGGCGGCAGCCTGGACATCGCCGAAGTGCTGTCCTACCTCTATTTTGTAGAGATGAACGTCGATCCGAAGGCTCCGAAGGACCCGGACCGTGACCGTCTGGTGCTCTCCAAGGGCCACGCAGCCCCCGGCCTGTACGCAGCGCTGGCCGAGCGCGGCTTCTTCCCGGTGGAAGACCTCAAGACTCTGCGCAAGATCGGCAGCTACCTGCAGGGCCACCCCAATATGAACAGTGTGCCGG
>OGXX01000296.1_pt1 | contig 54907 bp, 73 predicted proteins | sample 1576301 | NCBI WGS metagenome assembly OGXX01 (sample SAMEA3541469, study PRJEB24748) | human gut metagenome | biome: human gut; feature: human-associated habitat; material: faeces | place: China | collected 2012
CCATATCGCCGTGACCGACGAGAACGGCTATTTCAGCTCCGCGTCCTCTTGGAACGCGCATGACTCGAACACCAACGCAAACGATTGGGCGCTGACCGCAAGCGGCACCATCGACAGCACGAAGCTCGATGCTAACGCCGGTTTCTGGTTCGGCAACAACAGCGTACTCGATGGGAACGGCACCACTGCCACCTCCGATGCCGTCAAGGCGGACAACAAGCTCGGTGCCCTGCCCTTTGACACCTATTCCGTCGAAGAGCTTCGCTGCTCCGCTAATGAGGGCTATGCTCTCATCAACACGACTGTTACCGTGACCCGTGATGCCAAGACCATCGACCTCGGCACCTTCGATGACCCTGAGCCTGAAATCCATACCACTGCATACGACGCTTCTGATAGCGACCATTACGTCGGAGTCGGCACCGTCAAGATTTCCGACAAGGTGGAATACAGCCATCTCGTCGCGGGTAAGACCTACACCGTCATCGGTGAGCTGCATGATGCCGCTACCGGCGATGCCGTCACGGTTAACGGTCAGGCTATCACTGCCGAGAAGACCTTCACGGCTGAGGACTCCGCCGGTTCCGTCACGCTTGACTACGCTTTCGATTCCTACGACCTCAAGGGGAAGACCCTCGTGGTCTATGAGACGCTTACCGATGCAAAGGGTGCGAAGCTCGCCGAGCATAGGGATAAATCCGATGTTTCCCAGCAGGTGACCGTGCTCACGCCGAAGCTCTCGACAAGCGCCGTGGGCGATGCGGACAATAGCAAGTCCGTCACCGCTGAGGATGATGTTACCGTTACCGATTATGTCCGTTACACCGGGCTTACCGCCGGGCAGACCTACACGCTCACGGGAACCCTTATGGACAAGTCCACCAAGAAGGCTTTCATGGATGCCGACGGCACCCCCGTCACCGCGACTGCGGAGTTCACGGCGGAAGCCGAAAGCGGTACCACGACCGTGACCTTCACCTTCGATGCCAGCGGCATCAAGACCGGCACCAAGCTCGTCGCCTTCGAGACTGTTGCCACGAACGGTATCGAGATTGCCGACCACAAGGATATCAACGACATTGACCAGACCGTTACCGTGAAGGCTCCCGTTATCGGCACCACCGCCGTCGATGCTGCCGACGGTGACAAGACGGTCACGGGTGAGGAAAATGTCGCTGTCCGCGATACTGTCCACTACAACAACGTGACCCCCGGTAAGACCTACAAGGTCACCGGTACCCTCTATGAGAAGGTTCTTGACAAGAACGGAAAGGTCACGAAGAAGGTATTCAAAGACAAGGACGGTACCCCCGTCACTGCGGAAGCAAACTTCACCGCAGAGGACTCCTACGGAAACGTCGATGTGACCTTCTACTTCGATGGCAGTTCGCTCAAGGAAGGTACCTCTCTCGTTGCCTTCGAGTCCCTGTCCCACAACGACAAGGAGATTGCTTCCCATGCCGACGTGAATGATTCCGGCCAGACTGTCATCATCACGAAGCCCAAGCTCTCCACTACCGCAACGGATGCCCTTGATGGTGATAAGAACCTCATCGGCGAGGATAATGCCACCATCGTCGATACCGTCCATTACATGAACGTGACTCCCGGCAAGACCTACAAGGTTTCCGGCACCCTCTACGAGAAGGTCACCGACAAGGACGGCAAGGTCGCGAAGAAGCAGCTCCTCGATGCCGACGGCAACCCCGTCACCGCCGAGACCGAGTTCGTTCCCGATGATACCTACGGCACCGTCGATGTAACTTTCGCCTTCGACGCGTCTGACCTCAAGGCCAAGGACAAGGTGGTCGCTTTCGAGTCCCTGTCCCTGAACGGCAAGGAACTCGCGAGCCATGCCGATATCGAGGACAAGTCCCAGACCGTTACCATCACGAAGCCCACGCTTTCCACCACTGCCGTGGACGGCTTGGATGCGGACAAGAACCTTATCGGTGAGGGCGATGTTACTATCGTCGATACCGTGAAGTACAAGAACGTCACTCCCGGCAAGACCTACAAGGTTTCCGGCACCCTCTACGAGAAGGTCACCGACAAGGACGGCAAGGTCGCGAAGAAGCAGCTCCTCGATGCCGACGGCAACCCCGTCACCGCCGAGACCGAGTTCGTTCCCGAGGACACCTACGGCACCGTCGATGTAACCTTCACTTTCGATGGGTCGCTTCTGAAGGACAACACACCGGTGGTCGCTTTCGAGTCCCTGTCCTACAAGGACAAGGAGATTGCTTCCCATAGCGATATCGAGGATGAAGACCAGACGGTCACCATGCACACCTCCGAGATTGGTACCACAGCCACGGACAAGCTCGATGGTGACAAGACCGTCATCGCCGATGCCGAGTCCACCGTCACCGACAAGGTGGAGTACGACCATGTGCTCACCGGCAAGGCTTACACCATGGCCGGTATCCTGATGGATGCAAAGACCGGTCTTCCCGTACTGACCGGCGAAGGCGCGAAGAAGTATACCGAGGATGACCTCATCAAGTTCACCTCCGGCCTGATGAACCTGCTCGGCTTCCAGTCGAACACCTACTCCATCAAGGTCAAGGGCAAGAACTGGGGCAACGGTGCCGCCATCGTGAAGAACGCAGACGGTTCCTACACCTATGATGCTTCCGAGCGCACCGAGAACGAGGACGGCACTTGGACTGTCAAGACCGACACCCAGACTCTCACCGAGCAGGAAGACGGCACTTGGAAGCTCACCGGTCAGGAGGGTAACGGCACAGGCTCCGTCCGCAATATCGAGGAGAGCTACAAGGCCGATGAGGTCGAGGTCACCGATAACGGTATCGACTGGTCGAACGCAAAGAAGCTCCCGACCGCTTCCATCGACCTCGCCAAGGTGAAGGCGTATGCCGAGGAGAACAAAGACCTCCTCTCCTGCCTTGTCTACAAGACAGCGGAGTTCACCCCTGAAAAGGAGTCCAGTTCCATCGACATGGACTACACCTTCAACTCCAACGACGTTATCGACCGCCTGTCCGGCGAGACCAAGAACCTCGTGGTCTTCGAGGTCATGTTCAAGGGCAGCATCGAGAACGCTTCCGATGAGACTCCCGTTTCCATCGTCGCGAGCGAATGCGATAAGGACAACGAGGGACAGACGGTGAAACTCGCCCCGAGTACCATCGGTACCACTGCGACTGACAAGTCCGACGGTGACCATGAACTGATGGCTGGCAAGGATGCCGTCATCACTGACGAGGTGAAGTACGAGGGTCTTATCCCCGGCAAGGAGTACACGCTCCATGCCACGCTCATGGATAAGAAGACCGGCGAACCTTTGAAGGTTGCCGACAAGGGCGTGACCGCCGAACTCAAGTTCACGCCGAACAGTGAGAGCGGCACGGTCTCCATCAACCTCGGCGAGTTCGATGCAACCTCCCTCGACGGTCATACACTGGTTGTCTTCGAGGAGCTGACCAAACAGAGCGATATCGACGGCAAGACCACGGACGTTACCGTGGCGGAGCATAAGGATATCAACGACGAGGGACAGTCCGTGACCGTCACCTCGACCCCGGCAGGCTCCACCTACGGAAAGACCGGCGTTGACATGACGAACATCGCCATCGCCATCGGCATCCTCCTGATTGCCGCAGGCTGCGCGACCGCTTACGGCATCAAGAGCCGCAAGACCACCAAGGGCGATGCGGACGAGAGCGCAGAGGATAACACCGAAGCCTAGTGCCCGTAACGCCTGAAACCGGCAGGGTGCCAGCTCTTCGGCACCCTGCCTTCCTTTTAATTTGAAAGGGGGATACACCCATGAAGGACGATAAAGAGAACGATATCGAGATGAACGACGGAGATTCCACCGAATCACCTGCGGATGGGAACAACATGCACGCGAACCCGGAAAGCGAGAAGAAGCCGCATAACCGGAAGGTCATTGCCGCCATCTGCGGCCTTGCTCTCGTCGCGCTCATCGGCGGCGGTGCCTATTATGACATCGGCCACCAAACCGATGCAGATTCCAAGGCCGAATCCGTGCAGGCGAATGATTCCAAGGAAAGCGGTTCCGACGCGTCTGCGAAGGACGGCTCTAAGAGCAAAGAGAAGTCTCACACCCACGACTGGTCTATCACCTACAAGACCGTCCACCATGACGCTGTGACGCACACGGAGCACGTGGCACCCGTCTACCAGAACCTGACCACCTACCATACCGTTTGCAATGAGTGCAAGCAGGTCATCGACGGCAAGGCCGATGACCACATCAAGCAGACCGGTCATTCCGGCTACTCCACCAACGTCCCCATCACCGATGAGGTCATGGCGAGCGAGGGCTATGACAAACAGGTCACCGACACCCCGGCTTACGATGAGACGGTCATCGACAAGCTGGTCTGCACCACCTGCGGAGCGACGAAGGATGCCCCGCAGGCCACATCGGATGCCGCCAAGTAATTCAGATGGCCAGATTGGGAAATCATAACCGGAAATCCCGTGCGGCCTTTACGGCAGCGGCGGTCTTCCTGACCGTCGCTGCCATCCTTTTCGGCGTGCTGCTTCATTTCTATCAGGACGCAAGTCCCTCACCGTCACCAAACGGCACGCCGCAGGAAACCGCCACGGAAAGCGCAGGGGGTCGGGAATCCGAGTTCCCTACTGTTGATTGGGATTACTGGAAGAGTGTGAACGGGGATGTTATCGGGTGGATTACCGTGCCGCAAACGGATATCAACCATCCCATCCTGCAAGCCCACGCATCCGACCCAGATTACTACCTGCATCACGATATCTACCGGAACTACAATCCCTTGGGTGCGCTCTATCTCGACGCAGAATGCGAGAAAGAGGGCTTTCAAAGTCCGAATGCCGTCATCCTCGGACACAGCCTGACCCTCGGGAACGCGGTCACCTGCTTCGGCAACATCCAACGGTATAGCGATAAATCCTTCGCTTCTGCACATCAGACGGTACTCATCCAAACCCCAAACACCAAGATGCGCTACACCGTGCGCTTCGCGAATATCGTAAAGGGCTGGGAGCCGACCAAACGGACGGTCTTTGCCGGTGATTCTGATTTTCGGAACTGGTACGATTCCTCGCGGGAATCTGCCGCCATGTTACTCGATACCGATTCCGAACCGAATCAGGTCATCTCCCTCGTCTCCTGCTCCTATAACTTCTGGAAGCAGAACGAGCGGACGGTCGTGACCACCAGTATCGACCAAAAACAGGCGCAAACGGAAACCGTTTCGACCGAATCCCGTCAGACTGGCTCTGGTGCCGAATAAGGACATGTTTCAATCCGTTCGCACTCACGCTACAAACGTACCGTCAAGACCCCGCAAATGCGATTCTGTGGGGTCGTTTTCTTAGAACATGTCGGAAAAGCGGCAGCTATCGTATAATTTCAATGAGCTTTCCCGGAAAGGAGACCATGATGAAATCTAAGCAGAAGCAGACTCCTACGGAGATTATTGATAACCAGCGTCAGGCGGTCGTTGAGAAAATCATCGAGGACATGAAGCGCGACGGGCTTCGTTGGGCGGAACCGTACCTGCCCTCCCTAACACCGCACAACCCCGTCTCCGGCACCGTGTATCAAGGCGGAAACCGTGTGCATCTTGGCTTCATCGGGTTCATGCGCGGCTATACGGACAACCGGTGGGCTACCTTCAACCAGATAAAGGATGCCGGTTGGCATGTGAAAAAGGGTGCCAAGTCAGCGCTCATCGAGAAATGGAAGCAGTTCGCCTTCTACAAGGAAAATGAGGATACCGGTGAGAAGGAGCTTGCCGGACGCTACCCGAAGCTCGTGGGCTACTGGAACGTCTTCAATGCGGAGGATATCGAGGGTATCCCGCCAGAGAACGCTCCCGTCCGTCTGAACGACCGAACGGCAACCATCGCACAGAACCTTGAGGAGTCTTCCAGATGCCCCGTCATCGAGAGCAGCGGCTACCTCGGAAGTGCCGCCTACTCTCCGGCTACCGACCGCATCCTCATCGCCCCGCGAGAGACCTTTCGCTCAGATGAAGCGTTCACCCGCGTCCTGCTGCATGAGATGACCCACTCCACCGGACACCCATCCGCCCTCGCCCGTGAACTCGACACCCGGTTCGGAAGCCCCTCCTATGCTGAGGAAGAGCTGGTCGCGGAGCTTGGAAGCCTGTTCCTTTCCGCAGACCTCGGTATCCAGAGCACCGATTTGGAGGGCGAGTTCTACGAGAACCACGTCTCCTATCTGCAATCTTGGATGAACGCCTTGGAAAACGACCCATCCTACCTCTTCAAAGCCGCATCGAAGGCAGACCATGCAGACACCTTCATCATGGAGCGCTACGAGGAGGAGCTTGGAAAGAACATCGAGATTGACGCACCGGAACTGGAAGAGGAGGTATCGCTCGCCGGGGAGAGTCATGACATGGCAAGCACATCCGAACACCAGCCGGAAAGCGAGATGCCAGAAAATGTTCTCTCCACCGTTCTGTAACATGCGTTTGCCAAAAAGAACGTGTGTTCAATTCCTATATTGCCGTAATACCGGCATTATAGTATAATGGTAACATATGATAACAGCCATCTGGCAGAAAGGACGATAGGTATGGCAGAAATGGAAAAGAGACCTTGGCGCTTCACCATCGAGTTCGATGATGAGAAGGCAAAAAGGAATGGTTACAACGTAGATGACCTCTACGATTGCGTGGGAAAGTATGCGGAGCAGATGGGCAACGTGCGCATCGGTCTTGGCACTTGGCAGGCAAAGAACCGCAAGGTGCAGTTCGGGGCGCAGTGCCCTGTTTGCGCGACTCTATCCAAACAGCCTTGGGTGATGCAGAACATTAAGTCATGGCGCACCTATGAGGATATGAATGAACCGGAGGGTGAAGACTACCTACAGGTAATCCGGGATATCAGTCCGGAACGTATTTACGACTAACCGCATTTACACTTAGGATTCCAAATGGAACTTGATAGGAAAGCATTTCACTTCGACCTAGACAACGAGTCTGTTGAACGATTCTATACTGGTAAAAAGAATCCATGGTCAGACATTCAAGACTTTCTGGAATCCCATTGCTTTGAAAAGCCACAATATTCTGGATATGAATCGGCTGAAAATATCGTCATGTCCTATCAACGTGCTTATGGCACCATAGATGAGATGATGAATGAGTTTCCTTGGTTCCAAAAATGCTTGAAAGCGGCCACCTTCACGGAAATCGGTGAAAGCTACGATGTGAAGGAGTTTCTTGAAAGCGGAATGCAGTTATCCCCTTCCTCTCGCCCCGACACCCGTAAGGAGCTTCACTTTGATTTGGGAACGGCTGCGCTCAGCGAAAATTACAGCTCCATTAGGCCGAACGCTTGGCGCGGCGCTTGGACGCTTATCCGAATCTTCATGGAACGCAACGGATTCATCCATACCCAGTATTCCGGATACGAGTCTCTAGCGATGATGCCGATTGACAAGGCGATGGCCGTCATGGAGAAATTGCAACAGCGATACCCTTGGTTCAAGGATTCCCTTCTCGCCGCGTCGCTCACCGAGGTCGGCGAGCGCCACGATGCTCTCTCCTATATCAAGGGTTCCAATGGCATCATCGTTCCGGTGCCCACTCATTCGCTTGAGCATGAGGAGCCGGATTTCTTCAGTTCCGAAATCGGTGATATGAAGAATGCATCCACAGAGCTATCGAAACGGAACGGGTTGGAACCACCGAAAAACTTGAATAAGGTGCATTAGAAAAAGCCCCGGCCATTTGGTCGGGGCTTTCCTTGTCTGAAATAGACGATTGCTTTTCTCTTTCAAGCTACTTCGTGGCACCGCAGGAAGAGCACTTGTACCCGGTGGTCACGGTCTCGTCCCATGCCTTGCTCACCAGCACTTGCTCGTCCCATGCTGCTTCGTCGGTCACAGTTTCAGAATACCCTTGCTTTACAGTCACATAGATAGAGTGATAACTTCCGCAATTACCACCATTCATAAGAGAGTTGTTAATATGTCCCCATGGGTCTGACGTAATATCCGCACCACACTGGTTGCAGATATAGTGTTCCTCCGTTACCGGGTCATGCCATACCTGATGCGTCACCGCGTCATGGTGGACGGTCTTGTACTGAGCGTCGTGGTGGACGGTCTTTGTCTGGGCTACCCAGTTGTGTTGATGCGCCGGGGTGTCATCCTTTTTCGATGAGCTGCCTGAATTGGTGTTCGAGCCAGAGTTGCTGCTGTTGCCGCCATTCGGCTTGCTATCGGATTTTCCCTCGTCTTTCTTGGAGGATGAATTGCTCTTGTTTCCAGAGTTATCGGAGCTGCCTGTGGCCTTCCCGTCATCTTTCTTGCTATCGGAGGTCTCCGGTGTCTTTGCATCGGACTTGTCCTCCTTGGCGGCCTCCTCAGCCTTCTCGGTCTCCTTCTCGACGGCATCCGTATCGGCATTCGGGTTCTTCTTGATGTTGTCCTCGAACTTCTTCACGACCTCGGCACCCTTGTCTCCGGTCAGAGTAGAATCGCCCTTCTTCACGGCTGCTGCAACGTCCTTGGCAATGGCGGTCAGGTCATCTTTCGTTACCTTGTCCGCATCCACCTTATCGAAAGTCACGCCTGTGGCAACTGTCTTGTCGGCTTTTCCGGCGGTAACCTTCTTCGATGACACCTTATAGATGGAGCCGTCGGCGTTCACCGGTGAGATGAATGTGACGGTATAGGTACCGGACTCACCGACCTTCACGGTCACCTGCTTGTTCGCGGCGATAGCAGTGTAGAAGTCCACCTTCCCGTCCGCATCCTCGATATGGGCGATGACGGGCGTGGATGTGTCCGCATCCCAGCCGTCGGCCTTCACCTCAAGGATGAGCGCCATGTCCTGCTCCTCATCGTCCTTTGACTGGGACACCGCAGGGACGTTCGCTTTGCCCGTCCAATCCGCATGTGTGATGGCATATCCGCCGCCGATGAGAAGCGCCGCACAGAGGATTCCTACACCAGCCGCGCAGACCTGCTTACGGGAGAACTCACGCCCGAAGAGCACGAGCGGCTTCTTAGCATTCTCCTCCTCCGTTGAATCCACGACCTTCGGGATTTCGGCGGTCTTGTCCGCCGGGACACCCTCATGCTCGATGTTGTTGTCGTTAAACATATTGCTGTCTTTCTTCATTTCTGTCAGTCCTTTCTGTCTTATAAGAAGATTTCCTGCTATCTATATTACCGGTAGTTCTCTACACCAGCATACCCCATAGGACATGCACGAGGATGATGAGAACGAGGATGACCGCCATCCACTTGCAGTAGTAGAACAGTCTGTCTGGAAGCGTCACCATCGAAAGCCGCTCAATGCGTCTCTTGGATTCCTCTACCATCGAGTCGATGACCTTTCTGCTCCTTGCAGTCACCTCTTCGACGTTCTTTATGGTCATCTCCCCAGCTTTCTGCTGGGCATTCGCAACTCCCATGAGCGCCATCTGATTCGCCTGATGCTGCGCGTCCGCCGCGCCGTTTCTCAGCTCCTCGACCTTTTCGAGCACATCCTTCATCTCCGAAACCATGCCGCGCATCTCCCTTGCGATGCGTTCGTTGCTCCGGCGCTGCTCGGCGATAAGGTCTTCCAGCTTCTTCACGGTTCCGATGAGGTCGGTCTCGTCGTTCTCGTCCTCAAGCCTTCGTCCGGCGTTTCTGGCATCCCTCGCTTCCTCGGAGAGCTTAAGCTGCTGGCCGATACCGGCCATATGCCCGTCCGGCTGCTCAAGTTCCCTCTTCACCTCGCTAAAATGCTTTGCCATGTAATCTTCGCTCCTTTCCACCCGTCAGCCCTCCAAACCCTTGCCCCTCTTCTCCCGCACGCGGATAGCGATGGGCGTGTCGAGCAGATAGGAGAGGTTGTGTACCGCATCCGCGACCGGCACGGCATCCGCCATGCTCCCGCACATGTGTATCGCCTTCCAACCCTTCTCGCCCTTCACCGTCACCTCGACAAGAAAACGTTCCTTTTCCATCTCTCTCCTCGACCTTGCCGGTCTTTTCTATCGGATAGGGACAGCCTATCGCATCAGGTGTCCCTTTGTCTGGACACCTCTAAGGTTTACGCAGGTTCACCCCGCAGTTCGGGCAAAACTTCGGGACATATTCGGAAAACTCCTCGAACAGCGGCTCTTCGCTCTCCTCAGAATCCGTCATATCCTCCTCGACGCGCCCAGCCCATCCGCAGTCGGAACACCAGATGCCGTCCACGGGGTTTACATTTGCGGCTTTCGAGTAAGCGCTCCCTATGGTGATGAAAATCCTACTCATCGTTCTCAGCCCTCTCTCCATTGCTCTTCTCACGCACTTCGGCTTCCTTCCGCATCGCGGCAATTAGCTCCTCGGGTGTGATTCCGAGACCGTCCGCGATAGCAAAAAAGGACGCAAGGCTCGGCAGACGCGTCGGCTTTCCCCCGCTTCCGGCCATCCCGGCGAACCAAGCGGATTTGCTGATTCCGCTTTTCTTGATGGCGTTGTCGAGCGTCATCCCCTTCTCGTACACAATGCGGCGCACCGCAACCGCGAAACACCCGAGTTCCGGGAAACGCTCAACGGCTTTTTCCGCCTGTGGCTTACCCGCCATGGTATCTCCCTTCTTCCGTCTAGCTTGATTACTAGTAATATATCATACCACCAAACCAGATAAATCTTCAAGACGATACTCCATATATCCCGCACAAATAAGACAACAAACCAGCTTGAAAGCAACCCAGCAATATAGTAAAATAGACTCACTATCCATATATGGATATAAGGAAGGATGTGACGCATCAATGGACGATAAGCGCTATACGCTGATGAACAAGAACCGACCGGTTCTCGATTTCCTTTACAACCTCGACACGCACCATGTCGTGAAGATACTAAAGCGGCGCGAGCTTGACTTCGCTCCTCCCGCGATTCTCGATATGAAAGGAAACCCGACAAGGGCTGCACTCGACGTCTGGTGGCTCAGACGGGCAATTCCAGCGTCCCGTGCCCAGATACAGCGGCTCATTGCCGAGCTGCATGTCGATAGCACGCTCGCTCTGGCGGAAAAAAACTTCGGGCTTTCCCTCTCCGACCGCTACTGGATTAACGACCCGGAGAATCCGCAGAACTGGGATGATATCAACTTCTTCGACAACGACTTCACGGAAGACCTCGGGCTTCTGACTCTGGGGCAGGACTCTTCGAGTGACAATCCGAACCTCATGTCACCGAACTCCACGGTCGGCGGAGACCTGAACAAGAAGTGGACTATCTTAAACGGCGTGCGTATGCTCGTGAAGAGCGGAACCGGATTCGTGAACCAAGAGGTCTACAACGAGGTCATCGCCACGCATCTGCACAAGCGTCTTCTGACGGACACGGATTATGTTCCCTATTCCCTTCATCAAGAAGGAAAGCGCACCTACTGCGCGTGTCCGAATATGCTGGGCGAAGATGAGGAGCTGATTCCAGCCTTGCATATCATCCAGAACCACAAGAAACCCAACTCGCAGAACGATTACCGATTCCTCGTCTCGTGCTTTGAAAGCCTTGGACTTGAGGATGTGGAAACCTATCTGTCGAAAATGCTGACCTGCGATTACATCGTCGGCAACTTCGACCGTCATTATCAAAACTTCGGTGTCATCCGTAATGTGGAGACGCTTGCATACACCCGGTTTGCTCCGATATTCGACACTGGTAATTGCCTTTGGTGTGATTCTGAATCATTGGACTTACCCGGCGACTATGCATATATTGCAAAACCTTTTGGACGAGGACTCAGTCCGGACAGGCAACTGCAACTTCTGTCCGGCTTCGAGTGGTTCGAGCCTGACAGGCTTGACGGATTCGCCGATGAAGCCCGTGCAATTCTCTCGCAAAACCCGAACATGCCGCCCGCCCGTATCGAAAGCATCGTCAAGGGTGTCATGATGCAAATGGATTCGGCAATCGACTTCATCGAGAATCAACCGAGTTTTCATCGCCTAACCCCTGCAGCGGCAAAGACCAAAGAACCAAATACTCCCGATTTCCTCGATTCCGAAGTCGCGGACATGAAAGATGCTTCCGCCAAGCTACTATGTGATAGCAACAGCGAGCAACCGTCTAAGAACTTGCATACAGAACATTAGAAAGAAGGTCATACCATGCGAACCTATCAACACCCGATATACCAAGACAACGCCATGGCGATTCGCGCCGAATATGATGAGGAAAAACGAGTCTTCGATTTGATGAAGAAGCTCCTCTATATCGTCGGGGCGATAACGGCGATAGTTGTTTTCCTTTTGCTTCTCGTTAATTCCCCTGCCCTGATAACTCAGACGGGTGCAATTGGAATCATTGCACTCGTTCCCGTCCTGCTGGCTGCAACAGCCTTTACCGGGTTCTATGTCGGTACGATACCTGCTGGCTACATCGCCGCATGGCGTGCAATCAAGCGCTCAAGGCTGTTCGTTTGGGGCAACGCTCTCGGACTGCTCCTCATAGCGACGCTTCTTCTTTCCATCCCGGCTGCATTCGCGCCCATTGCCTTCCTTCTCCAGTGGTTGAAGGTGTCAAATCTCAAGCGTCAGCTTGACGCGAACGCATAGTGAGGTAAACTGAACGCGTTTTCTTCCTTCGTGGAGAAACTTTCTTGCTTTAGCCCGCTGCTCCCTGATGTGCGACATTAAGGGAACGGCGGGCGCTTTTATGCCGATTCTCGCACACCCGTAAAGCGGCGCAGGCGGAATATCCCGCCCGCGCCGCTTTTTAATTAACGCTCGCCGTTCTCCTTGTTCGGTTCCGGGCGTTCCTGCGTAGGTGCCTGTTGCGCCCGCTGGGAACCGCCGCTCCCGGCGTTTCCGCCGCTCTTCTTCCCTTTCGGTATGACCGTCGAGGATACTTCCGCCCTGAGTTCGTCGGCTCCGCGCCAGCAGGCGAGAATCAGGCGCTTGACCTCCGAATCGTCCGCGATATCCGAATCGGGGCGCGGGAGTTTCAGCTTGGGGATATCCGCGATTTCCATGCCCTCCATGCCACGTATCTCCTTGCGGTACTTCCGGTAGACGCTTCGGATTTGTGCAAGGTACCTCTCCTTCGTTTCCGTTACCATCGCCTTTTGCTGCTCGATATTCCTCTTCTCCGCAACGGCTGCGCTTCCTTCCGCATGGATGGATTTCGCCACATTCGCCTTAAACGCAGCTTCCAACCCCTTCGTTCCGAGGTCTGCATCAAGCTTCGCCACGGAGAAGGCATAGCGGTTGTTGTCCGTGTCGGTGACGTACATGCGCCCCCTCTTGAACTCCGTGTCAACGCCCCATGATTCCAAAAGCTCGCGGTAATCATAGATGTTCTCCGCTTCCCCGGCGGCGATACGGCACAGCTCTCGCAAGTTCGTCTTATAGGAGTCGATGCCGCGTGCCGCAAGTTCCTTCTCGATACGGGACGGCTGCTTCTTATGGACGGAGGAATTGCGTTCGCCCTCCACGACCTGTTTCAACCCCCACTCATGGTCGAGGTCGCGAATGCGGCTGGCGCGTTTCACCTTGGCGCTTTTCCCGCGCCCCTCATCGAGCCGCTTGCCCGTGGAGAGGTCGGTACGGTTGATGACGATATGTACGGCATAGCGATGGGTCTTGTCCGCCTTGCAGTATTCGTTGTGAAGCGCCATCACTATCTGCTGGTTCGGGTAATGCTTTCCCACGTACTCCTTGGCATACCTCATGCACGCTTCCGGTGAGAGCCACCCACCATTTAAATCGCACTCGTCGGGATTGAAGCCGAGAATCTGATGAAACAGAATCGTGTTCTTCGCTTCCTTAAGCTCCCCAGTCTTCTTATCCCGGACTCTCCTTGCCGCTTTGTTGTGCCCATAGGCTTCCCGCGTCATCCACATGTGGTGCGCCCAGCGCTTCGGGTTCGTGCATCCGTCCATGTTCAGACTGTCGCGTAGAATCACCTTTCGGTCATCGTTGATATAACCGCGCAGGTTCTTCATGTGACCGGAACTCTGCACACCGGTCTGCTTGATGATGGTCAATGCAATTCCTCCCCTCATTCCCTTTTGAAATGAAACCCGCGCACCGGATACTCAAGTGCCATACCGTTTCGGATATACCCGGACGTACATCGGTATGCCCGCGCCGCATCTTCGATATCCCAGTAGCACCCCCGGTCTCAACGCAGATAACAGGTCTTGTCATTGCGGTTTTTCCTCCATTGCTTTCACGCTATCCCAAAACGGCGATTCCATCCAGACGGATTTCAAGCGTTGCAGATACGTCTTTGCCCCATCTTGCGTGAACTCGGCATCGGCATCGTCCGAATGAAGATACCACCCGTTTGGAAACTCAACCCAAGATGCAACGGTCTCACCGAGTTCCATGCTCACGTATCTCGTGAGCGTTACGCTCCAACCGTCCTCCTCATAGTGAATCGTCTTCTCGCTTTCACAATCGGCCATTGCCATTGCTCCCCCTGCTTTCATGAATCTATTTTCGCGGACACTGCACCCATGCCGGAAAGAATATCGCTTTCCAACAGTTTCCGATTTCCTGTGACCTTCGGCTCCGTCCCATGTTCGCGACGGTAACCGTTCGCGAAAAATCGGAATACCGCTTCCGTCGTTTTCACCGGAGCGTGCATGACAAACGGGTTGTATTCGTCATCGACGAAATAGAAGGTTCCATCCCTCTTCGCGATATGCGCCGGGCGCTTGCAAGCAGGGCACCGTGATTTCAGGTCACGGTAATGTAACCACTCCGAATCAGTCATCGGCATATTCCCAGTGGTAGCCACCGGCCATCCCGGATGCAGCTGAACCGATACCGTTCGGCGATATCTTTGTTCTCTCCGCCGCGTCCTTTATGCTTTCATAAACAACGCCGGTTTCCGTGCAACGAACCTTTCTTCTACGTTTAGGCTTGAAGAACGAATCATCCGGCTTCAGCTCATCACCGTAATAGAAATGAATGCCATGCACGGCACTTCCATTTTTCATCGCATGAAATACATTCGATTTGCTTATGCCGAGCATCCTTGAAACGAGACTAATGCTCTCAAAGCGTTCGCCTGTCTCAAGGCAGATGACCGGGCGCGGTTTGTTGTTTTGCTTTTTCTTTCGGTTCCTTATCTTTTGACGGCGTTCATCCGGCAACATCTCACCAGCATAGTAATAGTAAAAACCTTTTATTGGCTTTCCTTCCCTTATCTGGTGAGATATGAAACCACTTGATAAACCGATAGCGTTGGCTGCATCCTCCGTGCCATTGAACTGTTCTCCAGTCTCAATGCAAACAATCGTTTTTCTTTTTTTCCCATCCTGTTCGTCCCCTATCTCATGGAACCATCTTTCCTGTCTTCGTATTCCTCTCTTGTGATTTTCCCCTTCTCCAAGAACTCCTTCCAATCACGCCATGTGCAAACACATGACTGGATTGCTTCGTCGGTAAACCGAATGCTTCCATCCGCGCACGGTTCGATACCGAACCTGTCCTCTAAGAGGAAGAGTGCGTGTACGAGTTCGTCATAGCGCTCGATGCCGTAAGTGTCGAAACATGCGGGTGCCACATCGAGTGTTTCCGCTATCCGTTCGAGCGTATTCTGCTTCGGTCTTCGCTCGCCAAGCTCATAGCTGCGCAGTGCCGACTCGCTAATTCCACCGATAGCTTCCGAAACCTCTCGCTGCGTCAGTCCACGCCGTAACCTTATCTCCCTGATGCTCTTTCCCAAGAGTACGTTACTGTGTTTAGGTTCGCTCATTCTCGTGACTCCTATCATTCGTTTTCAGGGTTGTCGAAATCCTCGATTTGCAAGCAGATATTGTTCCGGTCGGCTTCCCTGCGAAGCGCCGCGAGCGCTTCCATGATTTCGGAAAACGACGAGACCTCTTTCTCCAAAACGCGTTTCGCTTCCTCCGGGTCGAACACCTTCGCGCCGTAGGTGTTCAGAAACTTCATGAACTGGTTTAGGTTTGTTCCCTGCTTCGCGAGTTCGTGTGCTGCCTTTTTCAAAGGCTCGGTGTCGATGACCTTGATTGTCGCATCGTCAGAATTGATGAGTAGCGTCCGGGCGTAATCGGAAACCGTCATACCGTAATTCGCGGCTTTCCGCTTAAGCGTTCTCTTCTCACGTTCAGACAATCTGATGAGAACTGCGGTTTCTCTTTTTGCCACCTTCATCACTCCCCTTCTGTATTTTCTCAAAATCTCATAGTCGTATCGGTGCCGCCACCGTTTGACTATGACACGAAAGCGACGGTTCGCTTTGCTGAGTTACGGGAACCGGCAATCCTAAATTGTCGATTCGTTAAGCGTAAGCGTCCTCCCGTCAAGGCTCCGAAAGCCGCTCGGGAGCAAGATGGAAGTGTATGGAAAAGTCTCGTTTACGTGACTTTGTATATACGCTTCCCAAATCTTGCAACTCGAAGAGCGGCCTTGGCCGGTGAGCACTGATATTCTATCAGTGCGAGAGCAGAAAAGGCATGGAAAAGGGGGTGCCGCCGCACCCTTTCCCATGCCTTTTCTGCGGGGTTTCCGGCTTGCCCGGAAACCAAGAACCCGAGGTGCCGCCACCTTGGGTTCCCATCGCCTGCGAAGACGAAATCAATTCCATTGAAAACCGATGGACGTAATCTCATTTTCCGAGCTTTACTGCATCCTCCATCAACTTGATTGCTTGCTGCCAACCGGCAAGCTCTAACTCAAACCAATCGGGGTTGTCCGCCCCTATACAAGTGCCCAGTGGCATCCTGCGCATGTTCCGCTTCTCTTTATGGCGGACGAAAGGGATGCTCTGCTTCTTTGAACATCATCGGCTGCGTCTTGGATGCTGCGGTACTCCTTCCCGGTTTCGATGCATCGCACGCGCTTGCTTACCGCTTCTGCACCCCCAATCGTAGCCACCGGTTCGATTCCATGTTCCCTTGCGCAATGTGTCATCTCCTGAAACACATCGAAACTGATTTCAGCGAGACTGGAATGTTTGCCATGTTCGCGGTAATACTCTCGTATGTCGTAATCGTCATGAAGCCAGTAATATCTACCGGTCCTCATACTCACACCGACATGCGATGGCTTTCCGCAAACGGGACAGGTTCCCTTTAAGTCGCGCCAGTGCTCCCAATTCGGATACATCACGAATTGCGCTGTTCGAGTGAGCCGAGTTTCCAGCCGTTCTTTTCCAGAGCAACCAGCGCTTCACGTTGCCGAATGCCGAGTCCGCCGATACGCCTGCCTTTCGGTATCCGGTACAGTCGCATGATGACTACCGCCTTGCTCGCACCGATACCCGGAACACTTTGCAGAAGCGATGTGACCAAAATGCGTTTCGCATCCTCCTCGTCCATCGCATCCGTGAACGTAAGCTCGCCGGACTTCACGCGAGCCTTGAGTGTTGCATAGCGCCTGCGAGCCTGCATGGCAAGCTCTCGCGCATGGGCACGCTCCTCGCTGCTAAGGTTCGGCAGATGGTTCTCTTTTTCGGTCATCGTTACTTCCTACTTCAACTCGTTGTCCCAGATATTATCGTCAGGCTGCGCCGCATGTTTCCAACGGTTCGCATCCGCCCGACCGTTCCAGTCGGCGATGAACTTCTCGATAGCAATGGCGCATCCGCTGTCAAGAGCTTCCGCCCACCTCTCGTCGTTCTCATCGCACCAATTCTGAAATACCGCAAACTCGGTGACATTGTTCTCGACGATGTGCCTTCGCATCCCCCGCATCTGCGCGATAAACCTCGCGGTGGCGGGAACCATGGTGATTAGGTTCATGTTCCAATCCCTTTTTCCGAAGTGAATCCATCTACCGGCTCCACTTCCTCTCTAATAAAAACGCCCGTCGATGTATTTCTCGATAACCGACGAAAGTCCGCTATCGAGTGCCTGAGACCAGCAGTCGTTGTTCTCATCGCACCAGTCCTGAAAATCGGTGAAGTCTGTGATGCCGTTCTCGCGTATGTGTTTCCGCATCGCACGCAGCATGTCGTGCTTCGATTTTTCCGATTCCGTTACCATCAAGCCCATCCCTTCATCACCATCCCCTTAACCAAGCTCCTCGGCAAGCAGTCGGACGATGAGCTTGGTCATGCTCTCCCCCGTCTCGACGCGGTGGAGTTGCGCTTCTTTGTGGAGCCAAGCCGGGATGAGGAGACTGATTTTCTTGAGTTCCACCTCGTCCGTCTCATGCTTGCCGGAACCTTCCTTCTGGATATCCGCCATCTCGCGCTTGGACTTCTGCGCGCTCGCCATGAACGCGTTCGCTGTGGTCTTGTTAGCCATTGTTCTTCTCCTCTTCGTTCAGAACCGAATCTGCAAGCAGCTCAATCGGGGCGACCACATGGCTCTTCGGGTCGTACTCCGCCACGGACACACCGGCTGCTGCGGCACGTGAGAGGGCAACGGCGCGGGGAATCTTCGCGATGATGGGAACCTCCTCGCCCTCAAGGTACTCCACGAGCTGACGGTCGAGTGTGCCGTAGGCATAAAAGTTGTTGACGATGACATACGCTTTTGCACCAGTACCGGACTCACGCACGATATCGAGCGTTCTCAGCGTCGGCTCCATGTCGCGCGTGCTCGGAAGCATGGGTACGAGGATGAGATTCGCCGCGCGGCACCAATCGTTCACACCGCCCACGAGCACGCCCGCCGTATCGACAACCTGAAAATCGCACTCCTCCGCGAAATCAGGGTCATCGCAGACCTCATGGACGGAACCGCCCTGCGGGTCGGTAGTGACGAACGCCACGGTCTTGCCGCGACGCTCAAGCGCAAAGGAAAGCTCGTCCGCGATGGTGGTCTTGCCGACTCCGCCCTTCTGGTTGAGCATCAGAATCGTGTACATGTTAGAAGTCCTTTCTGTCCTGTTTGAAAAACGCTACTCACGGGAATCGGACACGCGTACAAGCCCGTAACCGACGGTGACGGAAAACAACGAGCACACGGCGAATACCGCAGCAGCCACGTTTCCGAAAACGACCGAAACCATAAGTGTGAGAAACACCCACCATCCGACGGTCACCGCGAATAGCAGGCCGAGGAAGAGCATGAAGGGGATTTCCCGCACTGAATCGCCACGAAAGTGCATTCCGTCCTCCCTAGAACGGAATATCCGCATCATACGTTTCCGGTTCCGTAGACTGCCCCTGGGCGGAAACCGTATCCTTCCCGGCACCCTTCGAGTCCGCAAACTCGATATCGGTCACGAGAACGGAAAGGGCATGGCGCTTCTCCTCGTTCTTCATCCAAGAGTGGTAGCGGAGCCGTCCGTCCACCGAAACCTTCTTCCCCTTGGTGAGATAGGGAGCAAGTGCTTCGGCTCGCGCACCGAACAGGGCGCAATCGACAAACACCGGCGCATCGACATATTCGCCGGTCTCGCTGTCCTTCTTCTTCTCGTTGATAGCGAGTCCGAAGGTGAGGACACTCGTGGCATCCCCCTTTTTGCGAAGCTCCGCATCGCGCGTGAGGTTGCCCATGATGGTCACTCGGTTGATAGCCATTGTCTTTCCAATCTCTCGATGGTGTTTGCGGAGGATTCTGGAATCCTCCTGCCGGGAAAACTTTCGTCCCTTGCTGTCTATAAATATAGCAGACCAGAATACCAGCAACCCAGAGAGCAAGATAACCACATAGATTGCACACACTTGCGCTGCAAAGATAAGGGCGTGTGAAAAGCAACGCTTCACACGCCCTAAGCACGTATCTACTCTGCTACGAGCCATTGTTCGAGCCATCGCTGCACGGCAAGCGTCGCGAGCGCGTCGGCAAGCGAACCGTGCGCCCTGCCCGTCCATTCGTAACCGATATGGTCGGCGGCATCCACCAGCTTGTAGCGCTTTCGCTTTCCCATGAACCACTTGAACAGGTACATGGTGTCCGTGATACGTGCGTCCTCCCTCGGACTTACCCCGATGGCGGCGAGGAATCCGAGGTCGAACCCGACGTTGTAGCCGATAACCTCGTCCGCCCCTGCAAAGATTTCCCTCAGTCGCGGGATGTCGGTCTCGATGGTCGGCAGGTCTGCCACATCCTCCGGGTAGATGCCGTTGATGGCGCTCGCGTGCGGCCATTCGGTCTTCACGGTCGGTCGGAACCTCTCATCCAACAGGACGGAGCCGTCCCTTCCGATGATGGAGATGGTCAGAATCTCATCCGGGTCGCTACCGTTCGGATGAAGACCGGTGGTCTCGGTATCAAAGCAAATGCTGTTCATATCTATCACCTAATCCAAGTAGCCGTAGACCGTCGTATAGCGGTCTGTCCTGTGTTCCAGCCATGCCAGATACTCATTCTTCGCTAGCTCGAATGCCCGCTCCTCGCGACTTCCTTCCAGCGAGCTGAAATATGCGACAATCGCATCCGGTTCATTTCCGTAGCCGTCATCAATCCTCCCGGACTCATCGCACGGAAGCCATTCGTTCTCTTTGTACTCCGTGCGGCGCTCGACCTCTATAGTCCAATAGGTAACGGAGCCGATGCCATGTTCCTCGTCATTGACCTCGTTCCCATGCGTCGATATGAATGCTTCCGCCGCCGCGAGCGATTCCTCGGAGTTCTCGTATTCGCCAAGCTCATACGAATCCCCGTCACTGATATCCTCATGGTCTTCTCGATGTAGCCCATGCCGGTGTCCTTTCCGTCAGCCCTTCTTGCTGCCTATAAATATATCAAACTGGCATACCAGCAAGCCGGTGAACGGTAGGCTCCATACATCTTGCATATTCTGTCCAAAAAGAAAGGCACCCTCCCGGATGCCTTCGTTCATTCGTCCAAATACTTCCAATGATATCCCGCGCATGTTTGCGATTCATTGCGCAAAGCTCGACATATAGCGCCGTCTGTTCTTTCAACATCCCTCCCGGCGCTCGTGATGGATTCGTAGGTTTTCCCCGTTTCAACGCAAACGACCGCTTTCATTTTCCTCTGTGACGTTTTCTTGTCATTGCATCTCGGACATCCTGTTCCTCGTTTCGCCCTGTGCCCTATAGTGGTTATCCATTCATAACCACATTTGCAACAACGCCACTTAACCTTTGTTTTGTTTCTTATAAGCAACTCGTCCGCTGTAATCCCGCTGTTGAGTTCGGGAAGATATTCTTTTGCAAGCTCCGGGTACTGAGAAGCAAGGTCGTTGAATCCCTTAAGCAGTCTTTTTTTTCTACAATAGGGACAACGTACAGCATTGAGCTTTCGATTTACGACCTTACATTGCCATACCCCGTGACACTTTGAACACTTCCACCAGACTGCCCGCGTGCTCCCTGCCAGAACATCGCTCGGCCTAAGTTCTCCATTGCGGTCATAGTCCCATTCGGCAGCAAGTTCAGGGTGTGTGGTTGCCAAATCATTGTAGCCTTTGACTAGCACGCGCCCATTGCACACTGGGCACAAATTCGACTTAAGTGCTGCGCCAAGCTCTCGCGACCATTCGCACCCACATATGGGGCATTTCCACCAATATCTATCACGCTGCTTCAACCTAACAAGTTCCACCGCACCATTCTTTTCCTCATCCCAAAGTTCTGCAAGTCGGCTATCTAAGGTCGGTTTTATTCTTTTTTTCCTTTCCCAATTAAAGCCGATGGCATCAAGTCTGGCTATTTGTTCGTCCGACAGTTTGCCGCGTTCATAAAGCCCCCGAAGGTCGCTCATGACACGTGTCACTTCAAGCTCGCTCATAGTTTTCCTCCGTTCAGTTGCGCCATCTGCTCAAGAAACGTAATTTTGTCCTCTATCGACTGCTGTTTCAGCGATTTCCGAATCTCATCTGTGAGCTGTCTAAAGGTAAGCGTCCTGTCTATGATTCGGAAATCGCTTGGCGTGAACGGCAGTTGCTCGCTCTCTCCCGTTAGCCTTTTGAACGTTTCCTCCATTCGCTTTGGAATCCTTTCCGCTGCAACGATGGAACCAAAGTTATTGCAGAAGTCAAAAACGAGCGGGGTTCGGTTTCCTCCTGAAGATAATACGCGTCCGAGCTGCTGGTAGAACACGGTCGGTGATTTCGTCGGCCTGACCATCACGATGGCATCGACACCCTTGACATGAACGGCTTCATTGAGCTGGTTCACGCAGTAGAGCACCTTTAAAGCATCTGATTCATCATCCTTGAACGCCTGAAAGTCCTCGGAACCGTATGGGTCTGCACTCACGGTCTTATAAGCGTGTATCTCGCTGTTTACCGCCCCGAACCATTCCCGCCGCAGAAGCATGAACTCTCGGAGCTTTGCGACACGTGGGCAGAACACGATGACCTTCGCATCCCGTTTCTTAAGATGCTTCGCGATGGCTTCACGTACACCTCCTGCTTCTGTAAGGGAACGACGAAGATTCTCATACTTTTTCTGGAACCGCTTCATCACCATCTCGTCTTTTATTCCAGCAATGGACTTTGCCAGCCTTCCAAGCTCCTTCGGTGCTTCATAGAAAGCGGTGACGTATTTCGGAATCGGCAGGATTCCACGCAGCCACGCTTCCTCAAGCTCCATGGAATAGGCCACGTTCCCGTCGAACATCTCGTCCGCCATGTTCCTCCCGCCATCCGAGTATCGGATAGGGGTGGCGGAAAAGCCGACCACCTTGGCGCTCTCGTTTGCATCGAGGATGTGCGTAACACCCTTTCCCCATTCCTCCGCACCGCAGTGGTGAAACTCGTCTGCAACCACAACGTCGTAACCGGAAATCTCCTCACCGCGTCGTGCTGTCATCATCGCCGCGCTGTATGTCATGAATTGCAGGTTCTCGGGCGTGAACCCCGGCGCAATCTCGGCAAGGTTCGCCATCTGGTCGTTGAACATGTAATCGTTGGTGCCGAGCAGCAGGAACCGCTTGTCCGGGTTGTCCTGCACCATCTTTGCGAGGATGACGAACTTTCCCGTTCCGGTCGGCTTGATGACGCAGGCGCGGTCGCACTCCCCAAGCATATCTAGGAGTGCGTCATACGCCTTCTGGTTATGCTCATACAGTTTAATCGTGGAACTCATTGTCCATCCCTTCAACTCTTCTGACCGTTCTCGGTCTGCTCGCGATGCGCCGTGTCGTATCGCCAATCATCGACCGTGTACCGACGTTCGTGCATCGTCTCTACGGAAGATACCCTTACCGTGCCGTCCTCGCCCCGATGGCACTGGACTTTCCTGACCGCGACCCCGAACCCACGATTCTCGACAGATTTCCTATCCGCTGCCAAGCACGCTGCAAACCCTGTGAGGAACCGCGCTTTTAGGCCGTCTCCGGTCTCAACAAAGTCAATGAGTGCATCGACCAGCCGCTCATAGCTCCTAGTCTCGACCTTTCCGGTGAATACGGTGACCAAGGCTGACCGAGGAGAACCAGCCAGTCGCACTCCTCGCTTTCCCCCAGCCGGAACAGATAGACCGCATCCGAGACAATCTTCTGCCAGTATGCCGTAAGGTCACCGAACCTGCCGGTATACTTGCAGTGGGGAACAGTGCCGCCCCCGTCATAGACCATGACCATATCGTTTTTCTCGATTTTCATTTGCTCCGTCCTTTCTGCCTTGGGATGGTTCCGGTGCCGTCCTCCTTGCTGTTATCTGTAATTATAGCTATGCGGCATACCAGCACACTCCACAATGCGAGACTCCATGCCTTCTCCATGGAACTCGGGTCATTAGGGGCGAGCAGCCCCTAATCTGAGGGAGCGCAAGCGACCGCGCCACGGAGAGACCCCGCGAAACCGTAGGGTGCCAAGAAAAGCCAACCTCCCGTCACGGAGCCACCGACCCTCCTTTCCCCGCCCTCTACCGAGCCGCTGCGGCGTGCCCCACTTTGCCGCGCCTGCGGCCTATGGTTTCCCGAGAAGAAGGGGTTTTCAACATTTCGATGGGCGGAGGGTTCCTAGACTGACCCGGAGCCTGTCGGAATGTTGGAAACCCCGGCAGGTCAGCTCCCGTTTCCGCCAAGTAGAAGGCTTTTCCGCGCTTTCAATGGCCGGAGGGTTCCTAGCCCGACCCGCAGGCTGTTGGAAGGGTGGGAAAGCCGCCCCCGAGTCCCCGTTCCCGCAACGACCCCGCGCCTTCACGCCGCCCGCAGGGCGGCTCCCAAAAAGCCAAAGAAAAAGGGCACCCTCCCGGATGCCCTAGCTCCTTTACCGACTGAACTCCTCCCGATAGCGGTTATGGTCTGCTAGTGCTTACCTCTTGTTACGGTAGCGGCGCTTTTCCATCTGGTAGTCGTACTCCATACCCGCAAGGTAGACGCACCACACGCCGACCACCATGAAGAGCGTACCCATAACAAACTCGATTGTCGCCCAGACCGGCGCATCCACGCTCGCAAGCATGAGCGTGTACGCCATAATCCCGCAGCCGATAAGGATTGCACCATAGGTCTCAAGCTCCCTGACGTTCTTCATCTTGAAGTCCCTTCTGCCATGGGGCGGCTCGGTTGCCGTCCCCCTTGCTGTCTATAAATATAGCAGACCGGCATACCAGCAAGCAGGTGAACCGTACACTCCATACATCCTGCATATCCTGCACGAAAAAAGGGCACCCTCCCGGATGCCCGTCCTTTCCCTATCCGAGGTCGATATACCTGCCGACCGCATCGGTATACCCTCCATGCGCAATCCTCCGCCCGCTCGGGTTCTTCCTGACGAATCCCGCTTCCTTGCGGTCGAGATAATAGCGGTGGTTGCACACACGGCACCACCCGGCAAGCTCCCTTCCGCCGCGAACCAAGTTGAACGCTTCCGCTGGCTTGCCGTCTGCGCAAAGCATCTGCCCCTTCGCCATTCGCTTCTCTCGCCTGCATTTGCGCTTGTAGGCAGCATGAAGGCGTTTGAATGCCCCTCTCTTCGAGTTCTCCATACTCCTCTGGTACTCCCCCTTGAGGTTCAGAAGCTCTTCCTCAAGATTTGCCGCTTCCGAAGCCGAATCGACCAGACGGTTCAACAGTGCCAATGCCCCGTCCCTCATCGCCCCGTCAAACGCCTGCTCAACGGCATACCTCAGAAGCCGCACGTCCTTCTCCTCGATTTTCTCCTTGCCCATATTCATCCCTTCTCTAGCGCCGTCCGAACGGCTTCCCCATGTCATACCAGCTGCGTCCCTCGTAGCCGCGTCCGCACCCGTAATGGCCGATGACCCTCCACCCGGAAAGGTCGAGGTCGTAGAGCCTTGTAAGCTCCTCTCCATAGGTTCGCTTCCCCTGCCGCACAAGCTCCTCGTCGCTTGCGTTTATGTACAGTTCCCCGTACCGCTCGAACACGTACTCGACCCGCTTGCCACTACCGATAACATCCCCTGCGCAGACCTGCCACGGGCGCAGGGGCTTACTCCCCGCGCCCATCCTCACGGCTCCAAGTAAATCTCGACCATGATGCAACGCTGCGTCTCGTCCTCGCAGGAAAGCCAAGACGGGTTCAGTGTGAAAGAACTCACGTCATCCTCCCCATGCTGCAAGACCAACCCACGTTTGCAAAAGAAAGTCGCTCCCGTTATGAGTCCAAACTCCCATTCCTCTGGATAATGGACGCGAAAGCGGTAACAATCCCCTTTCAGGCTATCCATCAACTCCTTGACCTTCATTCCGCTCATCCCTCATCTTTCAGCTCGATACAGATGGTCGGTTCTACCTCCATGAGCGGGAAGATATAGCCGACCTCCCTTTCAAGGATTTGCGGGTGTTCGTCAGGGTAGAACTCCTCCGCATCACCTAGATAGTGCTCAATCGTAGTACCCGTCGAATCATAGCTTTGAATCGCGATTTCACCCTGAATGCAAGTCTCCTCGAACAGTTCCTCGAGCGTCATGTTTCCTCCTCTAGCCGATTCCATGACCGAACAAGCGGGCATCCGTGCAGGCATCCTCAAAAAGACCGTAATCGCCGTCAAACCCGAACCTATGACAATAGCGCTCGATGAGCCTTTCGTACCTATCGTAGTCCTCATCGGCATATGCCCGGTTCACTCGGTCGATTGCCCTGCGGCGCTCCTCCGTGTCTTTAGGCTGCATAGCGACTCCCCGCAAGCTCCACGCCGTAACGCGGTGCGATACGGTCGCAGACGGCATCGAGAGCGTCCTCGTCCATCCGTTCCATCAGCTCTTCGCAAAAACTCTCCCAGCCAATCGCGTCCACGAGGACGTTGACCTTCTCCGTAACATCCAAAGTAGCCATCTTGAAGTCCCTTCTGCCTTTGGGAAGCTCTGCTTGCCGCCCCTCTTGCTGTCTACAAATACAGCAGACTGGCATACCAGCAAGCAGGAAAACACGATATGAGCGGGAAACTCCATACCTCCTGCATATTATATATAGCAAAAAGGCACCCTTTCGGATGCCCTAAATGCCTATGGTTAAAGCCCTACCCTCCAAATCTTTTCCTCACCCGTGAACGTATCTGTGATTACGCATCTGCCACCCGCCGCATACTTGAGACCATTCGGCAGCGCTTCCGCCGCCCTGCGGCACCTCGTCCAAAACCTCAGATATCCGTTTCCGCTGAACCCAACGGCAATCTCATCGTCGAACTCGTCCATCGCATCTTCCGCCGGTTCCGATTCCAAATAGAGTACCACGCCGTTTTTGTTCTCTCGCGTGTAGTGGTATCTCGCCATACTCATGATTCCTTTCCGTCTACTCGGCAAGCCCATTAACTTGCCTACCCGATAACCAGTATTATAGCATACCAGCACACACCACAATGCGAGACTCCATGCCTTCTCCATGGAACTCGGGTCATTAGGGGCGAGCAGCCCCTAATCTGAGGGAGCGCAAGCGACCGCGCCACGGAGAGACCCCGCGAAACCGTAGGGTGCCAAGAAAAGCCAACCTCCCGTCACGGAGCCACCGACCCTCCTTTCCCCGCCCTCTACCGAGCCGCTGCGGCGTGCCCCACTTTGCCGCGCCTGCGGCCTATGGTTTCCCGAGAAGAAGGGGTTTTCAACATTTCGATGGGCGGAGGGTTCCTAGACTGACCCGGAGCCTGTCGGAATGTTGGAAACCCCGGCAGGTCAGCTCCCGTTTCCGCCAAGTAGAAGGCTTTTCCGCGCTTTCAATGGCCGGAGGGTTCCTAGCCCGACCCGCAGGCTGTTGGAAGGGTGGGAAAGCCGCCCCCGAGTCCCCGTTCCCGCAACGACCCCGCGCCTTCACGCCGCCCGCAGGGCGGCTCCCAAAAAGCCAAAGAAAAAGGGCACCCTCCCGGATGCCCTTCACTCGACTTAGCAATGCCCGCAATATCCGTCAGCCCATGCCAGACATTCAGCAGCTCCGCCCTCAAACACGAGATTCCCGTTCTCATCTCCTTCGTAGGCCTTGATGTTGATTCTGCTCAGATACTCTTCTGCGCCGATGCTGACCTTGCCGCCGAAGTTATCGTAAGCGCCCGTGACAACATAGGTGTAGCTCGCAGAGGGCACATTGTCCTCCCCGATGAACTCGATATCGGCATCCGCCATGCACATCGCCTTGAGGAAATGCTGGCACCAGTTTCGGTTATTGAGAATGTCCCTCTCCACGCTCGCTCCCGAAAAGTCGATATGTTCAGGCTTGGTTCGCGATGCCACAACAAGCGAGTTGGCGATATCAATGGCATGGCAGCTGGGATAACCGTCCCAGTGGCGATAGAACGTGGCGATGGTCTCCTCTTCCATCTGATTGCTCTCCCAGTTGAGGACGAGGTTCTTAAGGATGGTGACGGACGGCGTGCTCATGGTTTTTCCTTCCTGCCATGGGGCGGCTCGGTTGCCGCTCCTTTTGCTGTCTATAAATATAGCAGAACGGCATACCAGCAAGCAGGTGAACCGTACACTCCTTATATCCTGCATATAAAAGCATGAATGAACTCGCCGATGGCGTGCCTAAACCTTATACTCGCAACTGCCGTATTCCAAGCGGAAAACATCATCCATGATGCCCTCCTCGCTGTCGGCCACAAGCCTGACGAGTCGGATGGTCTCATCCTCCGCATCGGAGCACAGTTCGATGATGAAGCCGTCAAATCCTTCGTGCTCGCATCTTGAGACCATCCCAATTCCCTTGCAGTACGCTTCTGCAACGGCAAAGGCATCAAGCGCAGCTTCTCGACGCTTTATCTTCGCCTTGAAGCTCTCCTCCACCCCGTCACCGCCACTGCAACGACTGATGGAAAGCGTGTATCCGTCCATGTCTGTTCCTTTCCCTTCACAAACCACTGCCTGCATTTTCGCTCCCTTCTGACTAGCTAATAATAAATATAGCAGACCACCAAACCACAAATACGGCAAACCATAAAACCATCATAACAATGCGGAGAAAAAAAGGGCTCCCGCACAGGATGCCCCTTCTCGTTTCCGCTAACGCTGATTGAGGAAGACCTTCGATTCCTTGCACCTCTATCTGGCACCAAGTAGCGCGATGGAACCCACACAGCCAACAAGCGCAATAAGAATGCCGAGAACGAAGCCCGTCGCAAATCCGAATGCCGCCATCTTCGTTCCCTCCGGTCGGTACGGCGCGTTGATGTTCATCAGGGATGCGGCGATAATCCCGGCGACGCCGCCGAGGAATCCGAGGAAGAAGAAACCTGCCTTCTGCCCGCTTGTAAGCTCACGCTCCATCGTCATCAGCATCTGGTCTTTCCCTGACTCCTTGGAATACATCTGCCCCATTCCTTTCTTTTTCTTCGTAAAATCAGGACGCGATGCCTTCGCCCCTGCTCCGGCACCGCGCCCTGTCGGAATCTTACCATCCTCCGCGCGTTATGGCACAATCTGTTCAGGGATGCCGTCAAGTAGGAAGGAAGAACCATGGCTACCATTCAAGATTTCGAGGAGCGTATCGAGAAACAGAAGGCGGAACTCGCCAAACTCGAAGCGAAGAAAAAGGAACTTGAAAAGAAGATTCGCGAGCGGAACCGGAAGTGGCGCTCTCTGGTCACCCATTCCGCTGGTGAAAGTGTGCTCTCCGCCGTCGGTTGCGCTTGGCAGGAACTCGACCTCAACGCACTTGATGGCTTCCTTGCGAGCCACGCAGACGAGGTGTGCGCCCTGCTCGCTGTCCATGGAAGCACCCCGGAGGATGCCAAGGCGCGTCTCGATGCACGCAAGAAGAAAACGGTAAAAACGGAGCCTGTCGCTGATGGTGGGTTACAGGCAGCGGAACCGGATAGCGAAAACTCCGACTGGTAACAGAAAAGGGAGCCGTGTGACCGAAATCACAGGCTCCCTTTTCTCCTGCCCGCACTCCGAGATAAAAGCAACAGGCAGAAAGGACTTTCGCTACTGTAGCACAGCGCACCGTCGCACGGGACGCGAATCTGGCAGAACCATCTGAAAACGCGTGTCTAATTGTGAAAGAAGCATGAAATCTGACTGGAAAAGTCCACAAAACAGGACAGATATAGTAAAACATAATCACAGATTGCAAGCAGAAAGGAGCACCATGGATTTCAGCAGCTACTACTACTACATCCCCTTGAACTTCTACGAGACACCTGAGATGACGCTCATCGACCATGAGCCGAATGGGGATTCCGCGACCGTACTCGTCCTCGCCCTGGCTAAAATCCACACGCGCACAGTCACGAAAAACGATGACGGCACGTTCACCATCGTGACCGATGACGGCACGTTCACGGATACCGAAGTCATGGATATGCTCTCCTCCTTCGGCTACCGGGCGAATCACGCCAAGTACACTCATGCCCTCGCGGTTGTCGCGAGGTTCCCGCCCTTCGACCACCTCGCCTACTCCGAAGCCGAACGCGATAAGAAGACCCCAGAGGTGTACCGATGAAGCTCCGAGGAGCGTGGCGCAGAGACTACAGCGAGTTCTTCGACACGCAGGAAGCCCTACTCATCGACGCGATGGACAATGCGGACTCCATCTACACCGTCTTCGCCCGTCTACAATCGCTTGCGGTGAAATGCGGCTGCGCCGGGAAGCTCCTTCTCCACGAAAGCGTTCCCTACACCGACGAGATGCTTGCTGCGGTCACTAAGAAGACCGTTCCCGCCTTTCGGCAATGCGTGCAGCCGCTCGTGCAGCTCGGCCTTGTCATCTGTGAGGATGGCATCTACGCCATCGCGGACTGGGAGTTCAACCAGAACGCCCCGGCAATCGACGCAATACGCGAGGGAAACCGCGTGCGCAAGGCTTCGGAAGGCGCCCGCAAGAATGGAAAGGGAACCCGTCAGTTGAAGAAGGATAAAGTGCTCGCATACCTTACCGAGCACCCGGAAGCCACGAATACCGAGGTTGCCGCGAAGACCGGGGTGAGCCGCCCCTCCGTCATCAAGTACCGTAAGGAATATACGCCAGCACTTCCAGCCCCAAAAGGCGGGGAAATTGTAAAAGATGACGGTACGGAAATTGACACTGTAAAAATTAACGGTGTAAAAGTTGACAGCTTTGACAGTAAAGTTGACGTCAATTTTGACGTAAAAGTTGACAGTGATTTTGACACCGGTTTTTACACTGACGCAGACGGTAAAAGCGCAGGTAGACAATCTGCACAAGTTGAAAATGAAGCTGTAAAAATTGCGTCACACCCTAAGAATATAGATGATAGATATAAGAATACATCTACATCTACAGCTGTGGCTGATGGGGAGGGAGCGACAGATTCTGGAATCCCGACAAGGGAGGAAGTCCGCTCACACTTCGCAGAAATGGGATTCGCGGTTGACCCCGACCGCTTCTTCGATGTGAACGAGGGACGCGGCTGGCGCACGAACTCCGGCAAGCCCGTCGATGACTGGAAGAAACTCGCCGCAGTCTGGGACAGGAACGAACACCCGAAGGCTGCGACCCCTCCCGCACGCACGGAACCGAAGGCCAATGCGGTCGGGAAAATCCCCTCCGTCGAGGAGGTCATGGCGAAATGGGGCTGTGACCGGGAGACGGCTCAGGGATATATCGACGAGAACATGTACTAGAAATGCCCCTGAGAATGCCTGAGAGCCTGCCTATGGCACGTTAAATGTCATGTGGCAGCAACTGCCCGAACAAGACTGCAAAGTCCCGTAGACAGGCTCTCAGACAGGGTAACGCAGAAAGGACGAGGTAAATGAGCGAAAACGTAACGAAAACCAAGGAGCAGGACGGACGGAAGCCGGGCGAGGACTATCGCGACGCGGACGGCATCCTCGTCTGCGGGAAATGCGGAGAGCCACGCGAGCGGATGTTCCCGGCGGGCGGAATCTTCAAGGAGCCGCACCTTGTCCCGACCATGTGCCGTTGCCAGAGGGAGGAAGCGGATAGGCAGCGCGAGGAAGCCGAGCGGGCGGAGAAAAGGCGTAGGACGGAACGGCTAAGGAAGCAGTGCTTCCCCTCATCCGGCAGGTACGCCTTCTGCACCTTCGATGCCGATGACGGCAGGAACGCTGCTCAGAGCACCGTCTGCAAGGCATTTGCCGCGACCTTCGACCCAAAAGACCCGGAGGGGCTTGTCCTGTACGGGAAGCGCGGCACGGGCAAGAGCTTCCATGCGTCCTGCATCGCGAACGCCGTCATCGAGCGCGGGTTCTCCTGTCTCGTGACCGATATCAAGCAGGTCGTGAACCTGATGGAATCCTCCTTCGAGAAGCGTTCCGGGAACCTTGAGAGAATCCTCGCCCCAGACCTCCTCATCCTTGAAGACCTCGGTGCCCAGCGCTCCACCGAGTACGTCATGGAGCACGTCTACGACGTTATCGACGGACGCTACAAGGCAGGGAAACCGATGGTGATAACGACGAACTTCGACTTTCGCGAGAGAATCCTGAACGCCACGGCAGATGACCCGTGGGGACGTGTCTTCGACCGCATCGTTGAGGTCGGGTTCCCGGTGAAGTACGACGGCAATTCGCGCCGTCGGGAAATCGGAATGAAGAACCGCAAAGATTTCAAGCGGAAGTTGGGAATCGAGGGGATAGAATCGTAGCGGAGCGGTTTTTAAGCATCAGCCGCTTCTTCCTGATTCTGGTGCCGATTTCCTTCCCGGCACCGTCCCCGCGCCCCGTAGCGTATCGACGCTGCGGGGCTTTCTTTTTCCTCTTGGCAGGAAAGGGCACGGAAATCGTGCCTATACCGAAAGGAGGAAAAAAAGATGACGAAAGAGAAAGCGAACCGTAACGAAGTGGTCGGCATGTTCCTGACCTATTGCCGGAAGACCCTCGTGAACGCGCGGACGGACGTTTTGAGGGAGCGCAAAAGGAGACGCAACCGCGAGGTGCTGTTCTGCGACCTCAGAAGAAGTGAACTCGAAAGCCTTGCGGACTGGCAGGACGTGCCGGAGCGGGAAACCGTATTCGATGCCGCCGGGAAGCCTATCGGCGTGACAGACAAAGACCTCGCGGATGCGCTGGAAAAACTCTGCCCAGAGGAGCAGGCAATCATCCTGCTCTCCTATTTTGCCGGATGGTCGGATAGGCGTATCGGTGAGGACATGGGGTTCCCACGCTCCACGGTGCAGAACCGTCGCGCCCGTGCGCTCGCCCGTCTTGCGGACATTCTGACGGAAGGGGGTGACCCGCATGGCAAAGACAAAGATTGACTACGATACCGTCGTTGCCGCGACAAGCGGAGATGCCCTTGCTGCCGGGGCGGTGCTCGATTACTTCAACGACTTCATGGACGGACTCTGCACCGGGTTCTACACCGACGCGGATGGCTTCTGGGACTACGGCATCGACCTCTCGATGAAGTCGTTCATGCAGGCGAAGCTGTTGCGTGCGATGCTGAGGTTTAAACCGTAAACAGTAAAACCACAAACACAGGAAACCAGACAACCAGAAAGAAGGAAAGGAAGCAGACTATATACAAACACGCTCTGACCTGCTACAATACAGTCAGAAAGACGAGTAGTCTGCTTTCCTGTCAAAAGGAGAGCCATGGTAACCGTAACGAAAAAAGATTTAGTTGCCCTCGGCTATGGGAACTCTTTCGCCACCGATATCATCCGTCTGGCGAAAATTCGCATGGTTGAGAAGGGCTATCCCTTCTACTCCTCACGCAAGCTCGACCGCGTTCCGGCGGAAGCCGTCGAGGAGCTTCTTGGGATTGCCTTAGACGGTGATGCCGCTGGTCGCGCTCCTGAAAAAGGAGTAAAGACAAATGGCAAACGACCAAATTAAGAAAGCCGATAACGGCACCTACTATTTCCGCGCCAATCTCGGATTCGACCATTCCACGGGAAAGCGGATTCAGAAATACCGGAGCGGATTCAAGACAAAAAAAGAAGCGAAAGAGGAATATGCAAAACTCGTTTTGCAATTTGCTTCCCAATCGCTTCCCACCGAACAGAAAAGGATTCCCTTCGGAACGTTCATTGAGGACACCTACCTGCCTTGGTATCAGACACAGGTAAAGGAGAGTACCTTCGAGAACCGCGCCGGTACGGTGCGGAAACACTTCTCCTGCTTCTACGAGAAGTTTACCGATGCCATCGAGCCAATCGACATACAGAACTGGCAGCTTGCCCTCATCCGCGCAGGATATAGCCCGAACTACGTGCGCGTCACACAGGGAATGCTCTCCGTTGCCTTCGACCGTGCCGTCATATTGGGTATTACGGAAAGGAACCCGTCACGGATGGTCGGCAACGTTCGTGGGCAGAAACCGCTTGTGGACTTCTGGACGCTTGATGAGTTCGAGAAGGTGATTTCCAAACTCTACAAGGGAGACTACTACGAGCACTACCTGTTCATCAGCCTGCTCTTCCTATTCATGAGTGGGATGCGGCTTGGGGAAGCATCTGCCCTCCTGTGGAGCGATATCGACTTCACGACCGGGCTTTGTTCCATCACCAAAACGCTCTATTACCACAACCAGTCGGACTACAAGTTCACGAAACCGAAGACGCGTGCGGCAATCCGCTCCATCTATCTGGATGAGGACACGCTTTCCGAACTCGCCGCATGGCGCAAGGTGCAGCGCGTTGTCATCCCTGACTGTGAGTTCGTATTGAGCTACAACGGGCTTCCGACTACAAAGACAAGGCTTCCGCGTGCAATGAAGAAGCTCGCAGACCTCGCAGGCGTTCACCGCGTCCGGGTTCACGACCTTCGCCACTCCCACGCGTCACTTCTCATCAACATGGGAGAAAGCCCATTGCTCCTCAAGGAACGGCTCGGGCATGAGAAGATACAGACCACGCTTGGGACATATGGGCACCTGTATCCCAATACCAACCAAGCAGTCGCAAAGAAGCTCACCGGCATCCTCAACTACAGTGAGCCGAAGACGAGCATCGCGAACTACACGAGCAACCAACACACGGCGGACTACCACCGTGCATGAGGAAGAAAAAACGGGTGCCCTCCCACCAAGAAGCAGCACCCGCTCGCGACCAGCAAGCCGCTTTTTTATTGTATATTAAGACCACGCACTGTGCAATCAGTGTGCAATCAGTGTGCAATCGTGAAAACGGAGAGCCTTGAACCCCTTATAAACAAAGGGTTTGCGGCTCACCGGATTCTACTCAAACTCGGCGTGTCCTTTGTTGCGCTTAACTATATTAGTTTAAGTTTTATGCAAATACACACCGTTTTTTACTTCAATTACATCATTTATTCTGGCTTACTGATTTTCTGTTGCCAAAATGTTGCCATATTTTTATTATAGCCAAAATAAAGACTTTTTCAATAAAAATTTTTAGACTATCAACCAAAGTAACAACCATCCAAAATTTTAATATATCGGATGTTATAACGTTCTTTAAATAACAAATAGTCATCTTTTCCTAAAGAAACTGTTACTGTTGCAGCAACAATTTTTCCATTTACATCTCTATACTTCGAGTAATACTTATCAGTCTTTTTATCATAAATGTCAGATGTTGCTAATATTGTCCAACCTCTATCTTTAATATTATGATTATTGTCTATCGCAAATATGTTCTCTGTTCTTAATATATCCCTTTCTCTATATCTAACGCAAGGCTCCATTCCTTCCTTTAGTGAGAAAGAAGTCTTAATCCGAACAATATAAAATGATTTTCTTGCATTTTTAGGAACATCTTCCCCTTTCCAAAACTGGGGAGTTTTCTCTTTGAAATCAATCATCTTCTCACAATACATAGGTAATGCTTTTGAAATATATTCATCTGCATTACGTGAACCAAAGCTTTCATCTAATGTAATATCAGCATATTGTGCAAACCCATACCCTTGATAATCGACTTTAAACAATTTACTACTTTCCTTTATAAGATTTTTATTATCATACTTTACAATATCTTCATATATATCAGTATAAAAGCTTTCATAGCCTGATGCCATCCTTCTTATTGCTAAATCAAATTGATCTGCATATGTAAATTGCTGATATGCTACCACAGACATCAATGCTTTTTCTTCACCAGAAGGCAATTTTAAAAGGAAAGCATCTTTTTTCCTTGAAACTTTTAAAATCTCACAATCGCCATCCGAAAAATGTACCTTTGAACCTGGTACTAAAAAAGCAGGTTCCATCTTATTTCCCTTATAATCTGTTTCAATATAATTCATAAACGATTTTATCAGCAAAATATAATCTTCGTAATTCTCCTTGATTTCCTCAAAACATCTTTTTTTCCATGCAACTTTTGTTCCGTCATTCATAAACATATCATTTATTTCATCACATATCATGAAAATTCCACCTGTCGTAAAGAAATCTGCAATCTCTTGAGGTGTCTCCAACATGTTCTTTTGCCTCAAGACAGCAATTTTCATATGTAAAATTAAATGCTCTAAAATATTGCAATACACCAATCGTTCCTTTTTCTGCCATTCAAAAGGTTGCATTTTAGCCTGCGGTGGATTTCCTAAATTTCCTCCCTTATCTTCATCCATATGGTGACAATACAGCCCCTCGCTTGTTCGAGATACTTTTTTATTTTTGCTTTTACATTCAGGATTAACAAAATAATCATACTTTGCACCACCATATTTTTGAATAAGATAAGATTGTAATTCTCCATATGTCATCTTTAATTCATCTTTAAATTCTTTACGATTCATCTATGAAAATCTCCTTCCAAATTACATCCTAATATATCTTTACATAGCCCTAATTCAAAAAATCTCCACGTTTCTTTACATTAATTATAGACTTTTTCTTTATCCAAGTAAAGGGAAATAGCAAATCCTCACCAGCTAATCAAGGCATAACGAATGGCAATGCCCTCTTGATTAACTGACAAAGATTTACTTCAAAACAACTGATAGGAGCAGGAACGTATGCCCCTCTGTCAACGAGCTTCCATATTGTGTTTTCTCCTTGCAAATTTTTTCTGTTTCGCATCTATCTGTTCCTGTTGCTTTGCCCTGTCAATAACTGCATTTACCTGTTCAGCCCCCATAACTGTCTTTACACGACCAAAATCCGTTGCAATCGTCCGCAGTTCCCGATTTTCCTCTAAAGATTCTTCCAACCGCTTCTTTAACTTTTCATTTCTGTCTTGTTTTCTGTTATATGCATCCTGCAATTTTTCAAATCGGTCAGAAACATTCAAATATTCCCGATACACAGCCCGCAGAACCGTTATGATTTTCCCTATCAACGGTTTTGCCTTTTTCTCTCTGTAAGTCTTTCCACTTTCCAATGTTCCTGCCTCTGGCAGTACTTCCTCTGGATCATACGAATACTTAACTGCAAATCGTTCCATATCCTTTACCATAGGAGCAATCTCCGCCAGTTTTTTCTCATATCGTTCTGCTTCTTTCATAGCCACTTCTGCTTGTTTATCTGCTTTCTCACGATTTTCCTGTGCGAAGTGAATCTCCTGTTCAAGATTTTCCAATTTTCCCAACCACTTTTCACTGGTTTGCAGTATGGCAGCATTATGTTCTTCCAGACTTTCTTTTTTTGCTTCCAACTCCGCAACTTCCTTTGCCCGTTCCTGCTTCTCAAAATCAAGTACTGACAAATGTTTATTATGCGTTCCAAGCTGCTTCCATTCGATTCCATACTGCCCCATAATCTGGGCAATTTCCTGCTTTTCTGATTCTATCCACTGATTCCATTCCGTTGCTCCCCTTGTACCGCCCTTGAAGCCCTGTTCTCCCAATGCCCCCTTTAAGGAAACTCTGGTATCAAGACCACGCTTGCTGTTATGAATAACCGGAACAAAATCTACATGGACATGCGGCGTTTCCTCATCCATGTGTAGATGAGCAGAAAATACATGAAGATATGGATTCCGTTTCTGAAAATCTTTCATAAATTCAGTCAAGATCTCCTTTGCAAGTTCCCCTTCTTCACTTTTGGCGTTCATATCGTCCTTGTTTCCAATTTGAAAAACTGCTTCATGAAATAGCTTTTCCTGCTTGCCCTGACGGATTTTTTCGTAGTAATTATCAATCTTCCTGTCATTTCGCTTCTGCTTCGCATTATACCGTTCCAGAGCTTCATCAAATAATTCGTGATAAACTTCTTCAATCTCTGCATGGCAAAACTCCACATTATAAATACTACGTTCTGTATCCACATTTTTCGCACTAAACGCTCTTGTATTATGATTGATAGAACCCTTTCCCATCATACCGCTAATAGTTCTCTCCAAGCTTTATCCCTTCTCCCTGTTTAGGGGTAATCAGTGCCGGATACGGCACATAGCTTTGTTACTTTCGTCGAAAGTAACGCAAAAGCACTTTTGACAGCCGTTCCGTCCATCAAAAGCTGCCATTGCGCCCTGCTGGGAGCTTTTCCGTCCTACGGACGGACGGCTTCCAGCCGCTTTGCTTCTGCCGCCATAGCTTTTCGGATAGCCGATAGCACATTTTCTATCGTATATTCATCCCATCCGGCAAGCCATATCAATGTCCTTTCTTCATCAACTGTCAGTTCTACCTCTCCGAAGATTTCATTGAGGTCAGCAACCCTCCGGGCTTCACTTTCGTAAAAATATTTATTTACATTCCGAGTTCCCCACTCCGGCTGAATTATCATCCAATCACACCTTTCTCTTTGTCTGTTATCCACAGGAGCGTGGCACGCCCCTGTCTATTCTCATCAAGGAAAACTACCAGCGGAAACTGTCCGGCACTCCACGTCTGTCCAGATATTCCTGTCTGGCTTTTTCCCGTTCCTCCTGCGTTGGAGCAGTCTTAAATTTCCCATATAGTTCATGCTGCACCAAAGAATCCAATTTCTTCTCCAATCCCTGCCGAATTTCCTCCAAACAGGTATCATCTTCCACCAGATGATAACGGAGCAGCATCATAAACAATTCATAAGGAATCTGTACATTCTTCATCTTCTCTCCCTTTCTGCGTCGGTTTGCGTCGATAGCGTCGATATTTTCTATACCTACCTGCTATCAAAAATACCGTCGTAACCGACGCATATCGTCGCTTTTACTCCTTTGCTTCAAGACGTTTCAGAATGATTTTTCTTTCATGCCCCCGCTTATTATCATAGAAAATCCCATAGTCATTGAGTAACTGGCTGTTGACGGTATTCAATCTTCGTGAAAGCACATTCGCCTGTAGCTGTATATCCGGCAGTTGCTTTACAAGTTCTGTCGCTGTTCCCTCCCACTCCTGTCTGTCCTCTGTCAGAAACGCATTGATTGCCTCTAAAAGCGGATTCGGTGGTTGTTTCCACAACTCTGTTTCTGCTTTCTTGAATTTCCATACACAACGCTCCCTGTCAAATTCTATAGTCAGTTCCTGATCCGGCTGGTCACGCCCCACAATGTCCATCACCGCTTCATTATCTGTCCGTTTCTTTTTGTGCATGATAAACGCCCCATCTGCCGCACCCAACAGTCCGTTTGTGCCGGAAATCATATCGAAGCTGTCCTCCGATTCCAGCTTGCGTGTATGATGAACCACCAGCAGGCAGATACCATATTTATCGCTGAATGATTTCAGCTTTGTCACAATCTCATAATCACTGGAATAGCTGTATCTATCCCCGCCGACTTCACGCACTTTCTGGAGCGTATCAATAATAATCAGCCTTGCGTCCTTATGCTCTTTCAAAAATCCTTCTAATTGCCTGTCTAATCCCTCATTCAAGGTCTTTGCCTGTGTTGCAAAATACAGATTATCGGCACACTCTACACCAAACATACCAGACAGTCGGCGTTGAAGTCTTGCATAATCATCTTCCAATGCCAGATACAGCACCGTTCCTTTCCGCACCGGATAATCCCACAACGGAATCCCCATTGCCACATGATAGGCAAGTTGTGCCATGAAGAATGATTTTCCTACCTTTGGCGCACCTACAAAGAGATATGTGCCGCCATAGAGAAAACCGTCTACAATCGGTACTCTCGGCACAAAAACAGTATCATACAATTCCGGCATGGACATGGTATGCAGTCCGCCATTCCCTGATTTCTCTGGTTTTTTGGTGGCTTGCTGATTGATTTGTTCCTGTGAATTTGCTATAATTTCATTGTGATTTTTTACATTCGGCTGCACCCCATCTGCGCCAACAGATGATACGGGAGCAGTCGTTTTCATTTTTTCCATCATTCATCTTCTCCTTTCAATCCCTCTAACGTAATTGCAATTACCTGCAACGTATAGAGCAGTTCATCATTATCCGGGCTTACTGTTTCCAACCGCTTTAACTCCTCATGAATAGCTGCCATCTGATTTTTTAATGCCTTATAGACTCTCGGATTTCCCTGTACAACCACATCCCTGCACGTCAGTCGTCTTATGATATATTCCTGCTTTGTCAAACCAGACAATGCTACCAAATCATTAAGCAGCTTCGCTTCTTCATCCGATACCCGAAATGCTACGGTATGATTTCTCCAACGCCCTTTATAATCAAGACTTCTTTCCATTGCTGTTCTCCTTTTCCATTCGCTCCATTTCCAGCTTTTCTGCCATTTCTGTCTGAACAGTTGGAAATAAATGTGCATACCTGTAAGTGATTTTTTCTGCTTCGTGTCCTACCCGTTCCCCAATCGCAAGCACTGAAAATCCCATATTTATCAGCATCGATACATGGCTATGCCGAATATCATGCACCCGAATCTTTTTCACTCCCGCCTGTTTTGCACCTCGCTCCATCTCATGGTTGAGATAAGATTTTGTAACCGTAAACAGCCGTTCATCTGGCTTGATGTCATAGAACATTTTGATATACTCCTGCATTTCTTCGCAGAGAAACGGGGGCATTTTTACGGTACGGTTGCTTTTCGCTGTTTTAGGGCTTGTAATAATATCACGCCCTTTGGAACGGTGGTACGTCTTGCTGATCGTGACCGTCTGCTTCTGGAAATCAAAATCAGCAGCAGTAAGAGCCAACAGCTCACCGGAACGGATACCGCACCAGTAAAGCATTTCAAAAGCATAAAAGGAACGTGGCTTATCCATCATGGCTTCTGAAAATTTCAGATATTCCTCTTTTGTCCAGAAGTCCATCTCCTTTGGAATTTCATTTCCCATTGTGCCAGCCCGCCTTGCCGGATTGTAAGGCAGATTATAAAAATTTACAGCATGGTTAAAAATTGCTGTAAGCTGTGCGTGTATTGTCTTCAGATAATCTGCTGAATAGGGCTTACCTTTCTCATCCCGATACACCATGAGTTCATTCTGCCATGCAATAATGTCTTTTGCTTCAATCTCTGCAATCTTCCGATTCCCAAAATAAGGTAAAATCTTTGTGCGTATTACATGGCTTTTAGATTCCCATGTACTTTCCTTGACACGCTGCTTTTTATCTGCTTCATAAAGTTCAAAAAAGCTGGCAAATGTCATATCCAGTTTGGAGTTCTGTTTCAGCATAACCTCATGTTCCCAGGCTTGCGCTTCTCTTTTTGTTGCAAACCCACGTTTCTGTGTCTGTTTCCGTTCCCCTTTCCAATTCGTGAAACGATAAATTACCCTCCACGTTCCCGTAGCATTGTCTTTATATACAGCCATTTCCATCATCTCCTTCCAACTTAATCGCTGTAACAGACCTTCTTATGAAAGAAAGTAGTATTTACACGCCCCGCTACTGTCATATACCCTTGTTTCTGCAATTCTGTGTTCAATTCCCTTACAACCTGATAGGCTTTAGACTTTGATACCCTTAATTCTGTTGCTACTTCTTCCACCGTCATAAATGATTTTTCTGCCATCTATATCCTCTCCTTTCCCTAAAATTCCTGCCGTTCTCTCCTTCCCGTTCTGACAGGCAACCCTTTTCGGCGCTGTGCCAGTCCCTCTACATAAGGGACGCTCGCTTCTTTTTTAAAGGTCATGGCGTTTGTTCGGTTTGGACGGTCATTCAATTTTTAACTCTTTTTGTTTAAGTTATGTTTTTATGATACTAAATAAATTCCGTTAAGTCAAGTGGTTTGCAGAAAAATCTTAACTTTTTTTATTTAAGTTCCGCTTGCTATTCCTATTTCATCATGTTATACTAACTTCAACAGAAATGTTTAGTATCGGAGGTTTTATTATGGCAATCGGCAAAAGAATCCGCTTTTTCCGCAACCGGAAAGGCATGACACAGAAACAGTTAGGCGAACTCCTCGGTTTTCTAGGAAAGACCTCTGATGTCCGTATGGCACAATACGAATCAGAATCCAGAACACCGAAACAAGACCTTGTAAAAGAAATGGCACATCTCCTCGATGTAAGTCCTCGTGCAATCACTGTGCCGGAAATAGACAGTTATATCGGACTTATGCACACGCTTTTTGCGTTAGAAGATATGTATGGCTTAAAAATCGGAGAGATTGACGGAGAAGTGTGTCTGCGGTTAGATAAATCTGCCGGAACAACCTACACCACTATGTTTGATATGTTCCATGCATGGCAGGAACAGGCTGTCCGTCTGGAACAGGGCGAGATAACCGAAGAAGAATACGACCAGTGGCGGTACAAATATCCCGAATTAGACACCTCAAAACAATGGAGAAAGGTCATTCCCTCACAAGAACTCAGCGACCTTATCTTACAGGACTTGAAACCCGAATCCGACTAATTTTCAACCTCGAAACGCACAAAAACCTTACCGACTTTCAGCTTTATTTCTGAAAATCAGTAAGGTTTTCTGTTATTGAAGTATTCTATTATTCAGTGAGTGATACTCTAAATGTTGCCAAATCGTTGCCAACACTTAAACAAATTCGCTTGTAACCCTCATAAATAAAGGCTTTTCCAAGTCTATTTCATCACTCAAACTCAATCGTTCCCGGCGGTTTACTCGTCAGATCATAGAATACTCTGTTAACCCCACGAACTTCATTGATAATTCTGCTCATTACTTTATCAAGTACTTCATACGGAATCTTCGCTGCCTCAGCAGTCATAAAATCTACCGTATTCACTGCACGAAGTGCAACTGCATAATCGTAAGTTCTCTCGTCACCCATAACACCAACGCTTCTCATGTTGGTCAGGGCTGCAAAATATTGTCCGATGCTGCGGTCAAGTCCCGCGTTTGCAATCTCTTCTCTGTAAATTGCATCTGCATCCTGTACGATCCGTACTTTTTCAGCTGTTACTTCTCCGATGATACGGATTCCAAGTCCCGGTCCCGGGAATGGCTGACGGAATACAAGCTTCTCCGGAAGTCCAAGTTCAAGACCCGCCTTGCGGACTTCATCTTTGAAGAGATCACGAAGTGGTTCAATGATTTCTTTGAAATCAACATACTCCGGAAGTCCTCCTACGTTGTGATGAGACTTGATCACTGCTGATTCTCCGCCAAGTCCACTTTCTACAACGTCCGGATAAATCGTTCCCTGTGCAAGGAATTCTACTGCACCGATCTTCTTTGCTTCTTCTTCAAAAATACGGATAAATTCTTCTCCGATAATTTTACGCTTTGCTTCCGGTTCTGTAACTCCGGCAAGCTTGTTGTAGTATCTTTCCTGTGCATTGACACGGATAAAGTTCAGGTCAAACTGACCATTCGGTCCAAATACTGCCTCAACTTCATCGCCTTCATTCTTACGAAGAAGACCGTGATCTACAAATACGCAGGTAAGCTGTTTGCCGATTGCTCTGGAAAGCAGTCCTGCTGCCACAGAGGAATCAACTCCGCCTGAAAGCGCAAGAAGTACTCTTCCGTCCCCAACTTTTTCACGGATTTCCTGGATGGTATTTTCAACAAATGCATCCATCTTCCATTCGCCGACACATCCACAGACATTCTTTACAAAGTTGTTGATCATCTTGGTTCCTTCCGGTGTATGAAGCACTTCAGGATGGAACTGGATTGCATAAAGCTTTTCTGCTGCATTTTCTGCTGCTGCTACCGGACAGTCTGCTGTGTGTGCAGTAATCTCAAATCCCGGTGCCACCTGCGAAATATAATCAAAATGGCTCATCCAGCAGGTTGTTGTTGCAGATACATTTTCAAATACTTTGGAATCTTTCTTATCGATGATGACTTCTGTCTTACCATATTCTCTGACGTCAGCTTTTTCAACTTTTCCGCCAAGTACGTGAGACATAAGCTGTGCACCATAACAAAGACCAAGTACCGGAATGCCAAGCTTAAAGAGTTCTTCAGAATAAGTCGGTGAATCCGGTTCGTAACAGCTATTCGGTCCTCCTGTCAGGATAATTCCCTTCGGGTTCATTGCTTTAATCTTTTCGATATCAATCTTATAAGAATAAATTTCGCAATATACATTACATTCCCTGACACGTCTTGCGACAAGCTGGTTATACTGTCCACCAAAGTCAAGTACAATCACTAATTCGTTCTTCAAGGTTTTCCTCCTGTAAAATACGATCCTTTCAGACCGCTTTTTCTATTTATTGCTTTTATATTTTATTATAGTAGAGCTCTGGATGTTTTACAAGCATTTTCTATCGCCCGAACCAAAGTTTGAACTCTGGTCTGCAATTAAAACTCATATTCAGGCATCATCTTTCTAACACAAATGACAACTTTCTTCTGTATTTACACAATTGCCCCATGTTTCCACTTTCCATTAAAGTACCGGATAATAAAACAGATTGCACGTACTACCCAGTCGATCACCATTGCAACCCACACGCCAAATACTCCCAGTCCCATATATTTTCCTACCAGATAACTGAATCCGATCCGGAAAATCCACATCGACACAATCGATGTATACATACAGGCTTTTGCATCTCCTGCCGCACGATACGCTGCTGGAAGGGCAAATGAAAGTGGCCAGATAATCATTGCACTGATTCCATGGAAATGAATAATATTTGTTGCTGCCACTGCTGTCTGATCTGACAAATTGTATGCTTTCAAAATCAATGGAAGTGCAAGGAAAATAAGTGCTACCGTTCCCACCATTGCCACATAAATGATCGCAAGCAGTTTTTTCAGATAGTAATGTACCTGTTCATAGTCATTTGCGCCGACGCACTGAGAAATAACTGTCGTAATTGCCAGCGAGATCGCCATTCCAGGAAGAATCTGGAACAGCGCAATCGCATTGGAAACTGCATTTGCCGCAATTGCATAAGTACCGAAGGTTGAAACCAGACTCAGCACTAAAATTTTGCCCAGCTGAAACATACTGTTTTCCAGACCATTTGGAACCCCAATTGCAAGTATTTTCCGTATCATTCTTCCATCAAACCGGATTTTCAGTGTCCGCTCAATATGCAAGATACGTGTCTGATTGCAAAGCAACACTGTTATCACTATCGCGGCAACCATTCTGGAAATCAGTGTCGGTATTGCAACACCCGCCGTTCCGATCCGTAATCCGAACACAAGAATCGCATTTCCGGTTACATTGATCGCATTCATCAAAAGCGATACCCGCATGGATACCTGCGAATTCCCCATTGCACGGAAAATTGCTGCCCCACCATTATATAACGCGATAAATGGAATCGAAGCTGTTACAATTAGCAGATAAATATCTGCATGTCCTTTTACTTCCGCTGTAATGTGACCAAATACCTGATTCAGAATTATATCTTTTCCAAGGTAAACCAATATCATGATCGCAACCGCACTAAGACTCACAAACCATACCAGCTGTGTAGCCGCTTTACATGCCGATTTTTCATCTTTCCTGCCAATATACTGTCCGGCAACAACTGCTCCACCAGTCGCCAGTGCTGCAAAAATATTGATGATCAGAATCATAATATTGTCAACCAGCGACACGCCCGACACAGCTGCTTCTCCAACATTTGCAACCATAATAGAATCTGCCATCCCAACAAAAACTGCCAATAACTGCTCGATTACCAAAGGTCCGATCAGATTTGCCAGTTCCCGATTGGAAAACAGATAATGACTTCGATCCTGTTTTTGTTTCGTTTTCCCCATTCTTCTCTTTTCCTGTCCCTTCTCTTTTGTATATCCCCGTTTTCTCTATTATATACTGTAAAAATGTAATACACCATCTTTTTGCAAAGAAAAGGATTTTTTATGCGTGCTGATGCAGGTACTTTTCTCTGGTAGCAAGTCCGCCCCGGATGTGTCGTTCCGATTTGTTCAAATCCAGAATCTTTCGCGCCTCACCTGCAAGAGATGGGTTGATCTGGAGAAGACGTTCTGTTACATCTTTATGTATCGTACTCTTACTTACCCCAAACGCCACCGCCGTCTGCCTCACCGTCGCCTTATTTTCAATAATATAATAAGCAATCTCAACCGCTCTCTCCTCAATATAATCTTTCATAAAAACCCCTGCATAGTTTGTTTTTTTTACAATCTATGCAAAGGCGAAGGGATGTATGTCTGATTGAACTTCCTTCAAAAATATCTCATTCAATTTCTCCCAACTTACCTTTTTTTCTTCCCCTAATTTTCCCGCTTTCTCTCTCAATCCTGCTATTTCACTCTCCAAAATCCACTGACCTGCCAGTAATATTTTACCATGCTCTTTTTCTTCTATTTCATGAAGTTTTTGTACTATTATTTTTTCCATCAGCTTCCCCTGCTTTCCCTTTCTAGCCTATAGCTGCACGCGGCGTGCAGTCAAAGGCTTTTATTTTTGAATTCTGGTTATCTTCTCCATCCTTCGTTGAAAGGGCATGTTTTTTTCGCGAATTCTCCAGATTGACTTTCCCCTCCTCATAAGTTATCCTTATCATAGTACGCCATGCTGACATATTTACAGCACTGGTGAATTTTATTATTCTTACAGGTAAGGATTTGAGAAAATGAGTAAAACAAAAACAATCGACCTGACTTCCGGGCCGATTCTAAAGACGCTGGCAGAGCTGGCACTTCCGATCATGGCTTCCTCGCTGCTGGGGACAGCCTACAATATTACGGACATGGCATGGATTGGCATGCTGGGTTCCAAAGCCGTTGCCGGGGTGGGCGTTGGGGGAATGTACGTCTGGCTCTCACAAGGGCTCGTGGCACTTCCGCGAATGGGCGGACAGGTCAATGTCGCACAGGCCTGCGGACGCGGAGACTATGAACAGGCAAGGGGATATGCCGCTTCCGCTCTGCGACTTACATTTTTACTGGGAATTTTATTTGCTGCAGTATGTATCGTGTTTATTCATCCGCTGCTCGGCTTTTTTAACCTCGGAGATGCAGAAACTTATACCGCTGCGAAATTATATACACTGATCACCTGCGGACTGATTCTGTTTTCATTTTTAAATCTGACTCTGACCGGACTTTCTACTGCGCAGGGAGATTCCAAGACACCGCTTATGGCAAATCTTCTTGGACTGGTTGGTAATATGATCCTGGATCCGATTCTGATCCTCGGATTTGGACCATTTCCAAGGCTTGAGGTTGTTGGCGCTGCAGTTGCTACCGTGACCTCGCAGATACTGGTTCTGATCGTCATGCTGATTCGGATTATGCACTCTGATCTGGAACCAAATATTCTGCAAAACATGCATGTACTGTCGCGTTTCCCTGCAAAATACTACATCAGTATTTTTAAAATTGGATTTCCGACAGCAGTACAGAGCAGTATTTACTGCATGATTTCCATGATTCTCACACGAATGGTTTCTGCATTCGGGGCAGGTGCCATTGCCACACAGCGAGTCGGCGGACAGATTGAATCTGTTTCATGGAACACTGCTGACGGCTTTGCTGCTGCGTTAAATGCTTTCGTTGGTCAGAACTACGGTGCAAAGAAACCAGACCGTATTCGGAAAGGATATAATATTTCATTTAAAATCCTCGCTGTCTGGGGACTCATTGTAACCGGTGCTTTCGTATTCCTGCCAGGACCGATTGCTTCCCTTTTCTTCCACGAAAAAGATGTTCTGGCGATTGCGATCAACTATCTGATCATCATCGGATTCAGCGAAACCTTTATGACCATTGAGCTTATGACCATCGGCGCACTTTCCGGTCTTGGTATGACAAAGCTTTGCAGTATCATCAGCATTGTCCTCACCAGTGCCAGAATCCCACTTGCCATGATCCTCACTCAAACCGGTCTCGGTCTGAATGGTGTATGGTGGGCACTTACAATTACCTCTATCACCAAAGGAATTGTTTTCTACTTCACCTTCCACCACACCAGCAGACACCTACCTGACGCTAATGACAATTAATTTAACTACCCACCTTTTTTATTTTTTCCTGTTTTGTTTATTTCTTCTTCATATTTTTTTGATTTTTTTTAGAGTTTGAACATATTTCTGTCACAAATTATCTGTATACTAATAATCAGATAGTTGATAAAGCAACTATCTCCCCCTCATAAAGTAGAAGCAGTCAGAATTCTGATTGCTGCACTTTACTCTCATTCCTTTTAGATAACAATAAAAACACCAAGAACCTCTCCATTATGGAGAGGTTCTTGCGTTGTGGATTTTTTTAATATTCTATAAACCTATCATTTTTATATTTTTAATCAGATTTTATAATTTCTTAACACTTTTGACACATTTTCATCGTATAGTAATAAATGGATAGTTGGGAAACAACTATCTCCCCCCTCATAAAGTGAGCGCAATCGGGCATGCCCGATTGCCGCACTTTGATTTTTACAGAATATTATTCTGGGACGAAGGTTATCCTCCGTCCCATATTTTATTTGTAAATGCAGTACCGTGTGCCCGGATATCTACCTGCACAGAACGTTAATCACGGCCATTCATCATCAAATGAACTCAAACCTTTTACGACCTTGCACGAATGTCTCTCTGGTACATCATACTTTTTATCCTCAATTACCGGAAAGGATTTATTATGAAACGCCCTACTTTACATAAACTGATTTTTTCAATTCTTTTATTTGCCATAAGTTTCCTTGCTCTTTTCATCAGCCACAAAAGCTCTGCATTCGCGGATTGGTATTCTTCCACCATTTACCCGCTTTTCGTTTCGTCCATCGGACGCTTTTTCGGAATCTTCCCATTTTCTGTTTCTGAAATTGGATTGTATATTTTTGTCATTCTTCTGTTTCTTTCCTTGATCCGGATGCTGGTCAGCTCCATTTACAAAATGTATGCCAAAAAAAAGACCCCAGCCTGGCTCGGCTACGGTTCCTCACTCCTGCTTCTCTGCGGATGTCTGTTTACCATTTATACTTTTTTCTGCGGAATCAACTACGGACATACTTCATTTGCAGAAAAATATCACCTGGAATCCGGTCAGTATACTCTGGCTGAACTGACCTCTTTATGCAACGAACTGACTGATCAGTTAAATGCACTTTCTGACTCTTTAGACCGGGATTCTGACGGTCTTGCTGATATGGGTAAGGATCTGCAGGATCGTGCACGGGCTGCTATGTTCTCCCTCGGTGCTACCTACCCTGAACTTTCCGGATACTATCCACAGCCAAAAGGTCTTTTATTTCCGGCTTTTCTCTCGGTACAGAATCTTTCCGGGATCTATTCACCATTTACCATTGAGGCAAACTATAACTCCGCAATGGTTTCCTACAATCTTCCATTTACCATCTGTCACGAATTTTCGCATCTGCGTGGATTTATGCAGGAGGAAGAAGCAAATTTTATCGGTTTTCTCGCCTGTGTAAATGCCGACGATACCGCCTTCAACTACAGCGGCTATCTTCTTGGCTGGATCTACGCAACCAATGAACTTTACGAAGTCGACTACGACACCTTTGAGGAAATCTACAACAGGCTTTCTGACAATGTAAAGGCAGATCTTTCGGCTAACAGCAGCTTCTGGAAGCGATATGACAGCAAGGTCGCCGAAGTATCTGGTCAGATCAATGACCACTATCTGAAAGCAAATGGTCAAAGTGACGGGATAAAAAGTTATGACCGGATGGTTGATCTGATGATCACCTGGTTCCGGTCAAAATAATTCTTTCTTATAAAGTTTACTCTTTCTCTCCAGCCTGAAACAGCATCTCTTTCAATACGTTTGCCGCCATGCTGTGAGGACTGCTCTTATCTTCCACAAAACAGATTTCTCTTACCGGTGGTTCTTCCAATAGTGGAACCTGAATGACAATGCCCTGCTCAATCACTTCCTGTGCAAGCGGTTCCGGAATAAACCCGATTCCCAGATTCTGTCTTACCATCGGCAGAATCTGATCGATGGTTGCTGCTTCGGTATCTGCCGTCATTGCAATTCCATGCTCCAGAAAAAATCTGGTATAAAAATCATAAGTTGACGTGTTTTTCCCAAGGCAGATAAATGGATACTTCACCAGCTTTTTCAAACTTACCGGTTCTTTAAACATATCTTTGTACGCCGCATTCGCAACCAGAATTTCTTTAAATGAAAGAAGCGGAATTGCCTTTAAAGGCTTTTTCACCTCTGCCGGTGTAGATGCTACCGCAAAATCTGAAAGTCCGTTCCGAACCGTCTGTATCGCCTGTGGTGCTGTATAACTCGAAATGCGAAGTCTGATTTTAGGATACTTTCTTCTAAACTCTCCCAGCACCGGAAGCAGAAGCAAATGCAATGCAATCTCACTTACCCCGATCGTTACGGTTCCCTGTTCCAGCTTCTTTTCATTTTCAAGCTCTAGCTCTGCTGCATGCAGATGATCGTATGCAATTGCAACATGTGAATAAAGCCGTTCTCCCTCCGGTGTAAGCTCTGCTCCCCGGTTAGACCGGATAAATAATCTGCATCCAAGCTGACTTTCCAGATTGTGGATTGCCCTCGTTACATTCGGCTGATTACTCATCAGGATTGTCGCCGCCTGTGAGAAACTTTTATACTTTGCCGCATAATAAAAAATACGGTAATAATCATAGGTAACTTCCATCTTCCTGCTCCTTGTTCCGTATATCTCCGGCATATCCAGTGCCGCCTTTAACTGAACGGAATCGTAACCGGTGTACAGTCAAATTTTTCAAAATAACTGTCGGCCAGATGTTCCTCTTCGCCTTCGATCAGAAGATGCATCTTCTCTCCCATTCTTATCGTCATCAGTCCCACGATCGATTTGGCATCGATCTCGAAACGTCCTGTCACATCCTTTACCGTAATATCTGCATTCATCTTCTGGCAAACATTACAAAAAGTCATCAATTGTCCTGTAGTCATAAAACGTATATTCCTCTGTACCATAATAGGTCAACCCTCCGCAAGTCTTTTTTTCCTGATGTCTAGTTTACACAATATCGTACAATTTGAGAAATGTCTCTTTGAAATGTCTGATATGTCATTTGAACATATCAGTTGTTTCTTTATTTTACATACTACATAGCAGTTTGTCAACACTATCGGTCATTTAAATTTTTATATTCTCGATACTCTGCCAGTGGCATATATGCCGGACGAATAATCTTATCCACATTGATCAGCTCTTCCAGACGATGTGCACTCCATCCAACGATTCGCGCTGCGGCAAAGATCGGCGTATAAAGCTGCTCCGGAATTCCAAGCATATGGTAAACCAGTCCGCTATAAAAATCGACATTTGCATTTACCCCTTTATACATCTTTCTTTTTTCGGCAATGATTTCCGGTGCCATATGTTCCACTTTCTCATAAAGTGCGTATTCTTTATCGTATCCTTTTTCATGTGCAAGCTGAGCCACAAATTTCTTGAAAATCTCAGCACGTGGATCAGATACTGAATAAATCGCATGACCCATTCCATAGATCAGACCTTTTTTATCAAACCTCACCCTTGCAAGCAGACCTTCCAGATATGCTCTTACCTCATCGTCATCTTCCCAGTCTTTGACCTCTTCTTTCATATCAGCAAACATCTGCGTCACTTTGATGTTCGCACCGCCGTGCTTCGGACCTTTTAACGATGCCATTGCAGCAGAAATTGTAGAATAGGTGTCTGTTCCGGACGAAGTGACAACGTGGGTAGTAAATGTAGAGTTGTTTCCACCACCGTGATCCATATGCAGCACAAGTGCCATATCCAGGATCCTTGCTTCCAGCTCCGTATACTGTCGGTCTTCACGAAGCATCATCAGAATATTTTCCGCGGTGGACTTCTGCGGATCCGGTGCATAGATGTACATATCCTGACCCTGACGATAATTGTATGCATGATATCCGTAGACCATCAGCATCGGAAATTCACTGATCAGGTTCAGACACTGTCTGAGAACATTCGGGATTGAAGTATCATCAGCTTTTTCATCGTAAGAATACAGATTCAGAATCGCCCTTGAAATATTGTTCATCATATCATGGCTCGGTGCCTTCATAATAACATCGCGCACAAAATTCGGCGGAAGTGTCCTTCTCTCCGTCAGTGTCTCATGAAACCCATCCAGCTGTACAACCGTCGGAAGTTCACCAAAAAGAAGCAGATATGCAATTTCTTCATATCCAAAATGATCCGCATCCAGGAATCCACGAACCAGATCCTTGATGTTATAGCCTCGATAATACAAATTACCGGCACACGGAACTTCTTCGCCATTTACAATCTTTTTGGCACATACATCGGAAATGTTGGTAAGTCCCGCAAGGACTCCTTTTCCGTTTACATCACGGAGACCTCTTTTTACATCATGCTTTACAAAAAGTTCTTTGTCGATCCCGGTATTCGCTTCACATAATCCGGCAAGTTCCTTGATTTTCGGCGAAATATCAAACAGAATGCTATCCAGATCTTTCGCACTGTTCACTGAATTTGTCATACACCTACTCCTTTCTGTTAAAGGCTCTGCAAATACTGCAGAAAGTATGAATGAAGGACGGAAACACGCACTTTTAGCATCGTCCCCCGTCCCTTCTTCTTATTTGTAAACTACTTACTACTTGTTGGAAAATATGGTCTCAATGAATCTGCCACACTGCTGATCGGCATTGTCTGAAGCCATACATGTCCCGGTCCTGTAATAACCGTATTAAATAATCCTTCTCCGCCAAAGACAATATTCTTAAGTCCCGGCACAGTCTGGATATCCATCTGGCATGTTACACTCATCGCTGCCAAATAACCGGAATCAATTACGATCTGCTGACCCGGTTGTAATTCGTATTCTACCACATGTCCATCGAATTCTGCAAATACAATTCCATTTCCGGATACCTTCTGCAAGATAAATCCTTCTCCTCCAAATAGTCCTGAAGCCACTTTCTTGTGAAAATGAACAGATATATTTACTCCAGGTTCGCCAGCAAGGAATGCTTTTTTCTGAAAAATATATTCTTGCCCCGGTCCGATTTCAAATGCCTTGATCGAACCCGGAAAGCTGGATGCAAATGCAATCAGTCCATTCCCGCCCTGTGCGGTATAGATATTCTGGAACATCGCTTCTCCAGAGAACATTCTTCCAAATGCTTTTCCAAATCCTCCATTTGTCGAAGTCTCCATCTTCATATTCGGAGACATCCATGCCATGGATCCCCGCTCTGTGATCATCCGCTCGCCAGCTTCCAGATGGCAGATCACTACCGGAAGGGTATCACCCTTGATTTCATACTTCATGCTCCATTTCCTCCTTTATAATATTAGTCAGTCTGGCAAATTCTTCCAGATCCAGTGCTTCGCCCCGGACACTGCTTCCTTTTCCGAGTTTCTCTATCGCAGCAGTAATGACTTCCTTCGAAAGATTCAGCTCTCCTGAATTCTTAAGTCCATTCGCCAAAGTCTTCCTCCTCTGATTAAAGGATGCCCGTATAAGACGGAACATCAGTTTTTCATCCATAACCTCTACCGGAGGCTTCTGATGTCTTGTCAGGCGGATTACTGCTGAGCCGACTGCCGGACGCGGCATGAAACAGTTCGGGGGTACATTTGCAACAATATACGGCTCTGCATAATACTGTACAGCAAGTGAAAGTGCACCATAATCCTTTGTTCCCGGTCCTACCTGCATACGGTCAGCCACTTCTTTCTGTACCATAACCGTAATACTCTCAAGCGGCACATGGCTTTCAAATAAGCCCATGATGATCGGTGTCGTTATATAATATGGAAGATTCGCAACCACCTTGATCGGCCGTCCTCCGTTCTTCTCCTTTGCAAGTGCTGCAATATCCACCTTCAGGATATCTTCATTGATGATCGATACGTTGTCATATTCTTTCAGCGTGTCTTCCAAAATTGGAATCAGCGCACGGTCGATCTCAACTGCCGTTACTTCTCTTGCCGCACAGGCAAGATACTGTGTCATCGTCCCGATTCCGGGACCGATCTCCAATACGTAATCATCCTTTGTGATCTCGGCTGCACGAATGATCTTATCCAGCACATGCTCATCGATCAGAAAGTTCTGTCCAAATTTTTTCTGAAAATTAAAATTATATTTTTGCAGAACCTCAATGGTATTCTGCGGATTTCCAAGTGTAGGTGTTTTCATCTGTTATTCTCCTGATTATTCATTGCCTGCGTCTTAGATGCCGTACAGATCTCTCGCATTTTTCTCTGTCACAGCGATCACTTCTTCCGGACTCATCTCTTTTAACTCTGCAATTTTCTCAGCCACATACCGGATATAAGAAGACTGATTCCGTTTGCCACGGTACGGCTCCGGTGCCATATACGGGCAGTCTGTCTCCAGCACGATCTTCTCGATCGGGATCGCAGTTGCGACATCTTTTAATTTCTTTGCATTCTTAAATGTGACGACTCCGCCGATTCCAATAAAGAATCCCATCTTCACATATTCTTCAGCCATTTCACGTGAATAGGAATAGCAGTGAATAACTCCGCCAAGCCCCTGTGCATAATTTTTCATGATATACATGGTATCTGCGGCAGCTTCCCTGCTGTGGATGATTACTGGTTTCTTTACTTCTCCCGCAAGCTCCAGCTGGCGGATAAACCACTTCTGCTGTATCTCATGTGATTCATTATCCCAATAATAATCCAGACCGATCTCTCCGACTGCAACCACTTTTTTGTTACGGCAGAGTTCTTTCATGTGCTGGATCTTATCTTCGTTAAGTTCTCCAATCTCATCCGGATGCACACCGATTGCAGCATAAACATATGGATACTTTCCGGCAAGTGCCAGAACCTTCTCACAGGATTCATAAGTCGCACTTACATCCACGATCGTTCCAACTCCAAGATCCGGCATCGATTTTAAAAGCTCATCCCGGTCCCCGTCAAACTGTTCATCATCATAATGTGCATGTGTATCAAATATCATTTTCCTCGTCTCGCTTTCTTTTTACTGACTGCTCTCAGATGCTCTAAGTATACCACACATTCTTAGCCGCTGAATAGTCACTTTTTTTACTTGCTTATCCGGTTTCTTCTATGTATACTATAGATAGTGCAAATAGATCACATCTGCAAATGTATGGGGAATATATTTCTGAAGATTCTGATCAGATATTATAGGAGGATTTTAAAATGAAAGTATTTGACACTGTAAACAATGTCGAGCTGGAAGCCGACACAAAGAAACTTGTAGACATTATGGTAGACGGACGTCAGGTTGATGTATACCTGAAAGAAAAGAAGTCTGATGAAGACGGCTACATGAGCTGGGATGTAGAACACTGGTCAGCAATCGACAAAAAGCGTTTCATCCGCTGCTACACTCTGGAAGGCCGTGTCCTCAGCGAGTCTACCGGTCACAACATCTATGACCTTTACAATGAATTCAAACCGGAAGATGCTTTAAAAGTAGAGCTTAGCTAATCTCTGCTGTATTCTACATAAGACGGTAATGAAATTCCGGACGGGCAGAACTTTCTGTCCGTCTTTTATTGTACAAAAATCTACTCTGATTCTGCACAATGTTACTGTTCACACGATGTGCGACCAGCAACGCATCTCGCCATTTTAAATCGCCT
>OGXX01000306.1_pt1 | contig 54336 bp, 46 predicted proteins | sample 1576301 | NCBI WGS metagenome assembly OGXX01 (sample SAMEA3541469, study PRJEB24748) | human gut metagenome | biome: human gut; feature: human-associated habitat; material: faeces | place: China | collected 2012
TCTCAGAAGTTCATGACAGGGTCAAGTAAAAAGACGTTTGAAAAAGCAGTTTTCTTAGATGAAAATTTTGAGTCTTCCCCACAGTTCTTAAAGTTACTTAATAATGAAGATTTTAAGAATCAAGTAATGGAAGTCATTGAATATGCAATTGATAAAAATAAAAAAGAGTATTCTAATAGATATAAGAATACCGATTTCTGTCTATACTCAAAGTATACATATGAAGATGTTTGTCGATTACTTAACTGGGAAAAGAATATTGTACCATTAAATATTGGTGGATACTTCTATGATACACGTACAAATACTCTTCCAGTATTTATTAATTATGATAAAGATGAATCTGTTGTAGATACTCAACAATATGCCGATCACTTTATCGATGCTCAAAACTTTGTAGCTATGTCTAAAAACAACGTTAGAATTACTAATCAAGGTATGGAAAAATTCGTAAAAGCAGCAGAAAATAAAACAAATATCTATTTATTCATTAGAAAGAATAAAGATGATGCTGCTTCAAAAGAATTCTATTATTTAGGTGAAGTCTATATTTCAAAAATAGAAGAGACCACAATGGCTAACAATGTGCCAGTCTGCGAAATCTACTATCACCTAGATCAACCAGTGAGATCAGATATCTACGATTATATACTTTCTTAAATTGCATATACATCAAAAAAAGCAGGTCCCCTCGGACCTGCTTTAGTGCGTATTAAGCTCTTTTTCTTCTAGCAAGAATGATTCCAAAAGCGGCTGCTACAAACATTGCGATATAAGCTGCAAATGTAATAGTATCACCAGTCTTTACTGGATCTTTCTTAGTAGTAGTTTCAGTTTTGTTTGTTGTATCTGTTTTGTCTGTTTTGTCTGTCTTATTTGTTGTATCTGTTGATGGTTTGTTTTCTGGAGTAGTAGGTTTTTCAGGTTCTACTGGAGCAGTATCTTTCATATATGTAGCTGCCCAATTCCAGATATGAGTACCTGATGCATCAGATGGGTTATTTCTTAAAGTATAAATCCAAGACCAATGGTCACTGTATTTAACTGTTTCTTTCACACCATCTAAATTATAATCTTCTTCAAATTTAAGTTTACCACAAGGTCTAGTTTCACCTAATGAGTCAACTTTATCTTCTAAATCTACTGTATCATATAATGATAATTTATATTTACCATCTTTAGTTTCACTAGTAGTGAAGCTTGAATTGAATTCCTGTTCTACTCGAGTAGTAGTTAATTCAGCACCATCAGTTAAGATCTTAAAGATTCTCTGTGAACATACTTCTGACTTAACACTAGTATCTGTTTTACCCTGTACTAACCAGATAGCTGTCTTAGAATTCTTAAGGCTAGCTAATTCTTCATCAGTAGGAGTTTCTCCACCTCTAATTGCAGCTGTATCTAATGCTGGACAGTTGATCATAGCTGCAGAGAATAAATCAGGATATGCAATCAACATTCTAGTAGTCATATAACCACCAGCTGAACATCCACTCACTACAACCTTATTAGGGTTAATATTGTATTTCTTGATAACTTCTTCGATTTCTGTTTTAGCTTTTTCTAATAAATTATCTCTTTGAGCATAGTACCAAGTAGCTGGTGCCTGGAAACTCATTACATGAGCACCACCAAAGATGTTCTGAGCTTCATCAGTAGCCCAAGCAACAGTACCTCTATTTGCAAGCATCTGAGCAACGTTATTCTGAGTATTATAACCTTCTAAGTCCCCTTCACCATTACCATGGAACCAAACAACCAACTTATCAGCACCCTTTGCTTCATGGAACTGATAGTTGATTCCCTGAGAGCCTTTAACTGAAGTGAACTTTGCTGTTTCTTCATCAATAACAGTATTATCACAAGTGATTTCTCCAGTGATATCTTCTAAGTCTCTACCATCTACTGAAGTTGCTTTTAAAGCTTCATTCTGAGTAATAGTATAATTAATCTTACCTGGATAGTTTCTACTTTCAGATAACCAAGTTAAAGTAGCACCTTCTGATTCATTCATATAAAGTGTTACCTTACTACCTGCAACTTCTACCTTTTCAATAGTACGATCAGCATCGCTATAAACTTTCCCGTTATTTGAACCAATCTGTACATAGTTAGTTGCATGAACTGTATAAGTATCTTTATCAGCGCCAGATACTTTTACACCATCACCGTAGTCAATTACAACTTTATTGACTACCTGCCCAGCATCTGTGATTTTACCATAGAGCTGTGCTACATAATTACCTGCTGCCTGAACAGGAACTACAAACAACATTGCAACCATCATTGCAACACTTACAACAACTGAAAATACATGTTTCATCTGTTTCATGTCCATTTCCTCCTGTAATAAATATATCAGAAAGAGTACATGAAAGCGATTGCATAAAACGTTTTTAGTTTTTGTTTTATAACCATTATTTTTTTAAAACAGAAAGGGTTCATAAAATGAACTACTTTTGCATATTATCTAAGATTCCATATATATTTTCAAAAATCATGCAGAGATGATGTATTCTATCTGCTATACATCTCTCATCAATTTCTATATAGTTTTCATTTAATTCCTTCTTCTTTGCGACTTTCCCTATATAGATATGTTCTATATTTCTTTGTTCCAATGATTCCATCAAAGTAATATATTCATCAAGATATCCTAATTCAAATCCTAGATTAGAATGAAAAAGAGAGACAAAGAATACAATATCATCAGTTGCCACATTAAGCTGTATCAGCTGTTTCATAGGAAGAGATTGATACAGCTGAAAATCTATAGGTATTTTTGTATCTCGGAAAATCTGCTTATAGACAAGTAATGGCGCAAGAGAACTCTCATCTCCTAAAACAATGATTCTTTTCTTATCTTTAATCTTATCCCAAAGTGACTCATCATACTGACAAGAACGATAAAGTGGTCTCGTAGACAACTCATAATACAGCTGATATTGAACAGCAGTAAAATTCTTATAGCCTAAATCAATAGAATAACGTCTCAATGTTGATTTAGAAATATCTAAGTCTTTTAAGATATCATTTACTTTATATTCAATAATAGAATGACGATTTTCTAATAGATAATGTGTAATACGATAAGTATAGCTTTCTCTATCCGATATACTATCTAACATATTCAACTGTTCTAATATCATAAGTAATTCTCCGCATAATAGTATGTAATTTCTTGTATATAATAATCCAGGATCATATTCTCTAATACTTCATCTAAGCCTTGAGGAATAGTAAGTCCATAAGCATCCTGTAAATAATCATAATGTCCTATAGTAATCATCTTTGGATTATTCTCTTTCATTTTATTAAGTAACCAAGGATTTAAGTCTACAATTCTTCCTTCCATACTTAATAGAATGACACAATCATCTTTCTCAGGAGTAAAGAAATTTGTTTTATAAATACTATCTTTTACAACAAGCTTCCCCATTACATAGAAATCTATCTGCATTCTAGAAAAGTAACTAGCCATCTCATCAGAACCAATAAGTATTATTCTTTTACTATTATAAATCATCTCACATACTTCTTTAACCCATGACATATCTATGAGTCTTTCATAGTCTTCTGATTTAAGAATACTAGAGAATACCTTATGAAGCATCTCATAATCTTTATCATTGATTCTATTTTGTATCTGTACATAGCGAATACGCATATGACTAGAGAATAATGCTTTAAAGATCATATACTTCTTATAGCCATAAATACGAAAGAATCGATTTAAGCTAGAAGTAGAAACAAAACATCTTTCTGCGAGTTCATTAATAGTTAAATAATCTAATTCATGTCCATTCTCTAATAGTCCTAAGGCAATCTGATAATTGATATCACGTACTTCTGGATTATTAATAAACATGAATAAGGCATTAAAAAAACAATTCATCCTATCCCTCCCTTACAGTTATCATATCATAAATTGTTTTTATACTTCATTTTTATCAAATTCGTGCTTAAAAATGCTTATTCATCCATATGGTATATACCATAATCATTAGATACAAAAGTAAATGTCACTTCTGGGAACTGTTTAGACAAGTACTCTACCATATGTTCCATACCTGGTGCTTCACATGTCATATGATTAATCACTATAAGTGGAATATCATGATCTACTGCCCACTGGACACCTATCCAGTTACTTACACCATCATCACTGACTAAACATGCATCTGCACCTTCTTCATACATTTCAAATATATCTGTACAAGCCCCTGTACCTATGCCTAATCTATGTATTATTTGAGTCTTATCTCCTATTACTTCTATGCCTTGCTGGTGGTAAGGTTTTATTCTATTAATAATATATTGTGCACATTCTTCTACAGTCATATTAATATCATTTGTATATCTATAGTAAGAATGATCATGTGATTCTTCAAAATTGAGATCCAATGTGTTAGCCCAGCTATCTCTAATGCCATATTTGGGATAGACATCCCATAAATCATGACATCTATAGATTGTAATATCATGTTCTTTTAATAATGCTTCTTTTTCTTTTTGTGCTTTATATATAAGTGTAGGTAACGATGTAGATGCGAGATAGAATGGATTCTCATGTGAAATAATAAAATGTATATCATGTTCTATTGCATATTGAATCACTTTATTAGTCGCTACCCAGCATGTTATTACTTTACTTATTTCTGTTTGATCCTCCCCAAACAATATACGATCTCTTGTACAGCTTCTATTCACCCATTCACCTTGTGATTCTAATAAGTCTATGATGTCTCTTATTGTCATATGTATTCACTCCTTTCTTATAATTATACACAAAAAAAAGACATTCTTAATCAAGAATGTCTACTTGTACTGCGTTAATTGTCATAAGGCTAGTAAAGTCATTAATAGCTAATGTACCAACAATCTTTACTTTCTGACCCTGTTTAAACTGCTTAATTTTATAGTTTGGATTATAGATGATTGTATCAATACCACCTACATTAGGAATAAAGAAACTTAACTTGATATGATCAAAATAATCTTTTACAGGTGCTTCATGAATGACTAAACCTTCAATAGAGATAGGAGTCTTTTCCTGTCCATTTCCAAATGGTGATAATACCTGTAAGTATTCTTCTATATTTGTCTTAGATAAGTCTGAAATTTCTAATGGAATCACATCTCTTACTCGATCATCATCATGGAATTCATCACTAATAAAGTATCCTGCATTGATTTCATCCGCAATAGGTGCAACAGAACGGAACTTACCTGTACCAGGGCAGCCATAAATAAGGTACTTAACCATCTTCTTCGCATTATTTAAAGAACTAAGATAATGTGCCATCTTATTTGTGATAGAACCAGACATAACACTTTCATTATATGTCTTCTTGAATTCTCTTTGACGCATATTGTTTTTCTGTCTTGTCTTAGGTGTTAAAGCAACAAACTCAATCGCATCAAAACGACAGTCATTCAATAAACCTAAAGTCTTCTTTAAATGATAACGGTTAGAATTACGTAGAGGAACTCCTTCAGCCTGAATACCAATACCTGCAAGAGAAGCTAAATACTGATTTTCTTTACCAAGTAATGTATTAATAAGCTGTAATACAAGTAAACTCTGTGCAACATCTTCATCCTTATAGTGACCACCAGGTACTAATGGATATACATTGTCACCATCTCTTACTTCTAACTGATTTCCTAAGATAATATGAAGACCAGGACCAAAATCATCCTGAGGACCATCAAAGAATTCAAAAGCTGATTTCCCTTTAGCCATTAAGACACCTAGGAAAATCATTGCACTTTCTAATAAATGATGTAGTTCTGTACTCATGATACAAATATGAATCTTAGACTTAGAAGCACATGCTTCTTTAATGAGATTCAATGCTGTTTCACCATTCTCTAAATCTGTAAAGTTATAATAAAATGGTGTGTTGAGTGCTTCATAATCTTCTTTTGTGAAGCCTCTATGTTCTACATATTTCGCAATAATAGGATTCACTTCATATGAATCCATGATTTCTTTAGTATGAGATAATTCAACTTCGTGAAATATCATTTTTTCACTCCCCTCTTTCCAAAACAATTATAACGAATGGTTCTCTAAAAAAAAAGTGTTACTTTCATTTACTCATTTTGAAACTTCTCAACACCTTTAATTCTATTATGTTAGACTATAGTCATGAGGAGGGGATTTCATGAAGAAAGATCAATATCAAATGGATATGACGCACGGCCCATTACTTGGTAAGATCTTAATATTTTCTATACCATTAATGTTTTCAGGGGTTTTGCAGTTATTATTTAATGCAGCAGACGTTATTGTGGTAGGACAGTTTGCTGGGCCACATTCTATTGCGGCAGTAGGTTCTACATCTTCTGTTGTCAATCTATTAGTGAGTTTATTTATTGGTTTATCCGTTGGGGTCAATGTACTAGTTGCACGTTTTATTGCCTCACAAAGAGACAAAGATACCCATGAAACAGTACACTCTGCCATACTACTCGCAATTGTCTTTGGCTTGATCTTTGCGATTATTGGTGTGACATGTGCAAGAATAATTCTAGAAGCGATGGGATCACCTGATGATGTCATCAATCTTGCAACAACCTATTTACGTATATATTTTGTAAGTATGCCCTTTGTTGCACTTTATAACTTTGGTGCTGCCATATTACGTGCCATTGGTGATACAAAAAGACCACTTATATTCCTTATTGTAGCGGGTGTTGTAAATGTCATATTAAACTTAATATTCGTTATTATATTCAAGATGGATGTAGCGGGTGTTGCACTTGCAACATTTACGGCTGAACTTGTTTCTTCAATACTTATTATTAACTGCTTGATGAAAACAAGTACTGTCATTCATTTAGATATTCATGCTTTAAAGTTTCATAAAGATAAAGTAATTCAAATATTCAAGATTGGTTTACCTGCAGGATTACAAGGTGCTATCTTCTCTATTTCTAATATCCTGATTCAGTCATCTATTAACTCATTTGGTTCTATTGCGATGGCAGGAAATGCAGCAGCAGGATCACTTGAAGGATTTGTTTATCAGTCTATGAATGCCATCTATCAGGCATGTGTCACTTTCACAAGTCAGAACTATGGTATTAATGATAGAAAGAGAGTCGATAGGGTTCTAGCATTATGTATTGGAATAGTCACGGTTGTAGGACTTGTTTTAGGTAATCTAGTCTACTTCTTTGCAAATGAACTCATTCGCATCTATACAACAGATGTACAAGCTATTGCCTATGGTCATGAAAGATTATTATATATATGTGTCCCTTATTTCATATGTGGCTGGATGGATGTCATAGTTGGTTCATTAAGAGGTTTAGGTTATTCTACTATTCCTATGATTGTATCTTTAATAGGTGCATGTGGACTAAGAATCCTGTGGATTCTTACTATCTTCCAATATTTCCATACACTTAATTCTATTTATTTATCATATCCAGTAACATGGGTTGTTACTGCAGCAGCCCATCTTATTACTTATATGATCCTAAGAAAAAAAGCTTTTAACTAAAAAAAGCCATTCAGAAATTTAATTCTGAATGGTTTTTTTGTCTGGCAGCTGTGCAATAATAATCGCGATAAACATAAGTACACAGCCCAATCCTTCTTTAATTGTAAGACTCTGACCTAAGATCATCCATCCTGCAAGTACTGAGAATACAGACTCCATACTCAACAAAATAGAAGCTACTGTAGGATTCATACCCTTCTGTCCAATAATCTGTAATGTATAACCCGCTCCACTTGATAATAATCCAGCATAGAGAATAGGTGCACATCCTGCCATGATATTATGCATAGATACATCTTCAAATAGAAACATAGGAATAGTATTTAATAATGCACATGTGAAGAACTGAATACAGCTCATCTTTACACCATCTACTAAAGGTGAATAGTGATCAATCACAAGAATATGTAATGCGAATACACAGGCACATGCACATACTAATAAGTCACCTTTACCTAAAGAAAGAGATCCTGTCATACATAATAAGTAAAGACCAATCACTGCTAGGACAACAGAGATACCAATCTTAGGACTTAACTTCTTCCCTAAAAATAAGCTAAAGAATGGTACAACAATAATATAAAGTGCTGTAATAAATCCCGCTTTACCTACAGTTGTATACTGAATACCAAACTGCTGCAGGGCACTTGCTAGACCTAATACAATACCGCAGGCAATTCCACCAGCCCATAATTTCTTATCTTTGAAGTTCATTGTATGATCAAAGAAATAAATAAGTGGTAATAGAACAAGTCCACCTAAATAACTACGTAAGGCAGTAAAAGTAAATGGTCCTACATAATCCATACCTGCACTTTGTGCTACAAAGGCACAGCCCCAGATGAAGGCTGTAAGTAGTAGTAAAAAATGATTTTTATAACGCATGATTTCCCCCTCCTACAAAGGGGTATTCTACACGAAATCATCTCTACTTACAAAAGATATTTATCTACAATTACCTTTATTCCATCATGATCATTATCTAATGTGATTTCAGTAGCCAATTTCTTAATTTCTTCTGTCGCATTCCCCATCGCAATTGCTTTACCAGCACTTTGGAATGCTTCAATATCATTTCCACTATCTCCCATCATGACTGTATTTTCAATAGGGATATTTAAGTAAGATGATAGGAATTCAAGTCCTGCTCCTTTAGTAATACCTAAAGGTGTGACTTCAATAGCTGTTTCTTCTACTACCGCACAACTGACTGGAAATACTTCTAGTTTCTTTAAAAGCCGATTCATTGCATCAACACTTGGATTATATAAACAGAACTTAAGGATTTCATCCTTATGTACTTCTGCATATTCATAAATATCCTCTACAATAAATGCACGGCTTTCAAACATAGATTGATAAATAGCCATATTGTAGTAAGGCATATTCTCTACATCTTTTTGAGAGGCAATAGAATGCGACGAATCTAGTAAATACAACATCACATCCTCTTTCTTCACAACATCCATCATCTGTGTAAATACATCTGTATCAAAAGAATGAACTTCTAATGGCTGATCATTCTTAAAATCATAGATCAAGCATCCACTTAATAAGATTCCATAATCACAGAAATCTAATTCACCTTCATAGTCTTTTAATTCTGCCAGCCCTCTTCCTGTACATAAACAAATACTCTGTCCTCTATTACTTGCTTCATTTAAAGAAGCTGATGTATTTGGCGAAATTGTCTTATCTGACTTTAGAAGTGTACCATCCATATCAAGTGCCAGAAGATATCTTTCCTTGATCCATCCATAATGCAGACAGGCATTGTAGATACCATCTTTGTCGGCATCAGTAGTCACATAGGTTGCTTTCTTCTTTAATTCATCTATACCATTACCCATCGCAATACTTGTCCACTCTGGAATAAACATAGACAAATCATTCTTTTCATCACCAAATACGACAACATCCTTAACATCACCACCAAGATGTTCCACCATACGTTTAATACCCTTGCTCTTATCTCCAGGTTCTACAAACAAGTATTCCTTATGAAAACGACACCAAGGTAACTTCTTTAAAGATTCTAGTTTCTCTTCTTCACCCTTAAAGCAGGCAATATAAACCTTATAGATTTGATCATAATCACGTGGATCTAAACCTTCTACCACTTCTGTCTTCATATAAATATCATGAGTAAACTCATAAAAACGATCATCCGGTGCAAGTCTTCTTGTTTTGTTGTCAGGAGAAAAAGCCCATATCAAACCCTTCTTCTCACATTCATCTATTAAATCAAGACATAATTGGTAATCCAATGGTTCTATGCCTTTTAACTGATCATCAATAGTAATTCCATTCCCTCCATCACTGATCATATTATGAAAACCTAATTCATGCATATAATCATGTGCCATGGCAAAACTTCTACCTGTCGCGATCGCAATAAAATGACCCTCTGCTTCTAGCTGTTTTAAAGCATATTGTGTTGATTCAGGAATATACTGATCTCCTGGTGTACCTACAGCTAAAGTCCCATCAATATCAAAGAAAAAGTATTTTCTATTCATCATGTACCCCTCACTTTCGAGATACATTATACACGCATGAACATGCACGTTCTAGAATGAATAGTTAGAGTCTTCACATACCATATGTTCTGGATAAATTTCCATAGCATATGAAGTTGTTCCTGAACGATTTGGATAAAAGCGTCCTCTAACACTTCCTTCAATAGACACAGACTGGCCCTTTTCAAAGTGGTCTACAACATACTGCGCTTTCTCATCCCAGATTACACAACGTATATAATCATAACGTGGTCTATCTTCCGTCCCTCCTTTCGTAGTAAGTAAGAAAGAACCTCTAAGTATTCCATTTCTAGATTCTTTCACTTCTGGATCAGATGTAATCTGACCTTGTAATTTAACTTCATTCATATTTTTATTCCTCCTTCTATATACTTATTCCCTAAAATAATTAGAAATTACTTAAGATTTTTTAAAAAAAGTTTAATTCCCTACAACCCTTATGGTATATAATGTTTAAAAACGGAGGAGATTATATGGAATTAGAAACAAAAGCAATCCATGAAGGCTGGAAGCCTGGTAATGGAGAACCTAGACAGTTACCAATTTATGAAAGTACTACTTTTAAATATGATTCAAGTGAAGAAATGGGTATGTTATTTGATTTAGAAAAAGACGGTTATTTCTATTCACGCTTACAGAACCCTACAAATGATGCAGTAGCAGCTAAACTCACAAGCATGGAAGGTGGCTATGCTGGTATGTTGACAAGTTCAGGACAGGCAGCTAACTTCTTTGCGATTTTTAATATTTGTGAAGCAGGAGGACATGTTGTAGCTTCTGGTAATATTTATGGTGGAACTTATAACCTACTTTCAGTAACTATGAAGAAGATGGGTGTTGATGTGACTTTTATTAATCAGGATGCATCTATAGAAGAAATCAATGCGGCATTTAAAGAAAATACTAAATGTATGTTTGGAGAAACATTATCTAACCCTACAATGGAAGTATTAGATATTGAAAAGTTTGCATCTATCGCTCATGCACATGGTGTCCCTTTAATTGTGGACAATACATTCGCAACACCTGCGAATTGTCAGCCTATTAAATGGGGTGCAGATATTGTAACTCATTCTACAACTAAATATTTAGATGGTCATGCATCTGGTGTAGGTGGTGCTATTATTGATAGTGGTCATTTTGACTGGATGAGTCATGCAGAAAAGTTCCCAGGACTTACTACTCCAGATGATAGTTATCATGGAATCACTTATGCAAAGAGATTTGGTAAAGCAGCTTATATTACTAAAGCCACTGCACAATTAATGCGTGACTTAGGATCTATTCCTTCACCATTTAATAGTTATTTATTAAATATTGGAATTGAATCATTACCAGCACGTATGCGTGTACATTGTGAAAATGCCTTAAAAGTCGCTACATACTTAAAGAATCATCCAAAAGTAGCTTGGATCCACTATCCAGGACTAGAAGATGATAAATATCATGAAGCAGCTAAGAAGTATATGCCTCATGGTACATGTGGTGTTATGTGCTTTGGTTTAAAGGGTGATAAGAAAGAAGCAGTGACTTTCATGGATCACTTACAGCTTATTAATATTGTAACTCATGTTGCTGATGCAAAGACTTGTATCCTACATCCAGCAAGTCATACACATCGTCAGATGACAGATGAACAATTAAAAGAAGCAGGTGTTGATCCAACACTTATTCGTTTATCTATTGGTTTAGAAAACCCAGATGACTTAATTAAGGATATCGAAGAAGCATTAAAGTATTAAAAAAGACTGTTCAAATGAACAGCCCTGAAAGCAGAATTATTTCTGCTTTTTTTATGCTTTCCATAAACCATGAAGATTGCAGTAATCATAAGCTGCTACAACTTCATCACCTTCGCCAATATAGAATACAGCTTCAGGCTTATCAGAAGGTGTTAACTGTTTGAACTGAGTACCATTCTTAGTTTCTAATACAATTAATGTGATGTAGTGTGCTTCAGTCATAGGATGTTCTACTGATCCTACAGATACTGTTACTTTATTATCTTCTACTTTCACTACAGGAACATGCTTTTCAACTGCGGCATCAGTTGTATTTGGTGTTAATTCCTTCATAGGTTCACCACAACAAACTACTGGTACACCAGAATCTACAAAATGAGTAATAATGTTACCACAATGTTCACAACGATAAAATTTCATATTCAATTCCTCCTTTATCTACTCCTATCATATCACTTTTAGAATATGACTACTAATGATATGCTTTCTTTTACAATATTTAAAAATCGAATTGTAAAAGCGTTGATTACAAAATGTTTTTTTAAAGTATCATTTGTGATTTTTTTACAAAATATTCTTTTAAATATTTACAAAAGGCATTATCATATAAATGGAAATACAAATAGAAGTTTTATATGGAGGTGATACATATGACTAGTGATTTTAGTATTGCTGTCCACGCTCTCGTCTATTTAAGTAAAAACCAAGACCTTATTTCTAGTGATGAACTTGCAAAGCATATTTGCACTCATCCAGTACGTGTAAGACGTGTTATGATCAAATTGAGAGAAGCTGGCCTTATTAAGGCTAAAGCAGGTGTTGATGGAGGATATCGTCTTGATAAAGAAGCAGATGATATTACTTTGTCTGAAATTGCGAAATCTGTCTCAAATGATTATATCCATGTGACTTGGCACAATGGAGAAGATGGAAGAGAAGCTATTAAGGACTCTAAAGTAGAACAAGCCATTGATTCTATTTTTGTAGATCTTAATGAAGCGTGTGACAATTTGTTGAAAGACAAGACCATCGAGGACATTATGAATATATCGAAGTAGAAATGGTCTACAATCAAAAGAAGCAGCCTAGATGGCTGCTTTTTTAAAGTCTAGTACTAAATTTAAGATAATACCTCCTACAACCATTGCTGCACCAATTAAACTGATAGCAGATATTGTTTCATGGAAGAAGATAAAAGCCCACAGAGGCGCTAAAATGACTTCTAACATACAAATAAGATTGGCTGTAAAAGCTTCTGTACAAGAAATACCTAATGCAAGAAATATACCACCTAAACACATTGGGAAGAAACCATAACCACATACACCAAAGGCATCGGTGGTATGGAAGTGAGGAAGTCCTCTAAAGACAATTAAACCTACTGTAAGAGAGAACATATAGGCAAATATTGTCGAAGAGAAAGCTTCAGCATCTCCTTTGTTGTTGAGGTAGAACTGCATTCCAAAGCAGGCTCCTGATATAATTGCGAGTATATTTCCTAATAGATGCGAGAAGGAAAGAGTATCCGCAAAGAATAGTGCCATACCGATAAAGACAATCGCAATGATCCCCATTTGTCTTTTTGTCGGTAATTTACGTAAATCAATTGATTGATAGATCAATACAAAGATTGTTGATGAGTATTGTAATACAATCGCATTAGCCACTGATGTCAACTTATTGGCGTAGATGAATGTCAAACTCATAAGAAACTGAAAGACCCCTACTGTAACTGTCATTTTATTGAACACCAGTTTCTTATGATGAATAATCATACTCAAAGGTATTGCAACAATAGAACTCATCATTGAGAATCCCAGCCCACTTAAGTGGCTTGCACGTATAAATAAACCTGCAAGTGACCAGCAAAATGCTGTCATCAGCAGGAAGAACACACCTTTTGTACTTATTTTATTTTCCATAATACAGCCACTAATAATGCGATGATTAAAGGAATAAGTACTGGCACAACAACACATAAACCAAATAAAAGAATATTATTCATAAAAGTTCACACTCCTTTTCCTCATTATAGCATGCTATAATGAGGAAAACAAAGAGGAGATGACATCATGTGGGTTGTTGAAAGAATTGATGAAAAAGGGTATTATCATCTAGAAAACTTAAAGACAGGTGAAACCATTTTAAAGAGCGGTTTAAATGCACATGAGAATGATGTATTAGATGAATGCTTCCGTGTTTTACCTGAAGAGACTAAGAAGAGGAAACAAGAAGTGGATGATTTGTTCCACTCTCTTTTATAGAGGTGACTACATGTTAATTAATATACAGAATTTATCTTATGCGATTGGTGAGAGACAGTTGTATAAGAACTTGAATATGATTGTAGAGGATACAGATAAGATTGCCTTAGTTGGTGTCAATGGAACAGGTAAGAGTACTTTATTAAAGATGATTGCCCATCATGACAGTCCTGCAATCACTTATAAGAAAGATCTAAAGATTGCATACTTATCTCAGAATCCTGTATTTAGAGATAATGAAACAATTCTTAATGAAGCAAAACATATTCTTAAGGATGTCCCTGAATATTCTATTAAGTCTTCTTTAACACGTTTTGGTTTAGAAGATATGGATCAGGTGATCAGTACTTTATCTGGTGGTCAAAAGAAACGTTTAGCTCTTGCTATCGTATTACTAGAAGAATGTGATTTACTTATTCTAGATGAACCAACAAACCATCTAGATACACCTATGATTGAATATCTAGAAAAATATTTAATTAAACGTTCTAAAGGATTACTCATGGTCACTCATGATCGTTACTTTCTAGAACGTATTACTAATAAAATCTATGAATTAGATAGAGGTGAGATTTTCCCTTATGTTGCTAACTATTCTCATTTTCTAGAATTAAAGGCTGAAAGAGAAAACAATGCTTTACAGGCACAAAGAAAAAGAAACCTCTTCTTAAAGAAAGAATTAGAATGGGTCAGAGCAGGTGTTCAGGCACGTTCTACTAAGAGTAAAGACCGTTTACAGCGTTTTGAAGAATTATCTTCTATTGAACAGATTCAAGAAAAAGGAACTGTTGAATTAATTGATACTACAAGTCGTTTAGGTAAAAAGACTATTGAGTTAGTGAATGTGTCTAAGAGTTATCCTGATAAGGTGATGTTTAAGCCATTTTCTTATTTATTTAAGAGATTTGATCGTATTGGTATCTTAGGACAAAATGGCTGTGGTAAGACAACATTACTCAATATGATTGCAGGTATTATCACTGATTATGATGGGGAGATTATTATTGGTGATACAATCCGTATGGCCTATTTCCAGCAACATTTCCATTATGATGATCCTACAATGAGAGTTATTGATTATATTAGAGAAACAAGTGATAATCTAGAAACAAGTGAAGGAACACTTAGTGCTCGTAATATGTGTGAACGTTTCTTATTTGATGACCACGCCCAGTACACACAAATTGGTAAGTTATCTGGTGGTGAACAAAGAAGACTCTACTTATTAAAGGTATTAATGGGTGCACCTAATGTATTACTATTAGATGAACCGACGAATGACTTAGATATTGAAACATTGAATGTATTAGAAGATTATCTAGATACATTTAAAGGTATTGTGATTACTGTATCCCATGACCGTTATTTCCTAGATCGTATTGTAGATGGTTTATTTGTCTTTAAAGATCAGGAAATTCATTATGTGAATGGTGGCTATAGTGCTTCTATTGATATCACTAATACTAAGAAAGAAACAGAATCTCAGAAAGAAGATTATCGTAAACAAGCTAAAGAAAATAGAAAAAGAAGATTAACCTTCAGTGAAAAGAAAGAACTAGAAGGTATGGATGATCTCCTTATGAATCTAGAAACACGTTTAAGTGAGATTGATGAAGAAATGGGTTCTACCCAGGACTTTGAAAAACTAGATGAATTAAGTAAAGAACGTGATGAAGTTGAAAAGAATTTAGAAGAAAAGAATGAACGTTATCTAGAACTATTAGAAATAGAAGAAAGCTAAACGAAAAGAGGAACCCATTTGGATTCCTCTTTTGCTATATAAGGAGAAGCATTAGACTCATTTGAATAATTTATCAAACCCATCGTATTGATATTGAGTTCTTTTTATTATTAGACTTTTTATGGATTCAACATTTTATTAGAAATTTTCATTTCTCACTGAATATAAGATCGAATCTTACTATAATTGCCGTATTACTTATTTACTTTTCGGTTCGTTAGACTAGGAAGTCAAGTAACATGTCTTATATTTAATGTTTTATCTTCTGTCTTCTCTTTTCGCTTATATTATACATTATCATCCACACAAATGCAAGCGTTTACACATATTTTTATAAATTGAAAATACAGTGATAAATAGATGATTTTTTCACAAATGAAAAAGCTATGGCTTTTACATCACCATAGCTTTCCTGCTGGATACTAGGATTACATCTTTTGGATTCAATTTCCAGCATCATAGATAAATGGGAAAACCTTTTTTATAGCCTTCCAATATATAGATCAACGTACCTTATTATTATATTCAGGAACTAGCTCCCGTTTTCCACCTTTCATATAAACCATACATTATTGATATTGCATATAAATCATTATCGGTGGATAAATACGTTTTTCCTAATTTAATTGAGTATCCTCAACGGATACTCAGTCACAGTATCCCATTGGAATCTCTCCTTTCTGACCAAGTTCTTTGAGATGAATGTATATGTTAAGGAGGTCTTCCTCCTCTCTTTCTGACTTAATTATAGCCTAATAATTACAATCATGCAAGCGTTTACATTCTATTTTTATATAATGAAAATGCTTGTTTTATAAGCCTCTTTTTACTATAATGACATTAGTTATATGACTGACGGAAGTGGAATTGACCACAGGGAGTATAATAAATCAAATGAAGAAGCCGACCGTCTGGGCAAAGAAGCCTGGAGTATGTGTCGGCTTCTTTTTTTGGAGGAATCTATGAAAGAATTAGAATTAAAGTATGGCTGTAACCCAAATCAGAAACCTGCTAAGGTGTTTATGGAAGAAGGAGAACTTCCTTTTACTGTCTTAAATGGTAAACCTGGTTATATCAACTTATTAGATGCTTTTAATAGCTGGCAGTTAGTGAAGGAATTAAAGGAAGCAACTCATATGAGCTGTGCTGCAAGTTTTAAGCATGTATCTCCTGCTGGTGTGGCTATTGGGACACCTTTAACTGAAGTAGAAAGACAGATGTATTTTGTAAAGGAAAGTGCTGAAGTGTTAAGTCCAATCGCTAATGCCTATATTAAGGCAAGAGGTAGTGACCGTATGAGTTCATATGGTGATTTCTGTGCTCTTTCTGATGTATGTGATGAAGTGACTGCTAAGCTTATTAATCGTGAAGTAAGTGATGGTATTATTGCGCCTGGTTATACAAAAGAAGCTTTAGAAATACTTAAGAAGAAAAGAAGAGGCACTTACTGTGTATTACAGATGGATCCTCACTATGTTCCTAATCCAGTAGAAATTAAACAGGTATTTGGTATTACATTCCAGCAAGGTAGAAATAACTGTGTGATTAATGAAGAAATGTTTAAGGATGTTGTATCTAAGAATAAAGATATTCCTGAACATGCATTACATGATTTAATCCTTTCTATGATTACATTAAAGTATACACAGTCTAATTCTGTATGTTATGTCAAGAATGGTCAGGCTATTGGTATTGGAGCTGGTCAGCAGTCTCGTATTCATTGTACAAGACTTGCTGGTAATAAAGCAGATGTCTGGTTCTTACGTCAGCATCCTAAGGTATTAGGTTTACAGTTTGCTGATGGTCTAAAACGTGCTGAAAAGGATAATACAATTGATGCGTATGTATCAGATGATTATGAAGATGTGCTTGGTGAGGATGTATGGCAGAACTATTTCAAGGTAAAACCAGAAGTATTCACAAGAGAAGAAAAGAAAGAATGGTTAAAGAAGAATACAGATGTTGTACTAGGTAGTGATGCATTCTTCCCATTTGGAGATAATATTGAACGAGCCCATAAGAGTGGTGTAAAGTATGTGGGTGAACCAGGTGGTTCTATTCGTGATGACCATGTTATTGATACATGCGATAAGTATGATATGGTTCTTGCATTCACACATCAGAGATTGTTCCATCATTAATGCACACTTTTGAAAAAACTATGTTATAATGCACTTTATGAGAATAAATGAGAATGTAGAAATCAAGGAACTCACTACAATGCGCCTAGGCGGTCTAGCGCGTTATGTGATTGAATTAGAGACCGTAGAAGATGTAGAAAAAGCTTACTTATTTGCAAAAGAACGTCAGCTTCCTGTATTTATTTTAGGAACAGGAAGTAATGTAGTTGGAAAAGATGAAGGTTTCAAGGAGGTTATTCTTTTAAACCGTATTAAGGGTATACGTTCTATTGATGAATTGACAATTGAAGCAATGGGTGGAGAACTACTTGATGATCTTGTTGCTTTTACTACAAAAAAGAATCTATCTGGTATTGAAGCATTAAGTGCTATTCCTGGTACTGTCGGTGCTGCACCTGTCCAAAATGTAGGTGCTTATGGTCAGGATATAGAACAGGTATTAGAGTCTGTACATGCTTATGATTTAAAGGAAGAAAAGTATGTCACTATTAAGAAAGAAGAGATGAATCTAGGTTATAGACAAAGCATCTTTAATCAGGGTAAAGATGCTGGACGTTATTTGATTATCTCTATGAGAATTCATTTAAGTCATGATAGACTTACTCCTCCTTTCTATACTTCTTTACAGAGTTATGTAGAAGAACATCAGATTACTGATTTTTCTCCTAAGTCTATTAGAGAGATGGTTACTGAAATACGCTGGTCTAAGTTACCTAAACCAGAAGAAATGGCTAGTTCTGGATCATTCTTTAAGAATGTTTATTTAGATGATGCTGAAGCAGAACGTTTAAGAAGTATGAATGTTCCTGTCTGGGAAGGTAATAAAGTCCCTTCTGGATGGTTAATAGACCATGCTGGATTAAAGGGTAAGTCATTTTATGGTATGCGTGTATCAGAAAAAGCTGCACTTATCTTAATTAATGAAAATGCGGAAAGTTATGCCCATTTAAAACAGGCAAGAGAAGAAATTGTTTCTATTATTGAAAAGAAATATGGTCTAACTCTAAAGCAGGAACCTGTTGAACTGGAATAAGATTTATTCCAGTTTTTTTGTGTTCTTTCTTATGATATAATTAGTTAGATTAGGAGGAATTGCTATGTTATTTATCACTGACAATGAATTCGAACGTGTTGTATCTAGAGCACGTAACCGTGATATTGCACGAGAATATTATCGAAGAGACTATGTTGTAAATGTTTCTATCACTATAGATAATCGTGGTTATTATCATATATCTGGTAAAGTTATGATTAATGGTAATATCTATCTTCCCCGTGTTCTTGTGAATCCCAATTCTAAAATAGTATCAACAGACTGTAATTGTATATATGCTGATGAATATACAGCCTGTGGACATATAGGAGCTCTTATTTTAAAGGTTCAGGAGTTATCTCCCAATACATTCCCTTATCGTTATGCTGTTGATTTACAAAAGCGTGCACAGGAAGAAAAGAAAAGTGCTATGAGAGAACGTCTTTTATGGGAACAGCGTATGCAGGAATATAGACGTAAAGAAAGAGAAAAGGAAGCCAATGAACTGACTGATTATATTAAAAAACAATTAGTGAATCAGTTTACACCTGTTGATTCTACACCTGTTCATTTAAGACTATGTGCAGATGACTGGCAGTTTGGCATTACTTTAAAGATTGGACGTAATAGAGATTATATTGTAAAGAGTATTCCTAATTTTGTGACACAAATGCAAAATAATGAATATCATACGTATGGTAAGACACTCGCTTTTGTACATAATCCTGATATTCTTGATGAACCTTCAAAGAAGATTTATCAATTTATTTTAAGATATTATCATTCACATTTATCTAGTAATAACACTTTATTCATCAATGATGATAATGTCGATGCTTTCTGGGATTTACTTGAAGAAATCCCTCAGGCAATGCATCCTTTTGCCCGTTTAGAGGATGAATTACATCCTGTTGTATCAGTGTCTAAGGATAAGCATGATACAATTCTAGAATTGGACACAGACCTCTCACCTTACTATATTGGTAAGAAGAACTTATATGGTTATAGCCCTTCTACACATTCTTTTACACGTTATCGTTTTGATAAACAGGGAGTAAGTGTTGAGTTATTGAATCGATTTGATACATTACAGCGTCTTTATGTATCTCATGATCAGTTAGAAAACTTTACACGTTATATTATTTCTCCTACAAAGAAATATATTGAGTATGTAGGTCTAGAAGATAAGATTAAGGAAGAAACGCATCTAGAAATCTATGCAGATGTAGATGAAGATGAATATGCTTTGATTACTTTAATGGGAACATATGAGGATGGTAAGCATGATATTCTTAAAGATGATGTACCTCATTCTTTAAAGGCAGATTTAATTATTAGTTTCCTAGAGAAATATAATCCTGATGATATGTCAGGACCTATGCGTTTTGATACACATCGTGATGAAACAATTGATATGATTCATGATGGTTTAAATCACTTGAATAAGTTGACAGATGTTTATGTATCTGATTCTTTACAGGCTATTGGTTCTAAGAAGTCTATGAACTTATCTGTTGGTATTAAGGTTTCTCATAATTTATTAGAAATGGATCTGGATTCTTTAGATGTTCCTAAAGAAGAACTGGCTGATATTATAGCAAGTCATCAGAAGAAGAAACGTTATCATCGTTTAAAGAATGGTCAGTTACTTTATATTGATACACATGAATTAGATGAGTTAGGTAATATGATGGATCAGTATCATATTCTACCTAAAGATATTTCTGAAGATGGTACTATTGACTTAAATCTGAATAGAGCTCATCAGATGGACTTAGCCACTCAAGGTTTTGAATATGTACAGGTCAATCGTGAAGAATCATTTAAGGATGTATTAGACCATTTAAAGAACTATACACATCATGAACATCATTTAAATGAGCGTTATGCACCTATTTTAAGAGATTATCAGAAAGAAGGTTTCCAATGGCTTTCTACTATGAATGATCTACATTTTGGTGGTATTCTTGCAGATGATATGGGGCTAGGTAAAACGATTCAGATTATGAGTTTATTAGAAAGTAATGAACATCATTTCTCTGTTATTATCTGTCCTGCTTCATTGATTTTAAACTGGTTAGATGAGTTTAATAAGTTCTCTTCTCATTTAAAGGTGACTTGTGTTATGGGAAGTGCGAAGGAACGTAAAGAGATTATTAAAAGCTATAAACAGTTTGATGTTATGATTACTTCTTATGACTATATTCGTAAGGATTATGAACAATATAAAGGTATCACATTTGATTTTATTGTCTTAGATGAAGCACAGTATATTAAGAATCAGAAAACTAAGAATGCGATTGCAGTAAAATCATTAGAAGGTAAACAGCGTTTTGCGTTAACTGGTACACCTATTGAAAACTCACTGGCTGAGTTATGGTCCATTTTTGACTTCTTAAATAAAGATTATTTATATAACTATCGTTATTTTAAGTCTCATTATGAAGCACCTATTGTCAAGGATCATGATGAAGAAACACAGACACAATTACAGAAGATGATTTCACCATTTGTATTAAGACGTACAAAGAATGAAGTATTAAAGGATTTACCTGATAAGATTGAAAATACTGTACTTGTAGACTTCAGTGAAGATGAAAAGAAGCTCTATTTAGCACATTTAGCACAGGCCAATCAGTTATTAAAGACTTTAGATGGGTCTAAGGATCGTATTCAGATTCTTGCCATGTTGACTAAGTTAAGACAGATCTGCTGCGAGCCTCGTATTGTCTTTGATGATGTAAAACATAAGTCTTCTAAGATGGAAGCCTGCTTGAATATTATTCAGACATATAAGGATAATAATAAGAAGATTATTGTATTCTCGTCATTTAAGAGTTTATTGAATCTTCTTGCGAAAGAATTAGATAAGAGTAAGACATCTTATTATATGTTGACTGGTGATACAGAAAAAGAGAAACGTAAAGGATTAGTGGATGCTTATCAGAACGATGATACAACAGTCTTCTTAATTAGTTTAAAGGCTGGAGGTACTGGTTTAAACTTGACTGCTGCAGAAGGTGTTGTTCATTTTGACCCTTGGTGGAATATGTCTGCACAAAATCAGGCAACTGATAGAGCCTATCGTATTGGTCAGAAGAATAAGGTATTTGTATATAAATTGATTATGGCTGATTCTATTGAAGAAAAGATTCAGACATTACAGGCTGCAAAGAAGGATCTTGCAGATCGTTTTGTGGAAGGTAATAGTGGTTCTATTACGACTATGAGTGGTGAAGAAATCATGAGTTTATTTAGTGAGGATTAACATGAAGAAGATGACTATGGCCGATATTGCGAAAGTTGCAGGTGTGTCTAAGACAACTGTTTCTCGTTATTTTAATGGTGGCTATGTAAAAGAAGAAACACGTCAGAAGATAGAGAAGATTGTGAAAGAGTATGATTATGAACCTAATGTGCTTGCTGCGAATTTAAAAGCCAACAAGACACATACTGTGGGTATTGTATGCCCTACTCTTACTTCATATGCTTCTAGTCGTATGATGATGAACATTGATCAGTTCTTAAAGAAGCATCATTATACGACAATTATCATTAATACAAATCATGATGAACTCGATGAAATCAAATCTATTACTAAACTTATGCAGTTAAAGGTGGATGGAATTGTCCTGCTTGCAACATCTATCACAATGGCACATAGAGATATTGCCTCTAAGAGTTCCATTCCTATTGTCTTTATGGCACAGGCATATGATCAAGGTGTAAGTGTTATTAATAATGATTATGAAGCAGGTTATACGATTGGTGAATATATTTATTCTAAAGGGCATAAGAAAGTCGTATATCTAGGAGTAAGTCGAAAGGATGTTGCTGTTGGTATGATTCGTAGGCAGGGTGTTTATGATGGATTACAGGATGTTCATCCTCATTTCTTAGAAACAGATTTCTCTGTAGAAAAGACAATGGATAAACTCAATGATTATTTATTACATCATACACCTCCTACTGCCATTATTTGTGCAACAGATACGATTGCGATGGGATGTATGAAGGTTTTAAAAGATCATGGATTACGTATTCCTGAAGATGTTTCAGTGACTGGTTTTGGTGGTTATTGGACTTCTAGTGTTATATCCCCTGCTCTAACTACTATTAAGTTTCATTATGCATATGCAGGTCAAATGGCTGGTCAGATTATTCTTGATATGATTAATGAAAAAGAAGTAGAACATGCTACACTTATAGACTATACATTTATAGAAGGAGAAAGTGTCAGAAGTATCTGATGCTTTTTTATAAAAAAATGTGGTATCGGTTTCATATTTTTGTTGACAAGACCTTATATTTGCTTTATGATACGGTTGTGGAATCGGTAACATATCGATGGAGGAGGAAATTTTATGGACTACAATAAAGTCTCAAAAGAAGTCATCTCCCATGTGGGAGGACCTAAAAACATTAAAAAAGCGTTTCATTGTGCTACACGTTTAAGATTAATGTTGAAGGATCCATCACTGGCAGATGAAAAAGCATTAGAATCTGTAGATGGTGTAAAAGGAACATTCCTTGTACAAGAACAGTTCCAGATTATTTTTGGAAGTGGAACTGTCAACCTTGTTACAGATGAAGTATTAAAAGAACTAGGTATGGAATCTCAGGATAAGGCTGATGATGAAGTAGAAGAAAAAAGAGGAAATATTATCAGCCGTGCTGTAAAGACATTAAGTGATATCTTCGTACCTATCGTTCCAGCTATCGTTGCTGGTGGTTTATTAATGGGGCTTAATAACGTATTAACTGCCCAGGGATTATTCTTTGCGAATAAGAGCTTAATTGAAGCTTATCCAATGTGGAAGGATTTTGCCTCAATTATTAACTTATTCTCTAACGCTGCATTCACATTCCTACCAATTCTTGTAGGCTTTAGTGCTACTAAGAAGTTTGGTGGTAACCCATATCTTGGTGCTGTCATGGGTATGATCATGGTACACCCTGATTTATTAAACTGTTATAACCTTGGTAAAGTCGCTACACCTTATTGGAATCTATTTGGTTTAAAGGTGGCAGCTGTTGGTTATCAGGGAACAGTTCTTCCAATCTTATTTGTATCTTGGTTAATTGCGAAACTTGAAACTAAGCTACATAAGATTACACCTTCTTGGTTAGATAACTTAACTACACCATTATTATCAGTATTAATTACTGGATTTATTACATTCTTAGCTGTTGGTCCTGTATTAAGAGAAGCAGGTAATGTACTTGCTGATGGATTACAGTGGATCTATTTCACACTTGGTCCAGTAGGAGGCGCAATCTTTGGTTTCTTATATGCACCAATCGTTATTACTGGTATGCATCAGAGCTTTATCGCAATCGAAACACAGCTTCTTGCAAGTGCTGCACATAGAACATTCATCTTCCCTACTGCCGCAATGAGTAACGTAGCTCAGGGTGCTGCTGTTCTTGCTGTATTCTTCTTATCTAAAGATCCAAAACAGAAATCATTATGTAGTGCTTCTGGTATTTCCGCATTACTTGGTATTACAGAACCTGCAATGTTCGGCGTCAACTTAAAACTTAAATATCCATTTATTGGTGCTATCTGTGGTTCAGGTGTAGGTTCAGCTTGGATTGCAGGTACAAAGACTCTTGCAAGTGCAGTAGGTACTGCAGGTCTTCCTGGTTTCATTTCTATCCCACCTGAAAGTTGGGCTAACTATGGTATTGGTATGGCTTTATCTATCGTTGTTGCATTTGTAGTAACTTGTATCCTACATAAGAGAAATGTAGAAGGTAAAGAAAGTTTAGCTGCCCCTATGAAAGGTGAAGTAGCACCTATTACTGAATGTCCTGATCCAACATTTGCGTCTCAAGCAATGGGTGATGGTTTCGTAGTATTCCCAGAAGATGGTAAGTTCTATGCACCAGCGAATGCTGAAGTGACTATGACTTTCCCTACTAAGCATGCATTTGGTTTAATGACAAATAATGGTACAGAAATTCTTGTACATATTGGTTTAGATACTGTTGAATTAAATGGTGAACCTTTCACTATGCACGTTAAAAAAGGTGACAAAGTAAAGAAAGGTCAGCTACTTGTTGATGTTGATTTAAAGGCTATTGAAGCAGCTGGTAAGAAAACTGCAACTGCAGTAATTATTACAAACGGCAAAGCAGTGAACTTAGTTAAGAGTGGTGCTGTTGATGCGAAAACTGCTGTCGCAGAAGTTGCAAATCCAGTTGTAGAAACTAAGGCTGCATAAGGAGATTTTTATGAAGGAAATGTATAAACTAAAATATCATCTAGAACCTCTATCTGGATGGATGAATGATCCTAATGGGCTTGTAGAAAAAGATGGAGTATATCATATCTATTATCAGTATTCTTACGAACCTGAAGGTGGATTAAAGTATTGGAAACAATTCACTACTAAAGATTTCCTTCACTATCAGGATGAGGGGATTGCCCTCTCTCCTGATCATCCTCATGATCAGGGTGGTGCTTATTCTGGGTGCTGCTTCAATGACCATGGATTATTACGTTATTTCTATACTGGTAATGTAAAGCTGCCTGGCGATTATGATTATATTAATGCAGGTAGAGAACATAATGTGATGATGGTTGATTCACAAGATGGGCTTGTATTAAATCATAAGAAAGTTGTGCTTTACAACAAGGATTATCCTCAAAACATGTCTTGTCATGTAAGAGATCCCTACGTTTATGAAAATGATGGTATGTATTATATGGTTCTAGGAGCAAGAACCCTTGATTCACATGGTTGTGTGATGTTATATTCATCAAAAGATTTAAAGAAATGGGATTACATAAAGACTGTTGACTACCATAAACCTTTTGGTTATATGTGGGAGTGTCCGAATTATTTAAGTTTTGAAAAGAAGAAGTTCTTATTCTGTTGTCCTCAGGGACTAGAAAGCCATAACTATGATTATGAAGCTATTTATCAGAATGGATACTTTCCTCTTACAACAGATTTAGAGAAGGATTGCGTTTTGGAAGACTTTATCGAGTTTGATCATGGGTTTGATATCTATGCCCAGCAGTTCTTTAAAGATGAAAATGGTCGTATAATCATGGCAGGTTGGATGGGTCTTCCTGATATTGATTATACAAATCCTACCGTAGAAGAAGGACGTCAGCATGCCTTCACTCTCTTTAGAGAGATTACTGAACATGAAGGTAGACTTTATCAGTTCCCTATTGAAGAATATAAGTCTTTAAGAGAAGAGAAGAAAGAAGTAAAGGGAACATCTCTTACAATGAATACGTCTTGTTTTGAATGCCATATAACTGACCTCCCTCAGTCATTCAAACTTCATTTAAGAGGTGTGAATATGAATTATGAAGATGGTCTTCTCACTATCGATATGAATAAAAGCGGTTCAGGTCGTGGTGTGAAGCATATTAAAATTCCTGAAATGAATAATATGACTTTGTTTAGCGACACATCTTCTTTAGAGCTATTCATCAATGATGGTGCTTATGCCTTTACTACACGTATTTACAACAATTCAGATACTATTGAAATTATAAGTAATATAGAAATTGATATGACTGCTTATCAATTAAAAGCTATTGACTTAGAACCTGCCAAATAGGCGGGTTCTTTTCTTTTAGCACTTTATTAAAGAAAGTGCTAATTTTTAGCACTCAAATGTTGACTTTGCTAAAAGAGTGGCTATAATAATAGTTGTAATCGATAGAGAGGTTACTAAGAAATAAGAAAAACGTTGAGAGAGGCGAACAAATATGAGATATTATCCAAATTTTAGTGATGTATTTGATGATTTATTTGATTCAGGAGTCAATACTACAAAAGCAAATACAATGTTATGTGATATTCGTGAAACAGAAAATACTTATGAAATGAATATTGCTCTTCCTGGATATAAGAAAGAAGATATTTCTCTAGACTTGACTAATGGTTATTTAACAGTTTCTGCTAATACTAATCAGGATAAGGAAGAAAAAGATAAGAATGGTAAGGTTATCAGAAGTGAACGTTATACAGGTAGCTGTTCAAGAAAGTTCTATGTTGGTGAGGGTTATAAAGAAGAAGACTTCACTGCTAAGTTTGAGAATGGTGAATTAATGATCACTTTCCCTAAGACTGAACCTGAAAAGATTGAAGAAAAGAAACCTATCATGATTGAATAGGAATTTAAAAAGGAAGCGTGAGCTTCCTTTTTTCATACTGTACGCATGTAATTATAGACTTGTTTCTTGAAACTCTCCCAGTTCATTGACCCAGACTGCCCTTCTATCATTGGTCTAGGACACTCTTTTCCTGACCAGTCATGATGCATACGGAGTTGATCTACACTGAGGTTATATTGCTTTAATAATGCAGCAGCAAGTTTGGCTGCATTTTTTTCTGCCATATATAAATGGCCATCTGAATTGACACATATTTCTATCGCAATAGACGCACTATTACCTGGCATGACACCATCTCCTGCATGTCCTGCCTGCTGGTTAAGTGGTAATGATTGGTAGATACTATGATTATCCACTGTATAATGCCAGGAAGCAGAACGTACATTACCTGTATATTGAAGTTTAGCATGACTCAAAGCATCGGCTCCTTTACTTGTATTATCTGTTGTATGAATCGTAATATACAGTGGTCTCATTGCATAATGAGTACGATGACTACTTGTTTCAGGAATCATATAATCTTTGTAGAGTGGTATCCCAGTTGTATTCTCTATAGAATTATTGACATCAATACTCACATATTGAGAAGAAACCCATCCCTTTCCTTCTATATACATATAGCGCCCTGCTTCTTTTGTGACATGATAACTTCCAGCAGGAACAGTATTAGAAGTAGCATAGTAAGAGAATGGTGCACTATACAGCGTCTTAGAAGTACTAAATGTAATTGTATTAGAGATTGTAAGAGGCTGTACACCTACATAACTATTATGACTATATTTCTTACCATCTAGCCCTGTATAAGTCAAGCCATCAAAACTACTACATTCTATTGGTCTAGATAAGAGATGGTTACTTATTAATATATGATCACTTTTAATAATGACTTGTGTTGGTGTATAGCTAGGAAAACTAATAATAAGTAATACTACAACCAATATATTCTTCAGTATTCTCTTCTGTTTCATTGTCAGCTTTTGATGTTTCATAGTTATTTCCTTCTTCCATTGCATTGTCATTATAATACTAATATAAGATTATGAATAATTTTTTAACTTAACCAACCCATTAACATACTGTAATTTTCATTGATGCAAAAATGAAAACGCTTATTTTTTCACAAGACCTTTATAAGCCTAAAAAACGCTATTTTAAGCCCTTTTTTATACTATTTTTTACATGCTGTTTTCTTGAGTTTCATTGACTTTAAAAGCATGGTGTCATATAATTTTGACAGGTGATAACCCTCACCTTGAATCAACAGTCATTTAGTAATGAAAGGAGTAAAAAAATGATTTATTCAAAAGAAGTTGAAGAAATGTATTGCGTTAAACAGGGCGGCAATCATGGTTGTGCCCCAATTCCTGAAGAAGGCAAATGGGTTTATTCTAAAGAAATCAAGGATATTTCTGCTTACACTCATGGTATCGGATGGTGTGCTCCACAGCAGGGTGCTTGTAAACTTTCTTTAAATGTTAAGGAAGGTATCATTGAAGAAGCACTTATCGAAACTATCGGATGTTCAGGTATGACTCATTCTGCAGCTATGGCAGCTGAAGCTTTAGTTGGTAGAACTTTACTTGAAGCATTAAACACTGACTTAGTTTGTGATGCTATCAATACTGCAATGAGAGAATTATTCTTACAGATCGTTTATGGACGTTCTCAGTCTGCTTTCTCAGAAGGTGGTTTAGTAGTAGGTGCTGGTCTTGAAGACTTAGGTAAAGGTTTAAGATCAATGGTAGGTACATCTTATGCTACTAAGAAGAAAGGTCCTCGTTACCTCGAATTAACTGAAGGTTACATTACTAGAGTTGCTTTAGATAATGATGACCAGATCATCGGTTACGAATTCGTAAATCTTGGAAGAATGATGGACATGATCAAAGCTGGAGAAGATGCTAATGAAGCTGTTAAGAAAGCAACAGGTTCTTATGGACGTTTTGCTGATGCTGCTAAGTACATCGACCCAAGAAAGGAATAATTAGGAGGTAGAACAATGGCTATTACATTTGAAGGTTATGAAAGAAGAATCAACCAGATCAATAAAACTTTAAACGAATATGGTATCAAAGATATCGAAGAAGCTAAGAAGATCTGTGATGATAAAGGAATTGATGTTTATAACATCGTTAAATCTACTCAGCCTATCTGCTTCGAAAATGCTTGCTGGGCTTACACTGTAGGCGCTGCAATCGCAATCAAGAAAGGTGACGTTAAGGCTGCTGATGCTGCTAAGACAATCGGTATTGGTTTACAGTCATTCTGTATTCCTGGATCAGTTGCTGATGATCGTAAAGTAGGTTTAGGTCATGGTAACTTAGGTTCAAGACTTCTTGATGAAGAAACTCAGTGTTTCGCTTTCTTAGCTGGTCATGAATCATTCGCAGCTGCTGAAGGTGCAATCAAGATCGCATTAAACGCTAACAAAGTTCGTAAGCATCCTTTAAGAGTTATCTTAAATGGTTTAGGTAAAGATGCTGCTAAGATCATCTCAAGAATCAATGGTTTCACATATGTTGAAACTCAGTTCGATTATTTCACAGGTGAGGTTAAAGAATTATCTAGAACTGCTTATTCAGATGGTGACAGAGCTAAGGTTAACTGCTATGGTGCAGATGACGTACGTGAAGGTGTAGCTATCATGCATAAGGAAGGTGTAGATGTATCAATCACTGGTAACTCTACTAACCCAACTCGTTTCCAGCATCCAGTTGCAGGTACATATAAGAAAGAATGTATCGAACAGGGTAAGAAATACTTCTCAGTTGCTTCAGGAGGAGGAACTGGTCGTACATTACATCCAGATAACATGGCTGCAGGACCAGCTTCATATGGTATGACTGATACTATGGGTCGTATGCATAGTGATGCTCAGTTCGCAGGTTCTTCATCAGTACCAGCTCACGTTGAAATGATGGGCTTAATTGGTATGGGTAACAACCCAATGGTAGGTGCTACTGTTGCAGTTGCAGTTGCTATCGAAGAAGCTAGCAAATAATTAATTCAACACTTAAAGTCCTGATTTATTCAGGGCTTTTTCTTTACTACAATGAATATTAATAATTATCAAAAAGAAGCAATGAGAACACTGAATCCCGAACTGAATAAGAAAGATATACTTATTAATAGTGTTATGGGATTATGTGGAGAGTCAGGAGAAGCAATAGATATTGTTAAGAAGTGGTTGATGCAAGGACATGATCTAGACAAAAATCATCTTATTAAAGAGTTAGGTGATATAGCCTGGTATCTTGCCGAAGCAGCGACTGCATTAGATGTTCCTTTAGATACTATTCTAGAGGGTAATCTTGATAAACTACATAAAAGATATCCTGATGGATTTAATACAAGTGCTTCTATCAACAGACAAAAAGAGGATTGATTCTGTATCACAGAGTCAATCCTCTCTTTTTAGTTACATAGAATAATGTGAGGTTTCATTTGAGTATGAATTTCAACTTTCAAAAAATACATATACTCTAGATTATTATCATTTTCTTAGCCAAAAAAAATCATTGTTTTCCCATCTTTCCACTTTCCTTTATTCTTATCGTTGTTTGTATTCGTTTGAATAAATGCTATACTATGAGCAAGGAGAATTGATTGTTATGAAACCAATTAAAAATATTGATCCAGATAATAATGTTAGTCTTCCTGAAACAATCGAAGATAAGTTAAACAAAGCAGAAAAAGATTACGAAGAAAGAAGAACTCATACTGAAGAAGAAATATGGGGAATGTTTAGTAAAAAGTATGGATTTGACTTATAAAATATAATCTTAATTCTATGAAAATGAAAGAGTGTACAAAAAGAGGATTGATTCTGTATTCACAGAGCCAATCCTCTTTCTTTTCTATACTGTCACCGGTAGTTTATCTACCACTGCTTTTTGTCCTTCTAATGTGAAATGAACCCCATCAGTCACATATTCACTTCTCAATTGTGTATAATCTTCATCCTGACATAAATCATCTAGATCAATGTATCCATCTGCAGGATTTGTCTTAATCCATACATTAATATCTTTTCTCATCTGATCTATTTCAGGTGTCCACTCAATGTCATCACCTTTATTTAAGATATTACGTGTATAACCTTTCCAAGCAGAACGAGTAACTAAATATACTTGAATATTTCTTTCATGCGCTTTACTAATAAGTGTTTTATAAGCATCAATCATCTGTTCTGTAGTCACCTTAGGTGCAATACCCATCATACTCTTACAATTAGGATGAATAATATCATTACATCCTACCTTGATAATAACAGTCTTTACACCTGGCTGATTTAAAGCATCTCTTTCAAATCTCTTCAACATAGATTCACCATAAGCCATACCAAGTCTACCTGCTCCATCAGCACATAGTCGATTACCTTTAATAGCCTGCTGTAAGACACCTACATTATGAATACCAGCTAAATGCAGTTTAGTAGAGAATAGTGTTGGTATATCATTTGCAAGTGTAGAATCACCAATAATAACTGTAGAATGCGCATCTGGACGATTGACATCTAAACCTGTTAATAATGGTATAACATCATATTCACCAAAGCCTCCATTTAATATCATTGGTACACCTGTAGTTGCAGGAAGATTGACTTGATTACCTGAACTTATATATGTTTTACCACCAATTAAACCAAATGTTTTTAACTGATCTGTGTTTTTCATATACATAGAAACAGTGACTGGTTCTAATGCATCTACATGGTAGTCTAATGGATCAGAATAAACAGTTTCTCCCTTTTCTAGTGTTACTTTCTTACATCCATTAAATGTCACAGTCTTCTTTGTAGGAAGTTTAATACGCTGTTTACTTATTGTTTTCGCTATAGTCACAGCATCAATAGTCATAGGACCTGTACCATAAGTATTAGAAAATGTGAGACGTACTGTTTCACCTGTCAATGTAGGTTTAATTACAGTTCTAAATGTTAAGTGATGCAAGCCAAAATCCTTAAAATGATTCCCAAAAAATTTCTTAATACTAAACTCTACTGGACTTGTAGACCAAGAGCCTACCCAGTTTTCTTGAGCGTTGCTAGATGTCATAGATGGGAATAAACATAAAGCAATACTCACAAGACATGTAATCAATCTTTTCATGAGTTTCCCTCCCTTTTTTATATTATATCAAGTTGAAAAATCTCTTTTCTAGCATAAACATATATATACTTGAATATCATCCATAAATATGTGCGTACAAATGATTGGTTTTAAGATATATAAATATCTATTTAAAAAGTCCCTTCAAAGAAGGGATTCCTTATAAGAACTTATCCAATTCAGTTTTTACCTGTTCATTGATCTTATTGGTAGGATGATCAATTCTGTTACCTCTCATAATTACTGTTTCAATATGTCTTAATGCCAGTAAATTATCTAAAGGATTCTCTTTTGTGACAATCATATCAGCTGACTTGCCTACTTCAATAGAACCAGTTTCATCATCAATACCAGCCATTCTAGCTGCCTGTAATGTAGCACAATAAAGTGCATATTCATTGCTTACACCTACATACTTATGGAAATAATGTAGTTCTCTCCAGAAGTCATATTGTGTAATCCAAGGACATCCTACATCATTCCCTAATACGATAGGGATATCGTTCTCTATAGCTTTTTTAGCACATTCTATAATACCATCAAACACTACTTTACCATTATACTGTTCTACTTCTGATGCGTTAGTAATAGAACGGTCAAATAAAGCATATGGTAAGGCTGGTGATAATGTAGTACATAAGAATGCATTATTATCTTTAAATAATTGAATCATATGATCATCGAGTTTTGCCCCATGTTCTATAGAATCTACACCATTCTCCAAAGCCACTCTTACTCCATCCGATGATTCTACATGCGCAGCCACTTTAAAGCCTAATTCATGTGCTTTATCACAAACCGCTTTAACCATTTCAGGAGGCATCTTTAATTCTCCAGGAACACCCTTTTCCTTAGCATCTAGAACACCACCAGTAATCATCAATTTTATTAAATCGACATTCTGTTCCTTTGCTTTACTTACCTGTAAAAGTGCATCATCAATTGTTTCAGCTGCGATTGCTACACTCCCTGCCATATGACCATGAGGTACTGAAATACCTTCATTACCTGCTAAAATACGTGGACCTCTCTTCTTCCCACAATTAATTTCATCACGTACACGTGTATCAAAATCTCTAATACCACCCACTGTTCTAATCGTAGTGACACCACTGAGTAACTCCATTTCCGCAAACCCACTTACCATATTATGAGCAATAGCACGAGTAAGTGGATTACTCATTAAGAAATTCACTAGTTTCGCATTATCTCTCTGTTTCTTTTGTGGTTTCCCATTTCCTGCTAGGTGTACATGCATATTAATAAGACCTGGCATAATATAGTTTCCTTCTAAATCCACTACGTTATATCCTGTTAAATCAGCTACTTTCTGTAAAACAATATCCTTAATCTTCCCCTGTTCTACAAGAATCGCATATCCTTCCTTAGCATACATCACCTTAGTCCCATCTATTATTTTTCCATTGATATAAGCATCCTTCATTATGCTCACCCCTCTCTTACATCTATGATATCATATTCACTTTGCAATATAATTTAAACATTTCTCTTCTTTTGTAAGAAAAAAGAAGAGATAGCATTACACTATCCCTTCCCTAAAAAAAGATGAATCTTTAGTCTTTCTTCTTCTTTACAGAAACATAACCAGCTAAAGATAAAGCCATAGCTGATACTAATCCAAATAATGAAGTTGGATCACCTGTCTTAACAGTATCATCCTTCTTATCTTCTGGTTTAGTAGTTGGTTTTTCTTCAGGTTTTACTTCTGGTTTTGTTTCTGGTTTGATTTCAGGCTTAGTTTCAGGTTTTTCTGGAACAGTTGGTTTTTCTGGTTCAATAACAACCTTTTCTTCTAAAGCGTCTACTGCCTTAGTTAACTTAGCCACAACATCATCTACTTCTACCTGAGTTGCATTTTCTGCGTCAAGACCCTTAGCTTCTTCAACAGCAGCCATTAATGCAGCCCAAGATTCTTCAGTATACTTACTTTCATCTAATTTCTTAATTTCAGCAAGTTTAGCATCTAATGCAGTTGTATCACCCTTAAGAACATCTAAGCCCTTAATAGCGTCTTCTAATTTCTTAGCAGCTTCATTGACTTCTTCCTGAGAAGCATCTTTGTTTTTAACAACAGCCTTAGCGTCTTCTAATGCTTTAGCAAATGCATCACGAGCTTTCTTAACAGCCTTATTTAATGTTTCTTCAGAGATAGCTTCAGCCTTAGTCACTGTTTCTTCTAGTTCAGCCTTATTCACCTTAGGAGCTACCTTCAAGTTCTTCATAGCTGTACGTAATGCATTCATTACTTCTTCATTATTTAAATCTTCTTTTGCATAAGCTTTCTGTGCTTCAACTAATGCTTCTAAGAATGTATCTACAGAATCACTTGTCTTATCAGTTAAATCCTGATTATAAGCTTCTTTTAATAGATCCTTAAGTTCAGTATTTTCAGCCACTTGTTCATAAGTGAACTGCACTTCTGCAATTTTATACCAGCTGTCGCTTGCTTCTTTCATTTCAAGTTTAACATACTTCACTGGCTGTTTATCGAATGTGAATGTCTGTTCAAGATTATTCGCATCCATCTTTAAGTTACCCACTGTAGTCCAGTTTTCTTTATCTTCAGATACCATGATATCTGCATTCTTGATAATATCTGAACCTGGTCTTTCAGGAGCTGAAATCTTAATACCACTCATATTCACTTTATTTGCGAATGTAAATGTGATATGTTTACCCACTTTCTGTGCATCATTGAACCAAGCAAATGTATCTCTATTACCATCAAGCATCTTGTCATAGCTATACTTATCACTTGGAGAAACACCTAATGACCAATAACCATCAGATGCCTGAACACTAGGAACATTTCCATCTCGCTTCATTAAACCATTTCTAGCTGCAACTAATTCATCATATGCAGTCTTCACTGCTTCATCAGTCACATCTTCACCATAAAGAACCTTCTTGCCATTCTTTACAGCTTCTAAATATTCAGCATAACCAGAAGCATAACCATTATCACCCATTGGATTTTCTACTTCTACCCATAATGGATAGTAAGCACGTTTAACAGCTTTCTTCTTAGCGTTATTTAACTGAATAAGAATTGCATCTACATCCTGCTGTAAAGCCTTCTTATCATCATAAAGCTTCTGTGCTTCATCTAATGCAGTTTTATATTCACCAAATGTTGCACCGATATAATCATTTTCATCTAAGCAATTATCTAAAGCAGCCTTTAAGTCAGTCTTATCTGTATAGATTTCATAAGTGAAAGTGAAAGTGTCACCCTTCTTACTATATGTACCAGTAGCTGAATCCTTATCAGATACTAAACGATAACCATAGATCTTTTCGGCAGTGAAGTTATATTCATCACCGACATTACCATAACGAGTCACTGGACTCTTGATGTCCTTACCATCTTGATCTACATATTTAATAGTCACTTTACCTAAAGAATCAGCCGGTAAGATTGAACCAGAATCTGGTAAAGTAGAACCCTTATCAAATGCTGCAACATGTCCAAGCTTTGCATAATTAGACTTGAACTGGTCATGAGAAATAATACTATTAGACTTTGTATTCCATGCCTTAGTTGCAAGTGCACGCATTTCATTTGCGATATCTTCAGTAATAGTATCTTCATCACAGACATCAGCCTTATCACACCAGATGGCAAGTGAAGCACCCTTAATAGCTGGGTTATCATCCGCAATAGTGTTAGCCTGGAATTTACCTGGTGTCCATTCATCAAAGATTAACTTATCAGAATTTAAGTTATCAAATGAATGCTGTTTACGTCCATCATTTGGCATTGATGGTCTTAATACATAATAGAAGAAACTAGCATTTACGTTATAAATAGTATCATGACCCTTATCTAAGAATGTCTGAAGTTTTGCGATACTATAGTTCCAAGACATCTGACTCCAGAAATCAATACCAATATACTTATGCATTTTGATCATCTGTTTCTTATCATAGTATGAATTTTCTCCATAGTAGATACCATCATTCCAAATACGTGGAGTAAATCCTTTTTCATGTACATGTTCTGCTAAGTCATTGATATATTTCGCAATAACATCCTTCCAAGTTGCATTAGGATCAATGTTTTCTCTTGCATAATTATCTAATACAGACTTGTACTGAGTAGTGAAAGGTGCACGGTCGAATTCCATATATTCATCGCCACCGATGTGGAAGTCTGTACATCCTTCAAATAATTCCATATATTCATCATATAAGCTATAAATATACTTAATCGCTTCAGGATTAGTTACATCTAGACCTGATTTATAATGATTACCATATGCATCTACCTGTCCATATTCTGGATGTGCTCTTAAGATCTGGTCAACATGGCCTGGAGAGTCAAATGATGGAATGACTTTAACGCCGTATTTCTTTGCTTCTGCAAGAATTTCTCTTACATCAGCTTTTGTTAAATGCTGTTCAGATACAATAGAAGGATCTGTTTCACATTCAATACGGAACCCTAAGTTTTCTGAGAAATGCATCTGGATAGCATTCATCTTGAAGTAAGACATTTCTCTGATCTGTCTGATGAACCATTCTTTAGAAATATACTTACGAGCCATATCTACATGAATACGACGTTCAGCAACATTAGGATAGTCAATGATTTCACCATAAGCTAAAGTGTTATTATTCGCAATTGAAAGCTGTTCAATAGTACGTAAACCATATAAAACAGCTGTTTCACTTGCACCAGTTAAATGGATACCAGTATCATCGATTGTGATCTTATAAGCTTCTTTACTTGTAGTCTTATCAGTAATTTCTGATATAGGCTTGATATCAATAGTGATATCAGTAGGTGTACCATCCTGATTATAAAGCATAGCCTGAGCATCACTAGAAACAATCTGCTTAGCCATGAATTCAGAATTCACTAATTTAACAATTTCAGCAAGTCTTTCATTCTTCAAGTTAGCTTCATTAGCCACAATAACAAACTTAGAATCCTTAGTCATAACCCAAGTCTTATCAGATGCATCTTTAGTATATGACTGTAGGATAGGTGTTGTTGCAGCAACGAGCTGTTCATTAGTCATTGTTCTTTCAGTAATAGCTGATGTACCATTGTACGCTTGAGCCACAATAGCACCACTTGAAAGAGTCATTGAAGAAACGAGCATAACGCTCATTAACACACGTTTCATATTATTCTTGTTCATTGTATTATTCCCTATCAAGTAAGAGGCAGGCAAACCTACCTCTTACGTATTAATTTAATTTTTTTCTTTTTAAAGAGATATAAACGATAGCTGAAACAGCCATTAATGCAACCATACCTAAAATCATAGTAGAATCACCTGTCTTAACAGTATCATCCTTCTTATCTTCTGGTTTAGTAGTAGGCTTTTCAGTTGGTTTTTCTGTTGGCTTTTCAGTAGGCTTTTCAGATGGTTTTTCTGGAACAGTTGGTTTTTCTGGTTCAATAACAACCTTTTCTTCTAATGCATCTACTGCTTTATTTAACTTAGCAACAGCTTCATCAATTTCTTTCTGAGTTGCATTTTCTAAGTCAATAGCCTTTACTTCTTCTACTACAGCCATTAATGATGCCCAAGATTCAGCAGTATAGTTGCTTTCGTCTTTCTTAGCAACATTTTCAAGAGCTACATTTAATGCTTCTGGATTACCTCTAAGAACCTTTAATCCATCTAACGCTTCATTTAATGCCTTAGCTGCTGCATCGATTTCTTCCTGAGTAGGTTCATCCTTTGCAAGAACAGCCTTAGCATCAGCTAATGCTTTGTTGAATACTTCAACATTCTTCTTAATTGCTTTATTTACTTCTTCTTCAGTGAAAGCATCCGCCTTAGCAATTGCTTCATCAAGAGCATCTGTATTCACTACAGGTGCATCAACTAGACCTTCAATAGCCTTATTTAAGCGATTGATGACTTCTTCATTCTTGATATCTTCAGCCACTAATGCCTTCTGAGCTTCAATAAGAGCTTCTAAGAATTCATCTCTAGATGCAACTGTCTTGCCTTCTAAATCTTCTTCCTTAGCCTTTTCAATTAAATCTTTTAATGTAGTATCTTCATCAATTGCTTCTAATACGAACTCAACTTCAGAAATCTGATACCAAGCACCGTATCCAGAATTGATATAGATTCTTACATACTTAACTTCCTGAGCATCAAAGTCAAATCTCTTTTCTAATGGATCTGTGTCCTTTAAAGTACCTACTGTTGTCCAGTTTACCTTATCAGCAGAAATCTGAACTTCAGCATCACGTAAAATATCACCCTGGTCTGCCTGTACAACATTCACACCTGATAATTTTACTTTACCTGGGAATGTAAATAATACTTCATCACCAGCTGTCTGGTTAGCACCAAACCAACACTTAGAATTACGGTTACCATCAATCATGTTGTTGTATGAGTACCAGCTATAGTATCCCTTAGTTGCAGAAATAGTAGGCTTATCTGCAGCTTTCTTAATTAATGCTTTCTTTGCATTCATGATGTTATTATAAGCAGCTTCAGCTGTTTCAACATCTAAGTTTTCATCTTTAAGAGTGTTCTTTCCGTTATTAACGGCATTCATATAAGCCTGATATCCAGATGCATAAGCAGCATCACTCACTGGATAATAAGCTTCTACATATAACTTGTAGAATTTAGCCTTTACAGCTTTTTCTTTTGCAGTACGAAGTGCAGCTAATGTTTCATCAACTTTCTTCTGTCCTGCTGTAGGATCTTCTTTAACGTCTTTCGAAGCGTCTAAAGCTTCTTTATATTCCTTAACAGTTTCAGGAATATAATCCTTAATCACTAATGCATTATCAACTTCGTTAATTAATGCTTCTTTATCAGTAAATGTCTTATAAGTTAAAGTGATTGTTTTATTTTCTTTATATACGCCTGTTAATGAGTCACTTGCCTTTTCAAACTTATAACCATAAAGTTCTTTAGGTTCGATAGTGTATTCATTATCTTTTAAGCCATATAAAGTTTCTGTTGGTTCAATTGTCTGTCCAAATTCATTCTTATATTCAATTGTAAGTGCAACAGACTGTCCTTCATAAAGAACCTGACCTGGTTCTGGTAGGACGCTCTTATAACCAGGAACGCGTCCAATCTTATCAAATGCCTTCTTCACATCTGTATATTCAGGCATTGAATCTGATGTATTCCACATCTTGTATGCAGTTGCACGTGTTCTATAGAAGATGTTATTTGCAACTGAATCCTGTGTCATATAACCAGGAACATCACACCAAACTGCATAAGAACCACCTTTAATAAAGTTTGCATAAGGTTTGTTATAAGTCTGTGGAATGCCACCCTGTAATGTAGAGAACTTACCTGGATTCCATTCTCTATAAATTCTATCCCCTTCAGGGCACGCATTCTGTAACCACCAAGAAGATAATACATAATACATGTAAATATCAGAGAAGTTAACAACTTTGTTACCATTTGCTACAAACTTTTCAATGCTTGCACAGTTCTGTGGAGCAGCCCAATAACAGATTTCGATATCTGGATCTAACTTATATCCAGTATAGTTTCCATACATCACACCATCGTTCCAAGCTCTAGGAGTCATACCCTTTGACTTGACGATTCCAGATACTTCATTGAAGTATTCCATGATCTGTACATACTGTTCATTGGAGAAGTTAGAGAATTTTTCTAAGAATTCATCTCCACCAATGTTAAATCTCTTACATCCAGCTTCTGAGAAGAAGTCGATAAACTCAGTCATTAAATCGATTAAGAAGCCGCGTGCTTCATCATTTGTAAAGATATTGAAGCACTGTGCTCTTCTACCATCATATGGGAATAAGCTAGCACAGCTATAATCAGATGGTAAATATCTTAGAACTGCACCAAGGTGACCTGGAGAGTCTAAAGATGGGATGACTTCAATATGGTATTCATTTGCAACCTGAATAATTTCTAACATATCCTGTTTAGTTAGATACTGGTTGTTTACATACTGGAAGCCTTCAATTGCTTCAAGAGTATCACTCTGTAGTCTGAAACCTTCGTTTTCAGAAAAATGAAGCTGAATTGAATTGTATTTCTGCCAAGATAAATCCTTGATTAATGAAATGATCCAATCCTTTGTGAAGAACTTTCTTGCACAGTCCAAATGGAATGAACGGTCTTCAACATCAGAATAGTCAACAATATTTCCCTTAGTTAAAACATTGTCACCTTCAATTAACATCTGAACTACAGATGTTAAACCATAATAGATTCCTGTTTCATCTTCTGCAGAAATAGTAATATTATTCTTAATATCTACTGCATAAGCATCATTTTTACCAGTTAAATCTGGATTAGTTCCCATTTTTACAATGATGTCATTGTCTGCAGCATTTTCTAATGTACCAAAAACAATCTGTGGTGCTTCTGATAAAACACCTCTGTCTGCTAACTGCGAACTTGCACGTTTCAAATCACGTAATAACACTTCATTATTAAGTGTCTTTTCATTTGAAACCACAAGTAGACGGCTTTTCTTTGGCAATGTAAATGTGTCTGAATCCTTTGTGTAGCTCTGTACATTTGGATAAATCACATTAGGTGCCGCAAAAGCTGGTGCAGCTGCAGAAGCAACTCCCGATAGCGCAATAATTGCAGCTAAGCCTACTTCAACAATTTTTTTCCCTTTCATGATTTCACCTCTTTCTTTGTTGATAAGACTAAAGATTTCACCTCCACTCTTAAATTTGATAGATTGAAACAAAAAAAAGACCGCATTCACGATACCCTAAAAAGGGCGTATGAATGACGGTCTTGCCTACTTAAAGTAACAATCCTTCGACATCAGTATACATGGCTTAGCATGATTAAGTCAACAGATATCGCTTACAAATCGAAATATTATTACATCCCCTTTATTGTCGTTATATACTTTATGTAAAGCGAATTTATATTGATATATAGAGGGCTTCTTCTATATCTGTTTTTAAAACGTATCATCACTGTTCTTTTCTATTACATTTCTAAACACTTCATTAAGTGGTTCCCATGATGATTCTCCATCAATCAAAGAAGATACATCTCTTTCCCCTATTTTACTTAATATGAAACAATCTAAAGAAGGGATATGATCCACATATTGTTGTTCCTTACTATGCTTTTTAATCATTAATAGTTTATTCATATCTTCTCTTAATTCATTAGGTAGTTCACATTCTATCAGCTTCTCTATTTCTATTGGAGGCTGTTTCTTATCATTCACAATATACTGACTAGATAATATACAACGAAGAATATAGAGATACTTCTTCACAGGTACTCTTTCATCATTCATATATTTCAATGATGTTTTTGCCATTCTTTGATAATGATAAAAAAGGTTCTTCTGTGAAAAATAGAAAGGAATTACTTCTCTAATATAAGATGCTTCAATCGTTTCTTTATATACTATCGGTGATGCAAACCACTCAAGTAATGATGGATTAGATTTGTAAAGAAGTTTTAATGCCTTCTTTATATCCCATCCACTTATATCAAACACTTCATCTATAGGTAATTGTATAACATCTGGTTTTTCATCTAGACATAGATACTCCTTCCTATCTCTTACATAGATAAAACGCACATCATAATCACTATCAATAGATTCAAAACCCCAGGCACGACTTCCTGACTCTACTGCATAAATAATCTTTACATGTTCCTTCTGCTCAATCTCATTAAGCTTATTAATAATTTCTTCTCTCATCTCCATACTCCTTATAGTTATACACAGGCTTTAACACCTCTATTATATCTACTGTTTCTTTGATGACATCTAGTATATCTTCTACTGATTTATATGCCTGTGGTGCTTCATCCAATGTATCTAGAGAAATAGAAGTACTGTAGATTCCTTCCATAGACTTCTTATACTCCTCTATATCTAACACTTCTTTAGCTTGTTGACGTGATAATATTCTTCCTGCCCCATGAGGTGCTGAGTAGTTCCATTCCCCATTTCCTTTTCCTATACCTATAATAGATCCATCTCTCATATTCATAGGAATAAGAACTTTCTCACCCTTTCTTGCACGTATAGCCCCTTTTCTTAATATCATCTCATTGATATCTATGTAATTATGAATAGTATGAAAAGAGTCTATTTCTGTAAGAGATGCCTTTTCCATTATCAGATTAGCTATCAATATTCTATTTCTCATCGCATACTTCTGACATATCTCTATATCATGAAGATAATCATTGAATGCATCCCCATATAACCAGCATAAATCTTCTGGGATATCTAAAATTCCATAACCTTCCTTAAGTTTCTCTAATGCATGATTAATTTCTTTGTTTTTACCAAGTTCTTTATATTCTCTAATAATCTCTTGGCGTCTTAATGTATATTCATCCCATCCTCTTTGTAGATTAATGGCACGTCTTTGATATATTTCTGCCACCTGTTTTCCAAGATTACGACTTCCTGAATGAATAACCAAATAATAATCACCCGACAAAGACTGTTCAATCTCGATAAAATGATTTCCGCCACCTAATGTGCCTAATGACTTTTCTAGATGAGATAATTTCTTAAGTGATGAATAACACTTTAACTCTGATAAATCAAATGTTTCAATAGGTGTTTCCCATACATTCATTCCTGAAGGGATCCATGAACATACTTCATCAATCTTCTTAAAATCTATATCTTTATTCAATAACTTCACTGTATACATCCCACAGCCAATATCTACACCTACAATATTAGGACATACCTTATCCTTAATCGTCATTGTAGTACCAATCGTACAGCCTTTTCCTGCATGTACATCTGGCATTATACGAATCTGACTTCCCAATACAAGATCATAATCACACATTCTTTTAATCTGTTCTAAAGCTTTTTCATCTATTAGTGATGCAAAACAAATCGCATTATTTTTCTTTCCTCTTATTTCTATCATTGCTTCTTCACCTCAATAACATCATAGAGAATATGATACTTATTATCATGGACAAAAAGTTGCGAACTATAGTAGAATCATATACAAGGAGGGAACCCCTATGTTTAATTTGACGTTTGCGATAGTACCAGTTATTGTAATCGAAATGTTCATTTATGCAATTGTAAGTGGTATTGGTACATGGCATAAGAATAATAATTCACCACGTTTAAGTGTTCCTGTGAAGATTGTTACTAAACGTGCAGATACTATGTATGCACACCAAGAGGATATGATGACATCATCACATACAACCTACTATGTTACTTTTGAAGTAGAAAGTGGCGATGGAATAGAACTTGTAGTGCCAAGTAGTGAATATGGATTCATGGCAAAAGGAGACCAAGGAAAACTTATTTTTCAGGGAACAAGATATATATCGTTTGACAGACACTACTAAAAGGGCGAATGATCGCCCTTTTTTAAATGTGATATGCTTTTTGTTTTTTTAATCTTTGTCTTATAAGTTGTTTGAATGCTAGTGGTTCTATTACCTTGATCATAGGTCCAAATGACAACAATCGAATCACCATCTCTGTTTCATCTGATTCATCATAGAAAAGCTTAACTGTATAAGTCTTTTCTTTCTTTTCTGTTTCTTTTTTAAAATGCGCAAAGTGAAGAAGTACCCTATCCAGTGTATTTCTTTCATCCTTTACTTCTATTAAGACATATTTTTCTACTCTTTGTTTATTTGTGGTAGAAACATTATGATGAGTCATATGACATTCTTCTATTCTTGAAACATTAATCACTGTCCCATCATAGGCAACCAAGCGGAACTTATCATCCTTCTCTGAATATTCTAACAACTGTGGTAAAACATAACTGACTTTATCCCTAGTTTTCCACATAACAGATAAAACAGACTTCTCTTTAATAGCCTGCATAATTGTATGAAAGTTTTCCTGATAGTGTAAATCATCATAAGGATCTCCATCGCTGTATTGATCAAAAATATAAATATCATCAGGCATAAAGAGTGGTTCTACATCATCTAGAAAAGACCAGGAATAAGAAAATAACTGTATACGAGGATCCAATGAAATAGCCTTTAACCATCTCTTTTGAAGAAGTGTCAAAGGATAAGTAGAGACATCTATATTCTTTATAGGCCATCTTTCTAATGCTTCTTCCAACATCATAAAGCTTTCTTTAAACGCATTCTCATTTATTATTTCATTTACATGGGTAAATGAAGACTGTATAAGATAAGTCACTGTCTTATAGTAAAGACTATACATTTCATGAAATATCATCTTCATCCACCTCATAATAACGATACATCTCTTCTATATCCTTTTTAAATTGATTTTCTATTTCTTTATTAGATATAGAAATAGACTGTATACGACATATAAATGTGCGAATCCAAGGTATCATTTCCTTTACATCATACACTTCTGCATAAAAACGACTTGTATTCTCATTCAGTCTTTCTACATGTCCACATCTCTTTTCACGTAATAATCGTCTATATATATGTTCTTCCCATGGTTCATGATGTAGAGTAAATTCTACTGTTTCTAAAGAACCATTAGAAAAACTGACACCCCATAGATGTTTCTTCATTTCTTCTAATTGTTTTCTATATAAATCAAAGTTTTTTTCTTCTTCTAAGCACTTAATAGAAATAATATGATCTAGACGAAATGAATACATCTTTTTACTTTGACATATATAAGCTATCAAATACTGCCTACCGTCCTGCACACTTACAAAGATACTAAGAGGGAGCACCTTTATTCTATTACGTGATGTTTTTAAAGAAACATATTTATGCTCATGTATCGCATTCAATAAATCATAAAGCACTTCACTCTCTAATACCTGAGTCAAATAATGGTGTTTAAATCCAAAAACAGATTCTTCTTTCTCCTGTTTATCAAGTATATAAGAACCAATCACACCACAAGGAGATACTTCACTAAAGAAATCAAGAATATCATGAGGAATGATATAATCTTCACTTAATTGATAAAAGTTCTTCTTTCCTTTTTTATTTGTGATAATAACTCCTTCTCTAACATATTCTTTTAGTTTCTTTCTAAGTGTTGATTCATCATAGAGATAAATATGATTTGTCTTCTCATCTATTTTATCCATGAGTTCACTCATGGATAAAGGTGTATCAAGTAAGTCTAATATAAGAAAGTAAAGAACGATATCATGATCAGTAAAGCTTTTTGTTTTCCATACTCTATATAAGGGATTATGCTGCGTGATCCGTGTATCAATAGATAAGTAAGGAACCTTACCACTTGGTGTCATATGATAATCAATATAATCACTCATATAACTTTCTATACGTCTTTTTTCATTATCATAAGAACGTGAACTTTTAATTGTATAGTCCTGTCGACTCTTGAATCCATTAATATAGAATTCTCTAACATATTCACATATTTTATTAAAGTTCTTGACTGGTTCCTGATACATAACCTCAACCTCCCTTTAATAGAGTATAACACAAAAAAGAAAGCTTTCACTTTCCTTAGATTAATCCATACTTTTTCAAATTATCCTTTATATCTTCTTCTACATGACTATGATGTCCACCTAACTCAATAGAAGGTTTTGTCTTCCCATGGAAATCACTCCCACAAGTATAAAGAATATTCAATTCCTTTGCCTTATTATAGAAGTACTGATTTACTTCTTCTGGATGATAACTAGAGAAACATTCTACACCTTGTAATCCTAGTTCTACCATTTCATTTAATAATTCAAACTGGCCTTTAAGATTATTACCAGGATGGGCTAAGACTGCGACTCCACCATGCTCATTAATCATTTTAATTGTATCTTCTAATGTAGGAAATTTAATTTCCGTAAAACAAGGTTTACCCTGTGCATAATAATCCCAATAGAAATTCACAAAAGGATTATCACTTCTAAATCCACCTTCTCTATAAGGCTTTAATAATTCATTATCTGAATAACGTGGATCATTCAATAAAGCTTCACCAAACATTTCACCTGTATAGGCACCATTAGAAGATAAAACATCTAACTGTGCTTTCTCTAATTCAAAACCTAATTCATTAGTCAGTTCTAGTTTCTTTAAGCTGCATGCCTGTTCCTGTTTCTCAATACCTTCACCAAGCTTATTAAATTCTTCTGAATCATCAATACCATATCCTACAACATGGAGATTCACACCCTTATAGGTACAATCTACTTCAATAGCTGGTATATAAGTCATACCTAATTCCTTACATCTTAAAGATGCTTCATTATTTGCTTTGATCCAGTTATGGTCCGCAATAGCCATAATCTGGATACCTGACTGATGACACATATCTACTAACTGCGTAGGTGTATATTCACCATCATCACTATAAAAACTATGCATATGTAAATCAACAATACTCATATAATCCCTCCTCTCATATATATTCATCATATCATGAGATAAAAGATAGTCTTCAGATAATTCATGTTATGAAAATATATTTTACGCAGCAAATACTAATCATCGTGATAATTTATTTGAAAAAGGAGTTGGTTTTGTGAACTACCTTATTATTAAGGCATCTTTGGTGCACTTTCACTAATCATCTTAGCTACTTCCTGTGCAGGAACAAGTTTTCCTGTCTTTTCCCAATTAATAAATGTATTGAGTAAAGCACCTGCATAGTAATACGCACGATAAATCATATCTTTATGATCAGAATAGAGTTCTATCATAAAATGGTTGACTGCATCCACTAATACTGAATAAAGTCCTTGTCTTTCCATGATAATAAAGAATGTCGCATACTGATCAAAAAACTCTATTGAAAACAAGATATGTGAATACTCCATGAAACGTTCTCCTTTAGGACGTTTTTTATGTTCTGTCAAATATTGAATAATGATTTCACGTAGATAGTCTTCTATCGCATTCACCTTAGAATCATAATAGTGATAATAAGTCATACGTGAAATACCAGCCTTTTTCGCTATCTGACTGACTGTAATCTTATCAAGAGGATCTCTCTTCATAAGTTCGACAATCGCCTCTCCTATACACATTCTTGTAAATCTATTTCTTTGTGTTTTCTTATTTACGTCCATAAACTGCACCTCTGAACAAAAATTTACATATTTTTTCTCTTTGTAAATTGTATCATTTCACAATTTAAACTACAATAGTATTGATAGGGAGGTTTTTCGCATGAAAAGGAAAATTGTAGCTGACTCATCTTGTGATATGTGGGAATTAAATGGCGTTGATTTTGCAGTCGCACCGATTACTATTTCTACTGATAATAAGCACTATGTAGACAATCAGGAACTAGATGTTCATTTAATGTCTGAAGAGCTTGCAAGCTATAAAGGCACATCACATACTGCATGTCCAAGTGTTGGGTCTTGGTTAGATTGTTATGAAGGATTTGATGAAATATTCGTTATTACTTTAACTGGCACTATGTCAGGAACTTATAACTCTGCCATGACAGCCAAAGGTATTTATGAAGAAGAAAATGATAATGTAAAGGTACATGTATTTGATAGTTTATCTACAGGGCCTGAAATGAGATTACTCATTGAAAAATTAAAAGATATGATTGAAGAAGATCTACCATTTGAGGAAATTGTAGAAAAAGGACAGGATTATCTCAAACATTCTAGATTATTCTTTGCATTAAAGTCTTTACATAACTTTGCGATGAATGGACGTGTTAGTAAAGCTGTTGCTTCTGCAATTGGCGTATTAAATATTTCTATTTTCGCAACAGCCAGTGAAGAAGGTACTATCCAGCAGATCAGTAAATGTCGTGGTGAAAAGAAAGTAGTAAAATCTATGATTGAACATCTTGAAAATGCAGGATACCATGGTGGTAAGGTACGTATCTCACATGCAGATAATTTAAAACTTGCACATAGTGTCAGAGATAAGATTTTAGAACTTTATCCACATGCAGATATTATTGTATATCCAATGGGTGGTCTATGTACTTATTATGCTGAAATAGGTGGACTACTTGTAGGGTGTGAATGTTAAGCCAGTTGAAAAACTGGTTTTTTTCATACCTAAAATGTATAATACAGAACATAGGAAGGTGAATACTTTGAAGAATAAATTAGTGAAGCTCTTCTTTTCTACTCTCTACTTAAGTGCTTTTACTTTTGGAGGTGGATATGTCATCGTTTCTTTAATGAGAAAGAAGTTTGTAGAGGACTACCATTGGATAGATGAAGATGAAATGTTAGATTTAGTAGCTATTGCACAAAGTGCACCAGGACCTATTGCGGTCAATGGGGCTATTGTAGTTGGATATAAGATGGCAGGACTACTAGGAATATTCATCTCAGTACTCGCCACAATCATTCCTCCTTTTGTAATCATATCTGTCATTTCTGTCTTCTATGAAATATTTAAGACTAATCTGATTGTATCTCTTATGTTAGAAGGGATGCAGGCAGGAGTAGGCGCAGTTATTGCATCTGTATGCTTCGAAATGGGCAGTGGGCTGTTAAAAGAGAAAAATAGTCTTTATCCTGTTATTATGATTGGGGCTTTTGTCGCCAATTATATATTCAATATCAATGTCATGATAGTAATTATTGTTTGTATCATGATTGGATTACTTTATTCTTTGAAAGGGGTACAGTCATGATTTATCTACAATTATTCTTAAGTTTCTTGCAGGTGGGTGCATTTAGTTTTGGTGGTGGTTATGCCGCTATGCCGCTTATTAAGCAGCAGGTGATTACAGCCCATCATTGGTTATCTGTCTCTGAATTCACTGATCTTATATCTATTTCACAGATGACACCTGGCCCTATTGCTGTCAATTCAGCAACTTTTGTCGGTATCAAGATTGCTGGTATTCCTGGCGCAATATGTGCCACTATAGGTTGTGTATTACCATCATGCGTTATTGTAGGTATTATCAGTTATTTCTATCTCAAATATCGACATATGGATAAGTTGCAGAGTGTTTTAAAGATGTTAAGACCAGCCGTTGTTGCTTTAATTGCGACTGCAGGTGTCTCTATTCTTACCACTGCATTCTTTGGTGAAAGCTTCAATACATTTAAGATCCATCTTGTAGTGATATTTGGTATATGTGTTATATTACTTACTAAGTATAAGTGGGATCCTATTCTTGTCATGCTCCTTGCAGGAGTTATGAATACAATTTATTACTTTATTTAAAAAACGACCGCGAGGTCGTTTTCTTATTTCATTAATTCCTGTGTATGTACTAATTGTGCATAAGCGCCATTATTTTCTAATAATTCATGATGCGTTCCTAGTTCAATGATTCTTCCTTCATCAATAACCGCAATACGATCTGCATTCTTGACTGTAGATAAAAGGTGCGCAATCACAATAGTAGTACGTCCCTGTGATAACTTATCAAATGTTTCCTGAATCTTAGCTTCAGTAACACTATCTAATGCACTTGTGGCTTCATCTAGAATAAGAACAGGTGGATTCTTTAAGAATATTCTTGCGATAGAGATACGCTGCTTCTGTCCACCAGATAATAATACACCACGTTCTCCTACATTGGTTTCAAAGCCATCAGGCATTTCCATGATATCATCATAGATTTCCGCTAGTTTTGCAGCTTCAATGATATCTTCCATTGTCGCATCTAATTTACCATAACGGATATTTTCCGCAATACTATCCGCAAATAAGAAGACATCCTGTGAGACTACACCAATATTGTTGTGTAATGATGTTTGAGTTACATCCCTGACATCCTGACCATCTACTAAGATAGCCCCTTTAGTGACATCATAGAATCTAGGAATAAGCTGAGATAAAGTAGTTTTACCTCCTCCTGAAGACCCTACTAACGCAAGTGTTTCACCTGGATGAATATGTAAATCAATATCTGTTAAGATATTTCTATCTTCTTCATACGCAAAGCTGACATGATCAATATCAATCTGTCCAGATACATTTGTAAGTTCTTTTGCATCAGGACGATCTTCTAATTGAGGTTTTGTGTTAAGTAGTTCTACAAAACGATGAAGACCTGCTGTTCCATTCGCAAATAATTCCGCAAAGTTAGATAATTTACGTACTGGATTCACAAATGTAGAGACATATAAACTGAAAGTAATCAAATCAATCGTGTCCATCTTACCTTGCATAATAAGAGCACCACCTACCGCAATAACGATGAGTGATAATGTACACATGAAGAATTCCATAATCGCATTAAATCGTCCCATAGCTTTATGAAACTGTTTTTTAGATGTCTTATATGTATCGTTGGATGTATTGAACTTCTGTTGTTCAATTGTTTCATTCGCAAAAGCCTTGGCTGTTTTCATACCAGTGAGTCCTGATTCGATATCAGTATTGATGACTGCAACCTTCTGTTTAACACGAATTGAAGCTTCACTCATAGAGTGACGTGATTTCCATACAACAAGTATGAAAACAGGTATCATAATCGCAATAACTAAAGCTAAACGCCATTCAATTGTGAACATGATAATAATAGAACCAATAATAGTCACAGTAGAAATGAATAAATCTTCTGGTCCATGATGTGCAAGTTCTGTGATATCAAATAAATCAGTCGTTAAACGGCTCATTAACTGTCCAATACGATTATTATCAAAATAACCATAACTTAATGACTGCATATGTTCAAATAAGTCTTTACGCATATCTGCTTCTACAAGAATTCCAAATGTATGCCCATAATAACAAATTATATAAGTAAAGAATGAACGCACTAAATAAGCCAATAAGAAAATAATCATAACCATCCAGAATGTCTTATAAATACTATTTGGTAGTAATGTATACATACACCATCTAGAGACAAATGGAAAAGCGAGATCAATTAAAGAAATCATTAACGCACATGCAAGGTCCAAAAAGAATAGACGACGATGTGGTTTAAAGTAAGATATAAATGTTTGAAAATCAGTTTTTTGTTTCATAGTGATCCTCCCTCGGATTATTATGCCATATTTCAAGATTAAAGTAACTCATAATGTTTCAAAGCTTTATAGATTCCTTCATTATCCACTGTATCAGTGATATAAGTTGCTTTTTCTTTTAAGACATCTACACCATTTCCCATTGCTATGCGTTGTCCTGCTTCTCTAAACATGGCTTGATCATTATAGCCATCACCAAATGCATAGGCATCCTCTTTAGTGAGTGAGAAATGATCAATAATATACTTGATTGCATGTCCTTTATCAAAGACAAGAGTAGAAGTATCACATGAACCAGTACCACCATGATCATTAATCACACATTCTCCTTTAAAGGCTTCTATCATCGTATCTCTCTTTTCTAACGTATCATAGAAGAAATCACATGTATAGTAAGTACCTTCTTCGTCTTTAATATGTTCTTCACCATATTCTTTCTTTACATGTGTGAGTACATCTCCTTCTAGATGATAAGGGCTAGAGAATGTATCAGAGACAAACAGTCCTCCACATCCTAGATTATCTAGTTTCTTTTTTAGTTCTTCTACTTCAACAGGTGTAAAAGGCACACCATGAAGTTTTTCACTCTTATAACTGATATAACGACCATTACATGAAATAATACCTGAAACCAGTTTTCCAAAAAGATTCTCTGCATAATAAGGTGCACGTCCTGTGCAGATAAATGTATCATAACCCTTTTCTTTTAATGCTTCTAACGCTTTCTTATTAGATTCTGGAATATGTCCATGAATAGCCAATGTACCATCGATATCAAAAAATAATACTTTCCTCATCATATAGTCCTCCCTTGTATCTATTCTATCAAAAAAAACAGAAGAGATTAATGTCCCTTCTGATTTCTATATGCATAATATTTCAATTGTGACTTCACTTTATGACTGATACATACAAATCCAAGTGAACACAAAGTCACAAGTATATCTCTCATCATATGTATACCTCCTAGTTAGTACATACTAACTATATACAATTTAAGAGAAATATGCAAATGTTTTATCTTGTATAGATTGTACAATCAGAAATATGTGTCTCTTCTTCTTTTAAATGATAGATAATCTGACTCACTACATAATAACCATTATTCACAAAGATTTCGATAATACCTTCATCATAATAGATTTCTAAGTCACACTGACCATTTAAGACAGGTGTTTTATGAATATTGTATAAATCATCACTATTTACAGATACAGCTGTACGATCTACGACTAACTGATCATCAACATAAGAAATCTTAACACCACCTAAAGTGATTGATTCATTGTCTTCTAATGTTGTTTTCATTAAGAAAGGTTCATCAAAATCAATAGTATCTGTTGTATGCACAAATGTATTCTTAATTAATGGATGTACATCCTGATAAACATGTCTGTCTTTATAAGAAAGATGACGTGGCATTGTGAATAAACCAATCCATTCTTCACCTTCTAAGACTTCCTTCATTCTCATCCATCCTAAAATAGTACGTTTATTGTTTTCATCTAAGAATGTCTGAGGGGCATAGAAATCAAAGCCATAGTCAATAAACATAAGGTCTCCTGCCTTAGACATTGTACATGTTTCTTCATCAAAGTTAACTGGCATAATAGCTGCATTACTATTAGGACGTGGATAACCATCTAAGTTTTCAGGTGAGAAAACTAAGAAGTACTGTCCATCTAATTCAAATAGATCTGGACATTCCCACATGTTTCCAATTGAAGAATCGACGAATCTATTCTTATAAGCAAATGTCATTCCATCTTCACTTTCATAGAATAATACTTCTCCATCAAAATCATCCCCATTTGGAACCTTACTTCCTAGGATCATATAAACATGTCCATTCTTACCTAACCAGACTTTAGGATCTCTTGTATGCTGATCATGTCCTAAAGAAGGATCAGTAATCACATCAACAACCTTATATTTAGATTCTTTGTTGTTGAAGTGGTAACCATCTTCACTGATTAATAATGCCTGTGATGCGATCAAGCCATCCTTAATAAGTGGCTTATGGATATATTCAGGGTTTTCAATACCATACTTAATGGCAGTGTAATATAAATACATCTTACCATTGTAGTTAAGTGCTGACCCTGAGAAGATTCCGTTTCTGTCATAATCCTTAGAAGGATATAAAGCGATTGGGAGATGCTTAAATGTCTGAAAATCTTTAGTGACTGCATGTCCCCAATGCATTGTGCCCCATGATGTATCATATGGGAAATGCTGGTAGAAGATATGATATTCTCCATTAAAATAAGTTAGCCCATTAGGATCATTGATCCAGTTTCTAGGTGCTGTAAAGTGTATTTTTGGTCTCATTCTATTATTCCTCCATCTCTATCTTATTATAATGAAATCGGTCACATATTCAACAATAAAAAGAAGTACTTGTTGTACTTCTTAATACTCATACTTCTTTAATTCGCAGTTTTTTATACCAAAGGCAGAAAATTCATCATTGGTCATATCATGGAAATAAGATTCAATAATACGCGAAATACCATTATGGGCAACTAAAAGATAAACATGTTCATCATCCTTCTTCACATCATCTAATAAACTATAGATACGATGAGCAAGATGCAACATTGTTTCTCCTCCTTCAAAAGAGTTCACAAAACATGTCTTTGCCTGCTTGAATTCTTCTCCATCTCTAGGTGTAGATTCATATTTCCCAAAGTTCTGTTCCTTAAGTCTTAATTCTTCTCTTGCTGGTATACCTGTTACTTCAGATATATGTAAGGCCGTATCCTTTGCACGGCTTAATGGTGAATAAAGAATTTGATCTATATGGATATGATGTTCCTTAATATAATGTCCAAGTTCTATAGCCTGCTTATGTCCTAGATCTGTTAAGGCAATGTCCGTTGCCCCACAGATCTTATTTTCTACATTCCAGATAGTCTGACCATGGCGTGTAAAATAGAAATGCCCCATTATTTTAAAGCCTCATCAAATACACGTTTGAAGTTTGCCTTGATTGAATCAAAATCATCCTGGATTGTACATTCAAAGCACTTCTCTTTTCCAATAAATAAAGAAGGAACTGCATAATAATCATAATTTTCAGCTAAAGCGACATTTTCACTTTCTTCAATTTTTTCTATATCCAAAGACTGATATGCTTTATTTTCTGTCATAAGTTCATCCATCGCTTTTTTTGCCTTCTGACAAAATGGACATTCTTCTAAATAAAACATTGTGATCTTTTTCATATATATCCCTCACTTTCTTATAGGTAGTGTCAAAAATCTATA
>OGXX01000329.1_pt1 | contig 53010 bp, 29 predicted proteins | sample 1576301 | NCBI WGS metagenome assembly OGXX01 (sample SAMEA3541469, study PRJEB24748) | human gut metagenome | biome: human gut; feature: human-associated habitat; material: faeces | place: China | collected 2012
TGACCGCCATGAAAATTCCGGCAGCGGACCAGCCCAAGTACCTGAAGCTCCTGTCCCTCCCCCAATAGACAAATGGGCTTTCTCCACCATGGATATGGGGCCTGTTGCAAAATAAATTGAGCGGCAGGCTCCGTTTTCCGCAATATTTTATCCACACATGTTTCAAATTTCTTCCGAAATCTGAAGCATCGCCTATTTCCCCATTTTATGCATAAAGCATCCAGCACACAGGTAAATCGGGCAACCTCTTTTTTGAGGCTGACCGATTTGCTTCATTTTAGCCCTGCTTCTCGCTCACGCAGAACTTCTGCGCATTTTGCAACGCACCCATGGGCAGACAGTGCATCATATACGTGACATTCCCCTTGGAAATCAGCCGTTTTGACACCGCAGAGCCAGCATGGCCCGCCGCTCCCGCTCCGCTGCCTCCTCCAGGTCCAAGCCCAGGTCCCGGGCTGTCTCCTCCAGGCTCATTGGCGGCCGGCCATCCAGGCCAAAGCGCCCCTTCAGAAGCGCCTGGTCCACCTCTTCCAGGACGGACAGCAGCTCCTCCACCCGGGTCCGGAGCTGGAAGTAGGCGGTATCCTCCACCTTTTCCACCTCCTGGGCAGGCTCCCGGCTTTCCTTGGGCGCAGCGGCCGCGTCCCGGACCATATTCCCCAGGGCCAGGACCTCCGTCACCGGCTTGCCCAGCTCCTGGGCGAGCTCCTCCGGCCCAGGATTCCGCCCCAGCCGCTCCAGGAGCCGCCGGTCCGCCTGCTGGTAGGCCCGCATGGCTGCCACCAGCCGCTGAGCCTCCCCGGTGGACAGGTACTGCAACGCCACAGCACGCGCCATAGCCTGGCGCACATGCCACCTGCCCCGCTCCACCGGATCAGGTCCCGGGTCCTCCATGGCTTGGAGGAGCCCCATGGCTCCCTCCTGCATCAGATCCAGAAGCAGCACTCCCTGTCCGGCAAAGTCCAGGGCCTCCTGGGCCACCAGCCAGAGCAAGCCCTCTGTGAGCCGGTTGGGGTCTGCGCCGCCATTGGCCAGCTCCCGTGCATCCAGGCTGTTGAGCCTGGGCAGGGCCTCCAGCTCCTGCCAATACAGCCTCAGGGGATCTCCGGAAGCCAAGGCCCCAGGGAGAGCTCCCCGGCGGGCCAGCTCCGCCTCCCGGGCCAGCCGCTCCCCTGCTGCCCCCGGTCCACCCTGGGGTAGCCTGGACACATCCAGTCCCACTCCCCGGGCAGTCAGGGTCAAAGCCGCTTCCAGAGCCCCCTCCTCGTCTACCGCCCCCAGCATGGCAAAAAACCGCTCGGCCGGTATGACGCTCCCCCGGGGCAGACTGTCCATCATCCGCTGCCAGCCAGGCTCCTCCCATTCCAATTTCAAATCCATTCCCATGGTCCTTCCTCCTCCTGCCCCGGAAGCTACCCCTCCAGGTATTCCTCCAGCCCCATGCTGGCTCCCAGGGTCTTCATTTTCTCAAAGGCCTGCTTCTCCACCTGCCGAACCCGCTCCTTGGAAATTCCCAATTGCCCCGCGATGTCCTCCAGAGAGTGACAGACGCCGTCGTCCAAGCCGTAATGCATTCTGAGAATCTGCTGCTGCCGCTGGGTGAGTTGGGCCATCAGGCTCGTAATCGCCTGCAAAAGCTGGGCTTGCACCAAGATATCCTGGGGTCCCCTGGCTGCCCGGTCCGGCAGGAGCTGGCCCACCGTCCCATCTCCGTCCCCCGTCGGTGCATCCAGGGAGGAAATCTCCGGCACCAGGCTCAAGAGCTTCGCCACCTTCTCCGGCGGCAGTCCCACCGTCCCGGCCAGCTGCTCCAGATCTGGCTCCTGTCCGTTTGCCTGTATCCAGGCCGCCCGGGCGGCCAGAATGGCTCGCATCCGCTCCGCCGTGTGGACCGGAACCCGGATGAGGCCTGCATGGTTCATCAGGCACCGGCTGATGCCCTGACGAATCCACTTGGTGGCATAGGTGGAAAACCGCAGCTCCCGGGTGTAGTCAAACTTTTGGGCCGCCACAATGAGGCCGATGTTTCCCTCCTGAATGAGGTCCATCAGAGGTACCCCCCGTCCTGCGTACTCCTTGGCCACAGCCACCACCAGGCGGAGGTTGCACTGGACCATCCGCCGGATGGCAGCCTGGTCCCCGGCGGCGCAACCCTGTGCCAGCTCCCGCTCCTCCTCAGGCGTGAGGCGGGGGTATTGGCGAATTTCCCGGAAATATGCCCCCAGCTCGTCCTCTCCCGAGGCGCCTGCCTTTGTCTCGCCTCCCTGTGGTACCTGGGGCAGCATCTCTTTTGTCAGATCAGTCATAAATATTCTCTCCATGCGGCGTGAGTCGCCGGTTTATGTGTTTCTCCGCAGGGCGTCCCGGAGGGCCAGCAGTCCTTCCGGGCTGGTGGTCTCCGCCAGACGATGCTCCCGGCGGATGGTGGCAGCGCAATCCACCAGGGCCGCCTCGTTCACAGGTCCCTCCTGCCGCTGAGCCACCCCGGCCAAATGCGCCGCCTCTTCCGGGGTCAGATCCTGCAGGCAGCTCAGGTTCACCTGAAGGCCCTCCCGGTACCGGCTCCGTAAGAGCCCATACACCCGGCCCAGGAGCTCACAGGAGAATTCCTCCGGCTCCAGCTGAACCCGGTCCAACAGGGCCGGCTCCCGCAAAATCTGTCCCAAAAGGCCCTCCTCCGCCATGGCGGACTTCAAGTTGTCATAGCGGATGGTCTTGCTCCGGGGCTTCAGCTTGGCAGCAGGAGCCAGGTCGATTTTCTCCTGCCGCTTGGCGTCCCGGCGGACCCGGCGCTTAAAGGCCCGCTCAGTCTCCAGGCGCATGGCCTCCGGGGAGACCCCCGCCGCCTCTGCGGCCCGGGCGCCATACACCTCCCGCTCCACGGCGTTGCCCACCGAGGCCAGAAGCTCTGCCGCCTCCTTCAGGAACTCCACCTTCTGATCGTCCAGACTCAGGTCATACCGCTGCCGTAGGCTCTGGAGCCGGTATTCCATCTGATTTTCCGCCCCCTCCAAAAGGAGCTGGAACCGCTCCGGGCCGAATTTGTGGAGAAACTCGTCCGGGTCCTTCGCCCCCTGCATCCGGAGCACCCGGACCTGCAATCCGGTTTTCTCCAGAATGGGGATGGCCCGCCGGGTGGCGCTCTGCCCCGCCTGGTCCCCATCGTAAATGAGGACCACCTGGTCGGTGTATTTGGCCAAGAGAGAGGCGTGCTCCTCGGTGAGGGCCGTCCCCAGGGAGGCCACAGCATAGTCAAAGCCAAACTGGTGCAGGGCCACCGCGTCCATATACCCTTCCACCAGTATGATCCGCCCGGACTTGGATTTTTTCGCCAGATTCATGGCAAACAGGTTCTTCCGTTTGTTAAAAATCAAGGTCTCCGGCGAGTTTAAGTACTTGGGCGTGGAGTCGTCCATGACCCGGCCCCCAAAGCCGATCACATGGCCCCGCACATCGATGATGGGAAACATGAGCCGGTTCCGAAAGCGGTCATAGAGGTTGCCGCTTTTCTCGCTGCGCAGGGCGAGTCCCGACTCCAGCAGCTCCTCCTCGCTGTACCCCTTGCCCTTCATGGCAGTGAGGAGTCCGTCCCAGCGGTTGGGGGCAAAGCCCACTCCAAACCGGGTGAGGGTGCCCTTGGAGAGGCCCCGGCGCCCGGCGTACTGGAGTCCTGCCTCCCCGGCGGGGCTGTATAGGGTCCCGTGGAAAAACCGGGCCGCCTCCTGACACAGGGCCCAGAGCCGCTCCTGTTTCCGGTACCGGCTCTGATACTCCGGGTCCTCGGGCACCTCCAGCCCCGCCCGCTTGGCCAGAAACCGCACGGCGTCGGGGTAGGAGAGATTTTCAATTTCCATGATGAAATTGATCACTCCGCCCCCTTTGTGGCAGCCAAAGCAGTAGTAAATGCCCTTCTCCGGCGCAACGGAAAAGGAGGCGGTCTTCTCCCCGTGGAAGGGACACAAGCCAAAGAGGTTGCTCCCCCGCCGCTGCATCGTCACATATTGACCCACTACATCCTCAATGGGATTGCGGGCCACCACATCGTCCAAAAAGGACGGAGGAAACGGCATAGGGCCACCTCCTTTCTTGGTGCTTGCCGTCCCTTGCACATACCGTTCCCGGCAGATACCGCCTCTGCCTGCGATTGGGAAGCCTTGTAGCGCCGGTGCCTCCAGGAGGCTGCGCCCTACAACCCGGGGGCCTTGCTGCACAGCCGGTTCCGGATTCAACCGCTTACCCGGGCGCACACGGCGCTCCCCTACGGCGTCTCTACACGGCCTCCCAAGAATTCACAGCCCCAGCTCCTCCCGGAAGGTGGCGGCCACCTGGGGGATGCGGTCAAAGGGGGACTCCAGGCCGGACTGCTCCAGGAGAGACAGCAGCGGGATGTCCTCGTCGGTCTTCAGGAGCTCCTGGAATAGCTCCAGTCCCGCGCCGGCCTCCTCCAGCTCCAGCTGGTACAGCTGCATGGCCCCGTCCCCGGAAACGACGTAGCTGATCACATAGAAAGGATTGGTGTAGAAATGGGTCACACCGGTCCACTCCGCCTCCTGCCAGCCCACAGAATCAAAGCCAAAGTCCTGGGCCACCTGGCGATAAATGGAGTTGAGGTTCTCCACCGTGAGGTCTTCGCCAGTGAGCCTGTAAGCCTGGCGCTCAAAGCTGTAATAGGCGGCCTGCTCCACATAGACGCCCAGGCTGTCGGCCAGCCTCAGCCGCCGGGCCATGTCCAGCTCCTCCTCGCCAGGCTCTTTGGCGTAGCACAGGCTCATAAACTCCATGCCCTGGGACATAAGCTCCGCCACATCTGTGGAGACGTAGCTACCGCCTGCCAAATAGTCGTTGGTAAAGTGGCCAAACTCATGGGAGAAGCTGAGAAAATCCGAGATATCCTGATAGGGATTCAGGAACACATAGGGCGCATCATAGGACGCTAAGTACACCTCAAAAGAGCCCTCATATTTCCCCGCCCCGGGAGCAATGTCGTACAGCTCCCGGGTCGTCATTTCTTCGTAGGCCTCCCGAATGCCGCCGCCCATGGCTTCGGCAGCTGAGGAGAGGTAGGCCAGGCACTGGCTCTCCCCATACTGCTGCCGGTACACCTCATCATACAGCCCCGAGGTCTGCATCTTCCTGTACAGGGGCACCAGCTCCTGCTGGATCTCCTGGAGGTACGCATCCAAATCCTGGGGGGTGTAGGCCCGGTTGTAGGACCAGTCCCAGAGGAACTCCTCGCAGTCGTCATACCCAACCTGAGCGGCCAGCTCCTGCCGCAGGCCAATGAGCTCCACCAGAATGGGCCCCAGGTTTTTTTCCATATCCTCGTAGCTGGCATCCGCCAGCTGATTCATAGCTTCATAATACCGTGCCACCGCCTCCTGCTCCTGGTTCCACAGGTCCAGGAAGGCCGCATCCCACTGGCTCTCTCCAGTGTAGCCATCGAAAAAGCCCTCCCCAAAGTACTCCTCCAGCTCCTCCACCGCCGGTCCCTGGGCCAGGGCCTGGTAGTATGCCTCCAGAGCCTGCTCCACCTGGCCGGACTGGCCGGTGCAAAATTCATACTCCGCCTGGGCCTCGGCATTCGACAGATCTTTGCAATAGAAAATGTCCGCCAGGGACAGCATGGTGTAAAACCGGTCGTAAGCCTCGTACAGCTGGGTGGTCTGCTCCAAAATCTGGTCCACGTCCTCGCTGGTCTGACCCAGCCGGCAGCTCTCCTCCGCCAGAGCCTGGAAGGCCTCCATATCCGGCCTGGTATAGGTCATCTGGGAGAAGGGCTCCCTGGTCTTTCCCTGCCTGGCCAGCTGCTCCAGCTGCTCGTCCCGGTTTTCCGCCAGACGCTGGGTGAGGTCCACCAGCTGCGCACAGCCTGTGAGCAGCAGCGCCAACGCCAGCAGTATGGCGAGGATCTTTGTCTGTTTCATCCGTAGCCTCCTTCCAACTCAGCCCGCCCGGTCAGCGGTACTCAACTTCCATTCCCTTAAGGTCCAGAGGGTTCACCGGAATCAGCACCGGGTCGCCGGGCCGGCACTGCATGCCGGTGACATTCGCCTCCAGATTCAGCATTCCCACATGCCCCATCACCCGGCAAATCCGGTCCCCAACCACCACCTGGAGGCGGTGCCGGGTGACGAGATACTTCAGGTACCGGAGCATCCCCCGGATGCAGTCCTGAGGCCGGAACACGTCGTAGCCCCGCTCCACCGCAAAGCCATGGTAATAGCCCACGCCTACCACAGCCAGCTCTGTCCGCCGCGGTGCGATGCAGGCGCTTCCGTAGCCCACGTTGCCGCCTTCCGGCAAATAGTGAATCTCCTGGATGGGGGCCTCCACCCAGCCGACCCTCCGCAGGCCCGCTTCCCTGGCCCAATACACCCGGCCCAGAATCGCCGAGCCCAGGCGCACCGCGTCCTCATGATACTCGGGATAGTACCAGAAGGCCGTGGAGTTGCAGCAGTGGATCATTCCCACATCACACTTCGTCTCCTGGAGAAAATCTATGACCTTTCGAAATTCACGGTACTGACGTTTCGTCGTTCCCCGGTCTCCCGCCGTATGGAAGTGGGTATAGATGCCGGTGGGATGAATGTGGGGGTTCTCTCCCTCCCAGTAGAAGCCCAGCAACCATTTCATGTTGAGCCGGTCCGTGCTGTAGCCATACCGGCCCATCCCCGTATCCAGCTCCAAATGGACGTCCGCCACCACGTCCAGCCGCTCCGCCGTCCTCTTCAGGGTGAAGTAGTCCTCCCGACTGCCCAGGGAGAGCGTCACCCCCAGCTTCAGCAGCTCTTCCACCTCCTGGGGATCGGCAGAGCCCCGCAGCATCAGGATCGGATTCTCCGTGAACCCCGCCTCCCGGAGGGTCCTTGCCTCAGCCAGGCTGGCAACGGCCAGGTGATCCACGCCGCAGTCATTCAAAATCCGGGCCAGAGGGACAATGCCCAGGCCGTAGCCGTTGCCCTTGACCACGCCCCAAATCACCTTCCCCTTGGCCAAATTCCGAAGGACCCGGATGTTATACTCCAGATCCGCCCGCTTCACAATGTATTTCGGTTCCATAAAACGTTCCCTTCTCTGTGTCTAAAATCTGCACGTTCGCCTCCCAGGGAGCGCCGTCCCCGATCACGGGAGGATCAGCTCTCCTTTGGAGCCTCCGGCGCTTTGTCCCGGTTTTCCCGGCGGTATTTGAGGACGTTGCGGTGCTGATACAGCTTGGTCGCCTTGTCGATCATCACATACAGGGGCTTGTTGAGAATCAGATCCATTTCCCCCACAAACTCGGTGAATTCCCCATTGAAGCCCTTCTTAAACTTGTAAAGGCCGTACAGGGGGTTGTCTTCGGAAAGGTCGCCGGAGACGCCCCGGAAGTCATAGATCCGGCACTTTTTCTCCAGGGCCCACTGGATCATGTTCCATTGGAGCAGATAATTGGGCATGAGATTCCGGTGATGGTTGGAAGACGCCCCATAGAGGTACCACACCTTGTCCCCAAACCAAATGGCCAGGGTGCCAGCGATGGGCGTCCCCTCATGAAAGGCCATATACAACCGGGCGTGCTCCCCCAGGTTTTTCAGCAAGTTGGAGAAATAGGCCTCGTTTCGGGTGACGAAATTGTCCCGCATGCCGGTCTCAATCATAATCTGGGTAAAGTCATGGACCATCTCCTGGCCGCAAACCCGAACCTCCACCCCTTTTTTCACAGCCAGACGGATGTTGTAGCGGTGCTTCTGGGTGAAGGAGGCCAGCATTTCCTCCTCCGTCTTCCCCGCCACATCCAAACGGAAGACAAATTTCGGCTGAATTCCCTCGAAGTTTTTCCCCTCCTGCATGAGGCGGAAGCCAAAGGACTCCAGCATCTGCCGGAACTGGGTATTCTGGCAGGGTACATCGGGGTCGATCTTAATGACGTAGCCGTGATATTGCTTCGCCAAGGCCCGCGCCCCCTCCATCAGGGCGGCAAAGGTCTCCCGGTCCTCCAGGTTGCACACCGGTCCCCGGCAGGCGTACAGCATACTCACGCCAAACAGGGGCATTTTCCGGATGAGGAAGGCCACCGTACCACAGATTCGCCCATCCTGCCCCCGGACGGCCACCGCCCGCCAGGTCCAGGCAGCCTTCTGCTTACCCCAAAGACTGGACTGGGCAAAGTGCCCCTTGGGGTGGCTGGATATGAAAGCCTCGTACTCTGCCAAGGTTTTCTCCGTAATCAGTTCGTACATATTATTAAAACTCCGCTTCTTCCAAGTATTGTCTATGGAGCAGTCGTTCCAAAGGCTACAACCCCACAGGGCCATAGACGATTTTATGATACCATAGTTCCCAGGTTTCTGCAACGAAAAAACAAACTTTCTTCACCCACCGGGGGCCATGCGCACCGGGAAAGGCAGCGCTTGCCTTGCTTCGTGCTGGCGTGGGAGCCCTCTGCCTTCCCCGGGGCGGTAGGGTGCGGCCTCCCGGACGCACCGGCGTTAGAATGCCCGCGACCTGTGTCTCTTCGGCAAATCCGGACCGGCTTTCAAGCTGGTACGAATTCGCCGGAGTCTCCAGCAACCGGCCAGCCGCTTCTGCCGGTGCCTCCGGGAGGCCGCACCCTACGCAGCGCCCCACAGGGGATGGACCAGGAAGGTGAACTCTGCAAAAAAATGGGCTGCACTGCATGCCAGTCCAGCCCAAAAGGAATCACAATATTTTCTTTATTTTCATTTGGTTCTGGAAAACAAGGCACAAAAGAAAAACAGACTCTTTCCCGCCTGCTCCTCATAGGCCAACCTGGCACATGGTCTGTCTCTGGTTCAGAACCTCTGCCATCTGGTCCAGGACTGCCCGGTCCGGATTATATACCTGCAGCAAAGCCTTCAGCAGCGCCGGGAGATTGCCCGCCTTCACGCTGGAGCAAAGGGTTGCCGCACAGTACTCCTCACAGGACAGTGCAGCCTCAAAGGTCCGTCCGTACGTCTTCCCACTGCGAACAAAACCAGCCTCTCGAAGTGCGCCCTTCTTCAGTAAGCTGTTCAGCAGGATATGTACGGAATTGGATTGCCACGATTTATCCACGGATAAATGCAGAAGCTCCGCCCGGGACAATGGCCGTCCAACACCCCAAAAAACATCCATCACTTCAATTTCGTTTTTTGTCAAATTCATTCTCTCACCTCCTTTTGCCTGACTTCGACATTATATTCCAACTTATGTGACCGCGTCAAGTCTTTTTTAGAGAGTCGGGGAAATTATTTCCAGAATCTGGTGAATTTTCCCGGCGCATAAGTTAGAGATTCTTTGGCAAGCAGCCATGAATCTCTGTATGATTCCCTCTGGAAATGGGCAAATTGGAACGGATACGTCTCCCTTACCATAAATCATGTGCTACATGAATTAATTTTACTATACATTGCTTCAAAATGCGGCCCATATTTCCCAAGAGTTCCAGTACATCGCAGCCTCTTCTCATCCTTTTTATCCATTTTTTGAATTTTAGGACAAATAGTCCAAAATGTCCATAGGACGATTTGTCCAGGATTATAGTGGACCTGGTGATGATATGCGCTTACGAATTCGGGACCTGCGAGAGGACCGCGACCTGACCCAGAAGGAGATTGCAGACTATCTCCTGTGTGACCAATCCCTCTACTCCAAATACGAACGCGGGGAGCGTCCCCTACCCCTGGAGCTGGCCGTGCGCCTGGCGCAGTTTTACGGTACCAGCGTGGACTACCTGGTAGGACTGACCCGCAATAAAACGCCCTACCGCTGAAACAAGCCCTGCCGCAATTCGGAACGGTGAAGACCACTCCGAATTGCGGCAGGGCTTTTGGACGTCAGGGTATTTATGACAGCGTACCGGCCAGGGCGATGGGAGACAGAATCCGCTTCTCCCAGGACAAGGCCAGCTCCTGGGCCGCGTCGGCCCGGGCCGCCAGAGCGGCGGTGAAATGGGAATCATGGATGGAGTCCAGATTCACCCGCACATTGAAGAGGGCTCCCAGCACCGCCGTCCGGGCCAGCATGGTGCCCACCATACCATCGGTTACAGCGTTGGGATTTCCCCGCAGCACCACCGTCTCCAGGGCAGGAAAGAGAGACGCCACCGTCTCGGCCACCTCCATGGGTACCTGTGCGGCCTCCTTCAGGCCCTCCTCCATGGCGGCTTTCCGGGCAGCCTGCTCCTCCGGCGTGGCCTTGGGCATAGCCAGGGCCTCCATATACCGGTCAAAGGCCCGGCTGTCCCGGTCCACGGCGCACAGCAGCTTCTGGCGCAAGGGGGGGAGCTCCTCCAAAAGGGCCGCCATCTCCTCCTGGGCAGCGGCGTACTTCTCCCGCCCGGCTGTGAGATGGGCCACCATCTCCGCCAGAGCCGCAGCCAAAGCCCCTGCCAGGGCGGAGACACTGCCGCCGCCTGGGGCCGGCGCGTCGGAAGCGGTCACCTGGGCAAATTCCGAAACACGCAGTTGATTCAGTTCCATACTCCGCCTCACAGTCTGTTTTCCAGCACCTGGTCGCCGTTGAAGCCCTCCAGCTGCAGGTAGTAGGCGGCGCAATCCAGCAGCGCCTGCTGAGGCACCAGACCCACAATCTCGCTGCCCAGAACGTTCACACCATACCGCCGGGCCTCCATCTTCACCGTCTCAAACACCCGGTACATGGCAGACTGGGTGAAATCCGTCAGATTCATAGACACCTGGGCCAGATTCCGGTCCTCCAGGTGAACGCCCATGGCTTTGCAATAGCGGAAGCCGCCATTCATGTTCCGGATGGTCTTGGCAATGGCGGAGGCGATCTCCACATTGGGGGTGTCCAGGTTGATGTTATAGGCGATGAGGGGCATCCGGGCGCCGATGGCCGTCACGCCGCCGGTGGGGTGGATGGTGGCGGGGCCGTAGTCGGGCCGCCACATGGGGTCCTTCATCTTTTCCGCCATGCCCTCAAACTGGCCCTTGCGCACATCGGCCAGATTGGCCCGGTGGGGAGCCGTGGCGGACTTCTCATAGAGGAAGAAGGGCTGGCCAAAGCGCTGGGAGGCCAGCTGAGCGGTCTCCTTGGCAATCCGGTCTGCATCCCCCACCGTGGTGTTGCGGATGGGGATAAAGGGCACCACGTCCACGCAGCCCATCCGGGGATGCTGCCCCTGGTGCTTGGTCATGTCGATGAGCTCCACAGCCCGTCCGATGGATTCCACCACTGCATCCCGCAGAGGCTCCGGCTCGCCGATGATGGTGAGCACACAGCGGTTGTGGTCCTGGTCCCAGGTGTAGTCCAGAAGCCGGACCCCAGGCTTGCCCCGGAAGCAATCGCAGAGCTTTTCAATGACAGAGAGATCTCTGCCCTCGCTGAAATTGGGTACACATTCCAAAATCTGATTCATGATGTTCTCGCCTTTCTATAGTTTATTCCATATGAAGTCTGTTTGGCTTCCCCCGGGGGAAGGCTGGGCGCTGCCGCGCCAATGTGGGACAAAGGCGGTGTGTTCAGCCTGAGGTTTGCCGCCGGGTGGAAAAATCTGTCCCTGCAGGGGTTGGCAAAAGGGAAAATTTGGAGTATTGTATATATAAACGTATGTTTTATTTTAGGCCTACGGCCGGGTTGTGGTAACCACACCTCGTTTGATTACGGTTTTGGCCAGGTTTTGGCCGAAGCGGTAGAAGATGTAGTCCAGATTGGGGGCGTCCCAGATCACCAGGTCCGCCTGCTTTCCCACCTCCAGGCTGCCCAGGCGGTCGGCCCTGCAGATGGCAGCGGCGGCGTTCAGGGTGGCGGCGGTGAGAACCTCCTCCGGCGTGAGGCGGTAATTCCAGCAGGCCAGGTTCATCACCAGCTGCAGATTCAGACTGGGGCAGGAGCCGGGGTTGAAGTCCGAAGCTACGGCCACCGGCACCCCGGCGGCAATCATGTCCCGGGCCCGGGCATAGGGCTTGCCCAGATAGAAGGAGGTGGCCGGAAGCAGCACCGCCACAGTGCCCCCCTTTGCCAGGGCGGCAATGCCCCGGTCTGTGGCGGCAATGAGATGCTCGGCAGAGACTGCCGAAAGGGCGCCCGCCAGCTCTGTGCCGCCGATGGCGTCAATCTCATCGGTGTGGATCTTGACCTTCAGGCCGTGGGCCAGGGCGGCCCTCAGGATCTGCTCCGATTCCGAAGCGGTAAACACCCCGGTCTCGCAAAACACATCGCAGAACTCCGCCAGGCCCTCCCGGGCGACCAGGGGGATCATCTCCTCCGTCATGAGGCGGATGTACTCGTCCCGGCAGGCTTTGTACTCCTCCGGTACGGCGTGGGCCCCCAGATAGGTGGCTGCCAGCTCCACCGGCTGGGTCCTCCCCAGGCGGCGGAGCACCGCCAGCTGCTTCAGCTCCGTCTGCCGGTCCAGGCCGTATCCGCTCTTGGCCTCGCAGGTGGTGACGCCCAGGCTGAGCATCTCCTCCAGGGCCGCCCCGGCCTTCTGGACCAGGGCGTCCTCACTGGCCTGCCGGGTCATGCGGACGGTGGAGAGAATGCCGCCCCCCTGGGCCAAAATGTCCAGGTAGGGCACCCCCCGGCGCTTCATGGCCAGCTCATGCTCCCGCCAGCCGCCGAAGACCAGGTGGGTGTGGGCGTCCACCAGACCGGGCGTCACCAGGCGCCCGCCTGCATCGATGTGCCGGGCCCCCTGGAGCAGGTCCGCCGGAACCTGGCCGTTGCCCAGGGCCGTAATGACCCCCTCCTCCGCCACCAGGTACGCCCCGGAGCGCTGGGAAATCCGCCCCTGGTCCGGGCCCGCCGCAGCGGTGCAGCCCAGGGGGGTGGCCAGAAGGCCGATGTTGGAAATGACCAGACGGTTCGCCATACTCATTCCCCCAGAATTTCCCGGATCATCTCCATATCCGCCACCTGGGGCACGGTGATGTGGTCCGTCTCTTTGAATTGTTCGTTATACAGGCCCACCGCCTCCAGGGCGTTCTCATTCCGGGCCCAGGCGCGGCGGGACACGCCCACCATAGTATCCCAGGGCATGGCCATGCGCAAAATGGTATCCACCCGCTCCGAGCCGTCCAGGACCATGCCGAAGCCGCCATTGACGGACTTGCCAATGCCCACGCCGCCGCCGTTGTGCAGCGCCACCAGGCTCATACCCCGGGCGCAGTTGCCGGCGTAGCACTGGACCGCCATATCGGCCATGATGTTGGAGCCATCCTTGATGTTGGAGGTCTCCCGGAAGGGGGAGTCCGTGCCGCCGGTATCGTGGTGATCCCGGCCCAGCATAATGGGGCCCACTTCCCCGTTGCGGACCATTTCATTGAATTTCAGGGCAATCTTCATGCGGCCCAAGGCGTCCTGATACAGGATGCGGCACTGGGTGCCCACCACCAGCTTGTTCTTCTTGGCGTCCCGGACCCAGACGTAGTTATCCCGGTCCTGATAGCGCCGGTTGGGATCGATGCAGCTCATGGCGGCGGCATCGGTCTTGTCCAAATCCTCGGGCTTGCCGGACAGGCAGCACCAGCGGAAGGGACCGTAGCCATAGTCAAAGAGCTGGGGACCCAGGATATCCTCCACGTAGGAGGGGAACACAAAGCCCTCCAGATCATTCTCCCCGTTCTTGCAGACCTCCTTCACGCCGGCGTCGAAGACGGCCTTGAGGAAGCTGTTGCCGTAGTCAAAGAAGTAGGTGCCCCGGTCATGGAACTTGCAGATCATCTCATAGTGATGGGCCAGGGATTGATCCACCAGGGCGCGGAAGCCTGCCGGGTCCTCTGCCAGCATCCGGGTGCGCTCGGCAAAGGTGAGGCCCTGGGGGCAGTAGCCGCCGTCGTAGGGCACGTGGCAGGAGGTCTGGTCGGACAGCAAATCCACCGTCACATTCTGGTCGTACAGGTATTCCAGCAGATCCACCACGTTGCCATGGTAGGCGATGGCGCAGGGCTCCTTGGCGGCCAGCTTTTCCCGGGCCATGGCCAGCGCCTCGGGGAGGCTGTCCGTGACCTTGCTCACCCAGCCCTGGCTGTAACGAGTCTCAATCCGGGACATATCCACCTCGGCGACCAAAGCCACAGCCCCGGCAATCTCCGCCGCCTTGCCCTGGGCGCCGCTCATGCCGCCCAGGCCGGAGGTAACATACAGCCGCCCGGCCAGGTCCTGGTCCTTGGGAATGCCCAGCACCAGCCGTCCGGCGTTCAGCAGGGTGTTGAAGGTGCCGTGGACAATGCCTTGGGGTCCGATGTACATCCAGCCGCCTGCAGTCATCTGACCGTAGTTGGCCACGCCCATGGCGGCGGCCCGGTTGAAGCCGGCCAGGTTGTCAAATTCGCCCACCATAAGGCCGTTGGTGATGATCACCCGGGGGGCCATTTTGTGGGACCGGAACAGACCCAGAGGGTGGCCGGACATGACCACCAGGGTCTGCTGGTCGGTAAGGGCCTCCAGGTACTTTTTGATCAGGCGGTACTGCATCCAGTTCTGGCAGACCTGGCCGGTCTCGCCATAGGTCACCAGCTCATAGGGGTACAGGGCCACGTCAAAGTCCAGGTTGTTGTCAATCATCACCTGGAAGGCCTTGCCCTCGGTGCAGTTGCTCTTGTATTCGTCAATGGGCTTGCCGTGAATGGCCCCGGCGGGGCGGAAGCGGTAGCCGTAGATCCGGCCGTGCTCCTCCAGCTCCTGGGCGAATTCCTTTGCCATGGCCCGGTGGTGCTCCTGGGGGATGTACCGCAGGGCGTTGGCAATGGCAAGCTCCCGGTCATGGTCACTCAGCTTGGACTCCCGGCGGGGGGCACGGCGGATGCCGGGGACAAAGGCGGGATATTCGGGCAGCTCCCGGTCCAGCTCAAACACTTTTGCATTCAAATCCATGGTATAACCTCCCAGATGTCTTTACAGTTCAATTTCCCCGGCGGCCTTCTCCACAGCGCGGACCAGGCTGCCGTCCCGAAGCACCGCCTCGCAGCGGTTGATGTCCTCGTACAGGGGGCGGTCATCCTCCAAAGTGGCGCACACGGCGCGAATGGTCCGGTAGGCAGGGGCCGTTCCCTTGCCCAGACGCTCCTGGCCGCCCAGGAGATCCACCGCCTGGCAGGCGCACATCAGCTCCATAGCCAGAACCCGGCGCACATTGCCCAGAATCTCCGCCGCCTTCCGGGCGGCGATGGTGCCCATGCTCACATGGTCCTCCTGCCCTGCGGAGGAGGGAATGCTGTCCACACTGGCGGGGTGGGCCAGCACCTTATTTTCCGATACCAGAGCCGCCGCCGAATACTGGACGATCATGAAGCCGGAGTTGAGGCCGCCCTTTTTCACCAGGAAGGCGGGGAAGCCACCCAGGTTGGGGTTCACCAGCCGCTCCAGGCGGCGCTCGGAGATATTGGCCAGCTCCGACAGGGCGATGCCCAAAAAGTCAAAGGCCAGAGCCATGGGCTGACCGTGGAAGTTGCCGCCGGAAATGCCCTCCATGGTCTCTTTGAAGATGATGGGGTTGTCGGTGACGGCGTTCATCTCGATTTCCACTTTGGACTTTACGTAGTTGATGGCGTCCTGACTGGCCCCATGGACCTGGGGCACACAGCGCAGGGAGTAGCCATCCTGGACCCGGATCTCCCCCTGGCAGGTCACGTTGCCGCTGCCGAAAAGGAGGTTGCGCAGATTGGCCGCCGTCTTCATCTGCCCATCATGGGGGCGAACCGCATGGACCCGGGGGTCCAGGGCGTCCTCCACACCCCGGTTGGCTTCGAAGCTCATGGCAGCGGCGATGTCCGCCGCCTTCATGAGGCCGATGGCGTCGTAGACCGCCAGAGCGCCCACGGAGGTCATGGCCTGGGTGCCGTTGATGAGAGCCAGGCCCTCCTTGGCCACCAGCTCCACAGTGGGAATCCCGGCCCGTTCCATGGCTACGTCCCCGGGCAGGACCTCTCCTTCATACTCCGCCTGGCCCAGGCCCAGCATGGGCAGCACCATGTGGGACAGGGGGGCCAGGTCGCCGCTGGCGCCCAGGGAGCCCTTCTGGGGAATGACCGGCGTAACGCCCCGGTTCAGCATGGCCACCAGAGTCTCCACCAGCTCCAGACGGGTGCCGGAAAAGCCCTTGGCCAGGTTGTTGACCCGCAGGAGCATGATGCCCCGGGCCACATCCCGGGGGAAGGGGTCGCCAGCTCCCACGGCGTGGGTGACAATCAGGTTTCTCTGGAGCTGCCTGCACTCGTCCTGGGTGATGGTCACATCGCTGAATTTCCCAAAACCGGTGGTAATCCCATACACCACGGCAGCCTCGTCCACCAGCATATCCACCACCTGGCGGGACTCCAAAATGCGCTGCTTGGCCTCAGGGGCAAGGGCCACCGGGGCGTTGTCCCGGCAAACTGCCGCCAGCTCCTCCAAGGTCAGTGTATGGCCTGTGATCAGAATTTTTTCCATGCTTCAGCCTCCCTGTTAAATTGCGCCTTCGGCAGAACCCAATGGGGGCCGGCGCGGAGATTCGCCCGGCGCTTCCCCCGGCCTACCCGGCGCGAGAACCGCTATGTGATAATTGTATACGATTTTCCGAAAAAATCAATTCCCTTTTGGTGAAAATTTCCAGCAAACCCGGTATTTTTTCGAATTTCTGCCAATTTATTTGGGTAGGCCAGTACAGAATTACCTTATTTTTATGCATCGCAATTTGCATAAAAATCCGCAGGCACTCCAGCTCTTTGGGGAAAAATCAGCAAAAAGCGAGAAAAAATGCCGCCTGGGCTGTATGGGCGCGCCGTCCCCGGGACCCCAGGTTGTTACAACCAGGGCAGGAATCGCATCTGTGCTCATGAATTTCTGCAGGGTCGGTTCCCCAAAGGAAGCCGGTCAAAGTCCCGGGTGGGCGCCTGGCAGGCGCCGTTTTCGCAGAGGTAGTACACCGTCCCCTGCTCCGGTACCGGATAAGACGCCGTAAAGGGAGCGCATCGGGCCAGCTGGGCCTCGTTCTCCGCCGTCTTGACCAGAACGGACAGATCCTCTCCGCCCTTCGTCCGGAGGTAGACCTCCAGCTCCCGGGGAAGGCCCTCGGCTGCGGCGCAGACCAGCTCCCGGTGGGGGGACAGGGCCTTTGCTACGGCCAGCAGGCCGAAGCTGCTCTCTATGGGATGCTCTGCCGCCGCCCCGGCCAGGAAGCGAAGCTGCCTGTGGGTCGCCTCCCGCCAGCGCACCTCCCCGGTTAGGTCTGCCAGAGCCTGCAGGGCCATCGCCGCCGCCGAATTCCCGGAGGGAATGGCTCCGTCATAGACCTCCTTGGGCCGGGCAATGAGCTGCTCTCCATCCCTGGGCGTGATGAAATAACCGCCCCGGTCCCGATCCTCAAACAGCTCCACCATTTGATCTGCGCGGAATATGGCCTCCTCCAGATAGGCGGCGTCAAAGCTGGCCCGGTACAGCTCCAGAAGGGCCAGGGTGTAGACGGCGTAATCCTCTAGCTGTCCCTTGTGAGCCGCCTCACCAGCCCGGTAACGCAAGTACAGGCGGTTGCGCTCATCGGTCATCCGGGTTCGGATCAGTTGGTGCGCCCGACACGCCGCCTCCAGATAGCCCCTGTCCAGAGTCCGGGCCCGGGTCAGGGCCAGGATGGCCCAGGCATTCCAGGACAGCAGCACCTTGTCGTCCAAATGGAGCCGGGTTCGCTCCCGGCGGTAGCGGGCCAGCCGCCGGAGGCGTGAGTCCTCCGCCGCCCAGGCTTCCTCCTCCTGGCCAATGCGGTTGGGGATGCTCTTTCCTTCAAAGTTCCCTGCCGGCGTTATGCCGTAGCATCTGCAAAACGCCTCACCGTCCTCCTTCCCCAGGACGGCCTGGACTTCCTCCGGCGTGAAGGTATAGAACTTCCCCTCCTCCCCCTCGCTGTCCGCATCCTGGCCGCAGAAGAAGCCTCCCTCCTGCCCCATGAGCTCTGCGAGCATATAGTCCGCCGTGCGGCGGGCCGTGTGGGCATACCGGGGCTTGCCGGTGACCTCATATGCCCGCAAATAGGCCAGGATCAGCAGGGCATTGTCATACAGCATCTTTTCAAAGTGAGGAACCAGCCACTTCCGGTCTGTGGCATATCGGGAAAAGCCGCCGCCGATCTGGTCCTGCAGTCCCCCACAGGCCATGGCGTCCAGGGTGCGCTCCACCATAGTCAGAGCCTCCGGCGACCCTTCCGCTTGAGCATACCACAGAAGAAACAGCAGATGGTGGGGCGTGGGAAATTTGGGGGCGCGTCCAAAACCGCCCCACACCGGGTCGAACCGCTGCCGGAACTGGCCGTAGGCCCGGTGCAGCAGGGCCCGGTCCGGCTCCCCTTCCCGGGAGGGCGCTTCCCGGCTGAGCAGCTCCGCCACCCGGTTGCCGGTCTCCAGAAGGCCCTCGCGGTTTCCCTTCCACAGCCCCGCCGCCCGCTCCAGCAGCTCCAGCAGCCCCAGGTGGCCGGAAACGCCCCGTTTCGGCAGGTAGGTCCCGGCAAAAAACGGCTTCTGCTCCGGCGTCATCAGGATGGTGAGGGGCCAGCCGCCGGAGCCGGTGAAGGCCTGGCAGGCCTCCATATACACCGCGTCCACATCGGGCCGCTCCTCCCGGTCCACCTTGATGCTGATGAAATCCCGGTTCAGCGCATCGGCCACCTCTTCATCCGCAAAGGACTCCCGGGCCATCACATGGCACCAGTGGCAGGTGGAGTAGCCGATGCTTAAAAACACCGGCTTGTCCTCCTGCCGCGCCCTCCGGAACGCTTCCTGGCACCAGGGATACCAGTCCACCGGGTTATCCCCGTGCTGCAAAAGATAGGGTGACTTTTCCTGACGCAATCGATTGGCCATACCGGCTCCTCCTTCTCGATTTCCCTTCCATGGATTTTTCCACATGAAACCGCCCTGGCAGCGGGGGAAGCCAAAAGCGCTCCCGCGCCGGTGCAAACAGGTCAGCTGGGTTCTGTTCCGTTTAGATTGCCCCGTTTCCCCGAAAAAAAAAACGGCGGGGAAGGAGGCCCCGAAGGGTCTCTTCTCCGCCGGGCTGGGGCGCAGGACTTCTGATGCCGGAAGCTTTTCCGGGATGTGCGAAAGCGCCGTGGCCCTTTGGGCGCAGGCAGCGTCCCGCGTGGGCTTCATCCGTAAGGCAATGTCACGCAAAAGGTTGCGCCGCCTGGGGTGTCCGTCACGGTGAGGCAGCCTTTTTCCCCTTGGGTCATTTCAGGACTACGTTCTCCTTCCCCAGAAGGGCGGTGAGTTCCTGGAGCATGTCCTCCTGAAAGCCGCACATGGTGCCACGGCGAACCTGGGTGTCGGCAAAGTACAAAAGCACCGAGCTGGTGCCTGGGAACATGTTCAAAATCGCCCGGGTCTTCCGGTACTCCGGTACTGCCTCAGAGGCAAGGCGGAGATACAGCTTGCCGCCCCGGGCAGGCTGGGGCCCCTCCTCCGGGAGGTTGCCGTCTGCATAATCCAAAATAGACCGGACCCGGTTCACCACCACCTGGGGGTCCTTCTCGTCCCGGATGGACAGGCGGCCAATGACCACCACGGCGGCTCCCTCCTGAACCAGACTGCCAAACTGGGTCAGGACGTTGGAGAAGGTCAGCAGCTCCATGGAGCCGGTGTCGTCCTCCAAGGTGACATAGGCCATCATGGAGTTGTTCCGGGTGGTTTTCAGCCGGACCTTCTGGATGATCCCGGCCACGGAGACGATGGACTCGTCCTCCACCGTCCGCTCCTCGTCCATCAGGCTGCCAATGGGCAGCACATGGGTGTTTTTCAAATAGGGCCGGTAATCGTCCATGGGGTGGCCGGAGAGGTACAATCCCGTAGTCTCCTTCTCCATGGCCATGCGGTCCGCCCGGCTGATTTCGTTCATTTTGGGCACTGGAATGCCAAGGCTCGGTCCCTCCTCCTCCAGCATGGCGAACATGCCCAGCTGGCCCTCCACATTCCGGCGGCGGCTGTCTGCCACCGCCTCCATGGCAGGCTCATACATGGCCAGCAGCTGGCTGCGGTAGAGGCCGAAGCAGTCCATGGCCCCGCATTTGATGAGATTTTCCACCACCCGCTTATTGAGGTCCCCCTCCTCCATGCGCTGGAGGAAATCCTCCAGGGACTGGAAGGGGCCGCCGGAGGTCCGTTTGGCCACCATGGCGCGGATGAGGCCCCGGCCCACATTCTTCACCGCGCCCAAGCCGAAGCGGATGCCCTCCGGCTCCACGGTAAATTTGTCTGTAGAATGGTTGATGTCCGGGGGCAAAACCGGGATCTCCATCTCCTTGCACTCGGCAATGTATCCGGCGATTTTCCCGGCGCTGTCCAAAACGGAGGTCATAAGCGCCGCCATATACTGGCGCGGATAATAATACTTCAGGTATGCCGTTTGGTAGGCCACCACGGCATAGCACACGGAGTGGGCCTTGTTGAAGGCGTAATCACCAAAATCCACGATTTCGTCATAGACAGACTGGGCCACCGCCTCCGGCACCCCCTGGGCCACTGCGCCAGGAATGCCCTGCTCCTGATCCCCATAGACAAAGACGTGGCGCTCGGCCTCGATGATCTTCTGCTTCTTTTTGGAGATGGCCCGGCGGATATTGTCCGCCTGACCCATGGAGTACCCGGCCAGGGTGCGGAAAATCTCAATGACCTGCTCCTGATAGACAATGCAGCCGTAGGTCACCCGGAGAATGGGCTCCAGCAAGGGGGTTTTGTACGTGACCCTTTGGGCGTTCTGCTTGTTTGCAATGAACTTGGGAATGGAATCCATGGGACCGGGACGGTACAGAGCCACAATGGCGGTGAGGTCCTCGATGGAGGTGGGCTTCATACTCACACAGACCCCGGTCATGCCAGCGGATTCCATCTGGAACACGCCCTGGGTCTTCCCCTCGGCCAGCATGGTATAGATATTGGGGTCATCATCGGGAATGTGGGCCATGGAAAATTCCGGTTCTGTTTTCCGAATCTCCGCCTCCGCCTCGGCAATAACCGTCAGGTTCCGCAGGCCCAGAAAGTCCATTTTCAGAAGGCCCAGCTCCTCAATGGTGGTCATGGGGTACTGGGTCACCACGGTGTCGTCATTTTTGGACAGGGGCACATAATGCTCCACCGGCAGCTTGGTGATCACCACACCGGCGGCGTGGGTGGAGGTGTTCCGGGGCATCCCCTCCAGAGCCCGGGCCGTATCAATGAGCTTTTGGACCCGCTCGTCCCCATCGTACATCTCCTTCAGCTGGGGGGAGGTCTTCAGGGCTTCGTCCAGGGTGATGTGGGGGGTGGAGGGCACCAGCTTTGCCACTACGTCGGTCTCCCCATAGGTGAAGTTCAGGGCCCGGCCCACATCCCGGATGGCGCCCCGGGCGGCCATGGTGCCAAAGGTGACAATCTGGGCCACATGGTCAGACCCATACTTCCGCATCACGTATTCGATGACCTCGCCCCGGCGCTCCTGGCAGAAGTCCGTGTCGAAATCCGGCATACTCACCCGCTCCGGATTCAAAAACCGCTCGAAAATCAGGGTGTACTTCATGGGGTCCACTTCTGTGATGTGCATACAGTAGGCTACTATGGAGGCCGCGCCGGAGCCCCGCCCAGGCCCCACGGGAATGCCTGAGTCCTTGGCATAGCGAATGAAATCCCAGACAATCAGGTAGTAGTTCACATACCCCATCTTGCTGATGACGTCAATCTCATACTCCAGACGCTTCCGGTAGGCCTCCGGCGGGTCCGGATACCGCTCCCGGAAGCCCTCCATACACAGCTTGCGGAAATAGGCCTCGTCGGTGAAGCCCTCGGGCACCGGGAAGGAGGGGAGCTTATACTGGTTGAAGACAAATTCCACATTGCACCGCCGGGCAATGTCCACGGTATTGGCAAAGGCCTCTTCGGCGTTGGGGAACAGCCTGCGGAGCTCCTCCTCACTTTTGATGTAGAATTCCTCGGTCTCAAACCGCATCCGGTTGGGATCGTCCACGGTTTTGGCCGTCTGGACGCACAGGAGCACGTCCTGAATTTTGGCGTCCTCCTGGCGGAGATAGTGGGCATCGTTGGTGACCACCATGGGCAGCCCCGTCTCCCGGGCCAGGCGGCACAGCTCCCGGTTCACCGTCCGCTGGGCCGCAATGCCGTGGTCCTGGAGCTCCAGGTAGAAATTGTCCGGGCCGAAAATCTCCGCCAGCTCCAGGGCATAGGCCTTGGCGGCGTCAAAGTCGTCCTCCATCAGCCTCCGGGGGATGGCCCCCGCCAGGCAGGCGGACAGGGCGATGAGGCCCCCCGCATGCTGACGCAGCAGCTGCAGATCCACCCGGGGCTTGCCGTAAAAGCCATGGAGAAAGCCCTCCGACACCAGAGTGGACAGGTTGGCATACCCCTCCATATCCTTGCACAGCAGGACCAGGTGGTAGGACTCGTTGTCAATCCCATGGACCCGGTCGGACATGGCCCGGGGCGCCACATAGACCTCACAGCCGATGATGGGCTTCACCCCGGCGGCCTTGGCAGCCTTGTAAAAATCAATGACGCCGTACATGACGCCGTGGTCCGTAATGGCCACCGCCTCCTGCCCCAGCTCCTTCACCCGGTCCACGAGGCCGCCAATGCGGCAGGCCCCGTCCAGGAGGCTGTACTCCGTGTGCACATGCAGATGGACAAATCCCATTTTTATCTCTCCTCCTGTGGCCGCGCCAGTTCCATGAGCCGCCGCAGCCGGTGGCTCATGGAGGACTTGGTGATGGGCGGGTCCATGAGGCCCGCCAGCTCCGTCAGATTGGACTCCGGATTCTCCAGCCGGGCCCTGGCCGCCTGGAGGAGCTTCTCCGGCAGGGACTCCAGACGGCCCTGCTCCTCCAGAAGCCGGATGGCCGCCAGCTGCTCCTGGGCGGCGTCCACCACCTTGGAGGTGTTGGCGTCGTCGCAGTTGCAGCGGCGGTTGACCTTATTTTTCAGTTCCTTCTCCAGCTTGGCCTCCATGATCCCCATGGCGGCCAGGGGCGCGCCCAGGAGGGTGAGAAAGTCCTCAATGGAGTTGCTCTGCTTGAAATACAGCACACTGCTGCCACCCCGCTTCGTCAGCTTGGGATAGACCCCCAGCATCTCCTGGATGAGGGGAGAGGTCTCCCGGCTCACAAAGCTGTGGGAGGTGGTGAGCTCCAGGTGGTAGCCCTTGGCCGGATCCGTCACAGAGCCCCCGGCCAGAAAGGCGCCCCGGAGGAAGGCAATCTTGCAGCAGTCCTCCTCCAATACCCCCAAATTCACGTGGAGCGCCACGGTATCCTCCCGGCTGAAGCCGTAGGCCTCCAGAATTGTCCGGAGTTTGCCGGGGTCCCAGATGCCAAAGCACCGTTTCGTGCCCAGAGCCTCCGGCATTCCGTCAAAGGAGAAGCCGAAGGCCTTGCGGAACAGCTTGGGAAGCAGCTCCCCCAGCTCCCGGCTCTCTGTGACGATCCGCACCCCATCCCCTGTGAAGGTATTGCAATACAGGAGGATGCCAAAGCACTGCGCCAGGGCGCAGCACCTTTGGGCCGGTACCGTCCGGCACAGCTCGCTTTTTACTTGGCCTGAAAAGGACATAATTCTGTCTCCTTCTATTTCTGGCGCAACGCCTAGGGGGCTTGCGCATTCCATCGGTCTTCCTACCCTGCCCCATGTTCTGTTCCCGGCAGGCCATTCTATCGCCCATCGCTCAGGCGGGCAGGGGCTCAGAGGCGGACCACCTCGGGCTCCAGGGAGATGCCGGAGGTTTCCAAAACCCGCTTTTGAACGTGGGCAATGAGGGCCAGAACGTCCGACTCCGTTGCGCCCCCCAGATTCACCACAAATCCGGCGTGCTTGGCGGAGACTGCCGCGCCGCCGATTTGGGTTCCCTTCAGTCCCGCCTGCTCAATGAGGGCGGCGGCATAGCCGCCCACAGGCCGCTTGAAGGTGGAGCCGGCGGAGGGAAGGTCCAAGGGCTGGGAGGCCTTGCGGCGGGCCATGAGCTCCTGCATCCGCTGGCGGATCTCCTCCGGCGCGCCAGGCGTGAGGGCAAAGGTCCCGGCCACAATGACCCGGGAGGTGCCGGTAAAGGCGCTTTTGCGGTAGCCGAAGCCCTGCTCCTCCCCTTCCAGCGTATGGTGGATCCCCTCCTGGTCCAGGAACTCCGTCCGGACTGCCACCTGGCGGATTTCCCCCCCGTAGGCGCCGGCATTCATATACAGGCCACCGCCCACGGAGCCGGGAATGCCATGGGCAAATTCCAGGCCGGACAGGCCCAGATTGGCGGCAAATACGGCGGCTCTGGCCATGGAGACCCCGGCCAGGACCCGGATGTGGACGCCGTCCACCTGCTCCAGGCCGTCCAGGCAGCCTCGGGTGCAGATGACCAGCCCCCGCCGCCTGGCATCAGCAGCCAGCACATTGGTACCGGAGCCCAAAATGGCCGGCTGCAGCTGCCGTCCATGGGCCCAGCGGAGAAGGCGGGACAGCTCCTCCACACTGCGGGGGAAGGCCATCACCTCACAGGGACCGCCGATCCGAAAGGAAGTATGTTGGGCCAGAGGCTCCTCCATCCGCAGCTCCGTCTGAGGGAAGGCCGCCTGAATTGCCTGCTGTAACTGTGTCATTTCGCTCATAAACGCCTCCGGGTGTCTGAGATATAGTCGGTGATACTATATCATATCCCGCCGGGTTATGCAAATGCATCCCAATTGCAGTCCTGGAAAAAAAGAGGCGGGGAGAGCTCAAGACCGGTCTTGAGCTCTCCCCAGGCTCTCTGGAAGTCAGCGGGAGAAGGGATTCTCCCCGGGATACGGGAGGGAGGCGGGCTGGTTGTAGGCAATATCCGCCACACCCAGGTAGCGGAAGACCTCGTACATGGTCTTGCCGCAATGGGCGAAGGCCACAGCGCCATGATGGGGGTAACGCTTGGCCAGGAGCACATGGCGGTAGAACCGGCCCATGTCATGGATGGCGAAAATGCCGATGCCACCGAAGGAGCGGGTGGCCACAGGCAGAACCTCGCCCTGGGCGATGTAGGACCGAAGATCCCCGTTGGAATCGCATTGCAGCCGGTAGAAGGTGATGGGAGAGGCGGCAATGTCCCCCTCCAGGGTGCCCCGGGTGAAGTCCGGCGTGCCGCCGTCCTCCAGAAGCCGGTTCTGGATCAGCTGATACTTCACCGCCCGGCTGGCGCACATCTTGCAGGCGGGGGTGTTGCCGCAGTGGAAGCCCATAAAAGTATCCCGAAGGACATAGGGGAACTTCCCTGCAATGTCCTCGTCATACAGGGCCTTGGGCACCGAATTGTTGATATCCAGGAGGGTCACAGCGTCGCCGGTGACACATGCGCCGATGTACTCGGAAAGGGCCCCATAGATATCCACCTCGCAGGCCACGGGAATGCCCCGGGCAGCCAGGCGGGAGTTCACATAGCAGGGTTCAAAGCCGAACTGCTCCGGGAAGGCGGGCCAGCACTTGTCGGCAAAGGCCACATACTTCCGGGCTCCCCGGTGGTTCTCCGCCCAGTCCAGCAGGGTCAGCTCGAACTGGGCCATCCGGGGCAGGAGCTCCGGATAGTTGTTTCCGGTCACGCCCAACTCCTGGGCCATGTCGGCGCAGACGGCCTCGATCCGGCTGTCGCCGGCGTGGGCCTTGTAGGAGACCAGAAGGTCCAGCTCGGAGTTCTCCTCCACCTCCACACCCAGCTCATACAGGCCTTTGATGGGGGCGTTGCAGGCGAAGAAATCCTGGGGACGGGGGCCGAAGGTGATGATCTTCAGGTTCTTCACGCCGATGACAGCCCGGGCGATGGGGACAAACTCCCGGATCATCTCCGCGCACTCCTGGGCTGTACCTACGGGATAATCGGGGATGTAGGCCTGGAGATGACGCATCCCCAGGTTGTAGGAGCAGTTCAGCATGCCGCAGTAGGCGTCGCCCCGGCCATTGATCAGATCGCCGTCTCCCTCGGCAGCGGCCACGTACATCACCGGGCCGTGGAACCGCTTGGCCAGAAGGGTCTCCGGAGTCTCCGGGCCAAAATTGCCCAGGTATACCACCAGGGCGTTGCACCCGGCAGCCCGCACATCCTCCAGGGCCTTCAGGGCGTCTGTTTCATTTTCCACGGTGACGGGGCAGTTGTACAGCCCCTCCCCGTAGGCCTGAACCACCGCCTCCCGGCGGGAGGTGGACAGGGCGATGGGAAAGCAGTCCCGGGAGACTGCAACGATGCCAAGCTTCACTTCTGGTATGTTGTTGAATTTCATGGTGATCTTCCTCGTTTCTCAAAATGGATCTGTGTAATTATGAACAGGAAATCTCGGACCTCCAGTCCCTCATGGCCTGCCCAAAGGCGGCAATCACAGGTAGAAGCCGCCCGGCCAGAGCCTGGCCACCGTCCGGACCGTCGGCATCGGCCCGGTCGCACCAGCAGCACAGCATGGCTCCGGCAGACTGGGGAATGACCGTATCCCGGTCAAACACCCTGCCGTCAAAGCCGCGGACCTGTTCGGTGTGGCTCTCCCAGTCCTTCTGACCGGCGCCGCAGTAATACCGGTGATTGGCATTGATCAGGTGGAACCCTGCTTCCGCCAGGGTGGCGGCGGAAGCAGGGCGGTAGCCCTCCCAGCCGGCAATCCAATACTGGACCCAAATCCGGCTGTCGATGGTTCCATAGGTTTCCTTGTCATCATGATAATAAATCCCGTCGTTGAATGCCATGGGGACCATGCCATTTTGGGCAATCCGCTCAGCCAGGCCGTTGACGAAGGACACAAAATGCTTCATGTCCCCATTGTGGTAGATGAGGTCAAGACCCATGGTCCCCAGATCGTTGGCAAATTCATCGGCGCAGAAGTTGAAAAAGCGGCAGCCCCTTCCGGCAAAATAGGCGGCATATTGCTCCGCCAATGCCAGCCCAAAGGCCACAGCCTCAGGATTCCCCAGGTTCAAAGAGCTGCGGGAGCCGGGATAGCGCAGATGGGGAAAGTGCTCCAAAATGGCGCCCATGTGCCCGGGCATATTGAGGGCGGGAATGATTTCCACACCCACCTGCCGGGCATAGTCCAGGATTTTCTCCATGTCCTCCTGGGTGAGGTACCGGCCGGAGCCGTCTGGAGCCTTGTCCTCCTGGCAGTACCCGTCCCCCAGAGCCGGGGTCAGGTCGTAGACGCCGTAGGGGGTTCGGACCACCCTGTCGCCAGGGGCAAACCGGAAGCCCTGGTTGTCGGACACATATAGCTGCATCATGTCCAGCCCCTCTCGGGACATCCCATCCAGCAGCTTCCGGATGGCCGGAACTCCAAAGTATTTCCGCCCGGCATCCAGGAAAAAGATGCCTAAGGGCTTGTTCGCCGCCGGATTCATGGCAGCAGCTCCCCGATGTCCAGGTTAACCCCCTCCAGGAGCACCGGAGCGCCCTGGGCGGCCTCGCTGCTCTCCCTGTGGGCCAGGAGCCACTTGTTACAGGCCCAAAGGCGGCGGTCCTCCTCATTTTTGGGGGAAATCTCCGGCCTGGGACCGTTGGTGCCCAAGGGGAGCACGATGAGAACCCGGAAGCCCGCTCCCTTTTTGGCAGAGCAGGGGGCGTAGTGCAGCGTGGTGGCGTAGACCTCCACCAGGACCCCGGCTGGGCAGTGGAAGGCCTGAACCTTGGCCGTATCCAGGCGGCCGTCTTCCATATCCTCCCGCTTGGCGACCAGCAAAATGAAATCCCGGCTGCCCAGGTTCAGCTCGCTGTCCCGGTGGTACTCCAGGCAGTTGAGCTTCGTATTGTGGCCATTGCACCAGCCCAGCTGGATGGGCATGCCGCCGTAAACGCCTGCCGCCAGCTCCCTGGCCACGGGCAGCTCCATCAGCTCCTTTTGCAATGGCACATACTCCACCGCCTCCGGCAGGGGCGTGGCCGCCTCCAGAGTCTCCAGCAAAGGTTTGCAGTCATAGCCGGTGATGACCTGGCCGTAATTTTGGAAAGCCGGGTCCAAAACAGATAAGATATTCAAGTGGTTTCTCCTCCTTCATGTATCCAACAGGCTGGGGAACAGAGCCTTGCAGGCAGGGTAAATGTTCCGGAATTGCTGGTAACGGGCCTCATACCGGGCCGCCAGCTCCGGGTCCGGGCGGACAGTCTCCGACACCCGGACCAGCCTTTGGCAGGCCTCGGTCACATTGGCAAAGGCGCCGCAGGCCACCATGGCAAGCATGGCGCCTCCCAGGCCAGGCCCTTGCTCCGATGCCACGCTGTCCAGCTCCACCTGCAGCACGTTGGCCAAAATCTTCTTCCACAGGGGACTTTTGGCTCCGCCGCCGCAGATCTTACTCCGGGAAATGGAAATCCCCAGCTTTTTGGCCACCTCGAAGCTGTCCCGAATGGCAAAGGCCACCCCCTCCAGGACCGCCTGGGTCAGGTCTTCCCGCCGGGTGTCCATGGTCATGCCGATGAAGGTTCCCCGGGCGTTGGTGTCATTGATGGGGCTCCGCTCCCCCATGAGGTAGGGCAGGAAATACACGTGGTTGCGGCCCAGCATCTCCTCCGTGATCCCCGCCTGCTCGGCGGCGTAATCCTCCGTGCGGAAGATGTCCTCCATGAGCCACTTGTTACAGGAGGCGGCGGAGAGCATACAGCCCATGAGATGGTAGCCCCCGTCGGCATGGGCAAAGGCGTGGAGGGCATTGTTGGCGTCCACCCGGAAGTGATCCGAAGAGATGAAGACGGTGCCGGAGGTGCCCAGGGAAATGTTGCAGCCGCCCTCCCCCACCGTGCCGGTCCCCACCGCAGCGGCGGCGTTGTCTCCGGCGCCGGCGGCCACCCGGACGGTCTGGGGCAGACCCAAGGCCTGGGCCACCTCCGGCAGAAGGGTCCCCACTGTCTCGTAGCTCTCGTACAGGCGGGGCATTTGAGCCTCCGTAAGTCCACACAGCGCCAGCATGTCCCGGGACCAGCGTTTGTTTGCCACGTCCAGAAGGAGCATCCCGGAAGCATCGGAATAGTCGGTGCAGTGTACCCCGGTCAGGAGGTAATTGATGTAATCCTTGGGAAGCATCACCTTTTTGATTCTGGCAAACAGCTCCGGCTCCTGCTCCCGCATCCACAGAAGCTTCGGAGCCGTGAAGCCGGCAAAGGCGATGTTGGCCGTCCATTGGGAGAGCCGGTCCCTGCCCACGGTCTCGTTCAAGTCGGTAACCTGCTTTGCTGTCCGGCCGTCGTTCCACAAAATGGCGGGGCGGATGACCCGGTCCTCCTCGTCCAGGACCACCAGGCCGTGCATCTGACCGCCGGCGCCAATGCCGGCCACCTGGCTCCCGTCGAAGCCCTCCAGGAGAAGGGGGATTCCCTCCCACACGGCCTTCTGCCAGTCCGCCGGGTTCTGCTGGCTCCAGCCCGGCCTGGGGAATTCCAGGGGATAGTCCCTGGAAACCACATGGAGGATCTCCCCCGCTTCGTTCATCAGCAGCAGCTTCACTGCCGAGGTGCCCAAATCAATTCCAATGTACAGCATCACATACCTCGTCTTTCCGAAACCCCGGCTGTTCGGGGTCACATAGGTTGGGTCTATTATATACGAAACCTCCCGGCGTTTTCAACCAGCTTGTCAAAATTAGCCACGGCAGCAGCATGGCTCCCGCGGATGACATTGCCCAAAGGGAATTTTGTTGCACGCAGTGAGATTTGCCAATGAGCCAGTCAATCCAAAGGACTGACTGGCTCAGGGTTCCGGTTATATCAGTTGCCAGGCAAAGGAATTACTCCTCGGTCATGTAGCGCATGAGGATGGTGGCGAACTGTGCCCGGCTGGCGGAGGCGGTGGGGCTCAGGGTGGCGGAAGCGCCATTGCCGATGCCGTTGATGAGGCCATTGGCCACAGCCCAATTCATCGCCTCTTTGGCAAAGTTGGAGACCTTTCCGGCGTCAGAGAAGGCGGACAGGACATCCTCTGCCACGGCCTGCTCCCCGTCGTAGCGGTACAGAATTGCAGCCAACTGCTCCCGGGTGATGGCAGCTTCCGGCTTGAAGGTGCCGTCGCCGTTGCCCTCCACAATGCCCTGGGATGCGGCCCAGAGAACAGCCTCGGTGTAGAACTTGCCTTCCTTCACATCGGTAAAGGCATTTTCCAAACCGTCTACTCCGGGCTCGCCCTCCATCCGGTAGAGGATGGTGACAATCTGGCCACGGGTGATGGCTGCGTTCACGCCAAAGACACCGTTGCCCATGCCTTCCATGTAGTTGCTCCGGACCACGAAGTCCACACCCTTGTGATACCATGCGTCCAGGGACACATCCCGGAACAGGTCAGATGCGCAGACCAGCTCACCGGCAGCCTGGATGGCCTCCTTGGCTGCAGCCAGGGCAGCCTCGACTTCTTCCACCGTCTGGGCAGCTTCCACGGCCTGTCTGGCCTGGGCCAGGGCGGCATCCACCTGCTCCATCTGCTCGGGGGTATAATCGGACACATCAATGCCCACCAGCTCGATGATGGCGCTGTACTTGGCGGCGGTGAGGGCGGCCTCCTGGGCCTTCTTCAGCGCCTCTTCCACCTTCTTCTGGGCCTCTTCCGCGGCCTTCTGGGCAGCCTCGGCATCCTCGGCGGCCTTCTGGGCCTGGGCCAGGTACTCCACCATCTCGGCCTTAATGGCTACGATCTCAGCATAGGTCTCAGCCATCTGCTTGGCGTAGTCGGCAGCCTGGGCGGCGGAGGCAGCAGCCTCCCGGTTGGACTGCTCCGCAGCGTTCCGCGCCGCTTCGGCGGCACTCTGGGCATCTGCGGCAGCAGCCTCGGCAGCCTCGGCAGCCTCCTGGGCGGCCTTGGCCTCTTCTGCAGCCTTCTCGGCAGCTTCCTTGTTCTCTGCAGCAGACTGGGCGGCTTCGTCCGCCTTCTCCCGGGCCTCCTTGGCCTGGTCACGGGCCCGTTCCGCCTGCTCCTGGGCGTCCTCGGCAGCGGCCTGGGCCTTTTGGGCCTCGTGCATAGCATTGGCAGCCTGGGCGGCACTGCTGGCAGCCACTTCCGCAGACGCAGCAGCGGCGGCGGCGCTGGTAGCGGCATCTGCAGCCTTCGATGCGGCAGCCTTGGCAGAACCAGCGGCCTCTGCGGCTCTCATAGCGGCTTCGCGATTGGACTTCTCGGCAGCCTCAGCGGCCTCCTGCGCGGCATCCTGGGCGATCTTGGCAGCATCCTGGGCGGCCTTGGCCTCGTCCCGGGCGGTCTCGGCAGCCTTCTCGGCAGCTTCGGCCTTCTCGGCGGCCTCCTGGGCCTTATCCTTGGCAGCTTCCGCGGCGTCGCGGTTGGTACCAGCCTCTTCGGCGGCCTTTCTGGCTGCTTCCTCAGCGGCAATTGCCTCCTTGCGGGCAGCCTCGGCAGCCTCTTGGGCAGTCTCGGCCTTCTCCTGGGCAGCCTCAGCAGCAGCCTTGGCAGCCTCAGCGTCGTTCTTGGCAGACTCGACTGCCTGGGACAGGTCCACCAGATCCTGATCGGACAGGCGGACGCGAACCTGGATGCTCTCCAGCTCCTGGCCGCCCTTCTGGTAGGAGACGTTCCAGGTGCCAATCTCATCTGCCACAAACACGCCGTTGGTGTCTGCCACCAGCTTGCCGGTGTAGGCGTAGAGCTCCAGCTCGTTGATCCGAACGTTGTTGTCATTGCCGGCCGTGGACTTGCCCACGTACAGGCGGTAGACCTGGGCCTGGACCAGATTTTCCTGGGGGATTTCCCGGGTCACGTCCACATCGAGGTTGCCGGTGACGGCGTCCAGGTCAATCCAGTAGGAGTTGTTGCTCATCACGGAATTTTTCTCGCTGGAGGACATGGCCAGGAAGTCCTCCTCCGTGACGGAGCCGTTGGGATCCAGCACCTGGAGGCTGAAGTCCTGGGTGATGTAGCTCTCCAGCTCGCCCTTGGCGTGGACGGAATGCCACTTGCCCACAACCATAGACTCCGGCAGGGTAAAGCCAACCCAACCGGTGGCACCCCGGCCGCACCACTTGTTGCTGCTGCCAGTGATGATACCATCAAAGAGGTGATACGCCTCCTCGCCACTGTACTGGGCGGACTGGCCCTGGACGCTGGCGTTCAGCGCCACATTGGTAGTCTCGTCCAAGGTGCCCAAATCGGGCTTCTCCACACTGGAGGGAACATAGATTTCGCCGTCTTCGTCGGTGATGACCACCTTCACACCCTTGGGCATGGTGGTGGCACTGGTCAGGTAGGCCTCGTCCACCCAGCTTTCGCCCTCCAGGTCGGCCACCGGCGTGCCGCGAACGGTCTTGAAGGTCTTGTAGCTGTCGCTCAGCAGGTCCAGCAGCTGGTATTGCTGGCCATTGCGCTCGTAGATGACGTCGGACATTTCCTCCCGCACCAGAGCGGGCTGCTGGCCGCTGTAGGTGAAGCCCATGGGGGCAACCTCGTGGCCATACACAGTAAAGCGAGCGTAGCAATCGATTTCATCTGTATTCGTGATCCGAATGTACTGGGCTCTGGTGCCCTCCGGCAGTGCCACTGTATAGTCGGCGGTCGCATCGGTCACCTCAGCGGCTACCGTATAACTGGTTCCGTCGATAGATACTTCCACGGTCATCTTAGTCAGGACTTCGTAGTAGCCCCAATCGGCATAGGGGTTTGAAACCTGAATGGTGCTCAGGGGCACAACCCGGTTCAAGTCAATCGTCGTACTGTTTCCGCCCCAATAGGACAGATAACCGCTCCCTACCTGGCTTGCAACAGGATTGATCTCTTCCTCCAGGTCGGCCGTGTTGAAATAGGACTCCACGCCATCCTTCAGCTTGCCCTCTTTGGTCCCGGAGGACAGGTCCAGCTTGGCGTTCTGCCAGTTCCAGTAGTAGGCATTGGTATAGGCGGAAGGGGAAGCGGCAGTGATCTTGCTGATCTGGCTGTTGGAAATCACAAAGTTGTGGAGCATGGTCATGGCGGAAATGTCAAGCTCCGTCATGTTGGTGCCGGAGAGATACAGGTTCTCCACATTGACACAGCCTGTGAAGTCCACCTGGAGATTCGGATGGTCTTCCAGCTCCACAAAGGTCAGCTCCCGGCAGTTGGTGAGGTTCAGGGTCTCCAGGCCGGTGGGCAGCATGTCGGAGGTGAGCTTGGTCACCTTGGTGCCGGTGAGGTTCAAACCCGTAAGGCCGGGCAGATACTGGGCAATGCCGGTCAGGTCCTTCACCTCGGTGTTCTTGCAATCCAGGACGCCGGTAAACCCAGACAGATCGGTCACGTAGGGACCCACCTGGCTGATGACGGCCTGCCGCAGGGCGGCGTCGGGGAAATAGGTCTCGTCCACCAAGGGTTCCATATTCCGAACCTCAGGCAGGGTGGAGCCGAAGGCCTTGATCACATCGGCAATCTTCTCGGCTACGCCTGCGCCCTCATCCAGGCCGTCTGCCGCGCCGTTGTCGCACCAGACGCAGAGCATGGCGCCAGCAGGATTGAAAATGGTGTCTCCACCTTCGAATTCGGTGCAGTCAAACTCGCCAGCCTTCTTCACGCTGACCTGCCAGTCGGCGTTGCCCAGCACCCAGTAGTAGCCCTGGTTGGTGTTGATGAGCTCAAAGCCGGCGTTGTTCAGGGTGGTGGCAGAGGCCAGGTTGTAGCCGCCCCAGCCGGAGGACCAGTAGCAGACCTGGACGTCCTGGTCCATTTCCACGGTGGTGTCGTTGTTGTACAGGACGCCATCGTTGAAGGCTCTGGGGGTCATGCCCTTGTCCTTGATGATGGCAGCCACGTCGTTGAAAAAGGGCACAAAGTGCTCCTTGTAAATGCCGTTCTGATAGATCACCTCGAAGCCCATGCTGCCCAGGTCATTGGCAAACTCATCGGCGCCGAAGTTGAAATGCTTGCAGCCCTTGGAGGCAAAGTACGCGGCATATTTCTCCACGATTGCCTTGGCGAAGGCCTTTGCCTCGTCGCTGGTCAGATCAATGGAGCTCTTGGAGCCGGTGTAGCGCAGGTCGGGGAACTCCTCCAGAATGGCGCCCATATGGCCGGGCACATTCAGGGCGGGAACCAGCTCAATGCCCTTGCTGTTGGCATAGGAGATGATGTCATCCATCTCGGCCTGGGTCAGGTATTGGTTGGAGCCGTCCGGATATTTGTTGTCTCCCACATAGCCGTCACCCAAGGAGTTAGTCAGGTCATAGGTGCCGAACTCCGTGGTCACGGTCATGTCGTCCAAGGCAAAGCGGAAGCCCTGGTTGTCGGAGAAGTACAGCTCCAGCTGGTTGAAGTTGGCCTCAGCCATGGTGTCCAGAATCTGCTTGATGTACTGCACACTGAAATATTTCCGTCCAGCGTCCAGGTGGAACACCCGCTCGAAGGCTTGGGGAATGATGGGCTCGCCCTGATCATCGAAGTTGTATGTCACCTTCTCAGAGACATTTCCTTCATAGTCGGTCAGGGTGACCTCCAGGGTCAGGATGTCACTGGGCAGGGACTGGAAGCGGGACCAGTCATTGTTCAGCTCGTTATGGCTCTTCACACCACGGGTGTACTCCTCAGAACCGGTACTGCCGCTCCGTGTGGTATAGGTAAGGCTCAGCTTATACCAGTCGGTGCAGGCCACGGGAGAGGTCAGCTGATGGCCGGTCATGGGGCCGTCGTAGGGGATGCAGTAGCTGTCGTCCAGATCGCCGTCGTAGGCCTTGGGCGAACCGCCCACCGGGGTCACCAGCATCTCATACTCCCTGCCGTCGGCGCCGGCGCCTGTGGGAACGGCGACAACCACAGAGGACTCGCCGGCAGCAGCCTGAGCCGTGAAGGTCTCCTTGGTGGCAGGCACATAAACGGAAACGTCTGTCGCTACTGTGGCATCGGCAGGGGTAAAGCTCACCGTGAGGGTGCCGTCGGCAGCTTCCACAGCCAAATCGGTGACGGCTTTGGCGTAATTATAGGTGGCGGTGGCGGCCTCAGACTCGCTGCCATCGGCGCCAACGGCGGTCACCTTGATGGTCACCTCACCCTGCGCGTCGTAGACGTCCTTGATGTAGTAGATCTCGTCGTAGATACCGCCCATGTACTGCTCTACCCCGTTGATCACGGCATAGACGTTGTACTGCTTTACGGTGTCGTAATCGCCCAGATCCCAGGACACGACCATCTCGTTCGTATCATAGGCCTTGTCAATGGTGAGACCGGTGGGAGCATCGGGGGTCAAATTCTGACCGGAGGTGTACTTCAGCTGGCCGATGTGCATCTGGTAGTTCTCAGAAGCGCCCTTGAAGTACAGGCCGATCATGGCAATGGACTCGCCGGTGTAAGCGGACAGGTCCGCCGCGGAGGTGACCCAGCCATTGGAGGCGGCAACGGTGTTGTCCAGGGGGATCTCGGTGACGGTGTAGGTATTGTTCTCGGTGTTGATGTCCTTGGCGAACACAACGCCCAGGCTCATGGCCACGTTGTCATCGGAGGTCTTCTGGAAGGTCAGAGCCAGCTTGCTGGCGTCCGTCACATCCAGGTTGGTCTTGTACAGATGCATGAAGTTATCGGCATCCACCTTGCCATAAACGGCCAGAGAGGAACCGCCGTTGTAGGGGTTCACCAGGTCGAAGTCGAACTCTCCGTAGGTGGTAGAGCCTTCCACCAGGGTGCCCTCCTTCCACTGAGCACTCAGACCCTTCTGATAGCCGGTACCATAGTCGTACTCCGCCTGAAGAGCCGTGCCCTCAGACTGGAACCAGAACTGCCAGGTGGGCAGGATGTCCTGGATGGAGATGTTGGCCCACTCATGGGTGTTGGAGATTTCGCCGTCCACGGCGTAGACCAGGCCGTGACCGGTGTTGAAATTGGTGACGAAGGTGTCGCCGTTGACCACAGAGCGCTCGGTCACCAGGCTGGCAATGCCAGGCATCTGATTGGTGCCACTGCCATTGCTCTTACCCACAGCAGTAACCGTGTCCGTAATGGGGGTGGCGTCTGTGGGATTCCCGGAAGAGCCAGTGAACCAGGCCCGCTCACGGACAGCGCTCATCCACTGGAAGTCATCGTTCTCCCGGCGCATCTCCTGATAATTTCCGAAGTCCTCATCCATGCCGGCATGGACAAAGTCAGTGCCCAAGGTGGCAATGGAGCTGACAATCTCACCGTCCTGCCACATCTTGGAGAAACTATTGTTCCAACGGTTGCCGCCAGCCTCAAAGCCGCCGTACACCGCATCCATGCCGTACTTCTCCACTTCGCTGACCGCGCCGGAGGTGCTCCAGCCGTAATCCTTGAAGAAGGAGTCGGCCGCACCGGCGTCCATCATCTGGGTATCGATGCTGCCGCCGGCGTTGTAGTACTGGACGTACAGGCCGCCCTCGTCCCGCAGGTACTTCAGGAAGGCAGCCAGCTCCTCCTTGGCTGTGCCGGAAGGGCTGTCAGAGCCTTCCAGATTCATATACCAGCCGTCGAAGCCATAGTACTTGGTGATCTCAATCAGCTTGTCTGCATAGGGGAAGCCGCCGTTCTCATCTCTCTGGATGAGGGTCCGCCAGGACTGGTAGGCCCGGGGCAGGAAGATGCAGCCCAGGGACAGAACGCCGTTCTTGTGAGCAGCATTGGTGTAAGCGGCGTTGGGCAGATTCATCATGCCAAACTCAAACTCCCGTCCTTCCCAATTGTTGGTACCCTTCCGCTCGCCTTCCGCATCCCACAGCTCAATGGGTGTGGTAGCCGTAGTCTGGCCGTGCCAGGGGGCGTAGTAGTCGATGTACTGCCAGAAGTTGAAGCAGTATTCGCTGAACTCGTTGGTGTACGAGGTGCCGCCGAAGAAGGCGTTGCCATAGTCGCCAGCCAAGGTCAGGTATTTCACCTCCGGGTTCAGGCTGGGGTTGGCCTGAGTGGCTGCAACCGCTTCAATGCGGTTCTGCAGAGGCACCCGCGCCCGCAGAAGCTCCGCGTCCGGGTCCGTCGCCGGATCCCAGGACAGCAGGTCCTCGGCCCGGTAACCGTGAGATGTGGGCTCGTTGTCCGCCAAAGCGCTCTCGCCCTGATAGGGCAGAGTGTCACCGGCAAAGGCAATGGTGGGGCACAGAGAGACCACCATGGCGATCACCAGGACGAAGGACAAAAGCCGTTTCAGATGGTTTTCCTTCATTTGTGTATTGCTCCCTTCAAATTTTATTTCACGCGCTGCAGTTTTCGGGCTGCAGTGTTGAAAACAAAGTTATGTAACCAGCTGACGTTACCTAAATTGTAACACGAACCCACATGTTCTGCAACACTTCTTCCAGAGTCTTTGAAAACTTTGTGAGGATCCCACAAATCACACCTGGCGAATTTGTTGAAAATGCAAAAACGGCCAGCCGGCCCGAATTCTATTTCAGGCAGACTCCAGCCCTTTTTCCGGCAGACAACTGGATGTCCGCTTTCAGGACGGGTCATAGAAGGAAGCCGATGTACGCCTCTACGGGGTGTGCCGTGGTTCCCTACCCATCCATCCGAGGCCGCGCCCTACTAAGTCAGCAGAACTTACGTTTTCTGAATCGGCCCTGCCACGGTCTGTAACCGATCGCCGTTCCCCATTCGCCACGGCTGCGCCCTATCTTCTGCGATGCATCCACTTGCATTTTCCCTCAATCTATGATACTGTGTAACATAATAGACGAATTTCAAATGCAGGTCCCAACGCCTGCAAGGAGTGTGACCCCCTGTGCAAAAAAACAACAATGTTGGCTCCCCCGCCTGCCCCGCGGACTTGAAATATGGCAACCGCATCCAGGTCATTGAGACCTTTCTGTCCGGCGGTGTGTGCAGCACCAACGATATTTCCGCCACCATTGGCCTCAGCCGGCAGACTGTGATGAAGTCCATTCAATTTTTTCTGCGAAGCGGCCTTTTGATCTCCGTTGGAAAGGGCGACTCCACCCACGTGGGCGGTAAGCGGCCGGAGCTCTTTGCCCTCTCACCAGAGAAATACTTCCTATGCATCACCCTGTGGCCTCAGGAGCTGCGGCTGCACCTGTTTACCATCGGCCAGCAGCTAAAGGGCCAGATCTGCCTGTCCCGTCCCCTTCCCCCGGACCCAAAAGCGGCCATGGACCACGTGGGCCGCCTTTCTGTGGAGCTGTTGGAGCAGTATCAAATCCCTCCGGAAAATCTCTGCGCCGTCAGCGTCTCCACCGCAGGTACGGTAGACTATAAAACCGGCCGGCTGAAATACAGCTCCCAATCGCCTGCATGGGGCACCGATGTTCCCCTGGTGTCCTATTTGCAGCCATACTTTGCCCCCAACACCATGATTTTCCTGGAAAATGCCGGCAAAATGACAGCCCGGCCTTTTCTCCTGGAGAAGGACCTTGCCGGCAAGCGGGTCCTGGTCATTTTTGCCTGCTGGGGCCTGTCCAGCTGCCTCATCGAAAAGGGGCGCATTCTGGGGGGCAAGAACTCCCTCATTGGGGAAATCGGCCACATGATCATCGACCCCAGTGATCCCGAAACCTGCGGCTGCGGCAGCCACGGCTGCCTGGAGCGGCTGGTGAGCGTAGACCGGGTCCGCAGTATTTTGCAGCAGCAGGCGGCACATTTCCCCGGGTCTTCCCTGCTGCAGAGCGATCCGGAGCAAATCACCATCCCCCAGGTATTTGCCGCCTCCAGCCAGGAGGACCCTCTGGCCCGTTACCTGGTCGATTACCTGGCCCGGGCCTTTGCTGCGGCTCTCAGAAACATTTCCCTGGTTTTTGACCCGGATCTCATTGTGTTTCAAGGCGATTACGCCTGGGCCGACCCGTACTTTGACCAGCGGCTTCGGGGAATCCTCCGGGAATTCCAGTACTTTCCTCCGGAAGGACCCTTTGAAATTCACTATGACCAGCGTCCCCTGGCGGAAATGGATGTTTTGGGCTCCTACACCGCATTGACCCGCCGGTACTTTGCGACTCCCGCCCTTTACCAGGAATCTGATCCGGGATAGGGACTCGCCAGAGAATGGACTTTCGCCCTGATTTGACATGCTACCCGAAAAATGCTTCATCTTTTTTTGTTTTCGCTATTGACACCATCTCAGAATTCAGCTATTATACACATATAGTGATATTTCCCAAAATATAAAAAGCAAGGTGATTGTTTATGTCCGCTCTGTCTTTATCCTCTAACGAATTCTGCATCCTGAACCTCCTCTGGTCAGAAAGCCGCGCCATGACCCGTCCGGAGATTTTGGAAGCACTTCCGGACAAGGATTGGAATCCCAATTCTATCCACCTCATCCTCAACAACATGATTAAAAAAGGTGTCCTTCAGGTGGTGGGCGTCGCGCGCTGCGGGCGCGGCTACGGCCGGACCTATGCCCCCACCCTCTCCCAGACAGAATACGCCGCTGCCCAGGCTCTGGAGGCTACCCCGGATATGACGGTCAGCGACCGGCTGCTGGGTGTGGTCGCTGCTCTGGTCGATAAAAAGGGAATCGATGCCCAAACCATTGCCGAGCTGGAGCAAATGCTGGAGGAAAAACGCAAAGAGTTAAATGTCTAATGGATTTGAATGAACTTTCCTTCTGCATGGGGTTGATTTGCTTTTCCCTGGCGGTCATTTTGGGTAGCTGTCTGGTTTTATGCACCAAAGGCCGTTCCTTCTGGCTGCTGGGATTGGTCTTTGGATTGGGATTTCTGCGCTTTTTGCTCCCGGTGGAGTTTCCCCATACCCGCGTAATCTGTTGCTGGCATGTGTATCCTTCTATCATATCCCTGCTCTGGCAGGAGCTATGGCCCGGACTTTCCCTGGGCCGGGGGCTTCTGATTCTGTGGTGCGTCGGGTCCGTGGGGATGCTCTGCCGGTTGGCGGTCACCCTGTACCGGCAGCACCGGATTGTGCAGCTGTGCCAGCTTCCTCAAGAGGGGTCGCGGCTCCACCAGCTATGTTGCCAGGCTGCCCGGGAGGCTCAGTGCAGCAAACCAGTCTCTGTGGGAATCTCCTGCCGGGTCTCCACCGTGATGATGGTGGGATTTACAAAGCCAGTGATCCTGCTCCCGCCGCAATCCATGCAGCTGCCTGCTTCGCAGCTACATTGCATTCTGCTTCATGAGCTGTACCATTACCGAAGCCGGGACCTGTGGCTGAAGCTGGGAATCCGAATTTTCTGCTGCCTTTTGTGGTGGAATCCTCTGGTGTATCTGTTCAAAAGCAGCGTGGATCAAATTTTGGAGCTTCGGTGTGACAAGCATGTGTGTAGCCGGCTCTCCAAAATGGAACAGCTCCAGTACTCCTCCGCGCTCCTGGAAATATTAAAAATCGGAAAAACCTCCTCTCGCTCTTTGGCTGCCAAGTATTTGGGGATTCCCTCCAAATCCCGGCTGCGCCAGCGCTTCCGCCTGCTGTTGCAGCGTGAGCGCCGTCCGTCCAAATGCGCGGTCCTTCCTTGGATCGGGGCAGCGTTATGTATGCTAGTTTTTCTGAGCTCCTATACCGTCATTTTGCAGCCTGGGTTTCCACCACCTGCAATTGAGGGCATAATTGAACGACCGTCTGATGCGAGTCTCACTTACATCTTCCGCAAGGAAGACGGTCAGCTGGAATACTATGTGGAGGGGGAGTTTGTAAAGGAGCTGACCCCAGAAATGCTGTCGCTGCCGCCTTACTCGGATCTGCCCATCATTGACGTCGCAATCGAAGAGGTGCGGTTGGACTCTGTTTGGGGCGGCTAATACACAAATGCAGGGGTTGTCTCAAAATTTTTGAGGCAACCCTTTTTTGCTTTGCGCTGGAGCAGCAGCGCCTGCCTTCCCTGGAAGCAAGCGTGTAAGCGCGCCTATGCCGCCTTGGCCAACCTCCAAAGTTCGCCTGGGTGGATGAACTGCGCTGAAATGGCCCTGCGCCTTTGATCATCTCACAATTCCCATCATGACGTACCAGCAATCGTTTCAGGAACCCGAAGAAAGTGGTGAGCGGCTATGTCCGAACGAAATTCCTACCCCCTCTATACCCAAAACCGGGAGCTCTCCTGGCTCCGATTCAATGAACGTGTGCTTTTGGAGGCCTTGGATGAGCAGGTTCCCCTGCTGGAGCGGCTCAAATTTGTCTCCATTTTCACCAGCAATTTGGATGAGTTTTTCATGATTCGCGTGGGAAGCCTGCTGGACCTGTCCCTGGTCAAGGGGCACGCCCCAGACAATAAAACCGGTCTTTCCCCCAAAGAGCAGCTGGAGGCCATTTTTGCCGCGGTCCAGCCGTTGATTGCGGAAAAGGATGACATCTGCCGGCAGCTCCAGCAGCTCCTGGGGAGCTACGGCATCTGCCGCCTTTTCCCGGGCGATCTGGATAAGGCGGACCAGAAGTATTTGCGGCAGTACTTTCAAAACGAAGTGGACCCCATCCTCTCCCCTCAGATCATCGATGGCCACCATCCCTTCCCCCATTTGGCCAATAAGGTCCTGCACATCGGGGCGCTGCTCCAAAATAAGGGTAAGGTGGTCTTTGGCGTCATTCCCGTCCCCACCTCCCTGCCGGAGACCTTGTTCCTGCCGGGGAGCGAGGTGCGTTACGTTCGTACAGAGGATCTGATTCTCTCCCATGCCGAGCGTATTTTTAAGCCATACGCCATTACGGAAAAGGTGATTTTCTGCATCACGCGCAACGCAGACATTGCACCTGCGGAGGAGGGCTTTGAGGAAGACTTCCGGACCCAAATGAAAAAGCTGCTCCGCCAACGGACCAAGCTGGCTCCCGTGCGGCTGGAACTGAGCTGCCCAATCTCCAACCACTTCATTCAGTATTTTTGTGAAAAGCTTCAGCTGGGGAAAAAGCAGCTCTATGTCACCTCTTCCCCCATGCAAATGCATGACGTCTTCTCCCTGCAGGACCGGCTGCCCCCGGCTCTGCGCCAGGAGCTGACCTATCCCCCCTTCCAGCCGCAGCCTCCCGCCGGAGTCCTGCCCAAGGAGAGCATGCTGCGCCAGGTCATGAAGCGGGATGTGTTGCTGTCCTATCCCTACGAAAGCATGGAGCCCTTCCTGCAAATGCTCCGGGAGGCCGCTTCGGACCCGGCGGTCCTGTCCATCAAAATTACAATCTACCGCCTGGCCAGGCAGGCCAAACTGGTGGAGTATCTTTGCGCTGCAGCAGAAAACGGCAAGGACGTCACCGTGATGATTGAGCTGCGGGCCCGGTTCGACGAGCAAAACAACATCGACTGGTCCCAGCGTCTGGAGGAGGCCGGCTGCCGGATTCTCTACGGCTTCGACTCCTATAAGGTTCACTCCAAAATCTGCCTGATCACCCGCCGGGAGCGAAATGGCATCGCTTACATCACACAGGTGGGCACCGGCAACTACAATGAGAAGACGGCCAGGCAGTACACAGACCTTTCGTATATCACATCCAACCGGGAAATCGGCATGGATGCCAGCGCCTTCTTTAAGGATCTGGCCATTGGAAACCTGGAGGGTACCTACCACCGCTTGCTGGTGGCCCCCAACTCCATGAAAACCCGGATCACCGCCCTCATTGACCGGGAAATTGCAAAAGGCCCCAAGGGCTATATCTTCCTGAAGCTCAATGCCATTACCGACCTGGATTTGATTCAAAAGCTGCGGGAGGCCTCCCAGGCCGGCGTCCAGGTGGAAATGATCGTCCGTGGCATTTGCTGCATCCTGCCGCAGGTGGAAGGCGAGACGGAAAACATCCGGGTCACCAGCATTGTGGGCCGTTACCTGGAGCATGCCCGGATTTACTGCTTCGGCAAGGATGCCGAAGAGCTGATGTTCATCTCCTCCGCCGACTTCATGACACGCAATATGGACCACCGGGTGGAGGTTGGCTGTCCCATCGACAGCCCTCAGGTACGTCAAAAAATCCACCGCATCATAGAGCTCCAGCGCATGGATAATACCAAGGCCCGCCGTATGCGCTCCGACGGCACCTACCGCCGGGTCACCACTGGGAAGCTCCCAATCGGCGCCCAGGACGCCCTCATGGAGGATGCCATGGCCGCTGCCAACCTAAGCGCGCCGGAAACAGACCATCCCTGGTGGAAACGCCTGCTCCGGCGCTAAAGGAATCGAGGTAGCCTCCACGTGGAGGCTGCCTCGATTTTTTCCCACCAACCGGCTTAACCGGCTTCAAAATTCCGTCGAAGATAGACCACATAGGGCTCCCCCCGCCGGTAGCCCAGCTTCTCCGCCAGGGCCACAGAGCGCAGATCATGGGCGTCCCAGCTGGGATTCAGTCCTCTTTCCAGGCACAGCAAGATCAGCTTTGCGCCGCAGGCCGTCGCCAAGCCCCGCCTCCGGTACGCCTTCTGGGTTGCAATTTGAATTTCAATGCCTCCGTGGTACACCGAGTAGGAGGAAGCGCCTGCCACCAGCCGGCCCTCCTGCACCACACCTACCCCCAATCCCCGGCGCTGGAAATCTGCAAAATCCTGAAACAATCCGCAAAAATCCCTGGACCAGGGCTCTGCCATCGCCTGGTGGTACAAGTCCCGGTCAAAGACGCGCAAAGAAAAAGACGGTTCTAAAGCTTGGGCAAACCGGCGCAGCTTCTCCCGGTCAAACCGGTCAGGTTCCTTGCAGATGGCATAGCGGAGGGACTTCTGAACGCTCTGGCCCAAGACCGCCTCAATCCGCCGGGCCCACGCCTCATCCTTGGGCACCAAAATGGGGGCGCCTGCCTGGCAGATGAGGCGATCCTGAGGCTCACCGGCAAAAAAGCAGAAATCGCCCACCACAATCTGCGCTGCCCTGGGCGCCTCCTCCTGATCTGCAATGGCATGCCCCATGCAGCCCTGGAGGCAAGACCAAATCATGGTCTCCTCCCAGCCGGCAAAGAGGGGGGCGACCCGTTCCAGCTTCACCATATGTTCCTCCCCATACTCAGGCCTCCACCAGTCGCTTTTTCTTCCACACGCCGGAGCAAAAACGCCACACAAAAAAGGCCGTCCGGCAGATCCAATCCAGCACCATAGCAATCCAAACTCCAGTGGCCCCGTATCCCAGCTTCACGCACAAGATCCAGGAGAACCCAATGCGCCACAGAACCATGGAGGCCACGCTCACCGTCATGGTAAACCGCACATCACCGGCCGCCCGCAGAGCATTGGGAAGCACAAAGGCCGCCGGCCACAAAACCAGGGCGCTGACCGAATGAATCAGCACCAGGGTCCGGGACAGGGCAACCGTCTCTGGAGACAGGGACCGGTAAAACCCGATGAGCAGCGGCAGGCCGGCAATCACCAGCACATTGCTCAGGCCCTGGGCCACATACACCCAGCCCATCAGCTTCCTGGTCTGCCGGGAAGCCTGCTCCGGCTCCCCTGCGCCCATGCACTGGCCCACCACCGTAATCATGGCAAGGCCCATGGCCTGGCCAATGATGATGCTGATGCTATCCAGATTGTTCGCCACGGCGTTTGCAGAGGTCTGGGTCGTGCCAAACAGGGCAATCATACTGACTACAACCACCCGGCCCAGCTGGAACAGGCAGCTTTCAAAGGCCGAAGGAATGCCGATTTGCAAAATATGTCCCATCATTTTGGGATAAAAGTGGATGAGGTTCCGGGGCACCAGCCGTACCTCCTGCTCTGGCCGGGCGGCCAGGGTCAGAATCAGCACAGCTGCAACCGCCCTGGAAACCAAGGTGGGAATGGCCACACCAGCCACCCCCATCCCCAGGCCGTAAATGCACAGGGCATTTCCCCCCACATTGATCACATTCATCACCAGGCTGACCTTCATGGAAATCTTGCTATTGCCCATGCTCCGGAAAATGGCCGCGCCTGCATTGTACAGGGCCAGGAAGGGGAAGGACAGGGCTGTGATCCGAAAATAAGTCAGGCCTGCCGCCATAACATCCGCCTCAATGGAGCCAAAAAAGAGGCGGAGCATTCCCTGGGCCAGGAACAAGCAAAACGCCATCACCCCCAGGCCAAAGACCGCAGCCATACACACCAGCTGCCCTGCACTTCTCTGCGCCTCCTCCCGACGCCGCGCCCCCAGAAACTGGCTGGTAATCACAGCGCCGCCGGTGGCCAGGGCGGCAAACAGGTTGATAATCACATTGTTGATCATATCCACCAGGGAGACGCCGGAAATGGCCGCTTCTCCTGCCGAAGATACCATCACACCATCGCACATCCCCACCAGAGCCGCCAGAGCCTGTTCAATCACCAGTGGGAAAATGAGGCGGAGCAGCATCCGGTTGGTAAAAAGCTCTTCTTTTTGCAATTTCACAACATTCACCTGCAAATCTTTCTTCTGAGCATGTAGAGTATAACACCAAAAAGAAGAAACTGCAAGGCGGGAAACAAAATATCCCAGGCCCTCGTCCGGTTCGCCTTCCGGCCAGGACGGAAAAACCGGGGCATTGCTGCAATCCCCGCTCTTTGGCAAACAGACGGCAACGGCAAAAACAGTGCTTGACATTTTCTGCAACATTCCCTAAATTATTATACAAGAACTCGCTGCCACTTCTGGGAAAGGACGACGGAAGCCATGGACTATGCATTCATCCGGAAACCCTATATTTTATTTGAAACGGTGGAAATGTTATACAGATTTGTCAATGGCATTTCCTTCCGTTCCCTGCTAAGTCTGAGGCTTGCCGCAGAGGATACCGCCGAGGGAGACCGGATGGTGCGGCAGGTGGAGCAACTCCAGGAGATTCTGGAGGAGACCTGCCGGGGCCTGGACCCCCAAAGCCCTGCTTTGCGGCGCTTTTTTGCCCGGGTGGACACCAGCGACAAGCAGGAAGGAACCTGCCTGGCGCGTCTTTTGACCTTCTCTTTTTTCACCCTAAAGGAAACAGACTTCTGGAAGAATGTGGAAGAAATCCGGACCAACTGGCGATACTTGCAGGAGAAGGGGGCGTGGATTCAAAGCTACTCCATCATGAGCCTGGAATTCTCCTTTGGGGAGGATTGTCCCGGCGATTTTCTGGACCAGGTCTGCGCCCTGGAGCTCCCGCCGGAATTCCAGCTGAACCTGTGCCGGGCGCTGCGAAGCTTTGACAAGAGCCTGGACGAGCTGGCGAACCTGATTTATCCCATTGCCCAGCGGTTGGAGGAAACCCTTCATCGGGCCCACTGGATTCTGGACCAACGGGTGGAATATTGGCAGAATTCTCCCGTGCCCCTGTTGGACTATCTGTCCGACACGATGGGACAGACCCTTGCCGTCGGCGAACATGAGCATACTGTGGTGGCAATCTTTGTCATGAACTACAACTTTCTGCTTTACAAAAAGTCGGATTTATTGGAAAACGAAAGCTATCTCTACCTGGGCTGCGGCGTCAGCGTCAAGAGTCAGCGCCGGGACCAAAACATGACCTACGAGATGCTCGGCCTCTCCCTGAAGGCCCTGAGCGACAAAAAACGGCTGGAAATTTTAGGCAGACTTAGCAAAGAACGGGCATACAGCCTGGAATTGGCAAAGGCGATGGGCGTAGACCCCAGCAATATGTCACGGAACCTGGCGCTTTTGTGCAGTTATGGCTTCCTGAAGCAAGAGCAGGAAGCACAAAAAAATTATTATCAGACAGATCATGAAGCAGTACGCCACTTCCTGCGGCAACTGGAACGAGTATTGCTGACATAATGGAACCGGCGCGGAGGTGTCTCAAAACGAATTTTGAGACACCTCCGCACATTTTCTGCCCAGGAGCGCCTTGCCTTCCCCGGGGGATGGTACCCAGCGGAGCGAGGCGGATGAGGAATGGCCATGACTGACCGGCAGACAGAACCGGCAAAAACGTAACGTGTTCCCTTCACAGTGATGAAATCCCATGGCGCTTTGCGCCTGCCCTGGGGGAAAGCCAGGGGCGCTCCCCCGCCAGGATGGAAAAAGGAAATGCTGTCCCTGGATTCTCCGCGAAAGCGGTTGACAATTTGTGCACAATGTGGTATATTGCAAACATAGACCACAAAAAATTGGTAAAGTAACGCAACTACAAGCCGGAACGTCCCTTGGGTATTTGGTGCGGGCCACCGCTCTGAATATACAACATCCAACATTGAAAAGGAGAATCAACATGAAAATGCAAGTCACCAAGCGTCTGCTCTCCCTGTTGCTGGCAGTTGCCCTTCTGGCGGGCTTTGCAGTCCCCCTGCGCGCTGCCGGTGGAGACGATGTCGCCTTCACCAAGGTGGACAACGGCACGGTTTCCGCCTCGCTTCTGCCGGAGCCTGTGGAAGACGCGGCAGAGGAACCGCAATATGCGGATACCGACGTAGTTCGTGTTTCCATCATGCTGGAGAAGGCCTCCACCCTGGAAGCCGGCTTCTCCACTCATGGCATTGCAGACAGCCGGTCAGCCATGACCTACCGGTCTGGCCTGAAGAAGGACCAAGCTGCCGTCACCGCCAGGATCGAACAGACCACCGGCGAAAAACTGGATGTAGCCTGGAACCTGACCTTGGCTGCGAACATCATTTCCGCCAATGTGGAATATGGTCAGCTTGCCTCCATCTCCAGGATTCCCGGCGTCAGAAAGGTGGTTCTGGAGACCCGGTATGAGCCCCAAACCGCCACCACCAGCGCTGTTGACAAGCCCAATATGCTGGTCTCCGCCAACATGACCGGCGCTGTCCAGGTATGGGAATCCGGCTATACCGGCGCCGGCACCCGGGTCGCCATCATCGACACCGGTCTGGATACGGACCATCAGTCCTTCGATCCCGGCGCGCTGGTCCACGCTCTGGCCGAAGACGCCCAGCTGGCCGGTATGAGCTACGAGGAATATCTGGCTCATGTGGATGTGCTGGACGAAGATGAGCTTGCGGAAAAGCTGCCCCAGCTGAATGTGGCAGAGCGGAACCCCGAGCTGACGGCAGAGGATCTGTACTTCAATCTGAAGGCTCCCTTTGCCTATAACTACCTGGATCTGGATCTGGATGTCACCCACGACAACGACTCCGCCTCGGAGCATGGCTCCCATGTGGCTGGCATTGCCGCTGCCAACCGGTTCATCAAAGAGGGATCCGGTTATGTCTCCGCTGCCGACGCAGTTGGCACTGTGGGCAATGCACCCGACGCCCAGATTCTCACCATGAAAGTCTTCGGCAAGATGGGCGGCGCTTACGATTCGGACTACATGGCCGCCATCGAAGACGCCATCATCCTGGGCTGTGACGCGGTGAACCTGTCTTTGGGTTCCTCCTCCGCCGGCTTCACCACCAGTGAGGACTATGAGGACCTGCTGGACTACCTGACTGAAACAGACTGCGTGGTGGCCATGGCTTCCGGCAACAGCGGTTACTGGACCGCGAACGCCGCAGGCCCCATGCCCAATCTGTACGTTGAGGATGTGAATTTCCAGACAGCCGGTTCCCCCAGTACTTACACCAATTCGTTTGCTGTGGCATCTGTGGACAACGATGGGGCGGTGGGTCCCTCTCTTCAAGTAGGGGGCAGCTCCTTCGGCTATGGTGACGGTACTGGCGAGACTGGCCCCGGCTGGAACAATCCCATGGCCACCCTGGACACCACCGGAGAAGGCACGCAATACGACTATGTATTCCTGAATTCCATCGGACTTGAGGAAGACTATGCGGGCATCGACGTCACCGGTAAGATTGTCTTTGTCTCCCGTGGTGAGACCAACTTCGCAGATAAGGCCAATGTAGCTGTGGACATGGGCGCCATCGCCACTGTAGTCTATAACAACGAGCCTGGCACCATCAATATGATCTTGACTGGTTACTATGAGGAAGCTCCCTGCGTACTCATCACCCAGGCCAGTGGAAACATAGTCCGGGAGCACTCCACTGCCGCCACCACAGACCGCGGCGTGACCTATTATACCGGCAAAGTCACCGTTGAGAGCAAGGTCAAAGCCAACATTGCGAACTCTGACTACTATCACATGAGCAGCTTCTCCTCTTGGGGCGTTCCCGGTGACCTGAGCATGAAGCCCGAAATCACTGCCCCCGGCGGCAACATCTACTCTGTCAACGGCGCCGTTTCCGAAACTGACCAGTACGAGATGATGTCCGGCACCTCCATGGCAACTCCTCAAATCACAGGTATTTCCGCCCTGGTGCAGCAGGTCATTCGGGAGAAGGGACTGTCTCAGCCCGGCCTAACGGATCGTGCCCTGACCCAGAGCCTGCTGATGTCCACCGCAGTTCCCCTGAAGGATGCCAACGGCCTGTACTATTCCGTCCTCCAGCAGGGCGCAGGCTTGGCAGACGTGCTGGCCGCAACCTCTGCCAGCTCCTATGTGACCGTGGACGGCCAGCCCGATGGCAAGGTGAAGGTGGAGCTGGGAGATGACCCCGCCAGAGCCGGTGTGTATTCCTTCTCCTTCCACTTGAACAACCTCAGCGATGAAGAGAAAACCTTCCAGCTTTCCGCAGATATGTTTACCCAGGATACCTTCGAAGGCTACGCCAATGAAGAAGCCGCAAACGCCAAGGATGACTCCATGCTGGTCAGTTACCTGGACACCGCAACCCGGAACCTGGGCTGCACCGCCGCCTGGGAAGCAGATGGGGCCATGGTCAGCTCCCCCAAGGCTTTGGAGGGTTGTGACTTTGACGGCGACGGCGATGTGGACAAGGATGACGCCCAGGCGCTCCTGGACTATGTCACCGGCGCACGAAGCACCATCAGCAGCCTGGAGCATGCTGATGTCTCCGGTGATGAAGATGTGGACACCTACGATGTTCACGTGTTCCTGGCCAAGCTGTCCGGCGGCGCTGTGAACGTTCCTGCAGGCGGCTCCGTCAAGGTAACCGTGACTCTGACCCTGGATGCCGGGGAAAAGGCATATCTGGATGCTCATTATCCCAACGGCGCTTACCTGCAGGCTTATGTGTACGCCGATGCTGTCACAGACGCCGAGGGAGTAGACGGCACCTGCCACAGCATCCCCGTGCTGGGCTTCTATGGCAACTGGACAGATCCCTCCATGTTTGAAATCGGCACCACCCAAGAGCTTGCCACCGGCAACCAAATTCGCACTCCCTACACCGGCATCGATTCGATCAACAGCATGATGGTGGAGTACGCCCGGGATCCCGGCTACTCCTACTGCCTGGGTGGCAACCCTGTGGTCGCGGATGAGACCTATATGCCCCAGCGCAACGCCATCAACAACCAAAACGGCGACAGAGTGTACTCCGTTCAGTTCAACCCCATCCGAAATGTGGCCGCCAGCCGCATCCGGGTCACCAATGCCACCACCGGAGAGCAGCTGAAGGAGGTCTATCTCGGCAGCTTCTATGCTCCCTACTATAGCGTCATCCTGTTCTTTGAAACATGGTTGGAGGCCATTCAAAGCTACAAGCTCAAGTGGGTTCCCAAGGAGCTGGCAGAAGGTGAGACTTTTGAAGTCTCTGTGACCCTGGCTCCCGAGTACTATGTAGACGGCGATAGGGTGAACTGGGACGCCCTGGGCAAGGGCGCTACCCGGACCATGCAGGCCACCATTGACAACACCCCTCCGGAAATCCAAGAAGTTTCTTTGGGCATGGTGGGAAATACCCTGACTGTAGATGCCAGAGATAACCAGTATGTGGCCGGCGTGGCCCTGTTCAACAGCACTGGCAGCGAGGTCCTGGCTTACACCGGCTCCAACGCAGACGCCGTGCCTGGCGAGACTGGCAAATACACCCTGAGTCTGGACAAGGCAAACGGCAATAAATTCCTGCTTCAGGTCTATGACTACGCGTACAATGTAACCACCTACGAGCTGAAGGCGGATCTGGGGCAGGTTCCCGCACTCCCTCCTATGATCGCCTATGACCGCATGTACAACAGCTACTGGACCAGCTTTAACCTGGATTCCTGGTACAGAGATTTGAGCGTCTATGCAAAATCCGAGACGGCGTTCAACGCCGCCACCATCGACAGCCACTATGTCTTTGCCTGCTCGGTAGACGGCGACCTGTACGTCATGCCGGAGAATGATTTGGCGGACATGACCCGCATCCGCAACCTGGGCACTGTCCTGTGCGACATGGCCTATAGCCGAGCGGACGATTCCATCTACGCGGTAGCCTATAGCGACAGTGGAGAGTCCGTCCTGTACACCGTAAACAAGCTGGACGGTGCCCTCACGGAAGTGGGTACCCTCGGTCTCAACACCAACACGCTTGCCTGTGATTTGGACGGAGTCTTTTATTGCAACGAGTACGGCACCAGCAAGGTGTACTCCTTCACCCTGGACACCTTGGATCAGCCCAAGTATCTGATGGAGTGCGTCAACGACAATGGCGAAGCCTTCACCTCCATGGGTGCCCAGGCTATGGAGTATGACGTCAATACCGGCAACGTGGTCTGGATCAGCTACTACTTCCAGGAGACGGCCTGGGGTACCCCCTGGGGCTATAGCTACCTGTACGAAATTCACCCCAAGACCAACACCTACACCCTGCACAATGATCTGTTCCATCAGCTGACTGCTCTGGTGATTCCCCAGCGCTCCGCCGGTGGCAGCTGGACAGCGCCTACGGACCAGGTCACCAGCCTGGAGCTGTCCCAGGAGAAGCTGACTCTTCTCAAGGGCAATTCCGATCAGCTCACTGCCAACGTGCTGCCCTGGACCGCCACCGACCGTTCCGTGACATGGTCCTCTGCAGACACCTCTGTGGCTACGGTGAACCAGTACGGCGTGGTCACCGGTGTGGACCCCGGCACCACTACCATTACCGCCGTCTCCAATCTGGACCCCTCCTTTACCGCCAAGGCCACGGTCACGGTGGAAGCTCTGCCCATCACCGTGGAGGGTGTTCTCCAAACGGAGGAAGGCGCCCCCGTCCGGTTCACCTGGGACATGACCCGGGACAACACCTGGACCGCAGGTATTGAGCTGGATACCGATGTGCTGGCAGCCACCCACAATGGGAAGGGAACCATGTATGTCACTTCCGGAGACGGCAAAACTATGAGGTCCGTGGATATGGAAACCGGCGTCTCTGCCAAGTTGAGCACTTGGGCCAACGGCCTGGACGACCTGGCATACAGTAAGCTGTTCTCCACGCAGGAGCAAGACCTGGTACATTTTGTATGCGGCTCTGTATGGGCTCCCGCCAAGGACCCCTCCAACATGGAAGATGACGAAGGCTGGGATTTGTCCAGCTACATCTACCAAAACAGCGGCGGTTCCCAGCTCCTGGCCATAGCAGAGGGGGGCTCGTGCACCTACACAGAAGTTGACGGCATAGAGCACGAGGCGGAGATTCTCTACCTTGTGGATGACAAAGGCTGGATCTGCAAGCTCTACGCCTATGAAGACGGCGATTTCTATAACGCCGGCATGGACTACTATCCCTCCAACCTCACAGATGCCGGCTACGAAGCCACAATGGACGAAAACAGCCTGGTCATGTGCTCCCTGCTGGTTGGGGAAGACGGCAATCTGTATTTCTCCGGCTGGAACGGCAAGACCAATGTGTTCTACAAGCTGACCTTCCAAGAGGAAACCCAAGCCTACGAGGCGATTGCCTTTGCCAACGTAGGGGAAGACGTATGGCCCGCCTCCCTGCTGGAGGTCAAATCCAATGCCGCAACCACCAGTCGTACCAACGTTCCAGCCAGTGGAGACTCCCTGGCTCAGTGCGCCCAGCGGGTGAGCCTGTCCGCAGCCGGTGAAAAGGCTGTGCAAAAGGAAAACACCGCTCTCATGACCTTCCCCATGGCAGAGGAAGCCCTGGCCAGCAAGGAGGCCCGCGTGACTCCTGCCGCCGCTTCTCCCCTCCCCCAGGAGGCAACGGCAGCAGAGGATGTGGTGGTGACCCTTACTGCCAAGGATGCTGAAGGAAACGCACTGGACGTCACCAACGGCCTGTTCCGCGCCGCCTACGACCCGGAAAAGCTGACCTTGAAATCCGTGGAAAGCGATGCTGACCTCACCTCCACTGTAACCGCCAGCGGTTCCGTGACCTTCGGCTACGCCGGTGTGACCCCGATTCCCACCGGAAGCGCTGTGGCCAAGCTGGTCTTTACACCCAAAGCCAGCGGTACCACGGATGTGACCATCACCACCACCCAGATAAACGATACCAAGGTGGAAATTACCGAGACTGTCACCGCCACCCTGCCTGAGATTCCGGTCTGTGAACACGCCAGCACCGAGATCCGGGGCGCAAAGGAAGCCACCTGCACAGAGGACGGCTATACCGGCGACGAGGTGTGCACCGCCTGCGGCGAGATTGTGAAACAGGGTGAGACCATTCCCGCCCTGGGCCATAAGACCGAGCTCCG
>OGXX01000340.1_pt1 | contig 52165 bp, 46 predicted proteins | sample 1576301 | NCBI WGS metagenome assembly OGXX01 (sample SAMEA3541469, study PRJEB24748) | human gut metagenome | biome: human gut; feature: human-associated habitat; material: faeces | place: China | collected 2012
CGCGGCCTCCTGAGGCTTCAATAGAGGGTGAGGGATAATCAGTCGGGATCCCGACAATTCCGGCAGCTTCCTCCGTAGTCATCTCCTCGATGTTCGCAAAGCGGCTCCATCCCGACGCCTCACGATATTTCTCAACGCATCCCTTAGGCACTGCCAATACAATATTATCCACACCTATTGGAACAATGGATAAGTCAGGCGAAGACTGTGGATATCCATTAAGTCCGAATGCGGCATCGGTCATAAACGGCGGCTCGATGGCTTTTACCACAACTCTGCCTATAAACCCACATCCGATAAAAGCACGCGGCGCGATGGTTTTCAGTGTAGATGGGAGTACAAGAGTCCCATATAGCTCACTGTTATATAATCCAAAACTGGCGATAGCACAAACGCCTTCAGGAATTTCCAATACAGTCATAGTCTCACATGAATAGACATAGCTTAGGGATTCTGATTCGATAATCCTGAGATTACCTGGCTTCAGGGTAAGGTGGAGTATACGACCCCAGCTGAAAGCTTCCGAATCAATGGACTGGATGGTAGGGGGTACTGTAAGATGACGTATGTACAGTCCGGCCAATGCATGTGTCCCGATGTGGATCACTTCATACTCGTTACCTGATTCATCGGTGACATGGCCAGGTATCTCAAATTCCTCATTCCATTTGTTTTTTTGCAGATTGTGTCCGATAAGAGATACCACTCCATCCGTAAGGCTCCATGTTTGATATTTCAGTCCATCTTTTTCGAAAATAATTTCTTCTGTGGGAATGGCGAAAGCTGTCATGGCGCACATTATAGCAAAAGCAGCTATCAATATTCTTGTTTTCATATTCTTATGTTTTTAATGTTTGACTATTATATCTGCCGACTTCACCGGATTTTTAATTCATGACAGATTTTGGGTCAGTCCACTTTTACCTTTATGTTGTGGCGAGAGGCGCTGACTATGTATATTCCTTGCGGGAGCGAGAATGTGTGGGAACCGCTTATGGTGGCAGAGGCCACGGTGCGGCCCTGGACGTCAGTGATGCGCACGGCTGTGGCTGAATTTGCCTTCACGTTGATGGCTCCGCGGCTTCCGGTGGCTTCAATAATGGGTGAGGGATAATCAGTCGGGATCCCGACAATTCCGGCAGCTTCCTCCGGAGTCATCTCCTCAATGTTTGCAAACCGGCTCCATCCTGACGCCTGACGGTATTTCTCAACGCATCCCTTGGGCACTGCCAATACAGCTCCGCTGACAGGTATGGGGAGTTCTTGCATAGCAGTTGACCACCGTCCTTTCAGTCCGAATGCGGCATCTGTCATGACAGGTGGTTCAACAGCTTTTATTACAACTCTCCGGACACCGAAATTTCCAGAAAGCGCGAGTGGACCGACTGATTTAAGGGTGGAGGGGAGTACCAGTGTTCCAAATACAGAGCTGTTGTATAGTCCGTCTCGGCAAATGGCCGATACGCCTTCCGGAACTTCGAATACAATCATTTCGTCAGCTGATGAAACATTTGAAAAAGCAAAAGGCTCAATGACGCCGAGATTGCCCGGTTTGATATTCATTCGGATTATCCTGCTTCCAGAGAATGCCCACCCATTAATAGTCTGAATAGTGGGCGGTACAATCAGAAGCCGGATGTATAGATCTTTCAATGCCTGTGAGCCGATTCCGATCACATCATATTCGTTGCCCGATTCATCAGTGACGTGTCCTGGGAGTTCGATTTTCTCATTCCAAGTTTTTGTTGATAGTGTATGACCGATTAAATATACCGCTTCATCTACAAGGTATACAGGTTCATATATGAAGCCATCTTTTTCGAATCCATCTTCAGGAATGTTGTAGGCAGAGGCTGTTATTGAGCACAGTATTGCCAAAACAGCAATTAATATTTTTGTTCTCATACAATTTATAATTTAATGTTTGACTATTATCTTTTTTGTATCCAATATTTCATTATTCACTTTTAGGACAACGATATATGTGTCATTTTTAAGGGCTGATGTATCAATCGAGATTTCAGAACTGCCGGTTTCTATGGAATAATTGAAATCAGCACCCGTATTTACGCCGGTCATTATTATATCCCCACCGGCAGGTAGTTCTTCCCTCAGCACTATATTGAGGTAGCCCGAGGCGGGGGAGGGTGATATTGACTTAATCAGATTTTGCGGGGCAGATTTACTTTGGGCAGAAGAGGCGTTCTGTAAATCGGCGTATGTGAAAATCTTGGTTTTCTTGTTGTGTCCTTGCACACAGATCACCGTATGTTCGATATTTTCAGGCGTGAAAGTAACACCCGAACCTACGAATCTGCCTACTTCACCGGATTTTTTATCATAGTAGGATACACGCAGGGACTGAAAGGGGGGAAATGCATAAACGGATACCTGACCAGACTCATTCAACTTTACAGATAGATTTTCATATTCTGTAGGTGGGCCTGTACGGAATTCCATGCCGGGATCCCCGAATATATGAATTATTTTATGAATATATCCCTTATAAAGGCCTATCTTTGGGAAAGCCACCTCAGTGTCCGACAACGATTTCGCCAATAAAGGGCCTAAAACATAAGTGGCACTCTTTACCGGATCTAAATCAGAGAAATAAATCTCTTTTAAAAAATCTTCTTTTATGTTGGGCTTGGGCCAAATGTTTCGTATGAGACATACGCCCAAAACATCAGCGCACCAACTATAACCCCAGTTAGTGTTTGCTAGCATAGCTACTGCCCCTCCATTAGGGTTACGTATAAATGATTCTACTACACAGTCGTTTTTAAAAGCGCCTATTTTACAAGTACCTGGTGCAAATATAATTGGAAGCCGGTTTCCATTTGTCAGGGCCGTTGCATGCGTTTTTGAAAAGAAGGGTGGAGACCAGTCATATTCAGATCCATGGGTATGTACAAACGCCAATAAACAGCCTTTATTCAATCTATCGGAAATGACATCGGCATTTCCATTCCATGCAAAATTAGGCCGCAAGAGTTCTGTGGGTACCGAATCGTTTTTATTCCATACCAATAAGGTGTCTTTGGGATGAGCATAATAAATCCGCTCCATTTTATACGGATACTTAGAAAAGCGTGAGATAGCGGAAAATTTCTGTTTCTGAATATGTTTGCGAATTACTTCTGTAGTTTCAATAAATGGTATATCCTCTTTGTGGATATTGGGAGTCTTATTTTCATTGGTCTTGCGTTCAGGTTCAAATCCAGCTATCCCCAATATTGTTTCATAGAATTTGATATCAGTGGGTGGTTCTTTTTCATACGTAATAAGCTTGTCTACATAATTATCAGCCTCTACTGACGTGGACACAGGAATACGCCCTACAAACACATCCTGACTGTGATACCCGATCTGGTCAATACATCCGTATTCATTGTCGGAATATTTGCTATACCCAGGTTCTCCAATCTCGCCCAAATAGGGGGGTGTAACAACAGTAAACGGACAGGAGGGTACATCCTCTTCATCACCTATAATGAGTAGATAGCGCAGATTCTCGTCGGCTGCGTAAAGTTCCTTGACTTTGGCGCGGATGGTTTCAGGCGTCCAACCGGAATTAAAGGAAGTGTGGACTGTAAATCCCAAAGTACGTTTCCATTCAACCAGTTTGTCGACCGCACTTTTGAATTTCGAAGTGGATACAATGAGATAGGATTGGGGATCAGGGTTGGATTTAATCTCATAGCGTCCTACCTCCACTGTGTCCGCTATCTGATAACGGGTGGTGTCCAATAACATGTCATGATTCACAACAATACCGGATAGAAACTCACGGTCGGCCATAGGAATATCGGGATTGACAGCCGCACGGGATTTTTCGGATAGGCTCATCATGCCTATCGAGACTCTGTAAGTAAGCCGTTTGAGTATCCTGACTTTTGAATTCGTCACATCATATACAACCGGCCTTACTTTCACGGAAACCAATCTGCTGCCACGCATATACTGGTCATTGCATATGGATACAGGTTTTGGAGCATAAAATTCATCTGTTGAAGATTTTGATGCGTCTTCAAGATAGATTACATTTCCATACGGATCGTGAATAGGCGATGAGGCAACTAATTTACAAGGATATTCCACATATACGCTGTCAGTCACCTTGATTTCGCAATTGACTTTCCAGGGCACATAGAGTTTATCTATACGTTCGAGGAGTGAGGGGCCTATGACTCCTACCGTCTGGCTGAATCCGGGGATATGGCAACTGTATTCCCCTTTTTTCACAGCGTCCTCTATAATCTCACAATCGGGGATGGTGTAGGAAACTGTGATTGCAAATTTGCCGGATGAGACGTTGCGCTGCGGGGTGGTTGCCGATTTATCCGATAGGGTGAGGGAGGATAAATCCAACGTCTTGGCCGACAAACCGTTGATGGACAAAACTGTGAGGAGACAGAATGTCCAAAGTTTGGTAATGGTGTGGTTCATAAGCAAATGATTTAATGGATAAGAAAAAAAAGATGTGTCAAACGGATGTGGTTAGGCGTCTGTGTGCAAATGTAATAAATAAGTTTGTAAAATCAAAATAAATTTTAAAGAAATGGGTCATAAATTATACTTTGAACAATAATTGCGCGGTAATGTTGCATGATGTGAAATCGGGCAAGGGGGTGGAAATATGATGACCGGGCCTGACTGTGGGAGGAAACAGTCAGGCCCGGTGCGGCAATGGGGGGAATGGGGGATCAGTATTTTTCGTTGTCGGGGCTGCGCAGCTCTTTTTCGTCAATGGAATGGCGGGTCATGGCGCGCCACACGGTGGATATGTACCACAGCACGACGGGTACGAGGAGTGTGACCCAAGTCATGACTTCAAGGGTGAAGCGTGATGAGGAGCTGTTGGCTATGGTGAGCGAGGATGCAGGGTCGGTAAGGGAGGGGTAGTAGGCTGTGCCGTTGTAGCCGGCTATCCAGAAAAGTGCCATGACGGCGAGGACTGTGCCGGCGCCTGCGGACCATATGCCTTTGGCACCGGTGGCGGTGAATGCCCCGAGGCCTATGCCGGCGAGCACAAGGAGTACGCCGCAAAGGAATGTGACGAGGATCCACCAGGAGCCGAACAGGTTGCCGAGATATTTGCAGGGAACTGCCTGACCGGCTGCGTCAATGCCATCGGCGGTGAGCAGCACTGCCACAAAACCGAGGAAGAGCACCGTGAATATTACTCCGTTGATGAGCACGGAGCGTTTGTAACGGGCGGTAAAGCCGGGGCTTGCGCTTACCGTGGCAAGCAGGTACATTGCCCCGAGGGTGCGGGCAAGGAAGAGCACCGTGAACCCGAGCAGCAGATTGCGCCACGAGGCTATGGCTTCGAAGCCGTGGGTGGAGGCCCAGCGGGATATGACAGGGGAGGAACTGTCGAGAAGGTTGCCGCGGCTGACGGTGAATTCGGCTCCGAAAAAGAACATGGCCACGGCCACGCCGAGGAGCACACAGCCCACGCAACCGTTGATGAAAAGGAGGGTGTCGTAGGTGGCGGTGCCGTAGAGGTTGCCGGGTTTGGAGCGGTATTCATAGCTCACGGCCTGGACTATGAAGCTGAATAGTATGAGCATCCATAGCCAGTAGGCGCCTCCGAAGCTTGTGGAATAGAATAGTGGGAAGGAAGCGAAGAACGCTCCGCCGAATACCACGAGGGTGGTGAAAGTGAGTTCCCATTTGTGGCCTATGGAGTTTACCATCAGCTCCTTTTCGGTTTTGTCGCGGTTGAATACGAACAATGTCTGGCCCCCCTGAACGAAGAGCAGGAACACGAGGCAGCCCCCGAGGAGAGAGATCACGAACCACCAGTAGTTCTGTAGAAATTCAAGTGTAAACATAATTGATGCGGTTTAAGGGCTTGCGGTTAATCGGGGATATTGTTGTAATCGGTTTTTGATCCGGAACGTATGGCTTTCACCATTATTGACATCTCGGCGGCGAGCAGTGCCGTGAATATAGCGGCGAAGAGCCAGAATGTGAGGCGTACGGTTTCGGTGGAGATGAACGATATGGCCGCGCGCACAGGCATGAGGCCCTCGATTATCCACGGCTGGCGCCCTACCTCGGCTGTGACCCATCCTGCCTGGCTGCATACCCACACTACGGCTATGCCGAGCAAGGCCACCCATTGCCACCAGCGGCGGCTGTAGAGGTGCGGGGCTTTGTAGGCCGCATAGAGGGCCACAATGATGAACAGTAGCAGATAGCCTCCGGTAAGAACCATTATGTGGAAGGAATAGTAGGTGAGGGCTACCGGGGGGATGGCTTCAGCGGGCGAAGACAGGTAGCCGTAGCCGAAGTCGGGGTAATACTGACGCAGCGAGGCTGTGGCAGCGGCCATTGCGGCGGTGTCGGATGCAGCAGCGGCGGTGTCGTAGGCCCGGAGTGCCTCATGGGCGAGGTGGCCTGAGGCTATACGGTCGGCGTTTATCTTGGAAAGGTCGTCGATACCGGCCACATATCCGTTGAAATCGTGTGTGGCGAGAAACGAAAGCCCTTTGGGAATGGCTATGTTGAAGAGAAAGGGATCCTTGCCGTCGCCGGGTTTCTTGTCAGGGTCGAGGATACCGAATGCCGAGATCTCCACTCCGTTGCCGCCTTCATAAAGGCCTTCCATGGCAGCGAGCTTCATGGGCTGGTAGGTGGCTGTGTCGACAGCGGATCCGTCGCCTGACCATAGGGTTACGAGCATGCCTGCAAGGCCGATCCATCCGCCCACTTTCACGGACCGGATGACAAAATCGGAATTGCGGCCAAGCAGGAGGAACCAGCAGCTTACGCCTATGACGAATATTCCGGCCAATGCCCAGCCGCTGAACACTGCGTGGAAAAACTTGTGTATGGCAACGGGGTTGAACACCACATCCCAGAAGTTGTCCATTACGTTGCGCATCTGTGCCGGGTCGAACTCCATGCCCACGGGGTTCTGCATCCATGCGTTGGCTATGAGGATCCATGTGGCCGAAAGTGTGGCGCCTATGGCTGTGAGCCATGTGGCCGAGAGGTGGAACCCTTTTGACACTTTCCCCCAGCCGAAGAACATCACGGCGATGAAAGTGGATTCCATGAAGAATGCCAACAGGCCTTCGATGGCGAGGGGTGCCCCGAAGATGTCGCCGACAAACCAGCTGTAGTTGCTCCAGTTGGTGCCGAATTCGAATTCAAGGATTATACCTGTTGCCACGCCGAGGGCAAAGTTGATTCCGAACAGTTTCATCCAGAATTTGGTTATGGCTTTCCACCGCTGGCTGCCGGTGCGGTAATAGATTGTCTCCATTACGGCCACTATTACCGACAGGCCCAATGTGAGGGGCACGAAGAGCCAATGGTACATGGCGGTCAGAGCGAACTGCGCGCGCGACCAGTCTACCACACTCATTAAATCGTTCATAGTTGTAATAATAGTTAAAGGGTATTGAGTTATTTAATTGTATATTTGCTGATATTACGGATTGTAGGTGGGTCAGAGTCGCCGCGAGTCAAGGAGCGATGATCTTACGGCTCCGGCCCGGGCATCGTCCGAATCGTAGTCGCGCTGAAGAATGTCGGGAAAGAAGAATAATTTCATTACTGCGAATATCAGCACGAGCTTTATTATTATGATCAGCCACAGGGTGCGCCCCGTGGTCATTTCGCGGAATCCGTCGCGGTAAAAGCGGCATACGCCCGTTATCCATCCTGTAAGTATGGTCAACAACCGTTTCATGGTGTAGGGGTGCCGGGCGGTTAAGTTGCCGGCAGTGTTACGGCGTAAAAGTACAATTTTTTTTTAACTTTGCAACCAAATTTAATGACAATGTCAAAACATAGACTAAGCATACTTATTTCGGTCGGTTTGGCTTCAGGGGCGCTGTGTGCTTCGGGGGCTGAAAAGATCGACTACGGGGCACAGGTGACGGCGTCGGGAGCTTCGGGCGAGTTCGCGCCTTTTTATATGGCGTCGTTGCGTCACGGCACCTTGACACAGAAATTCAATACGCTTGCCGGGATTTATGCACGTCACGACATGGACACTACCAGGCGTTTCAGCTGGGCTTACGGTGTGGCTGCCATGGGCGGATTCGCTTCATCCACCGCTTATGGCCGTTTTGTGCCGGAAGGTGAGGAGGGGGGCCGATGGACGGTGCGTGACTGCCGCCCTGCGGCGGTAAGGCTTCAGGAGCTTTACGGATCGGTGAAATACAGGTCGCTGCAATTGTTTGTGGGGATGAAGGAGCGCGGTTCGGACTGGCTTGACAATGACCTGACCTCGGGTGACCTGATGCATAGCGGCAATGCCGTGCCTATACCTCAGGTGCGTGCCGGGTTCATAGATTTTCAGAATATACCTCTCACAAAAGGGTGGGTGCAGATAACCGGAAGCATAGCCTACGGGAAGTTTTTTCAGGATGCGTGGCTAAAGGACCATTACAATTATTATAACAGCCATATAACCCTCGGCCAGCTGTATACCTACAAGGATATTTTTCTGCGTTCCAATCCGGATAAACCTCTGTCGGTGATGATCGGCGCACAGATAGCCGGACTGTTCGGCGGCACTACCTATAAATATAAGAACGGACGGATAGAGTCGGTGACCCATAACGGCGAGGGCCTGAAACAGTTCTGGGACATGTTCATACCCACCGAAGGATCGGGCGATATGTTCTATGAGGGACAGACTCTCGGCTCGTGGAATTTCATGGCCCGTTACCGGTTGCCCGGAGGCCATAAGCTGAAGGGCTATTTCCAATGGCTATGGGAGGATGGCTCGAGCATGGGGCGCTGCAACAAATGGGACGGCCTGTGGGGTGTGGAGTATGATGCTCCGGCTCCATGGTGGGTGGATGGCGCTGTGGCGGAATATGTGGATTTCCGCGACATGAGCGGGCCCGTGCACTGGGCTCCCGGACTGAATCCCGGCACTACGGTGACCGGGGAGGCCACCGGAGGCGATGACTATTACAACAATTATTTCTACAACGCTTATGCCAACTGCGGCATGGCGCTCGGCACCCCTATGGCCATGAGTCCGATATATAACACGGACGGGTATCCGCTGTTTCTGCTGAACCGGTTCCACGGCTTTCATGTGGCAGTAAAGGGTCAGTTGGCCAAGGGGTTGCGTTACCGTGTGAAATTCGGTTACCGGAGAGCTTTCGGCACTCCGCTGCTGCCGCTGCCGGAGCCTGTGCATTCATACATGGCCATGTGTGAGGGTGTGTATGCGCTTCCGTCGGTGGAGGGGCTTAAAATCACGGCCCAACTTGGGCTTGACCGGGGAAAAATGCCGGGAAATTCGTTCGGCGCCCTCGTGTCGGTGAGCTATGACGGCGTGTTTGACATAAAACCATCAGCCAACAGGAAATGATGATGAATAAAAGTATAATACGGATATTTGTGCTGCTGTGGGTGGCCGTGGCGGCTGCCTGTACGAACAACGGCGACATAGGCCCTTATTACGGCACATGGACCCTTGACCGTATGACTCTCGACGGGGTTATGGACGAGGATTACGGGCGTAATATATCGTGGGCGTTCCAAAACAATGTGCTGAGAATTACAGTAGTGTCGGTGCATCACGATGAGGATGCGCATTTTGCCACATGGAAAGAGACCGGATCAGGCCATGTGCTTCAGGTGAATTTCCAGAATTCGGCCGACGGCATTCCGCCGGGAGAGGCCGGATATGCTCCGCCGCCACAGCTACATCTGCCAAAGAACCGCATCATTGATTTCGACATAGTGAAAATGACGGGATCGAAGATGCACCTGAGATATGTGACTGATGATGGGACGACGGTGGATTATTATTTCACACACCGCAACTAATGCTGGTCCGGGGATGTTTGCATCACATATTCCGATATGACAAAAGATTACGATTACAGCAATGAAAGACCTTATAATAGACAGAACTGACACGGAACGTGCGGTGCTCGTGGGGCTGATAACTTCGGCACAGGGCGAGGCCCGAGCCAGAGAATATCTCGATGAGCTGGCGTTCTTAGCCGATACTGCCGGGGCGGAGACAGTGAAGATGTTTCTCCAGCGGCTTGATTATCCTAATCCGCGCACGTTTGTGGGTAAAGGTAAGTTAGAGGAGATAAAGGAGTTTGTGCAGGCCAACGAGATAGGCATGGTGATATTTGACGATGACCTTACGTCGAAACAGGTCAGCAACATAGAGCGGGAGCTTCAGGTGAAGATACTCGACCGCACGAGCCTTATTCTCGACATATTTGCAAAACGCGCCCAGACGGCCAATGCGAAGACACAGGTGGAGCTGGCCCAGTACCAGTATCTACTGCCGAGGCTTACACGTATGTGGACCCACTTGGAGAGGCAGCGTGGCGGTATCGGCATGCGAGGCCCCGGCGAGACGCAGATAGAGACTGACCGCCGCATAATCCTCGACCGCATAGCCCGGCTCAAGGAGGAACTGAAGTCGATCGACAAGCAAAAGTCGATCCAGCGCAAGAACCGCGGCAAACTTACCCGTGTGGCTTTGGTGGGATATACCAATGTGGGCAAGTCGACGATAATGAACCTGCTGAGCAAGAGCGATGTGTTTGCTGAAAACAAACTGTTTGCCACTCTCGATACAACTGTGCGCAAGGTCATTATCGACAATCTGCCGTTTCTGCTAACGGATACGGTGGGGTTCATACGCAAGCTCCCGACCCATTTGGTGGATTCGTTCAAATCCACGCTCGACGAGGTGCGTGAGGCCGACATACTGGTGCATGTGGTGGATATATCGCATCCCAACTTCGAGGAGCAGATAGATGTGGTGAACAAGACGCTCAACGAGCTGTGTGACGGACAGGAGAAGCCCGTGATAATGGTGTTCAACAAGATAGACGCATTCACATATAAGCCCAAGGATGCGGATGACCTGACTCCGGCAGGGCGCGAGAACATGTCGCTGGATCAGCTGAAGTCGACATGGATGCACAAGATGCACGACAACTGTGTGTTCATATCGGCCAAGACGGGGGCTAATGTTGACGAGCTGCGGCGTATGCTTTATGAGAAAGCCAAGGAGATACATCTTACGCGCTTTCCGTATAACGATTTTTTATATCAGAAATATGACGACGAGAATATTAGCGCCGAATGAGCGTGAGGCTCTTACGAGGCAGGGGTGCCGTTTCGCTCCGGGGTGCACTGTAAAGGTGGACGCAGCTGGCGAGTTTGACACTTCACGGATACATAATGTGACATTTGCCGGCGGCGTGACGCTCGGCTCGGAAGTGACGTTGGAGAATATAGGCCTTCTGTCGATGGATCCCGGGGCGTCATGCGGTTACGGCGCGAAGGTGGATGTGCTTGATGAGACAGGTTCGCTGGATGTGCCTCTTTATCCGGGTCTTACGGCTGTGGCTGCCCGTGCATTTGTGTCGTTGCGGGATCGTATTCCCTCTTCACTGTGGGAGCCTGAGTGTTGTCGTGCCGCGGCTTCGGACCGTTACGGAATGACTGTCGGTGTCGGTGCCACCGTGAGGAATTGCGGTGAATTACGCAATGTGGCCGTGGGTGCCGGTGCCGTGGTGGAGGGAGCTTGCGCGTTGTGCGAAGGTGTGATAGGCGACGGGTCGCGTATAGGTGCCGGAGTGATAGCTTCGGTGTTTATGACGGGGCCGGGAGCTGTGATAACTGACGGATGCATCGTGGAGCATTCGTTTGTGGGTGAGGGGTGCACGCTTTCAGGCGGTTTCACATCGCGCCATTCGCTGATATTCGACAACTCAATGCTTGACGGTGGGGAGAGCGAGGCTCTGTTTGCCGGGCCGCATACTGTGTCGATGCACAAGTCAACCCTCCTGATAGGGGTTATGACCTCTTTTTTCAATGCCGGATCGGGAACCAATTTCAGCAACCACAGGTATAAGGCGGGGCCCAAACATTTCGGGGTATGCTGCCGTGGGGTGAAGATGGGAAGCGATTCGTACATAATGTGGCCGGCGAGAGTTGGGGCTTACAGTGTGGTCATGGGCCGTCACTACAAGCCATTTGACTCGCTGCGGCTGCCTTATTCCTATATCACGGCCGATACCGAGGGTTCGTCGGTTATTCCCGGTGCCGCGCTGAAGAGTGTAGGATTTATGCGCGACATATCGAAATGGCCGTCGCGTGACAAACGTACTTTAAAGGCTAATCCCGTATCATATGATCCTTTTCCGGCTTCTGCCGTGGGTGCCGCTATGGACGGCCTTGAACTGCTGAAAGCGGGGCGCAACCTGCGCGGACTGCATTTGGCCGACCATCACCGGCGCAGCGGCATAGATGTGTATACCACCTTGATTGACCACGTTATGAGCGGGGTTGTGGCAGAGATAAATGTCCCGGTAATAGAGGATATAAGGCCTGTAATGCTGGATTTCGGAGGGACGGAATGCACGCTTGATGATGTGGAATGCGCATTGGCCGCAGCCGGAAAGGGGAGTCCGGAGAGGTTTATGGCCGTGTTTACGGAGACTCTTGCGGCAGAGGCGTCGCGTAATTCGCTTGCGCTTCTGTTGCCCCGCTGGGACAAGGCTTCTATTGGACTTAGTGCCGGCGAACTGGCGGCACTTCATGATGAGGCCGGGGCCAAGATGCATGCCTGGTGGGAGAAGGATGCCGCCTCTGAGGCGCCGTTTCTGCGCCAGGCAGCAGGTTTCCTCGCCATATGACGCATTTTTGTGCTTGATCCAGCGGAGGCGGATGTAAAAATATTTGCAGAAAAGGAAAAGTCTGCGTACCTTTGCACCGCGTCAAGCCCGGATGGCGGAATCGGTAGACGCGCCGGTCTCAAACACCGGTGGAGCAATCCATCCCGGTTCGATCCCGGGTCCGGGTACGAATAACGACTGTTAATCATTTGATTTACAGTCGTTATTTCTTTTATAAGGTGTACTAAAAGTGTACTGTTTGCGAAAATCGAACAATACGGCAGCAATGATTTTGGGATTTTTAATGGCTGTTTGTTTTATTTAATTTCGTTTTGTTCGATGGATTTTCCGATGATTTGAGGCTTGGAATCGCCGGGCATTGAGAAAAAATCGTTAAATTTGCATATGATTTAACCTCTCTAATGAACGCTCCCACCTTATGACCGAATACCAAAAATGTATGGCTGGAGAGCCTTTTGATGGTTCTTCCCCCGAAATAACCGAGATGGCAGTCCGCACAAAGCGGCTACTTCGCCAACTGCGGGATACCGACTATGCCGACAATGAGGCGAAACAGCGTATCTACCGGGAAATGTTTGGAAGTATCGGTGAAGATGTATAATTGACATTGATTTTCGATGTGAGTATGGCAGAAATATACATTTCGGGAACAAGGTTATAGTTAACATGAACTGTACTTTTCTTGACAATAATAGAATCAATATCGGCAATAACGTAATGATTGCTCCCGATGTCAAGATATTTACAGCCACACACTCGGTTAAACTTTCAGAGAGAATGCCGGAAAGAAAAAGCCCCGGTGCTTCAATATGCGATACAATAGCATTGCCTGTAACTATTGAAGATGGAGTGTGGATTGGTGGAGGTTCTATAATTCGCTGATTCTGAACAATATCTATCCGAAGTCATGGACATACTTAGTGCCGAATACAAGGATTGATAAAAATTAAAGTTACCCCGGCTCTTATGGAATGGCTTGAAAATATAGATGTCACTCGGCGTAAGATTTTGAGCGGTTTCCTCTCATCACAACCGAAGATTTCAGTCACGACGAAAACTCTTTTGTTGGAGGAAGGGGAGATTGCAGACACCATGTACTTTATTGAGCATGGTGCATTGAGGCTGTTTTTCAATGATGATGGCAGGGATATAACATTTCAGTTTTTCTTTGAGAATGAAATGGTAGCGTCTTTTGACAGCCTTTACAACCGTCTGCCAAGTTTGTTTTCGTTGGAAAGTATAGAACCTACCCAACTTGTTGCGGTCAATAGAAATGCCTTTTTTGAGTTTATCAAATCACACGATTTTGCCCGTGATATGTTTGAACGGACATTGGCGGAGCGTTTTCATACTTACCAATCTCTATTTTTGTCGCGCATAAGGAACACTCCCGCGAAGAGATATGAAGAACTGTTGAAAGAAAGGCCGGATATAATCAAACGAGTTCCGCAGCACTATATCGCCTCCTATCTTGGAATAACACCAGTGTCATTATCTCGAATAAGAAAACGCCAATAGTATTTAATTTACAATTGTTATCGTTGCGTCCTGCGGCCTCGCAGTAACTTTGCAGAAAAAAGCAATGAGAACAATGACCCCGAAAGGACTGAAAATCCTAAAAATATTTCACCTTATCTTCGCAATCATGTGGATTGGCGGAGTAATGGCGCTGATATGTGTGGAGATGGGTTCATCCCCAAAAAATAATGAGATGGTGTATATGTCTGCGATAGACCAGCTTATAATTGATGAGTTTTTTCTGATTCCGGGCGGTATCGGTATAGTCATCACCGCTATCATATACGCCATATTCACCAAATGGGGATTTTGGAAGCATAATTGGCTGAAAGTGAAATGGCTGTTGACTATTGCGCTGGTCATAATCGGAGCCGGATATATGGGGATGCTTATAAAAGAGAATGTCGCATACATTGAGGGTGTAATGCCTACAACAGAATATCTCGCACAGTATTGGATAAATGTGAGAAACATCGCCATTGCCGGAATTATTCAGCTGGTTGGATTTATATCAATCGTGATAATCTCAGTGTTCAAGCCTTGGAAAAAATAACGGCTATCCTTCCTATTGAGGATATTCTTATGGATAGCCGTTATTGTCGTTGTGATGGTGTCAGCGTCTAATGCCCCGGCTGAAAGTTTGTTTTAGGCGTTGCCATTGCTCTTTGAGCCATTGGAACACACGTGTGCCGTTGATGTGGAGGTGAAATTTGTTGTCCGTGGGGCTGCGCTTGATTTGTACCTCTGCGTCGGATACATCGAAATCTTGACGGTATGTTTCCGAATGGATGGTAGCTCCTTGATTGAAACAGCGGGGCTTCTGGTTGGAAACGACGGTGCGCCAATTGTATCATTCTTTTATCAGCCTTAGTGTAGTTTTCTATGTATTCCTCAAAGAAATCATGGAAATTTGAGATACGCTCCTTCTTTAAGCGATACCCCTCTCTATTTTCCAATAATTGTTGCTCTCGCTCAAACCTTATTTTTTCGGCAAGTGCGAGTGTGTTTTTGTTTTGCAGCCGTTCTTGTTGGGTTCGAGGTGCAATCCAAATGTATAGATTGAGATTTTCTTTTCGGCGGTCATGTTTGATTTTGTACTTAGGTTTGCCTTTCATTGCTCCGTCGGTATAATATACTGGATTGCCGTCCTCATCAAGAACAGGTGTTTCGGTACGACCGAGATAAAATTCAAGATATAGACTTGCTTGACCGTCGCTCAAAGTGGCTTGTTGTAGTTTCGGGTTTTGTTTGTTCTTAGTCTTGAGATTTGCCATAATAGTTTCTTTTCTACAAATTTACCCATACTAACGCAAAAGGTAAAATGGGGGGTTAAAGAGTCTTTAACAGTTCTATAACAAACAACGTGTACTAAAAGTGTACTACTTGGCAAAAAAGATAGAAAAATCAGCAAATCAATAGAATTGAGATTAGGCATAAGTTATTGGCTATCATCACATTTAATTGTGGGCGTTTCTATGTGCTTTCTTATGGTTATCCCGGGGCCGGGTACGAATTTTAGTTGCAGCCACCTGATTGTCAGGTGGCTGCGATTCGTTTTTCGAGGGCGAGGCGCGGGCCCCAAGGGAAATTGACGAGGCCGCGGATAGTGTAGCCGTGTTTGGTGAGGATGTGTTGCATGGTTTTGTTTTCCATGCCTGTATCGGCCCGCATCACTTCAATTCCGTTGAGGAGGGCGTCTTTTTCAAGGAGATCAAGGAATTGTGCCGTCAGTCCGCGGCCACGGTAGCCGTCGGCTATGGCTATGCGGTGTAGCACGGCATAATTGCCGCTGTGGATCCATATATCTTCAATTGGCTCATAACCGGGGTCTGATGTTATTATGGCTGCATAGGCTATTGGTGTGCAGCCACTGACCAGCAGGCGTCCGGCGCCGGCAGTTATGTCACGGCGCACGGTATCTTCATCCGGATAGCCGTCCTCCCATTGTGTGAATCCTTGTAACCGCTGGGCGCGGCGTCCGGATGCGAGGATGTTCATTATTGATACCGTGTCGGCTATGCGGGCTGATTTAAGCATTATCATATTTTTGCAAATTATAGAAATAATGTGGCGGGTGCAAAGTTAACTAAAATTCGGATACCGGAATATATATGGGTCTATCTATCTCATAAAGTCAATTTTTTTAATTAAAATATGTCATAGGTGTAGAATTTATATGCGGGTTGTTGTGTAGACAAATGAATCCAGATGGCTATAAATTACGCTTAAATTGTTAATAAATACTATTTTCAAATGGGGAGGGGTAGATTTAGTAGTAAAAATCATTAAAAATGTTTTGTATTTAAATTGTGTCAATTATCTTTGCAGCGGTTTCTTGTAAAGGAACTACCTTAAATCTTAAAACACGATCATTATCATTCTTTAATGACATTTTTCTCCTCTCACTTCATGTCGCGGTTACGGACCGCTAAAATCAGGCGCAAAGCGGCTGTGGCAGTAGCTATGGCTGTGATGTTGCCGTATAGTGCGGTTGTGTCAGGGGCCGATAAATCCATATCCGTGCGCGATGTTGCCGAGGTATCAGTGTTTTTCCCGATATACGGTTATGCAATTGACAGCACGTATTCCACAAACAGTCAGCAGCTACATCAGCTTCGTGAATTACTTTCGGCATATCCATCAGGAGTAAAGGCTCTGGAGGTGGATTCGGTGTATGTGAGCGGTTATGCCTCGCCCGACGGCAATCTTGACCGAAACCGGCAATTGGCCATGAGGCGTATGGACGCAATGCGTGCATGGCTTGTGGATGAGTGCGGTGTGCCTTCCGAGTCTATTACATTAGGTAATGGCATTGTGCCATGGGATGAGCTTCGCGCCATGCTTGCAGCCCGACCGTTTGATGGCAGTGAAATGGTGCTTGAGATTGTCGGCCATGGAAATGATGATGATGTTGCGGATAACAACCGCCGCATAAATCGGCTCAGGCAGATTGATGGTGGCCGGATATGGGATGTGTTGTGTGAGGACTACCTTCCGGCTTTGCGCCGCGCATGTGTGGTTACGGTGAAATGGCGTGAGCCCGGCGTCAAGCAGCCTGATCCGTGTCCTGAGCCGGTGTGTCCCGACACGGTGGCAGTAAGCCCGCTTCCGGCGCAGGTTTCTGAGATGGTTGCTGCCACTCCTTGTGAGCGAGGCCGTTGGAGTGTGCGCACATCTGTGCCGACTTGGGCTGCGGCTGTGGCCAACGTTGCAGTGGAATATGGTTTCGGTTGCCGTTGGTCAGTTGGTGTGGATCTCGGTTACAGTGCTTGGAACTACGGCAGTGACACCCGTAAATTCCGCACATTCAGGTTCCGGCCCGAGGTCCGTTACTGGTTCTCGGATGGTCATAAAGGGCTGTTTGTTGAGGGCCATGCGGCAATGATGTCGTATAATGTGGCGCTTCCGGGTTGGGAATACCGCATCCAGGACTGCGACGGCGACCATCCTGCATTAGGAGGCGGCATAGGTGCGGGCTACAGATTGCCGTTGGGGCGTTCAGGTCATTGGGCTGTTGAGGGTGCCATAGGACTTGGTGTCTATCATCTGGACTATGACCGGTTTGTCAATGAGCCTGACGGACGCCTTATCGATAGCCGCAGCCGCGTTTTCGCGGGAATTGACAATGTGGCTCTTTCCATAGTATATACATTTTAAATCAAGTAGATAGCCATAGTGATGCTTCATTGCAAGATATATAATAACAGCCTTTTCCATATACTTTTGTTAAGGGGAGTGGCTTTGTTTACGCTGTTTGCCGCCGCGGGATGCGATGTGCATGAGTGGCCCGAGGACGGTGACAGCCCGGCTAAAGTGCGCTGTTATGTGCGTTTGCGTTATCATGCAGGCTCCATGCCCCTTTATTCCACTGTGGAATATGACAGGGACGGGACTATGGCAACTTCTCGTTCGGATGCTGCGCCTCAGTTGCGTTATCTTCTGAATATATACGAGTCGGGCAGCAGCCGTAATTCGCGTGTGCCGTCGGACTATGTGACGGGAGTGATAACGCTTGACGGTTCAGAAGGTGACGAGTTCGAACGTATCGTAAGCCTGAGTCTTCCCGTAGGTAATTACGAGATAATAGCCTGGAGCGACTATGTCGAGGATATTTCGGCAGGGGATCTGTTCTATGCCACTCCCGACATGTCGGCAATCAGTATCATACCTGACGAGAGTGGACGTCACCCCGGCAATACCGAGCTGCGTCAGGCATGGCGGGGCATGACCGGCATTTCCATTACGGAGGCTGACATGATGGCCGCATCCCGTGGCGATAGCCGTGTAATCATGGCGGAGGCCGATATGATCCGTCCTATGGCCCGTTTCCGGTTCGTGACGACGGACGTGGAGGAATTTCTTTCACGCGGCCCTGAAAGTTCACGCGGCGGCGAGTCAATAGGGCAGGGAATGCCGTTGAGCCTCGACGACTACCGCATAGTGGTGAGGTATACCACATATATGCCGTCGGTTTATAACGCATTTGTGGACAAGCCGGTGGACTCGCGCACGGGGCAGAGTTTCGACGCCTCCATAAAACGCCTTGATGACCAGAGGGCCGAGGTGGGTTTCGATTATGTGTTTGTGAATGGCAGCGAGGCCAGAGTGGAGCTTGCCTTGGATGTGTATTCCAACCATACCCGCACTTTGATATCAAGCACTCCCACGGTGTCAGTGCCTCTTGTGAGGGGAAAACTGACTGAGATTACCGGAAAATTCCTCACCGGCACAGCTACCGGCGGCATGGGTATTGATCCGGGATTCAACGGCGACTACAACATTGAAATAAAATAATAATCAATATTGATATTTAACCTTTCTAACAACAAAACAATGACGATCATGAAAAAATCGACAATCGCAATTCTTGCACTGCCTGCCATATTGATGGCATCATGTTCGAGCGATGAGCCGGCTGTGGATTCAGGCGTTGACGGCAACGTAACGTTTGTGGCCCAGCTTCCGGGCAATTTCGCATCGCGTGCTTATGCTGACGGAGCCAAGGCCACGGAGCTGACCTATGCCGTCTATGAGTCCGGCAGTAACACTCCTGTGCTCACGAGCGAGGATCCCTCAGCTCCACAGGCAACGTTCAGCGGCCTTCAGGCCAAGCTTACCCTCAACCTTGTGAAGGGTAAAACCTACGATGTGGTGTTCTGGGCCGATCAGGCTGACGCCCCTTACACATTTGATGCCGCCACTCAGTCAATAACCATTGATTATAACGGGATAAAGAGCGGCGATGATAACCGCGACGCGTTCTTTCAGGTGGAGAAATCGCTTACTGTCAACGGCGCGATACAGCGCACTGTGACCCTTCGCCGTCCGTTTGCCCAGATCAATTTCGGCACCAACGACCTTGCTCAGGCTGAGGCTGTGGGCACAAAGGTGGCCAAGACACAGCTCACTGTGGAGGGCGCTTACACTACTCTCAATCTGTTTGACGGCAAAGCGAGCAATCCGGTGAATGTTGTATATGAATACAATGCCCTACCTGTTGGCGAGATATTCCCGGTTGACGGCTATACCTATCTGTCGATGAACTATGTGCTCACCGGAAACCGTCCCGGCGATCCGGACGTACAGACTGCCGACAAGGAGCTGGTGAACTGCGTGTTCGAGATGCAGGACAACAATGGAAAAGGAATCAACACGCTCACACTCAGCAATGTTCCGGTGCAGCGTAATTACCGCACCAATGTGTATGGCTCGCTGCTGACATCGCAGGTTGACTATTTCATCGAGATACATCCCGATTTCGAGACTCCCGACCATACTCTGTCGCAGCTCGTGCTTGCTTCGCAGATAGGCGGTTCGGTGGTGCTTGACGCCGATGTGGAACTTCCATCCTCAGGCGAGAGTGCCGACGGTCCTCAGAACTATCTTACAGTGGCCTCCGGCAAGCAGATGGTAATTGACCTCAACGGCCACACTATAGCCGGCGGAATAAAGGTGGATGGCGAGCTTGTGATAAAAGGCGATGGCTCTGTGCTTCCTGTGGCCGGCACCGCAACCCATTGTATTGTTGCAGCCCCCGGCGGTAAAGTGACAATAGAGGGAGGCACATATGTGGCCTGTACCGATATAAACGATGCCACTAACTCCGCTATTTATTCGCAGGGTGGCAATGTAGTGATCAAGGGAGGCCATTTCTCGGCCACTAAGGATTACAACGGTAAATGGTATGTTCTGAACCTCAAGAACGGCTCAAACGGCGATATAAAGGCTTACGGAGGCACATTCGACTATCAGGATCCTGCCAAGGGTGATGACTATAAGGGTGGCAATTTTGTAGCTCCCGGCTACTCTTCGATAGGCGAGGAGGTCAATGGCAAGATGGTATATAATGTGGCCAAGAACCAGCCTGTAAAGAACGCCGAGCAGCTCAAAAGCGTGCTCGCGCAGGGCGGCGATGTTGTGGTAGCCGAACTTTTCGACATTACCGAGGATACCGAACTTGTGGTCAACGGCACTCTCTCCAGCAATCTCCAGGGCCGTATCGGACTCAAGAATGGCGCCAAAGTAACTGTGAAAGGTAACGGCACCATCAAGACCGGAGCTGATGCATACGGCATTTTCAATGTGTATGACGCCGAGCTTACGGTTGAGGATATAACCATAGAGCATGCCAACAAGCTTGACGGTTCGCCTATAGGATTGCGTGACGGCAACGGCTCCATAACTCTCAAAGGCGTTACAATAGACTCAGATTTCGGAACTGTGTGTTCGTGGGCTACTTCACAAGGCACCATCACAGCCACCGACTGCACATTCAAATCCACTTCCAACTCGGCCCGCAATGGTAGGAACTGGACATATACCGTACTGATCAACGGTGATGTAGATGCAGTGTTCGACAACTGCACGGTGGTAGGTGTACAGGGTGGAATATCCTCGTCGAAAGATTCACGCCTAACCATCAATGGCGGCACTTACACCACGACCAAATATCCCGACGAGCCTAACGCGCAGGCTTTCTATGCCGTATATGTTGCTCAGGGCGGTATGGCCACCATCAACGGCGGCAATTTCCGCTCCTACGACAAGGCTGACATCTTTAACGGCAACAATGACCATCCGGGCGATCCGCTTGGGAAGTTTGTACTCAAAGGGGGCAACTTCTGCAACCAGGGTTTCACACAGGGAACCGGAGAGATTATCGAACCCGCTCCCGGCTATGAGTGGAAACCTTTAGCCGGGCAGGCTCCCTACAAATGGACTGTTGTAAAGAAATAATTACTACGGAAAACATCTATAAACGAAGAGATGCCGCTTCCCCACCCGGGAGCGGCATCTCGATATTTGGGGCCAGAGAAAATTATTGTTCGGCGTATGAAAGCACTGTGGGACTTTCAACATCCACCCCGAACTCTTTGGCCCTTTCAAGAATGGCCCTTGCGAGTTTCGGTTTCAGTTCTTCGGGACAATAGCGGAAATAAGCTTCGGCCGCATGCACATGCGCTGCATCAGGCATGGGGTATTCGCGGCGTTCGGGAAGCCCGAACACAGAGTCGGGCAGTTCCTTTTTTTCTTCGTAGGAGAGTCGGTCGTTCATATGTAGAAAGTTATAAATGAAACATTGTCAGAGATTCACTTTCACACCTACCTGCAACAGGCCCTGTGCTCCGAATCCGAGTTCGCCGAACACACCGAATGTCTTGTTGATGTCAACAGTTGCGCCGATAGGGGTGAGCTGGAATGCGAAGTATCCTCGGTTATAGGAGTCGCCTCCGCGGGGCTGCATGTGTGATATGTCGGCACCGACACCGAGTTTGGCGTATAGTTTTACAATGCTGTTGGAATAGTACTGGTACTTGCCGTTAAGCATGATCACGTGGTAAGCTACGTTGCTGTGGTATTTGCCACCTTTTGTCGTGGCCGACGAGAAGGTATAGGACGGGCCGATCATGAACTTTGGCGCTATCTTGAAGTTGACGCCCACATTCAAGGCTCCCCATGCGGTGTTTACTCCGTCCCAGCCATCGTGATAATCACAGGCGTCCATAAGGGTATATCCTCCGTAACTTGCTGTAATCTCAGCTTTTTGCGCATTAGCGGCAAATGCCATCCCGACAACTGTCAACAATGAAATGAGAATCTTTTTCATAAATAAATAATTTAGGATTATCTATATGTAATTTAACCTAACCAACGTGAAGATGGTGTAATTTGTTCTGCAAAGGTAGGAAAAAATAGATTGGCAGTTATATATATTCCATTAATTCACTAACTTTGCAATAACATAGTTTTTGCATAATTCTTTTAACAGATTCTAATACTCAGATAGTTGACCGCACCGATCCGGCTTATATTGACTTGGCTCATATACCTGCTGCTTTTTCTTGTGGCAAAGCCGCTGTTTATGCTTGCCAATGCCGATGTCTACAGTTCTGTCACGTTTTCCGAAGTAATGTCGGTGATGGCTCATGGCTTCAGGATGGATGCGGCCGTGGCTGCATATCTCACGGCTGTGCCTTCGCTGCTGACTTTGGTTTTCATGTTCACCGGTAGCGCAGGCGTCCGGAAATGGGTGTTCCGCAGCTGGTTTGCGGTTATGGCCATACTGCTTGCCCTTATTTATGTGGCTGATGCGGTGCTTTACGGCTACTGGGGATTTAAACTCGACACCACCCCCATATTTTATTTCACAACTTCACCTTCGTCGGCTATGGCGAGTGCCACACCGGCAGAACTTGCAGGAGGCACGGTTTGCCTGATTATCCTTTCGGTGGCGTTTTATGCTCCATTGGCGTGGCTTTACAGCAGGCCGATGAAACATGACGGTCCCCTGTGGCGGAGAGCTGTGGTTACGGCCCTGCTCACTGCGTTGCTTTTCATTCCCATAAGGGGTGGAGTCACAGTGTCGACGCTTAATCTCAGTTCGGCTTTTTTCTCACAGAGGCAGGAGCTTAACCATGCAGCCATAAATCCGGCTTTCAGTCTTCTCAATTCGGCTGCCCATCCTGATAATCTTGACGGCATAAGGTTTATGGACGAAGTCGAGGCCGCCCGCATTTTTGCCGATATGGAGGAGGGGAACGCTTTCAAAGCTGACACCACCATACTTTCCGGCAGGCGCCCGGATATATATCTTATAATTTTAGAAAGCTTCTCCAACCATCTTTTTCCTTCGCTTGGAGGGGAGAATATTGCTTTGGGTCTTGATTCGGTGGGCCGCAGCGGAATGATGTGGACTCAGTTCTTCGCCACGACATTCCGCACTGACAGGGCGCTTCCGGCTATTCTCGGGGGTATGCCGTCGCCACCTGACTTCAGTGTGCTCAAGGATGTGGGCGTGGCGTCACGCATATCCTCGCTTACCCGCAAGTTAAGAGATGCGGGTTATTCGCTGGGCTATTATTATGGTGGAGATGTCAATTTCACCAATATGCTTGCTTATCTGGTAAATTCGGGGTTCGACAAAGTGGTGAGGGACACTGACTTTCCGGTGTCGCAGCGTCTCAGCAAATGGGGTGTGCACGATGGGCCGTTGTTTGACCGGGCGTTTTCAGATATATCCTCACATGTTGCGGCTGATCCGGCGCCCCTGTTTACCGTGGTTCAGACTTCAAGCTCGCATGAACCGTTTGATGTGCCGGCTGACTTTGCCCGGTGTCGGGGAAAGCACAAGGCGGCAAATTCATTCGCTTATGCCGACAGTTGTGTCACCGCTTTTGTAAACCGGCTGAATGCGTTGCCGTCGGCGCGCCGTAAGCTGATAATTCTGGTTCCGGACCATTATAACGCTTATCCGCGTGATATTAAGGATCCCGTGGCACGTCACCGCGTTCCGCTGATATTTACGGGCGACGCCCTTGCCGCGGTGCCGCGGCTGATGTCAGATTATGCCTCACAGGTTGACATTGCTCCTACATTGCTGTCGATGCTTGATATACCTTATTCGGCCAATGAATTTCCTTTCGGCGGCAACATGCTTGACCCTCGGCGCCACGGCCGTGCTGTCTTTTTCGATAAAGGGGTATTCGCCCTTATTGACTCCACGGCTATGGAGATTGTAAATGTCAATTCTCCGGGCCCTGATTCCGAAAACATAAGGGCAAAAGCTTATCTGCAAACTCTCTGCTCAACTCTTTCCAAAATCAAGAAACAGAAATGATTGACTTTCTCCAGAATATAGACACGGCTACATTCCTTGCTTTTAACGGAATGCATAACAGCTTCTTTGACTCGTTCATGTATTTCATTACGGGCCGGTTTGTATGGGTGCCCATGTATGCGGCTATTGTGTGGATGCTTTTCCGCATGTTTGTGTGGAGAAAAGCATTGGTGATAGCGCTGTGCATCATAGCCGTCATAGCTGCCACGGATATGTTGATAGCCGATGTGATCAGGCCGTATTGCGCGCGTTTCCGTCCGGGACATCCCATGAGTCCGATTGCTGACTTGGTGCATAATGTAAACGGTTACCGTGGAGGGAGATATGGGTTCCCGTCATGCCACGGCGGCAATTCGTTCGCATTGGCCACATTCATGTCGTTGCTTGTAAGCAGGCGCCGTTTCACAGTGTTCATATTCATGTGGGCATTTCTCCATTCCTATTCGCGGCTGTATCTCGGAGTGCATTATCCGGGCGATTTGCTCACAGGCGCCGTTATCGGATCGCTGATAGCTTATGTTATATGGAAACTGTCATGCAGGCTTACAGGCCGTTTCAAGGATAGCGGCTTGCGTGATCCGTATGCCAAGGTGATCTGTATCCCCGAACTTAACTATGGGCATGTGTTGTCCGTCAAGGCTATTCCTTTAGCTCCGTGTGATATCTTCACATCGATAGGTTTGCTCACCTTCGCGGTGGGGATAGCCTATGCCTGTGTGATGGTGGTTATCTGAACAGCGCTTTAATCTCTATCACCACTTAACGTGTCAAGTTGGCCGGTGACGGAGTCCATTATATAGCCGGCTACTCTTACATCCTTTGCCATAAGCGGATGGTTGCGTATCAGATCAACCGTCTCGGCTACCGCATCGGCTGTGTCCTCAAAGCCGTGAAGCCAGCTGTCAAGATCGATACCGCAGTGGCGCATGAGTGATATGTGCTCGTCGCTTACACCGCGTGAACGCATTGTTTCCAGCATTTCGGCGGCGTTCATCCCCTGCACTCCGCACCCGGTGTGGCCTATCACCATTATCTCTTCCACACCCAACTCGTATACGGCCACAAGCAGTGACCGCATGGTGGAGTCAAACGGGTTAGTGATCGTGCCTCCGGCGTTCTTTATCATCTTCACATCGCCGTTGCGGATCCCCAAAGCTGCCGGAAGCAGTTCCACAAGGCGGGTGTCCATACATGTCACTATGGCTATCCGCTTGTCGGGATATTTAGAGGTAGCATATCTGGTATAGCCGCCGTCGCGTACAAATTCGCGGTTATGGCGCAGAATCTCATCTATCATGGTAGCAGGGTTTCAGATTACTTCAAGGTTGGCTTCAAGACGCTGACGGACTACTTCATATATAAGCACTCCGGCTGCTACCGAGACGTTAAGCGAACTGATTTTGCCGAGCATGGGTATGGATACTTTAGCATCGCACATGGCCAGCACAGCCGGCGATATTCCCGTGTCCTCGGCTCCCATCACGAGTGCTACCGGGTCGGTATAGTTTTCGGTAGTGTAGTTGATCATGGATTTTTCAGTAGCCGCCACTATCTTGTAGCCGTTGTCCTTGAGGAAGCGCACGGCTCCGGTGATGTTGCGTTCGCGGCACACTGGGATATGGTTCAGCGCCCCTGCCGATGTTTTCACGGCGTCGCCGCCTACACCCACGCTTCCATGTTCGGGAATCACTATGGCATCGACTGCGGCGCATTCGCATGTACGGGCTATGGCACCGAAGTTGCGCACATCCGTTATGCCGTCAAGCACCACTACAAATGGCAGCAGCCCTTCTTCGTAAAGTTCAGGCACGAGATTGTCAAGCCGGTAATATGTCACGGCCGACAGTATGGCCAGGACGCCCTGATGGTTCTTGCGGGTGATGCGGTCGATTCTTTCGCCCGGCACACGCTGCACTATAACCTTGTTCTTGCGCAGAAGGTCAAGCAGAGGTCGTATGAGATCGCCTTGCAGATCTTTCTTGACGAGCACTTTCTCTATGTCGCGTCCGGCTTCTACAGCCTCGGTCACAGCTCGTATGCCGTAAATGTAATCGTCCTTGTCCATTGGGTTCGTGGTTATGTTTATGCTGTAATTAGGTGTGGTTGATGTTTTTTATCCGGTTACTGCTGCCGTGCCTCCAGAAGTATGCGGGCATTGGCCAATGCCTCCGGTGCGGGGTCGGCGCCGCTGAGCATCTTTGCTATCTCCATTATTCGGGTATCCATGTCGGCAAGAGGCTTTACGAATGTATGGGTTGACTCTTCGTCATCAGCTTTGTACACCTTATAATGGCTGTTGCCGAGGGCGGCCACCTGCGGCAGGTGGGTTATGGCGGTTACCTGGATGGCCGCTGATATGTCACGCATCATGGCGCCCATGCGTGAGGCGACCTCTCCCGACACTCCGGTGTCGATTTCGTCGAATATTATGGAGGGGATCTGCATGTGACGTGCTATGATGGACTTGATTGAAAGCATAAGGCGCGATATTTCGCCGCCCGATGCGGTGGCACCCACAGGCAGTGGAGCCTGATTTTTATTGAAAGCAAACAGAAATTCGACTTTGTCAGCTCCTGTGGAGGATATGTCGGCAGGGCTGACACGCACTTCACAACGCAGGTTTGACATGCCGAGCGGTGCAGCTATGGCCCGCAGGTCGTCAGCGAATCTGTTGGCTGTGGCCTTGCGTGCGTCCGTCAGTTCGGCTGCCGCTTCCTTTACCAGTGCCAGAGACTTTCGTGCCTCTTTTTCAAGGTCGGCGAGTATTTCACCGCCGTTGTCCACACTTTCAAGTTTTTCGGCCAGATTGTCGCGGATTTCAAGCAACGCTTCGGTGGAATCCACGTTATGGCGCTGTTGCAGGGCATATATGGTGTTGAGCCGTTCCTCAACGGCTTCAAGCCTGCCGGGGTCAGCCGACAGGGTGTTGTCGAAGCTGTGTAGGGTGGAGGCTATGTCGTCTAATTCTATTGCCACGGACTCAAGGCGCTCTATGATGTTGTCATCCTTGGCAAGATGTTCCTCTATGCCTGAAAGTGCTTCTGTAGCCGTCCCTAACATTGCCACAGCGTTACTGTCGGCGTCGCTCAGGGCCTGCAAGGCGTCAAAAACGTGTGATTTTATATTGTTGACATCGGCAAGTATATCGCGTTCACGTTCCAGATCCTCCTGTTCGCCTTCATAGAGACCGAGGGAGTCGATCTGTTCGAACTGATAGCGTGTGAAATCGGCGTCGTCACTTTCCTTGCGTATCTGCTCGCGCATTGTTTTCAGCTTTTTCATGGCTGAACGCAACGCCTTGTATTTTGTGCGGTAGGATCTCAGGCGCTCTTCATTGCCGGCGAGATTGTCGATTATCTCCATCTGATAGGCCGGATCGGCAAGCAGCTGGTTGCGGTGTTGCGAATGTATGTCGACCAGGTGCAGGGCTACTTCACGCATCACAGTAAGTGCCACCGGCGTGTCGTTTACGAATGCGCGTGAGCGGCCGGATGGGGTTATTTCCCTGCGCAGGATCACAAGAGAATCCTCCCGGTCAAGATCGTTGGCTTCCATCACGCGGTCAAGGTCCGAATAGCCTTCGGCTACGAACTGGGCTTCGACCACGCTTTTGCGGTTGCGGTCGGCCACCACACGGGTGTCGGCGCGGCCTCCGAGTATAAGTGACAGGGCTCCGAGTATAATTGACTTTCCGGCACCTGTCTCGCCGGTTATCACATTGAATCCGGAGCCAAGCTCTATGTCCACGCGGTCAATCAGCGCGTAATTGGATATGTGGAGTGATTTCAGCATTGCGGTAATGGAGGGTGCAGGCGTTATTTTACAGCGCCTGTCTTGATTTTCTGAAGACGTTCGTTTTCGGTGGGATAAATTTCACGCAGAATGTCGTATGCCTTGTCACGCTCGGTTTGCGGAGCCTTGGAGTAGATGTTGACAAGTTCGTCGAGTTTGGCGTCCTTGAACATCGACAGTCCCACCGACATTGGCGAGGCTGAATACACTGTGCTTAATTTTTCAAGAGCCGAGGTGATCTTTGCCCGTCCTTTGTCGGGCGCGGTTGACATTTCATCAAGGCCGGTGCGGTGGTATTCGTAGGTCAGATCGCGGAGCACTGAGGTGGAGGCGTCAGTGTAGGCGGAGAGCACGGCGCTGCGGTTCTTGTTGTCCTCAAAGGCTTTCCATCCTGTCTCGCCGCTTGACTGTGCGAGCTGCACAATCTGTTTCAGTTGCTCGAAAAACGGCTCACCTCCTTTGGGAGCGAAACTGTCGAAATCCATGGCGAGTATAAGGTAGGCGTAGAAATTCAGGATAGCCGTAAGCTGGCTTTCCATATTGTTCTGCGAGAACACCAGCTGCTCCCCTTCCTGATAGTCGAATTCCACTTTTGTGTCGCGGAAGTTGATGAGGGTGGTAGTGTAATTGGTGTTGTAGACAGGCCGGCTTGCCTGAATCTGTATGTCACCGGTAAAATGGTTGTTGTCGCTCCATTCCGATACGGTCAGCATCACCCGGCACTCGATCTTCTCGTTCGGTGAAAACTGGGCGTTGGAGAACTTCGTGTTGTTGAAATAATCCGTTATAGCGCCTTTGAGGGTCTCAAACACCTGTTTGTTGGTGGCCTGTATCTTGTCGGCGTTCACTTCCACCTGACAGTTGAGCTCTTGGGCCGTACACGTACAAATGGCCGCAACCGCAGCCATCAGAGTCATTAAGCCCCGGCGTAGGGGAGAGAGGTTGAATTTCATATTTTCGTTTTTATCAGATCGATTATGTCGCGTGCGGTGTCACGCTTGGATTCAAGTGGGAAAGGCGTGACGGTGCCGTCACGGTCTATTACGGTGACCTTGTTGGTGTCACATGCAAAGCCGGCGCCTTTGTCGCGCAGTGAGTTCAGCACAACCATGTCGAGATTCTTACGTTCGATTTTCTTACGGGCGTTCGCATCCTCATGGTCAGTTTCCAATGCGAAACCTACCAATATCTGACCCGGACGTTTGCGGCTGCCGAGCGTGGCGGCTATGTCGGGATTTTTTTTCAGGCGTATCACCGGAATTTCGTTATCCTCGCGCTTGATCTTGACCTGTGATGGCTCCAAAGGAGCGTAGTCGGCCACTGCGGCGCACATTATGGCGCAATCGCATGTGTTGAAAGCGGTTTCTGCGGCAGCAAGCATTTCATCGGCGCTTTCCACATTCACCACTTTTATGTTACGGTGGTTTGCGCTCAAGGCTGTGGGGCCGCTTACAAGAGTGACCTTGGCCCCACGGCTTGCCGCTTCCTCAGCTAAGGCATATCCCATTTTGCCGCTTGAATAGTTGCCGATAAATCTCACCGGGTCTATTTTCTCATACGTAGGCCCTGCGGTTATCAGTATTTCGCGTCCGGCAAGGTCGTTACATGATGAGAAATAGCGTTCAAGTGTCTCCACTATTTCGTGAGGTTCACGCATCCGGCCCTTGCCGCTGAGATGGCTGGCGAGCTCACCTTCCGCAGCCTCGATAATGTGGTTTCCGTAGGAGCGCAGCAACTCTATGTTGCGGCGGGTGCTCGGATGTGCCATCATGTCAAGATCCATAGCCGGAGCTATGAATACAGGTGCTTTGGCGGAAAGATAGGTGGTGATTAGCATGTTGTCGGCTACTCCGTTGGCCATCTTGGCTATGGAGGAGGCGGTGGCCGGAGCCACCACCATGGCGTCGGCCCAAAGGCCGAGATCCACGTGGCTGTGCCATTCGCCGGTGTTGGCGGTGAAAAATTCACTTACCACCGGTTTACCCGAAAGGGCCGATAGTGTGACCGGAGTTATAAATTCTTTTCCGGCGGGGGTTATCACTACCTGTACCTCTGCCCCGGCCTTGATCATAAGGCGCAGCAGCATGGCTGACTTATAAGCTGCTATGCCTCCTGTAATGCCGAGAATTATATGTTTTCCCTTGAGTGATGACACTTCGTTGATGTGCTGGTTATGGTTGGATTTATTTCAAACGCAGTTTTATACGGGTAAAGGCGTCCTTGGTGTTGCCGGGGAAATCGCCTTGCAGAATCCAGCTGTAATAGCCGGGATCCTGCCGCAGCACTTCTTCGGCTATGCGGCCTTTGTATTTGCCGAAGTTTATCACTTCGCGGTTTTTGTCATCGTAGACCAGCCGTCCGGCAAGATCCACATTGCGGTTTTGCGAGGAATATTTCGAAAGTTCCTCAATGTCGTTGGGAAGATCCTCATATCGGTCAAGCTGGGCTTTGAGAACCTCGTAGGTGGCTCTTGTATCGGCATTGGCAGAGTGGGCGCCGTCCAGATCCTTGTCGCAATAGAAACGGTAGGCGGCCACAAGATTGCGCTGCTCTTTCTTATGGAATATGGTCTGTACATCGACAAACCGCGGCTTTGAGAAGTCGAATGACACACCGGCGCGGCGGAACTCCTGGTCAAGCATGGGTATGTCGAATCGGTTGGAGTTGAATCCGGCTATGTCACATCCGGTGAAGTGCTGGGCGAGATCGCGGGCTATCTGTTTGAAAACCGGACAGCAGGCCACATCTTCGTCAGTGATATGGTGTACGGCTGTGGCCTCGGCCGGGATAGGCATTTCAGGGTTGATGCGGCGTGTTTTCTCAATCTCCTTGCCGTCGGGCATGACCTTTATGAATGATATCTCCACAATACGGTCATGAGTGATGTTGATGCCCGTGGTTTCGAGGTCGAAAAATATGATGGGTTTTTTCAGTTTAAGTTCCATATGTCGGCAATTTGGCAGGCCGTATATTATTCCATGTTGAAATCACTTACGGTCATAGGCATGAGGAGCATGACTAATTCCGTGCCTTCGGGATTGTCGGTAGGCACTATGAGGCCCGGACGTGACTGGTCCGAGAGTTTGATAATGCCTTCGGAGGATTCCAAAGTGGAGAACATATCCACTAAATAGCGGTAGTTGAAGCCTATTATCATTGAGTCGCCTGAAAATTCGCACGGAACGCTCTCCAAGGCGTTGCCGCATGAGCCGGCATCGTCGGTACGCATATATACTGTGCCGGGTGTGATGCGGAATTTTATCAGACCCTGACCAGAGCAGAACACTCCTACACGGCGCAATGCCCTTATGAATTCATCGCGGCCCACAGTCAGCTCGAAGCTCGATGATGTGGGTATCACGCGGTTATAGTCGGGATAACGCCCTTTGAGCAAGGAGCACATGAAGCGGAATTTTGAACTTTCAAAAAGTGCGCTCTTGCGGTAGACGGTGACTTTAAGATCCCCTTCACGGCTGAAAATGTTGCGGATCACATTGGCTGGTTTGCCTGGAATGACGAACGACAGCGCCTGTCCTGTACGTATGTTTGAATCGATGTAGCGTACGAGCTGTTTTGTGTCGGTGGCCACGAACGTTATGTCATTCTCATGTATGTCGCACAACACGCCCTGCATCTGGGGGCGCAGATCGTCGTTGCCAACTGCAAACACTGTGCTGCTGATCCCCTTTATGAATGCTTCGGCCGGAACGTTGAACTCGGCTTGTACGGGATTGTCCTCGTCTTTATCCATCGACAGGTTGTCGAGATCCACAGGATATTCGTCACCGTTGATTGCCACGAAATTGTATGTGCCGTTGGAATATTGGATCTCGACGGCGAGATTCTCATCGTTGATGCTGAAAGTTATGCCTTGGTCGGGAAGCTCTTTCAGCAGGTCGGCTATACGGTGGGCGTCGATGCAGAATTTCCCTTCACCCTCAGCGTCCATAACCTCGGTAGTGCCCACGAGCGTGTTCTCGGCGTCACATGCCACGATTGTCAATCTGTCCCCCTCAAGGGAAAACAGAAAATTATTGAGAATTGACAGTGCATTGCGTGAGCTCAGCACTTTAGATACTGCGGAAACAAAGTTGTAGAGCTCTTTGCTCGGGACGTTGAATTTCATAAAGGCTATAGTTTTTAGGCTGTTAAAATTCTTAGTTTTGGAATTTACAAATTTACGAAAAATCTCGCAAATGCCGGGTTTTCCCGTGGCTTATTTTCGTCAAAAAAATCAAAAAACCGATTGTGTTCGGCTTGTTGTTATGCGGAAAACCCCGCGCCGGCACACATACGTGCAGGTAGCGGGGTTCCGTATATATCTACAGCCTGTGGCTGTAAGTGTCAGAATGCGTTCACTATGCCCATGAATGATTCTGCATCGAGGGCTGCGCCGCCTATCAGGCCGCCGTCAACGTCAGGTTTGGCGAAAAGAGCCGGAGCGTTGGAGGGTTTGCAGCTGCCTCCATAGAGGATGGAGGTGTTGTCGGCCACTTCTGCTCCATATTTGTCAGCCACAGTCTTGCGGATGAAAGCGTGCATTTCCTGTGCCTGGTCGTCGGTTGCGGTTTTGCCGGTGCCGATGGCCCATACCGGTTCGTAAGCAAGGATTATTTTTGCGAAATCCTCGGCTGAGAGCTCAAAGAGTGATTCTTCTATCTGAGCCTTCACCACATCGAAATATGATCCGTCCTCGCGCTGTTCCAGAACCTCACCTATGCAGAATATGGGAGTGAGTCCGTTTTCAAGGGCAAGGTTTACTTTAGTCTTGAGAATCTCGGGAGTCTCACCATAATACTGGCGGCGTTCGGAGTGGCCGAGGATCACATATTTTGCACCAGTGGAAGCCACCATGGGTGCGGAAACCTCACCGGTGTAAGCCCCTTTGAGATGGTCGGCACAGTTCTCAGCGCCTAATCCGAGATTCTCGGGATTGATCACCTCATTTACGGAAGCGAGATGTGTGAAAGGTACTGCTATCACTACATCGCATTTGGGGGTTACTTTCTTGAGGGCTTCATTCACTTCTTTAGCCAGCTTTATTCCTTCGGGAAGAGTGGTGTTCATCTTCCAGTTGCCGGCTACGATTTTTTTTCTCATTGTGATTTGGAATTATAAGTTATTCAGTCGTTTATCGCTTGGGTGCGTTGCCTTTTTCGGTGTGCAAATTTAGTGATTTTTTTCCATACGGCAAGTACGCCGTTGTTGATTCCTACTATCAATGCCATCAAGGCAAGGAACAGCCCGGTGAGATACCAGAATTTTTTTGCAGGCTGCGGGTCGAGACCGGGCAGGATATTGCGGTCCGAACCGGGTTGAGGCACTTTAAGGCCCGACAGGGCCGACATTGTCTGCTTCCAGCGCACAGTGTCATTGTCAATGTACACGATCGATACATTGCCTCGCGCCAGCTCCTTGATCTGGGTGGGTTCGGCTGTGAAAAGCGCATATTCAGGCATGGCTATCTCGCGCCACAGTTCCAGTCCCTGTATGTCCGAGCCTATTATTCCTATCATTGATCCTCCGCGGGCTTCCATATAGCGGTTGAGTTCGTTGATGGTATAGGTGGACGACATGTCGGCATAACGGAGATCCGGTATGAGCACTAAAAGCTGTTCCCCCTCGGTGTCGATAACATCGGCTGTCACGTCATCTGAGCCGTCGTAAATGGCCAACGGATCATGTGCGGCTTCTGCAGTTCCGGTTTTAATCCGACGTTCCACAAAGGTCCATGTGGAGTCAGGTAGAGCATCGATAGTAAACTCCCGTTGGGTGCCGTTTTTCTCGTAGACGAAACTGAATTCGGTGCCTGAACCGGATGGGTTGTCTACTGAAAGGGGAGACCCTACGGGGAACCCTCTGAAATCGATAAGCGGCTGCTCATTGTAGCCTGTGACACCGATAAGCAGTGCATATATGCCGCATGCCACAGCCGGAAGCCATTGTATGTAAGGGCTTACGAGGCATTTTACTCTATGGTTGTAAATTACCATTACAACTATTGCGGCTGTGAGCACCACATTTTTGAGGAATGTGGCTGTGTTGGAAATCACGAGAAAATCGCCGAAGCATCCGCAGTCGCTCACCGGATCGGCTATCATTATGTAGAGTGTGAGAGGCAGCATGAAGACCATTGTGGCCAGAAGCAGCCATGAAACGGCTCTACGGTAGCAGCCGAGCAGGGCCATGAATCCGGCGGTAAACTCACCGGCCGAGAGAAACATTGTGCCGACAAGCACGAGTGAACGCGGCAGGTCTAGCCCCCATACGTCAAGGTATTCCAGAGTTTTGTATAGAAAGCCCCAGGGGTCTATTGACTTGGCGAGTCCCGACACTATGAAGGTCACCCCCACCGCAATGCGGCAGAGTATGACGAGCCATTTAATTTTCGATGGCAAGCTTGATGATTGCGAAGACTGCATAATTGATCATATCCTGATAGTTGGCGTTGACACCTTCCGACACCTCGGTGGCTCCGTCATGATCCTCGATCTGTTTGGTGCGCAACACCTTCATGAGAATAAGATCTGTGTAAGAGTTTACTCTCATGCCGCGCCATGCCTCGTCGTAGTCGTGGTTCTTGGCTATCATGAGCTGGCGTGTCGCTGCGGCATGATGGTCGTAAAGCTCAATGGCACGCTCCGCCGATATGTCGCAGCATAATGTCTCACCTAATTCAAGCTGTATAAGGGCTATCAGGCCATAGTTTACTATACCTATGAACTCGGGCAGTATGCCTTCATCAACCATTGCGGTTCCTTTGGTCTGAAGCGAGCGGATGCGGCCTGCTTTTATGAATATCTGGTCGGTCAGTGAGCATGGGCGCATTATACGCCAGGCTGCTCCGTAGTCGCCGAGTTTCTTGATGAAAAGATTGCGGCACAGGCTCAGGGCCTCGTCAAATTCTTTCAATGTGCGGGATGTATCGGTCATGGGATCCGGTAAAATGGTGTGGCATAATCAAGGGCGCCCCGGCCCGCGGGGGTGGGAGCGCCCTTTGTTATGGCATTTGTGAGTTACTTAAAATGTGTAAATCAGTATTTCAGAAGTTCTTCAACCCTTTTGAGGTTGGCTTCGTCCTTCATTACATAGTAGATACCTTTGAGGTAACGCAAAGCGTCCATCTGTGAGTCGTCGAGGGCGTATGCCTTTTCAAGCCACTTGGCGGCTTCTATGCGGAGGGGATTGATTTTCTCTGATTCGAGTTTGTGGTATTCGGCTTCTGACAGAGTGCCGGCACCTTCGGCCATAGCGTCGCTCTGCTCAATGAGCATGGCTGCGTAGCGCACCATTGCCTGAGCATGTTTTTCGTCAAGCTGGAATGCTTTCATGTAGTTTTCGGCAGCCTTGTCGAACTCTTTTTTATTCTCATAGAGAATACCTGAAACATAGTAGATCTGAGGATCGTTGGGGTTGGCCTTGAGGGCTTCGCCGAGCATTGACTGGGCCTCGTCGAACTCACCTTTCTGGATGTGGCTGTCGATAACGAGAAGGAGGAATTTGGGATCCTCGTTGCCGCAGCACTGGTATCCTTTGGCTGCATAGTCATAGAGTTTCTCGTTCTGACGGGCACGCGACGCGGTGTAGATACCCTGCTCGAAGATATTTTTCTTGGTGTAGCCGTTTGATATGGCTTCATCGTAAAGAGCGAAGGCGTCATCATAGTTGCCGAGTTCGCCGGCTGCACATCCGCGCAGGAACACTATATAATTTACCGCGGAGTCGGGATCGGCTTTGACATGGCTCTTGAATTGTGCGTTCGATGGCATGTCGAGGTAGATTCCCCATGCGTCGTAGGCTCCTTTGTAGTCACCGGCCTGATAGAGCATGCGGCCTGCATTGTCGAATGCGCTGTAATGGTCGGTGATCATTTCTATTATTTTTTTGCTCTTCTTGGGGTCTACCTTGCCTTTTGCATTGGGAACGGAGTCAAGGGGCAGGGCTTTCATAAAATACTCGTAGCCCATAACTAAGGGAGCTGCGGTTTTTTTGTTGTCAACCTGTTCGCCCATCTGCATTTTGCGGAACATGGTGTCGTAGTTCTTGAAGCCGTTTTCACCGGCTACAAACCAAGTTTCCACATTTCCGGCACTTTCAGGATTGGTGAATGCCGGTTCAATGGTTTTCACCCATTCCACATAGTCGGTAGTTCCGGCTTTGAATTTTTTACCGGCGTCCTTCACGAGGCTCATTTGGGCCGACATCGACAGCCCTGAAAGAGCGATTAGACCTAAGATGCTGACTTTCTTCATAATGTCGTTTACTTGAGGTGTTGGATTATGTTTTGGTTGTTGTTACTGTTGTTTCACTCCTGAGGCTGGGGCTCGTCGTCGGGACGCATCATTTCGTCAATGGCTTCCTCTATTATTTCGGCCTGGGCGTCCACTATTTCGTTGTCGATTTCCTCTTCGGGATCCGAGGCAACGCAGCACACCGATGCTATAACGTCGTTGCGCTTCTCAAGGTTTATGATCCTCACGCCCTGTGTGGCACGGCCCTGTACCCTGATTGCATCCATGGCAACACGCAGTGTAATGCCGCTCTTGTTTATTATCACGAGGTCATTATCGTCGCTCACGCTCTTGATGGCCACAAGGCGTCCTGTCTTTTCAGTTACGTTAAGGGTCTTCACTCCCTTGCCTCCACGGTTGGTGATGCGGTAGTCGTCAAGGGGAGTCCGTTTGCCGTAGCCGTTCTCTGACAGCACCATGACGGTGTGGGATGCGTCGGCGGGATTCATGCATATCATGCCTACCACCTCGTCGTCACCGTCATCAAGCGTTATGCCGCGCACGCCGGTGGACACACGGCCCATAAGGCGCACTTTCTCCTCAGGGAAGCGGATGGCGCGTCCGTTGCGGTTGGCCATGAGTATCTCGCTGTGTCCGTCGGTGAGATCCACATCGATCACCCTGTCGCCCTCGCGGATTATAATGGCTTTCTTGCCCTTCACATTTACCTGTGCATACTCGCGCAGGCTTGTTTTCTTTATCACGCCGTTGCGGGTGGCGAACACGAGATTGTGGTTCTCGGTGAATTCCGGATCGTCGAGCTGGCGGCACGAAATAACGGCATTTACCGAATCGTCGGCCTCGATGTTAAGCAGGTTCTGTATGGCACGTCCTTTTGAGTTTCTGGCACCTTCGGGTAGTTCATACACTTTCATCTTATAAACGAGGCCCTTGGCTGTGAAGAACAGCAGGTTGCAATGCATCGACGCCGTGTAGATGTACTCTATGAAGTCCTCGTCGCGTGTGTCGCTGCCCTTGGCGCCGACACCTCCGCGGTTCTGTGTGCGGAATTCTGTGAGCGGAGTGCGTTTGATATATCCGAGGTGCGATATGGTGATTATCATGTCGTCATCGGCATAGAAATCCTCGGCATTGAACTCACCTGCGGTGTAATCTATATCCGTCTTGCGTTCGTCGCCGAACTTGTCGCGCACCTCCACAAGTTCGCTTTTTATAAGCTCGCGGCATTCGTGGTCATCGTTAAGAATCAGCTCCAGACGGGCTATCTGGCGTTCCAGCTCCTCGTAGTTCTGCTGTAGCTTGTCCTGCTCCAGGCCGGTGAGGCGGCGCAGCTGCATTTCAAGAATGGCATTGGCTTGCGCTTCCGACAGGGCGAAACGCTCCATCAGGCGTCCGCGGGCAGTGTCGGTGTTGGGCGATGTGCGTATTATCGATATCACCTCGTCAATGTTCTGCGAGGCTATGATAAGCCCTTCAAGTATATGGGCCTTCTCCTGGGCTTTGGCAAGCTCGAAGCGTGTGCGCCTTATCACCACTTCATGGCGGTGGTCGATGAATGCCTGAAGCAGCTGCTTGAGGTTAAGCGTGCGTGGACGTCCGTTCACCAATGCCACATTGTTGACGCTGAACGAAGCCTGCATCTGTGTCATTTTGTAGAGCTTGTTGAGCACCACATTGGAATTGGCATCAGAGCGCAGTTTGATCATTATGCGCATACCCTCGGCATCGCTCTCGTCATTTATGTCGGCTATTCCGTCAAGCTTCTTTTCATTTACAAGTTCGGCGATATATGATATCAGCTCGGCTTTGTTGACGTTATAGGGTATTTCGGTAACTATGATGTTATCGTGGTTGGCTTCGGTCTCGATCTCGGCTTTTGCGCGGATCAATATGCGTCCGCGGCCGGTCTCGAAAGCTTCCTTCACTCCGGCATAGCCGTAGATGGTGCCTCCGGTGGGGAAATCGGGAGCCTTGATGTAATGCATGAGGTCAGCCACCTCAAGTTCGGGATTGTCAATAAGGGCTATCGATGCATTGATGGCCTCGGTGAGATTGTGGGGAGGCATATTGGTGGCCATGCCCACTGCAATGCCCGATGCGCCGTTGACAAGCAGGTTGGGGAAGCGGGTGGGGAGCACTACCGGCTCGCGGCGTGTATTGTCATAGTTGGGCTGGAAGTCCACTGTGTCGCTCTCTATGTCGGCGAGCATGGCTTCCCCTATTTTCTGGAGCCTTACCTCGGTGTAACGCATGGCAGCAGGGCCGTCGCCGTCGATTGATCCGAAGTTTCCGTGGCCGTCCACAAGAGTGTAGCGCAATGCCCAGGGCTGCGCCATTCTCACTACGGTGCCATAGATCGACGAGTCGCCGTGGGGGTGGTAGTTACCCATTACCTCACCTACGCATTTGGCTGATTTTTTGTATGGTTTGTCGGAATTGTTGCCCATTTCGTCCATGCCGAACAGCACTCTGCGGTGTACAGGCTTCATGCCGTCGCGCACATCCGGAAGGGCGCGTGAAACGATCACCGACATCGAATAGTCGATGTAGGCCGATTTCATCTCGTTCTCGATATTGATCTTTATTATTCGATCCTCTTCTTGATTCATTGCTTGTCAGTTAGCTGATTGGTGTAGGGGCGCCGGTTCCGTCCGGCACATGCAAAATATCAAGCAAAGGTAGTGATTTTTCTTTAAACGGGATGAATAAAAAATCGCGCTCAATGTTTTTTAAGAAAAAATCTTAAAACATTTCCGCTTATGACGTGTAATCCGTTTTTTGTCATTATATTTGCTTTTGCGCTCGACTTATATTGTTGAGATCTAATATAAATAACAACACAGTTACAATCAGTCAACCTTAAACAAATCACAGAGGAAATGAAACGTACTTTTGCGGTCGTGCTGCTTGCTGCGGCCACTGTTTCGGCTATGGCCGACGATGATAAAGTTGTGGTGCCGGATTCCACAGGCTTTAAGTTCACCGATGTAAAGCTGGTGCCCACAACTTCAGTCAAGGATCAGAACAAGAGCGGCACATGCTGGTGCTTTGCCGGAACATCATTCTTTGAGGACGAGATCCTCCGCAAAACCGGCAAGGAGTTGGACCTCAGCGAAATGTTTACCGTGCGCCACTGCTATGTCGACAAAGCCGACAAGTATGTACGCATGAACGGTACTATAAATATGGCTGCCGGCGGCAGTGTCATGGACGTGCCCTATGTATGGGAGCGTTACGGTGTCGTTCCCGAAGAGGTATACTCGGGCCTCGGATATGGTGAGGACAAGCATGTGCATGCCGAACTTGACGCGGGCCTGCGCGGATTTCTTTCGGCCGTCAAATCCAATCCCGCCAAGCGTCTTTCAACTTCATGGCGTGGCGCTGTGGAAGGTATAGTTGACTCCTATCTCGGCGAACTGCCCGAAACATTCACTTTCGATGGCAAGACCTACACACCCCAGTCGTTTGCTAAGTCGCTTGGTCTGAATATGGACGACTATATGGCCTTCACCTCATTTACCCATCATCCTTTCTATAAGCCTTTTGCGGTGGAAGTAGCCGATAACTGGCTGTGGGCTGAATATATGAATGTGCCTATGGAGGAAATGAAAGCTATTGTCGACAATGCCATTGACAAAGGTTATTCAGTGGTATGGGCTGCCGATGTGAGTGAAGGCGGCTTCAAATGGCGCAAAGGTTATGCCGTTCTGCCCAAGGCCACCGACACCTCCTCTATGGAAGGCACCGAGCTTTCGCGCTGGGTGCAGCTGTCCGACAAGGACCGCGAGGAGTCTCGTTTCGACATAAAGGGTCCGGTTGAGGAAGAAAAAGTCACCCAGGAGTCGCGTCAGGCAATGTTCGACCGTCAGGAAACCACCGATGACCATGGAATGGTGATAGTGGGTAAAGCCGTAGATCAGGAAGGCAATAAATATTATAAGGTGAAAAACTCCTGGGACACCAATCAGCTTTATGGCGGTTACTTCTATGTCTCGGAACCTTATTTCCTGGCAAAGACCATCGACATATTTGTCAACAAAGAGGCCGTACCCTCCGATATCGCCAAGAAAATAAACGGCAAATAACCAACAGCCCCCGTAAGTCTATAAATCCGGATGTGCCGATTTCGGCGCATCCGGATTACTTAATAAAATTTATATTTAGTGTTATGGCAAAAATCACTATACAAAATACCGATGTCAATGTTCTCAAAATAGATGGTGAGGACTTTATCTGCCTTACGGATATGTTGCGCGCAAAAGATGGGGATTTTTTCATAACCGATTGGTTGCGCAACCGCAATACGCTTGAATATCTCGGCATTTGGGAGAAGGTGTATAATCCCCATTTTAATTATGGCGAATTCGCCATAATTAGGAGCCAGTCCGGATTAAATAGCTTTAAGATAAGCGTTAAGGAGTTTGTTGCGAGAACAAATGCAATAAGCATTCAGGCAAAAGCAGGGCGATACGGAGGTACATACGCGCATAAGGATATCGCCTTTGAATTTGCTATGTGGATAAGCCCGGAGTTTAAGATCTACATAGTAAAGGAATTTCAGCGACTCAAAGAAGAAGAGCAGAAACAGCTTGGCTGGTCTGCAAAACGCGAACTCTCCAAAATAAACTATCGGATTCACACCGATGCCATCAAACACAATCTCATTCCGGCGCAGATAACAAAAGCTCAGGCAAGCGTTATCTATGCGAGTGAGGCAGATGTGCTGAATGTAGCGATGTTTGGAATGACAGCCAAGCAGTGGCGCGATGCACATCCTAATCTCAAAGGCAACATACGTGATTATGCTTCCATCAACGAACTGATATGCTTGTCGAATATGGAAAATCTCAACGCGGTCTTCATTGAACAGGGCATGACACAGCCGGAGCGGCTCATAAAACTCAATCAGATAGCCATACATCAAATGAGTGTTTTGGAAAATGGTGATAACGGCCGAAAGTTGTTGAAATAGCAGGGTGTTGTGAGTAAAAGAACTGTGTGTAAGAAAATCCCTGTCAGTTGCATATCAGGAAAACTATCATTAACTTTGCAGAAAATTTAAACAGCTTATTCTTCAGGGTTTATTCTAATTATCTCAACCACAACAGCCATGCAGACAATAGATCATTTGCTTGCCGAGAAATTGCTTCATATCTCAGCCATAAAGCTTCAGCCGGAGCTTCCTTTCACATGGGCCTCGGGATGGCGTTCGCCTATTTATACTGACAACCGTAAGACCCTCTCATATCCGGAGATACGTACTTTTATCAAAGTGGAACTTTCCCGGCTTATTATGGAGAACTTCCCGCAGGCTGATGCCATAGCAGGAGTGGCCACAGGTGCCATAGCCCAGGGCGCATTGGTGTCGGATCTTATTGGACTCCCTTATGTTTATGTGCGGTCAACCCCCAAGAACCACGGCCTTGAAAATCTTATAGAAGGCAATCTCAAGCCGGGCCAGAAAGTAGTGGTTATAGAGGATCTTATCTCTACAGGTGGTAGCTCGCTTAAAGCCGTGGAGGCCATAAGGGCCGCCGGATGTGAGGTAGTGGGCATGGTAGCCATATTCACCTATGGATTCCCTGTTGCGGAAGAGGCTTTCGCCAAGGCAGGGGTGAAACTCCTCACTCTGAGCAACTATGACTCAATGCTTCAGGTGGCATTGGAGACTAACTACATACGGCATGAGGATGTGGAGAAACTGCGCCGTTGGCGTAGCAATCCGGCCGAATGGACTCCTGATTGCTGAAATTCCATTAAATCATCTACCAAGAATATCTTAAATGGCAACATATTCCAGTAAGCCTGTCACGGTTGAGGATTCCGCCGGGAATCTGTTTGGCCGGATATCCGATCTGTCGGCATTTCAGAAGCGTATGGACAGCCTTCCCGCCGAGATACGCGCCAAAGCCGGTGATGTGAAATTTACAGAGGATTCCATATTTATCAATGGTGGCCCTGTGGGAGAGATGCGCCTTGATGTGACCCGGCGTGACGCCCCTGTGCTTATGAAGCTTGAGGGAGCCAACACACCTGTGCCCATGTCGCTTTCAATCCAGCTGGAGCCGGTTGACGACAGTCACACACAGGTAAAGGCTGTTATGGAAGTGGATATACCCCCCATGCTGAAACCGCTTGTAGGCGGAAAAATGCAGGAGGCGGCTGACCGGTTCGGGCAGCTGCTTGGCGATCTTTTCAACTCCACAGCAATCTGAACGCCATATGGCCACACTCTCTCTTCTTAAAAAACTTATACCTGTTGCCGCGGCTGTATTCATGGCTCTGTGCGGTTTCGGCTGCAAGGGGCTGCATGACGACAATGTGCCTGCCTATCCGGTATATATCGCGTTTCCCACATCGGCCGACTGGGATCTCTACGGCGTAAAGGCCGCTCTTGACACCAGAATATTCATCAAGGCCGAACGTGTACCTTCCAATTATCCCTGGACAGCCCTTACCGAGACCGGTTGCGGAGGTGTTCTTCTGGCATGTGATATTCTTGGCGATCCGGTGGCCTATGACCTCGCATGTCCCGTGGAGGCTTCACCCAAGGTTCGGTTGAGTGTTGACCGCACGGAGCTTGTGGCACGGTGTGCCAAGTGCGGAAGCACCTACGATATATTCCAGAACTATGGTTATCCGTTGTCGGGTCCGGCCGTCAAGGACCGGCTTGCCTTGCAGCGTTACCGTGTGCAGCGCGGTTCGGTGGGCAGTTACATGACTGTGACCCGCTGACAATCATTGAGAACCTAATTACAATTTAACTTCTTAACCGATATATTTATGAACATCAGGAAAAACCTCATTCTCGCTTCTCTTGCCATGGCCGCATCAATTCCTATGACGGCCCGAACCCATGACACGACAGTGCCTGCTGATGAAGTGATACTTCATGCGTGGTCATGGTCGTTCGACAATATTGCCAAGAATATGAAGGATATTGCCGAAGCCGGTTATAAATATGTGCAGACTTCACCCGCCAACGATTGTTATGTAGGCGATGGGGGAGGCATGGCCCTTTTCAGTGAACCCGGCGATTCCGTTATGGGCAAATGGTATTATCACTATCAGCCCATCGACTGGAAAGTAGGCAACTATCAGCTTGGATCGCGCGATCAGTTCAAGGCCATGTGTGACAGCGCTATGAAATACGGTGTCAAAGTGCTCGTCGACGTCCTCCCCAATCATACGGCTATAGACCGCAGTGCAGTGAAACCTTCGTTGTTGAATGCCGTAGGCGGCATGGATAACCTGTTGCATGCCAATGGCCTTACTCCCATTACCGATTACAACGACCGCATGCAGTGCACCACCGGCGAAATGGGCGGTCTTCCCGATGTGAACACCGAGAATCCCGATTTCCAGTATTATTACATGCAGTATGTCAACGATCTTATAAATCTCGGTGCACGCGGTTTCCGTTATGACACAGCCAAGCATATCGGACTTCCTTCCGATCCTCTTGATCCCAAGGCCGTGCGTAATAACTTCTGGGATGTGGCCACCGGCCGTGAAGCAGCCAAAGGCTTGTCCCTGCTCATGCCTGACTCGCTGTTTATCTATGGCGAGGTGCTTCAGGACAAGAATGTGCCTGAAAAGGGATATGCCGAATATATGTCGATGACCGCCAGCAGCTACGGCCACAAGCTCCGTGATGTGCTTGCCAAAGCCGATGCAAATTCCGCCGATCTTTCCGCCTGGGACCATACCTGCGCTCCGTCGCATCTCGTTACCTGGGTTGAGAGTCACGACACATATTGCAACGCACATGAAAGCGCAGGGCTTACCGACGACCAGATACGCATGGGTTGGGTGTTCCTGACCTCGCGCAACGGTGGCATGCCGTTGTTCTACAGCCGTCCTGCCGGCAGCGGCCCGGGCAATGTGTGGGGCAATAACCGCATCGGTGAGCCGGGCAACGATTCGTTCCGCCATCCCGAGGTAGTGGCAGTGAACAAATTCCGTGCTGCAATGGCCGGCCTTGATGAAAAGATCTTCACGTCAGCTGACGGCAAGGTGATTGAAGTGGCACGCGGTGATAAAGGTGCCTCACTCGTAAACCTTTCCGACAAGGCTGTGAAACTCAAAATAGCCACCACGCTCCCTGACGGTGAATACACCGATGCGCTTTACGGCACACGCTTTAAAGTGAAAAAAGGCGAGATGACCGCTAAAATAGCACCTCTTACATCCTATATCCTCTATCGCTGATAACAAGGATTTTTCTGTAAGAGGATCCGGTTCATACTTCCGGCAATGCCGTTTGCGCCATCAGGGCGTCGGCATTGCCGGATTTTGTTATTCCATTTATAAAGCTAATTATGATTTATTAACATACGGATTGCGAAATTTCGTTGTCTCAATCTCATATGTGGCGTTGAAAATAGCTACATTTGCCACAAACAACTATTTTATGCACAGGAGGCGGTCTATGACGCACTCCTTCTAACTCTAAAACTTATCGAAATGGAACAACGAAAGCTGAAAATCAGAGACTTGACAATGCGTGACGGACAGCAGTCGCTATTTGCCACCCGCATGAGCCAGGCCACTATCGACAAACTTCTGCCACATTACGAGAACGCCGGATTCTATATAATGGAAGTGTGGGGCGGTGCAGTGCCCGACTCTGTGATGCGTTATCTCGATGAGTCGCCATGGAACCGTCTCCGCAAAATGAGCGAGGCCATGAAAGGCAAATCGCTGCTCAGCGCACTTTCACGCGGCCGTAACCTCTTCGGATATGTTCCTTATCCCGACACAGTGCTTGAAGGTTTCTACAAGGAAGCCATCAAAAACGGCCTGAATATAATGCGTATATTCGATGCGCTCAACGACATCAATAATGTAAAGGAATCAATACGCCTCATCAACGGGCTCGGCGGCATAGCCGACGGTGCTGTATGCTACACCGTTGATCCCAAGGATGCAGCTCCCGCAGCCGCTCCTGTCAAGAAAGGTTTCTTCTCGAAACTGTTCGGCTCGAAAGAACCTGAACCTGTGGCCGCTACAAAGATATTCACCGACGATTACTTTGTGCGCAAAGCCAAGGAAATGGAGCGTCTCGGCGCCAAGATGATCACCCTCAAGGACATGGCCGGTCTTGTAAACCCGCTGCGTGCCGCGTCCATCATATCACGCTTCAAACAGGAACTTACAGTTCCCGTCGATTTCCATACACATTGTACACCCGGCTATGGTCTTGCTTCATCCGTGATGGCCATAATGAACGGAGTGGACATCCTCGACACTAACATATGGTGGTTCGGAGGCGGTTCCGCTGCTCCTGCCATCGAATTGGTCTACCTGTTCTGCCAGCGTCTCGGCATTGAGGTGGAGGTGAATATGGAGGCAGTGGCGAAGATCCGCAAGGAACTCTTCAACGCACGTAAATCGCTTGCCGACTTCGACCTCAACAAGGACAAGATGCCGCGCGATTTCGATCCTCTCACCGACAAAGTGCCTGATGAGATCATGGCTCAGGTTGACAAGGCTATCGCTGCCGGACGTGCCGGCGACGAACAGGCCATGCTTGATGCCTGCCATGCCATCGAGGAATATTTCGGTTTCCCCAAGCCCAATCTCCTTGTGAAGGAGGCAGAGGTGCCCGGCGGCATGTATTCCAACATGGTGGCTCAGCTCAAGTCACTCGGAGCTTCCGATCTGCTTGATGACGCAATGCGCCTCATTCCCAAGGTTCGCCGCGATGCAGGTCTTGTGCCTCTGGTTACCCCTACCAGCCAGATCGTAGGTTCCCAGGCTGTTTCGCTTGCCCTTGACCGCAAGAAAGGCAATCCCGACTATTCCAACCCCTCCAACCAGTTCATATCGCTCGTAAAGGGTGAATACGGCGAAACACCCGTGCCTGTGGATCCCGCATTCCGTGAAAAGATCACAGGTAGCCCGGTTGAGACACCTTACGATGTTACAAAATACCGCAAACCTGAGAATCCTGTTCTCGAGGATCTCGGTGGAGTGAAACTCGCTTCCAACGATGAGGAATATCTTCTGCTTGAGCTTCTTCCGAGCGTGGCAAACGGCTTCCTGCGCCGTCGCCGCACAGAGGAATTCCAGGCCAAACAGCCCAAGGCTGAGGCTAAAGCTGAAACGGCTGCTGCCGACACTGCTGCTGACCAGCCTATCACAGGAACCGTGATCTCTGCTCCCATGGGCGGCAGCATCGTGGAAATCCGTTGCAAGGTTGGTGACAAAGTCAAGAAAGGACAGGTTGTCATGGTTTATGAGGCCATGAAGATGGAAAATGACGTGGAGTCACCCAAGGACGGCGTGGTAAAACGTATCTTCGTTAAGCCCGCACAGGTGGTAGGCACCGACGCCATGCTTCTCGAAATCGAATAATATTTTTATTAATTATAATTGACAGAAAACGGGGCTGTTCCGGGATGGAACGGCCCCGCTTGGTATAAAGAGATCAGGCATTTTATAGAAGATCGCGCAGAATCTGATCTAAATTATCGGTTGTGGAAAGTTTCATCTGGCTACGCAACCGCCACCGGGCCTGTTTCACTGATTCAACACGGATGTTCATTACCCGCGCTATGTGGCGGTTGTCCATTCCTGTGGCTATATAGGAGGCTATGCGCACTGAATTCTTACCCAATCCGGGATAACGTTCGTTGAGACGTTTCACGAAATCCGGACTCACCGAGGAGAATACACGGGCAAATTCATTGCTGTCGCGTGTGGTGACAGCATCTGCCTTTATCGCGGATTCTATTTCCGATGCTGTTTCCGGATCCATGTGGCCCGACTCGGTAAACTCCTTTATTTTGAGGCTCAGGCGTTCTATCAGCTTTTCTTTTTCTTTCACCATCAGGGTCATTGCCAATTCCGATCTTTGCGAGGCTTCCCGTTGCAGCCGTTCCGATAGTTGCTGGGCCTTTATGTGCTGTATCCGCCGTGAAATTATAAACGCCACAGTAATGGCTGATATTATTGCTATGCCCACAACACTCCATAATTTCATCCTGTCACGCTGGCGGCTTTCGGCAGCCATTAGTTCCACATGCGATATCTGGCGGGCTGTTTCCGCCGTTATAAGTTGCCCGTTAAGCATGGCTTTGTTTACGGAGTCCACCGTGTGGGCATATTCATCCCATATGCGGCATGCTCCGGCAGAATTGCCTGACATTGCCTCAGTGGTGGCTGAAGTTCGTAATATGAACGCACGGTGGTCCCCCTGAATTATATACGGCAGATATTTCCTTGCTTCGTCAGCGTGTAACCGGGCCTTTACCATATCATTGTGTTTCAGAGCCATATCCGCTATATGGCAAGCCAATACCCCGCGCAGGCCGGGACGGGATTCATCGCTGCACACATTGGCGTAAGCGCGGTTAAGGGCTGCCGTGTCATTGGTCATGACATAAAGATTGTAGTCGACCAATGCGCTGAGTTCTCTGTCGGTTCTTACAGCCGGCAGTGAATCGGTGGTTTTCAGCATGGCCACGGCATTCAGCGTGTCACCGGAATTGAACATTGCATTGGCTATGTTTATCCTGTTGCCCGCACTCGGTCCCTCCATATTCGCTAAGGTGAGCAATGAGTCGGCACGCATGGCATAGGATATGGAACGTTCAGGCCAGCCCGCTTCCATCATGAGCCATCCCAAGTCCATGTAGTTCGACGCAGTAAGCATCAGGTCATTGCATTCGGTGAAAAACTTTATGTTGTCGGTCAGATGCGAGTACCATGCTCCGTTGTCTTTATAGTCGGCACGTTTCTCCAGTGTCCAGCGGTAACGGTTATAGTCGTAAGGAGCCGAGGATGAATCGACAATTTCAATAGTTTTTCTGAGCAACGGCCGGCCGGCTTCCCTATTGCCAAGCCGCATGGCCAGACGTCCCTGCCAATAACATCTGCGGGCATTGAAAACCTTGTTGTCCTTTTTGTTTTCGGTTGCTTTGAGATAGCGGTCCACGGGTTCAATGAGGGAGTCGCCGGGGAAATTATCGGCAAACATATATTCGAGGATCCTCATGAGGGAATCCTCAGGCTCACCGGTGCTTTCCCATCCGAAAGGTGCTATCCGGCTCTCGGTGCGTGTACATGAGCACACAGCCGCCGAAGCCATGAGGATAGCTGTTGCGATGTGCAAGTGTTTCATGCCTTAAGTGTTAGGATTATTTTCGATAGATACGTCGTGATGAACCGTCGGCATAACGGATCAACAGAATTCCGGCCGGGGCCTTTTCCATATCAGTGCCACGCAGCAAACCGTCTGGTGTGTATATGCCTGTTATGCGTGCTCCTGTAGCCTTGCTGTCGGTTACTGTTTCAATTCCTGAAAATTCGCCGGCCGGATAGGTGGTGTGCATATCCACTTCGTCAACAGTGTAGTTTATCGTTATATCCCGGTCAGTGGCTGGGCCTGTGCCGTCAATGCTCCAGAACCCGTTGTTGAGAGAGGCTTTTTCTCCACCTATGGTAACCCCCGTCACGGTGAATGACAGTTCGCTTGCCGCCGGTATGTTCTGGGCCACCATCAGAGCCGGCCGGTTTGCCGAGGGAAGGATACTGAAAAATTCCACAACGTCGCCCTGATTTTCTGTGGATGAATTGCTGTAGGCTTCCGTGGCAAGCGCCGGGCAATACAGGCGTTTCCATTCAGTAGGGGAGTTGCGGCTAAGCGATGAGGTTATGAATGTGGCGTTGGAAGTACCTGATTCTGCCGGATAGACGCCCCAATAATAACGGTTGTTGCCGATATAGACTTTCACACCATCTTCAAACTGGAACGGGTTGCTAACACAGATCTCCTCTCTGTCGGGTTGGTCGGCGAACACTATGCGTTTGAGTGCACTGCATCCGTAAAAGGATTGATAACCTATTTCCTTGGCAGTGGTGAAAGTGATGCTTTCAAGCGATGTACAGTTTTCAAACGCATGCTGTCCTATTATTTCAGTCTCGCCTGTGCCGTCCGGATCAATTGTCACTGACTTCAGATTCCTGCATCCGTATGCAAAGTATCTCGGAACACAATAGAACCGCGACGGAAAGGTTATCGATTCGATATCGGAAGTGGCGAATGTATATCCGTCATAGGTCATTTGTTCGTAAGTCGCACCGGCTATGTAGGTGACTTTTTCCCAAGGGAACGTCTTTAGGCCGCATCCGTAGAATGCGCCTTCTAAAACGGCGATTTCAACCGATGCAGTGGAGAGTGCGGTCATTGAGGAGCATCCTCGGAACATGTCTTCGAATATTACAGTCCGTTCGTCAGGATTTTCGGTCGTTATATCAGCCCGGATAAGGTCGGTGCAGTCCACGCAGAGTCCGGCAAGATAATTCTGCATGTCATTGTTGTACTTTAGCGACTGTATTTTCGATCCGGCGAAAACGTATGTGTCGAGACGGCAATTGTCATGGATTTTTATTTCAGGGATTACGGTGTTGGCGAATGCTCCCGATGCTATTTTCACACAGTTTGTCGGTATTACATACTTGTCAAGTCTCAGGCGTGGAGGACATGTAACCAATTTATACCTCGTCTTTGAATCTATGATATCGTATGCTGTGTACAGCATTCCGTCAATAAGTCTGTATGTCGACGACGAGCCTGTGGCAAACTGTATCTCGCTGATACTTCTGTTTCCGGCCGTCCACGACGAACGTACTTCCTGGAAAGGAGAAAGCACCACAGTCTTTATCGTGGTGTTGTCTAAAAATGCAAATGGGCCGATATGGCTTATTTCATCCGGCACGGTATATTTGGTTTTGCCGCGCCCCGGCGGCACACGGAACAGCCCCCAATGGTATTCCTCTCCCTCACGGTGTATGAGTATGCCGTCAATATCGGCGAAATTCTTGCTCCCGGCATTTACATGAAATTCCGTTATGCCTGTACATCCCGAAAACTCGCGTGGCACAATCTCCTCGATGGGTGAGGATATAGTCACCTTGGTTATCTCCGGATAGTTGTTGAACACCGGTTCGTATTTAAACCATTCGTAATAATTATACGGGCCACCGATCCGTTTCATCGGATACTTGACCCCCTCTATTGTCACACTGCCCGGAATGGTTATTTCCCCTTTGGGTGTGTAGCCGTCTTTCACCCCCACGAGCCGCACGAATTTCTCTTCGCCTGCATAATTCTTTATTTCATACACATAATTCCCCACTGTGTGGATGTCGGGATCATTCGGGTCATAGGCCATAGCGTTCGCAGGTGTCAGCAACGCCCATGTTGCTGACAGTATACCCATAGCCCTGTAAAGCATTGTTGTAGTTTTTTGCATAATATAATATTAAAAAATCGGAGGCAAAGTTACGTATTTGAGTGCATATGCTGTGGATATACCAGTCTACATAAAGGCTACATTTGCTGTCACTCAGCAATTTATGCGCCATCTGCCAATAACATCCGGCAATAGTCTACACGAAAAAACCGGCAGCAGGGCCATCCCCGCCGCCGGTTTTTATCATCAGGCACGTGCCGTCATTTCACCAACAGCTTTGTCGACTGGCCTTGAGCGCTGACCACGCACACACCGCGCGGTACCCTCAGCGTCCGCGACCCGCTCACCGTGCCCGTGAACAGCACCCGTCCGTCAGGATGCGCCACGCTTATCTCCACCGGCTTGGCCGCCGTCACCACAATGCACCCGTCCTCAGCCTTGGCCTCAAACCGCTTGGCGGCAGCTCCCACCGCCGGCTCAGGCAGCGAAGCCGTGCTGAACTCTACTATGTTAGGGAACACCATCCCCCACGCCGGATGTGCCCTGTATGCCGCAGCACACCCCTCAGGTACCTCCAATACATCAGGTTTCAAATCTCCACCCGCACGTATATGTCCGTTACCGAATGCACAGAAACTTTGATGTCCGAAACTCTGTACAGTAGCCGCAGGAGGAGTCTTTGCCGCAATTCTTAATGTCTCCAAGTTGGAGAAATTACATATACCATTGTCACCTATTTCGGTAAGCGTCGAGGGTAGTTCCAGATACCGTGCTTGGTTAACCCCATACATACCTATAGCCTCCGGTTTGATCGCCCGTACCCCCTCTGGAATTATCAGTGAGTCCAAATCCCTTACACATTTTAACGCTTCCGTATGGATTACCTCAAGCCCCCTCGGAAGCTCAAGATGCCGGATACGACACTCCTTTCCGAATGTAAGTGGCGGCAGATCTTTGATTCCTTCCGGGAGTACAAGAGTTTCAAGGTTCACACCATCAAAAGCCATACTTTCTATCTCGTTGACTTTCATTTTTCTAACCTTTTGGGATATAAGGCCCATAACACTTATACGTACCGGTACACTGTCAGGTATTGTTATTGTACGGCATCCGTCAGCTATATCTATGCCTGTTACCTTTACCTTGTCAAAATAACCTTTCCATAGATATCTCACATTATCTACAACAAATTCAGTCTGTTTGTAGGCTTCCGGGTAGATATCCTCGGCATTTAAAGTTGTCGCAGTCCACTGCACAGCATTGACAATGCTAAAATTCTATATTTCATTTTCATAACTACACTTATTTTATTTAACAATAATCTGCTTCGAATCCAAAACTTTGATGACGCCCTCCTCGCCGTCAACTGTAGCATTTTTCACTGTGCGCACGGGTGCCGGCACAAGGCTACCCGACTCCACTTTCATCGTCTCAAGGTTAAGGTAATTCAGTCCGCAGGCCCACGGAGCTGAAATAACCGCTGCAAGAAATGCTGTGAGTAGATGTTTCTTCATAATTAGATCGGTTATAGTTACAAAGAGTAATTCGCAAATATAACCCACCAAATTCACATCTCCAAATAAAATTCAGTATAAATTAAGTAATTGCTTAAATTCCCTCAAAACA
>OGXX01000354.1_pt1 | contig 51355 bp, 70 predicted proteins | sample 1576301 | NCBI WGS metagenome assembly OGXX01 (sample SAMEA3541469, study PRJEB24748) | human gut metagenome | biome: human gut; feature: human-associated habitat; material: faeces | place: China | collected 2012
AGCCCGCCGCTTCTCTTATTCCTCGTCGTCCTTAGTCTGCCGTTCTGCGGCTTTCTTCCCGGCGGCCAGCAGTTTCAGCAGGCCATCAGGGACATCGGCACCCATGTGGGCGGCGTTCTCGGCGATAGAGCCGAGTTCGGTAAAAATGTACCACACCAACACCACCGGCAGGATCAGATTCTGGTACGTAATGCCCAGGCCGGGCAGGTTTTCGACCGCGATGCTGAGAACCGCATCGGTCAGTGCAGCCACGCAAACTACCACGATCATACCGGCCTTGTGCCAGATGCCGTCTCTGGCCACAGAACTGGCCCACTCTCCCCTGCTGGCGGCCGCCGCGCTGCCGGAGAGCCAATCCAGCACCATGCAGGCAGCCCAGGCCACCACCAGCCAGCCCAGCCAGCCGAATGCCGCGGTAAAGGCACCGCAGGCGGCTGCAATCACCGCCTTGACCCACAGGAAAATGTTGTCGTCTTTCATGGTTTACTCCTTTCGTTCACGCTGCCTGCGCGGTGCCTTTGGCACCTACGGCGGACAGCTTGTCCAATACGGCCTTGGCATCACCCTGGGTGATGGGGCCGACCTCGATGTTCTGGTGCGCCATCTCAGCATCGCTGAATTCTGCCCAGTACAGCCGCATGGCCACAAGCTGCAGCTGGATCGCAAGGCTGAACACCGCCATGGCCTGGGCGTTGGTCAGGTTGCTGGCACAGATGGTCTGCAGCGTGGAGGCGGCAGGCTTGTCCTCGGCCGGGCGCTCGACCGCATGCTCACCGGGACCGTAGGTGTAGACGCTGCTGCTGGCGGTGGTGAAGTCATCATCCAGCCAGGTCAGCGGGTTGGTGCGCTTGCCGCCCAGCAGCACCTCGAAGTGCAGGTGCGCGCCAAAAACGTTGCCGGTGGCACCGCTGTAGCCGATCAGCTGGCCCTCTTTGACCTTTTCGCCCTTGGCAACAATGAACTTGAACAGGTGGGCGTAGCGAGTAACAAGGCTCTGCTGCTTGTAGTCGGCGTGGCGGATGTCCACGTAGTTGCCGTAACTCTGCATGCTGCGCTCGTCGGTGGTGTGGCCGTCCCACAGCTGGGTGGCCGACACCGTGCCGTCCTCGGCAGCGTAGACCGGGCGCACGGCGGTGTTGCCGATCTGGGTGCGCAGGTCGATGCCGTTATGGCTGCGGCCGCTGTTGTAGTGCCAGCCCTGGGTCAAAATGTGCTGATCCAGCGGCCAGCGAAGTAAAACTTCACCATTCGATAATCTCATTTGAAAACTCCTTTTTATGTTCTCAACCACCAGTTCATCACAACGTCCGAACTGGGCTTTTCTTCTACCAGGGCCGTGATGGTCCCGGCCCCGGTGTAGACCAGACCCCCGTTGATCTTGTCCATCGAATCGGCGAGGATCACATCGGTGGCAAATACGTTGGTCTTGTTGGTCGAGCCGAGGCTCAAAAACATGCTGTTGGCGGTCAGGTTCGGTGCGACCGAAATCTTCTTCGCGGGGTACACGGTCTGCTTGTAGGCAAAGCCCTGGGCTTGCTCATCCGTGGAGGCGGTCGTCCAGCTGTCCACGTAAAAGGTGGCGTAATACTCCCACGGCAGGGCAACGTAGAGGACTTTGTTCTGCACTGGGTTGGCACTGGTGCCGGACAGCGTGCTATCGACCGTGGTTTTGTTGGCACCTGATTCGATGCCACTCAGCTTGGAATACTGGGTCGAGCTCATCAGGCCATTGCTGGAGGCCGAGGCCAGGCCGTAGGTCGTATTGGAACTCGGGATGCCCAGGTTGGTGATGTCGCTTTTCTGCACGGCAGAAACAGCGGTGACATGCCCCAGGCTGTCCACGGTGATCTTGTACAGGCCACTGGCCCGGGCGGTGTGCGACGGGTGGGTGTACTTGTTCGCGCCCTCGGCGATGCCTTTCAGCTTTGTTACGGCGCTGGGCGGCATCAGGCCCGCGGTGGTCTCGGTAGCCTCGGCGATGGTGGTCTGCTCGGTCACCGGCGTAACGTAGAGGACGTCATCGTCCAGCGTACCGGCAGCCTTCATGGCCTCGTATTCGTCCTCGCTGACGGTAACTACAAGCTGCTTTTCGGGGGTAAGGTACATCTGGTTAGGGTCGATCTCGCCCGCCTTGGCCGCCGCTGCATACTGTTCGGCGGACAGAACGTTCAAGATAAATTCGCCGACCGTAACGGTTGTTTTTGCCATTTCCTCACCCCTTTACATAATTGGTCTGGGTATCAAACAGGCCTGCAAGGTCACTCTGCTCCACCCACACACCGTTGACCTTTTTGTAAACCTTGGAAACGGCTCCCCAGGCACCGTTTTGTTTCAGCATCAGCTGCTCGGTTGGCCCAGTGCTGCCACCAGTGTAGTCTACAGTCAGATCAGCGCCGTAAAAACGCAAAGTCTGGCTGTTGTTTGTGGATAGCGAACCGCGTGTACAGGTAATCAGCAAGATAAGATCGTCCAGGCTCTCACGATCCCACCAGCCGGTATCGTTAAAAGTCTGAGCCACTGGGGATGTTCCCAACTCAATTTCGCCGCTCAACCCGGCCGTGCCGCAATACAACTGCGCAACACCGCTCAAAATATACGGTGACGCATTCGAGATTCTGGCCTTTATCTTACAAGAGATAGAATTGATCTTGGCATCAGGCGGAATCTTTGACACATCAAATTTGACTGCCAGTTTAGAAACCGCGCCGCCACCTTTGTTCAGGTTTAGCACCGCAAAGGTGTCACTACTTGCGCTGGTAAGGCCATTTGAAAGCGGATAAGACGTGTCTACAGAAATATACGATGAGCGCTGACCATCATATCCTGCAGGAACCAATGTTACACTTGCCATACATTAGCCCCCAGTCTGCAAATACAAATCACCATTGCTGCCGGTCGAAGAACTGGGCTCGGAACTACCGATGTAGTATTTCTGGATGACAATGGTCCCCGCCACCCCAAAGATGGACTTGCCTGCCAGAATATTGCCGCCAACGAGGTTGGCATCGCCTTTAATGGTTTGCGCCCCGGACAAATACTGCCCAGCTGCAATGACCTGGTCGGTGCTTTTCGGGGTATAGGTCGCCGCCGCCTTTTTGGTGACACCGCTGCCAATGTACCCCGCGGGCACGGCTTCCACCGTGACCTGGCTCATGCCATCGTAGCCGGTGTCGGGGGTCACGGTTTGCTGGCTCTCGGTCGGCGTGACCGTCTTTTCCTGCAGCTTGGCAGCGCCAGCCCCCGCAAAAATGCTGACTTTCTTGTCGCCTAAGTAAACGGGCATATTCTCACCACCTGCAAATTTTAATTGTCGTCTGCGCTTCGGGTGTGGCCCAGCTGCCATCGCCGCACAGGTACTTCTTTTCGTCCCCGGCAGCGGGTGGCGGTACCAGGCCGGATGTGCCCGCGGCCTCGGCGCTGGCCCCGGTGAACACATCCGGGGGCGTATATTCGCCCTCGATCTGTTCCCCGGCCGCATTGTGGGCGGTGTGTCCGGCCAGCAGGGTGTCCCTGGTCACGGTGTCCCCGGTCAGATCCAGCAGGGTCTCACTGCCCAGCACCACCTTGTTCACCGCCATGGTTAGCCTCCCACCGTCAGGGTCTGGCCGCCGGCGGCATTGTCCACGTAGTTGGTCGGGATGGCCGCCACCGTGACTTGCGACAAGCAGTTGTAGTCGCTGTCTGGCAGCACCGTCTGCTGCTCAAAGGTCGGGGTCACGCTCTTGGCCTGGGGCTTCATGCCCTCAGAGGAGGACATGGAACCCTCCACGCCCAGGATGGTGACACCCTCGCGGATGTTGGCAGGCACCAGCTTGGCCTGCTCGGTCTCATCGATTTCAGCGCTGCCGCTGCCATCGTGGAAGCCCATGGGGATGGTGTACTTGCCGTCCTTTTGGGTGATTTTCCCGGCTACGGCCCCGTTGTTGGGCATCGTGCCGGTCAGCTTGGCACCGCGGGCGTAGGCGGTCTTGCCCTCCAGCATCTCGGCCACGGCGGCGGTGGCATCTGAAGAGTCCACGTCCTTGGTGTTGGTGCCGGTGATGGGCGCGCCGGTCTTATCGTGGGCAGTAATGCCCTTGGCCAGCTTGTCCGGGGTCACGCTGTCGGCGGTCAGGTCGAGCTTGACCTCTTTGCCGATGATGACTTTGTTTACATATTGGTTAGCCATTGAAATATTCATCTCCCATAATCAGGGTCACGCCGCCGCAATCGTTGGAGACCTCGTACCGGGGAATCTTTCGCACGGTCACATCGTCCGGCATCAGCTTGTCTTTGGTTTCCAGGCGGGTCTCCTCGTAGGTGCGCGGGGTCACGGTGGTCTCGCCCTTGTACTGCGGCGCGGTGGATAAAATGGTGGTCTGCCCCAGGTCGGCGGCCAGATCGGCATCGGTGCCAAACTCCACCACAAAGGCGGAGGGTGCGGCAAACTGTACGTCTAACGTCATGTAAGCACACCATCTTTCAGAATCTGGCTGACCGGCACACGGAACACCTGTGAAGCCATGCGGGCAGATCCAACGCCAACGCGCAACTGAATTTGCAATTCCGTGTCCCCGCGAAGCTGCAGCGTTTCCTCCTCGGTCAATGTGCAGGAAAGTACATTACCGGACATCGTCACGTCCGGCAGGCCGCGCTCAAACAGCAGTTCGCCGCCCTGTTTGAACGCAACGGACAGCATTGAGATAGTCTCGCACTCGATGGGCAGCGTAAAGGTAAAGGTCGGGGTCGTACCGCGATACATATCACACCACCTCGAACCACTCGGTATCGGTCAGCGCCGGGGCCGCGCCGTCCTGCAGGGCCATGTACAGTTTGTCGCCGTTGGTGTAGTAGTAGCCGGTGCAGACGGTCATGCCGTCCACCCAGTACAGCGGGCGGTCGTGGGTGCCGTAGGCGTTGGGGTCTTCCTGCAGTTCCCACGCAAAACCCGCCGTGCCGCTGTAGGTCGGCACCCACTTGTAGCCCAGCTTCGGGGGCATGGTGGGCTTGGCCTCGGTGGGGATCTCGGCCAACATCAGGGAGAGTTTGGTCGCATCGTCCAGCACAATGGTGCTCGCCTCGATCTCCGCCTGCTGCCGCTCGGCCAGTTCGGCCACGGTGTAGCGGTGGTACAGCTGGCAGTCCTCGTACACATCGTAGCCGGAGATGATGTGCTCAAGGCCTTTGGGGTCGTCCTCGGTGACAGTGCCCTGCATCACTTCCCGGCTCTCCGGCACATGCTCGGCAACCCGCCGGGCGGGGTAGAGATAACCAGCGGCCAGGTCGGGAGATGTCAGCTCCTCGTTGGTGATTTCATCGTAGATTTTCATTTTGTACCTCGTTATTTGTAGACGTAAATTTCTACAGTTAAGGACAGACTGTTGGCATGGTAGTCATACTGTGTATATGTCCCCTTCAGGGTTAAAACCGAGTTGGAAAAACCGGTAATTTCCAAATTCGTGAAACTACGGCTTTGCTTTTCGGCAGGGCTGGAAGTAAAACCGGAAATACGAACGAAAAAGTCCTCCGCCTTTTTTCCTGCCACATTAAATTCTGAAAGGTCATACGTCTGAAACGAGCTTGTGGCGGTACTGCTGCCGTTAATAGGTGTAAATGTAACGGTCGTAAGCAGCTGCAATTTTTTACCGCCCGGTGTTCTCGGTGACATTCCCATAAAATCACTCGCTTCCATTAAGTTGTAAGTATAATCAATGTTGCAGATGCTGTAGAATAATAATCCATGTACTGACTGGGGATACTGATGACATCTCCTGCACTTAATTTTTTTTCAAGGTCAAAACCGTTGTTAATAAAAGGACCGAAAATTGTAGCATCGTTGCATTTCAAATAAGCCTTATAGGCGGAATCCCGTGCCTGCACCCAGCCAATAAGCCGATATGTACCCGCTTTTTTAATATGGATTTCAAAAGCGCCATCTGAAGCGGTTGCCAATTTCTCGTTACAGTAAAGTGCCTTAATGCTTGCCGACCCTGTTCCGTATTCATAGATTTGTGCAAGCATTTTCCCTTTTGCGTTCTCACCCGGAATCCTCGGTGCCACACCCATCAGCAGTACCCCCGCGCAGCACATGCCGCAGATTTCTTACGGGGGGGGGTAAAACTACATACAAACGAATGTTTCATGCTAAACCTCCATCAACTTTGAATGACCCACCGCGCCCGGATTTCGGCGGTAGGCTTTTCTTTTACCTTAACCAGCACCGAATTGTACGCCGTGACCGTCACGCCGTCGTTGATGATGTCCTGCACTTCATCCAGCACATCATCGGTAGCGGGCACCCCGGTCTTGTCGTAGCCGATGCCGGACAAAAACACGCTGGTAGCCGTCACCACCGGCGCATGGCTGTTCGCGCAGGTCAGCGTAGCCGTCTGCTGGTACAGCAGGCCCTTGGCCTGGTCGGCGCTGCTGCAAGCCGTCCACCCGTTCAGCGTAAGCCTGGCATAGTAGATGTTAGAGACCTTGTCGATCGCCTTGAAAATATCGGTCTGCCGCCCCTGCGGGTCATAGGTCGCTCGCATCATGGCCGAGGTTCCGGCATTCAGCTGGTTCAGTTCGGCTTCGATTTTCTGCAAAAACGCTTCAAAGGCGGCTTCCATCACGCTGGTGTCTACCACGTCGATGGTATCCCGCATCAGGCCGCAGACGCTGCCATCCAGCCGCAGGTCTACCACGTTGTCGGCGCTGATCTTAGTAGCGCCGGTGGGCCTAGTCACCCGGTACAGGAAGATCTCGTCATAGTCGTCACTGCGCCGCAGGCTGGGCAGCGTGGGGCTGGCCGAGGCCGTACCCTTGCGCACTTCCAGACCTGCGGTGTTGGCGTTTTTGTCGTACACCAGGGCAATGGCATCCCAACGGGGATTCACGCCGTCGGCATCCTCAAAGGTCAGGGTCACATCGCCCTGGCTGAACGGGAACGCCGCCCACTGATCGCTCACGTGGATGCAGCCCACGCCCTTGCCCACAGTGACCGTATTGTTGCCATTGGTTTTGGCGGCAAAGCTGTCGGCGTTCAGCACGCCGCGGCTGCGGGCCGCATAGGCTGCGCCCAGCGCCACGCTGGTATACTGCTTATTGTCCAGCGGCCAGCAGATAAGCTCGGTCAAAGCACATCACTCCTTTTTAAAGGTAAAGTTGTCAAACACAGGGCAAAGGCTGCGCCCGGTGCTTTCGTAGATGATCTTGATGCTGGCCACCCGCGCGGTGGCTTCCAGGCCAATCTCCTCCACCCGCACCGGCACAATATCGCCCAGGGCGTAGTCCTGGCCGTAGATCATCTGGCTGTCGGCGGCGGTGCATTTCAGCTGCCGGGTCCCCAGGTGATTGGCCAGAGCTGCGCGGGCATAGTTCTGCACGGCGGTCTGGTATTCGGTTTCGGTGTAGGTTTTCTCGGTGGTGCTGCCGTCCGCGTTCTGCACGGTGTATTTGTGCTTTACGCTGCTGCCGTCCACCCACAGCTCGTGCCGGGCATTGCCGGCGGCTGTGATGTCCCCTACCTCGCAAAAATACCGGGTAAAGCTGTCCCCCTCGCTGGGTTCCTCGCCGCCGCACAGCACCACATTGGCGTAGTCGCTGGCATCCTCGGTATAGGTTGGGCTGGAAAGGTTCTGCATCCTGGTTGAAAAGTAGCCCATGTACAAATCGCTCCCCGGTGCGCTGCGGTCCTTGCCCTGCAAAAGTTCCAGCGTTTCGCTGCCGGTGGCTGGGTCAAAGGCGCAGCGCAGGCCAAACCCGCCGGTCTCGGCCAGCTGGGTCATGGCATCCAGGCAGGTCACCCATTCCAGGTCCACTGCCTCACAGGGGGCAGTAAAATCAGCGGCATCCGGCAAGGCCACTTCCAGCTCGCGCAGGTTGGCACGGCACAGGTCCAGCAGCCCTGCGGCTGCATCGGTCACGGTGGTCTTGCCCTTGGCTATCCGCTGGGCAAACCGCTGCAGGGTAAACTTGCCCCGCACGGTCAGCTTGCGGGCATCGCTGTCCAGTTCCGTGGCTACGATCAGCGCGGCCAGGCCGGGGGTGTCCGGGTTGTACAGCATAGCCCCCTGCACCAGCATGGCGCGGTTGGTGACGGTAGTGCCGCACACCAGCTTGATCTCTCCCACATCGGCAAAGGCCGGGGCCCACTGCAGGCTGTTAGCGCTGTCCACCATGCCTACGCGCTCCCCGTTCTGGTACACATACAGGCGTAAAGCGTCAGACACCAGCCGCCACCCCCTTAGGAGCCGTCACTGTGGCGGTCAGGTTTTCGCGGCCCTCGTCGGCCGTCAGGCGCAGCACATTGTCGTCGGGGTCCAGCGTCATCCACAGGTCGCTGTCGTAGTCCAGCCAACGGAACCCGTTTACCTCAGTACCATCGCTCTGTCGGTAGGTGCAGCCACGGGAACCATCCACCGTGGAGATGATGGCCGATTCACCGGGCAGCATTTCCTTGTTCAGTTTCAGGTAGCTGCGCTTGCCGTTGTGCCACAGCATCGGATTCTTCACGCGGGCCGCAGCGGTCAGGGTCAGCACAAACTCGGTCTCGGTGCTGCCGCTGTTCACCACGGTAGTGTACACATCTTTTTTGTATTTGCTGATGTACCAGCTGCCGGCGGTCGAGACAGGGGTCGGGAACCAGCTGCCCTCCAGGCCGCCCAGCATGGTGGCTGCCGTTTCCACGGTGCGCCAGTAGGGGTACGCGGCTTTCAGTTTAAACTGGAAGTTCAGCAGGTGCGCCCCGCCGCTCACATCCGGGGTATGGGCGGGCAGCACATCCAGATACCAGGTGGTATCGCCCACGGTTTTCAGCCAGCGGGCGGCCTCTTTGGGGCGGATGAGCCGCTTCAGCAGCGCCTCGTTGGCATCAAAATCCCGCAGGATGCTGCCGGTCACGGTTATGGCACGGCTGCCTACCGATTGCCCGGTAATAGTCTTGCCGGTCTGCCCGGTGGACTGCTGCTCGGTCATTTCCACGTCCAGGCCGTCATCGCCGGTCAGGTTCGTGATCCAGAAATCACTGTTCACGGCAAAGCGGATGGTGCTGCCGTCCGCCGCCTGAAAAGCATATACAGGCACGGTCCTTGCCATGCGCACCTCCTTACGGGATAGCCCATTTCAAACGCTGGGCCATGGATTCCGCCTCCCGCGTCAGTTCCGATTCGGACAGGCTGTCGTGAGTGTGGAACTCGTTGTTCAGGTTTACGGTCATACCGCCCGGCTGCCAGGTATCGGCAGTGTTGCCAAAGCGGTTGTTGCTGCGCAGTGTACCGGCCACAGCTACCTGCATCGGCTCGGCCGTCGCGCCCGAAAGCCTCTCCGCCGCATCCTCGACCATCCACAGGTTGTCGGTAATGCCGCGGGAAAGCCCGGCTATAAAATCAGGCATCCACTGCTCATACATACGTAGCGGGCCGATGTCCGGGCGGGAAAAGTGCATGTAGGCAGTAATGGTGGAAGCTACATTCTTGACGGCATCTGCAACCTTGTGCATTGAGGAAAAGATCCCCTCCACAAAGCCGTTGATCATGTCAGCGGCCCATCCGGCTGCCTTGCCGGGCAGGCTCTTGATGTAGGCAAGGCCCTGGTCAAAGCAGTTTTTGATGCAGCTGCTTAAAGTCCCGCCCATGTTCCGGATGCCGTTACCCAGGAACTTGATGATATTCCCGCCCAGTTCCAGCCAGTTAAAGGCGGTAATTACGCTGGCAACGGCCATCAGGATCTGCGGCAGATTCGCCAGCAGCGCAGGCACGGCTTGTATCAGTCCCATTCCCAGCATACCGATCAGCTTTACCCCCGCTTCCAGCAGCTTGGGCGCGTTGTCGTTCACAATGCCCGCAATGTCGGATATGATGCCCGGTATGTAGGTGATCATGGTCGGCAGGCCGTTGATAAGCCCCTGCGCCATGTTCAAGATGAACTGGATGCCGGTGTCAACCAGTTGGCCTGCATTGGCCCGCAGGTTGCTGGCCAGGTCGGCCGCAATGGGCAGCGCCTGTGCCAGCAATTGTGGGATGCCCGTAACCATTCCTTGCCCCAGCTGGGTCATCAGGTCGATGCCGCTTTGCAGCAGCTGCGGCCCTACGTTGGTGGTCAGGTCGGTGAAAATGCTGCCCAGCCCCTCGGCCAGACCGGTAAAGCCGCCGCTGGTAAAGCCATCCGTAAGGGTCTGCAGGTAGCCGCTGGCCAGGCTCACAGCTGCGCCCAGCTTGCCGCTGACCGAATCAAACAGCGCAATGCCCAGGTTGGCAGCGTTGGTTTTCAGGCTCTCCATCCGGTGGGCCATCGTGTCGGTCATAGTGGTGTAGGCCGTCTCGGTCGCACCGCTGCTGTTCTCCATCTGGGCCAGCACATCGTTGAACTTCTCCGCGCCGGAATTGGCCAGCGAAAGCGCACCCGTACCGGCTTCCACGCTGGACCACAGCGCCGCAAACTGGGTGGCATCGCCGCCCACGCTGTCATACAGCACCTGCAGCACGTCGCCCAGGCTCTGGCCGCTGTCCATCAGTTCAGCAAAGCCCTGGCCGGTCTCTTTTTGCAGGATCTTGCCCACGGTCGAGCCGGTGTCGCCCAGCTCGTTCAGCATGGACTTGGTATAGGTGGTGGCCTCGGCGGTAGCAATACCGTTGGCCGTCATAATGGCAAGCCCGCTGGACAGGTTTTCCACGTTCACCTTGTAGGCTGCCGCCAGCGGGATGACCCGGCCCATGCTGGCCGATAGTTCGTCTACGCTGGTTTTGCCCAGGTTCTGGGTGGTCAGCAGCACGTCCGAAACATGGGTCGCTTTGTCGGCACCCAGGCCGTAGGCGTTCAACGCCGTGGTCAGGATGTCGACCGCCGAGGAACTGCTGGTAAAGCCCGCAGCGGCCAGCTTAGCCGCCTGCCCGGCAAAGGCCACGGCATCGCCGGTATCTTGCCCGGCGCTGATAGCCTGGTAGGTGGCCTCGGCCAGGTCACCCGCCGCAATGCCCATCGTGCCGGACAGGTTAGAAATCTGCTCTTTCAGCTCCCCAATGGGCACTTTGGTGGTATCGGCAATGGTTCCCACCTTGGCAACCTCCGTCTCAAAGGCGCTGCCCTCGGTAAAGGCGGCCTGCAGCATCTTGCCGATGCCCGCCGCCGCAAGGATCTTGCCCACTGCGCCGATCAGGCTCTTGCCCAGGCTCTGCCCGGCAGTAGCACCCGCAGCGGTTACTTCCCCGCCCAGCGCTTCACTGATCTTGCCGCCGATGCCGGTGGCCGAGGGGATGATCTCAACATAGGCTTTCGCCAGTTCGGTTTTGCTTGCCATGGCATCAGCCTCCCTTCAAAATTTCTGCTTTGGCCGCTTCAAACTCGGCAGCCGTGGCAAAGCCGGTCACCTTGCGGCGGCGGGCCGTGCCCAACAGGGTATCCAGCACCGGGGCAGGGCGGTTGCGGCCATGCTGGGCGTCTTTGGTCTTGCTCCACACCAGCAGCTGCAAACTGTCAGCCATCGCACCCAGCAGCAGCGTGTCGGTCGTTATCGGGGCATGGTTCAGCGCCATGCAGGTGCGGCTTGTCTCCCGCAGGCCCCCGGCCAGGGTGGCCGCCAGCGGCAGCCCCAGGGCGCGCCAGTCCAGTACATGGTAGGTTTCCGCCATGTCGCACACCAGCTCGTCCGGGGCCAGCGCTGCCATCCGGGCCAGGGTCAGGAGTTTTTTCCCGCTTTGTAATCCAGCAGGATCTGCACAAAGTCGTTGGCGACAGCCTCGCCATCGACAATGCCGTCCTCATCGCGGTGGAGGTCGTACAGCTTTTTCTTCAGGTCTTTGCCCAGCAGCAGGTTCAGCGCATCGCTCAAACCGGCATCGCTGCCGCGCTCCACTTCCACCAGCGCGTCCAGCAGTTCCATGTTGTGGATGCGCTTTTCCGGGATGGCGTAAACAAAGCCGCTTTTTGTCTTGCCGGTGATCATGCCGTTTTCTCCTTGATGTACTCGTAGTGGGTGTTGCCGTCCTTGTCCGGCGTGGCGGTGATGGTAATGTCATACCCCAGCGCTTCCTCATCGGCGTAGACGATGTCGTCCATCTCGGTGATCTTGGCTTTGGGCACGACCACGCGCTTCAGCACGCCGTTCAGGATCAGCTCCACCACCCAGGCCTTGTCCTCGGCAGCGCTGCTGTTGGCCTTTACGGTCAGCCCGTCCTTGAGGGTGCCGGTCACGTTGTCATCGCCGTATACGGTTTTCAGCACGTCAGGGTTCAGCGCTTCCAGCAGCTTGAACTGGAAGGTGTCCGACTTTTCTTTCTGGTAGGTATGCACGGTATCGCCGCCCCAGGCCTTGATCTTGTCACCGTCCGGGCTGTTCGCGTTGGTCAGGCCGTCCTCGCTGATATAGCCCAGGCACACAAATGCTTCATTCAAAGCGGTGGTGGCATCGGTGGGCAGCGTAGTGTCCAAAGGCGCACGGTACACCGCGCCGCCAATCTTGGGCTTACTGGTGGTTACGTTTTTTGCATCAGCCATAACTGGCTCCTTTCCCGTGTCCAGTGTGGACACGCGGTTATTCGTAATAAGTCACCGCAAACACCGCCTGGTAGCGGTATTTTTTGGTTTCGGTATCGGTAAAATTGTAATCGCGCTCCAGGCGGCAGGCGGCCACACGGTCCAGTTTCGGCAGGGCCAGCATGGCCTCGATCACGCGGTCGTCCAATTGTGCCGCCAATAACAACGTTGGCGCATAACTCTGTACGGCCAAAGTGGCGCGGCGGATGTAATTCTGCCTGCTGCTGCCGGTTTTCTCCAATACGACAAAAGTGCCGGAGGCTCCCTCCGGCACTTCCATCGTCACAGGAACACCCAGCCGGTCGCGCAGATAATCCAAAACAGTCGTTTCGATCATCGCAAAGCCTTTTCTATGGTGTTGTTGCGGTAGTTGTCGCGGCGGGCCTCAGCAGTCTGGGGATACACGGTGGCAATGGCGCGGGTCTCTTTCTGCATGCTGTCCACAGCGTAGCCTGCACCGCAGCGGGCGGCGATCTCCTCGGCATGCTCGGTGCAGATGGCCTGCATCTCCTTGCTTTTCAAAAGCCGTCGCACCCCGGCGCTGTTCAGCTTGATTTTTACCTTAGTCATACCGCTCCACCTTTACCTGTTTGTTCCATGCCAGCGGTACCAGGCTTTCCATGCCTTGTACCACATCCCCGTAGGTGCGGAACTTCTGCCCGAAAAACTCCACGGTCACGTTGTGCCAATCATGGCTATCCCCCTTTGGCAGGGCCAGCGTGTAGGCCAGCCGCCTGCCAGTCAGGGTCAGTTCGTTCACGATGGCAGCGGTGTCCGGGGCACCAACCAGCACATTGTACACGGTCACGGGTGTTTCTTCATACACCGGCGCATGGAAAGCATCCTCGCCGGTCTGGTGCTTCTCGTACAGCACCACATCAATCCCCCGCAGCATCGCAAAGCCCCTCCACCGGGCTGGCCGCGCCGATGCGGTTGCCCGCACCCAGCAGCTTTTTTTCCAGCTTAGAGAGGTACAGCTCCCCGGCGCTGCCGCTGCTGCCCATGGTCCAGCTTTGGGTATAGCCCAGCGCTGTGGCACTGCCTTGGGTAGCGCCCATGGGGTACAGCGGGGTCTCGCCGCCGGTGCCGTCACCCAGCAGGCGGCGCACCATCCGGCAGGATACCAGCCGCTTTACATCAGGGTCAGCATCCTTGCCGTAGGCATCAATCACCAGGGCAGCTTCCTCCAGCAGGGCGGCCGTCCGCTCCCGTTCCTCCTGGGTCAGTGTGCGGAACCCGACCTCAACTTCCTCCACAATGGCGTATCCCATGGGGTGCCCTCCTTATCAGGCCTCGGTGCGCTTGATGTACAGGGTCTGCGGCTTGGAGACCTTGACGCCGTAGACCTTGCGGCCCTGCACGGCGCTTGCACCGATGTACTTGCCGCTGCCGGCCAGATCCTGCAGGTGGACGGGAACCTGCCACTCCATCACGCGGTGGCACCAGTTCGGGTGACCGCAGATGAACTCGGTGGTGGTCTTCTTGCTGGCCACGCGGGTGGTGTTCTCGTAATCCATGTTGTTGGATTCAAACACGTTGAAGCCCGCGATCTTACCGGCCACGCCCGCCTGCACCATCTCCTGAGACAGGTCGCCGCGCTTGATGAAATGCTCATCCAGCATCAGCACTTCCAGGTACTCGGGCGAGACGATCATAAAGCGGCCATCGGCGGGTACGCCCTTGCGGCTCAGCACGCGCTTGGCCTCCAGCGCCAGCTTGTAGGCGTTGGCCTCGGTAGCGGCGGTCTTGGTGGCGCTGATGGTGGCGCCGCTGGCGGCCTGCAAAGCCTCGATGGACTTCTTGTCGATGGACAGGCCCAGGCTGTAACCGGCGCTGTCCAGGCGGTCGGCCACAATGCCATCGGGCACACTGGCGGCATCAAAGCCGTCGATCAGCTCGTTCACGGCCTCGTCCTGGTCGATGTTCAGCTCCAGGTAGGTAGTGGTACCGGCCTCGGGGTCGATGCCGGTGGCCTTGTTGTAGTCCTTGACAGAGACCTCGGTATCACGCACCGGGATCTTGACCTTGCCCGCCTTGGGGTCGCCCTCGTAGCGGTTGTTAAAGATGTAGTTGTCACGGGTCACAAGCTGATTGCGCAGCTTAGCGTCCACCAGCTTGCTCCAGCGTTCCTGATTTGCATGTGCCATAATTGGCTCCTTTCTGTAAAACTTACACTTTCAAGTTCGGATTCATCGACGCGAAAGCAGCCTCCACGCCGTCCACCATGCCGCCCTTGCCGCGGGCGGCGGCCTCGCCGCCGTCTTTCACGTTGGGGTAGCCGCCGGGGGCGGCATCAAAGGCCCAGGCCTTGTCTTTCACCAGGGCATCCAGCGCGGTCTTGATGTCGCTGGTGCGGTCCTTGCTGGCTTTCAGCGCCGCCACATCCAGCATCCCGCGGATGGCCTTTACATCCCGGCCGTGGGCATCGCGGATCGCGCCGTCCAGGGCGGCATCAAAGGCAAAGCTGTCGGCCTGGTCGGTCAGCTGGCCCCGCAGCTTGGTGATCTGCCCTTTCAGGTCGGCCACGTCCACCCCCTCAAAGGCTTTCAGGCCGTCTTTGGCGGTGTTCAGCTGCTTGGTCAGGTCATCCACCTGGCCTTGCAGGCTGGCGGCCTTGGTCTTTTCGGCGGTGACGTCCCTGCCGTTTTCGCCCATCAGCCAGTCCAGCTGTTCATCGGTAATGCCGGGGATCTTGTTCTTGACTTCTTCGCGTTTCATAAGGGTTCCTTTCCGCCTGCGCTTTGTTTACGCGGGTCGCATCCGCCCTGGCTGTGCAGTTTTACGCCATGCCGGGCAATTTTGGGTATAAAAAACGCCCGCCCCGGCCTCATGCGGCCAGGTTAGACATAAATGCAGCGCCGAAGCGCTGCTGTTATATCGTGCCTACCAATAATTACGGATAAAATCTATAAGTAGTAAAATAGATAGGATGGCTGTTACAATCAATATGGTTGCAACAGCCATCACGGCAAGGCAGCCTACAACCATAAAAATCATGCGCACAGAAATTCTCCAGATTACGGCTTGACTTCCACGCTGGGCAGTATGTCCGCGTGGAAATACAGTTTGTAGTGGTATGGGTCGGTATGCGTGCCGGTAATATCTTCTACGACATACATCGTGTACTCATTCAGGTAGATGTAGTTGACTTTGTACTGGTCAGGCCCGATTTTTACGGTACAGACCAGCTCATCGTTGTCATTGTTGCTGATAGACATGTAGCCCTCGGCTTCCATGATAATCGTGTCGGTGCGGGCATTGTAGACGGTGATCTTACGCTCGCTTTCAAAGTAATCGGCCTGCTTAGCAATGTTGTAGTTGGCTTTATCAGCTTCCGAACATCCGCATAGCAGCATTGTGGCAATCAGAACAGAAAAAACTGCGGAAAAGATTTTTTTCATGTTAGACTCCTTACTGATTTTATTGACTTTTCTATGATGTTTGAATATAATATAGGTGAGGCTCCCCTCCGCCCGTTCTGGTGGGGGTGGTAAAGCCTCATTTTTTGTATCGAATCGCTCTGACAATCTTTCCATGATTTAGGATTAAAATATCTGCTGTACATTTTTCTTGCCGTTCCAAACGGCGTATCACAATTTTTCCTATGTCCTGAATAGAGACTTCATTGTCGCCATAGTCCAAAATTACGCCGCCAGGATTTTCAAGTATTTGTTTTAATGCGTTTCGCAGTGCACTATCGGCAGATTTTTCGGTTGTGGTAGTTTTTAATTCCCATCCCTTGCCACGCCACAAAAAATCTGGAGTCTTTTCATAAAGCCCGCCATCTTCAGCCAGTAGCACAATGTCGCCGCCGAGGTTTTCGTGCAGCCATTGTGCTGTTTTTATTTCCTCGGCATGGTGGGAAATACGGTAGCCCTCGCCGTAGGTCAAAGTGCCTGCACCGGGTTTGGCATTGCGCTGGTATTCTTCCAACACATCCAACATTCCGCCGGAAGTGGGGAAAGTTTCGGCTTCAAGGGCTTTCCTCGCCGCATACGCCGCCCGTTTCTGGGCGTTGATGCGCTCGCGGTTCCTGGCGTAGTTCACCCGGCGCAGAGCGTTCACATCGCTGCCAGCGTCCCGGTACTGTTTCAGGTACTTCTCCGGGTCATACCCGGCCACCGTGCTGGCACCGTCAAACCGTATCGCGTACTCGCAGTCGCAGTTGGCGTGGATATGCTCGGCGTGTCCGCCTTTAATGGCTGCCTGGCTGGCTTTCTGCCAGCCGCGGCTTGCCAGTGTCAGGCAAAAAGCGCAGGTGTCACCCTGGGGCACCCAGGCAAACTCGGCCCCGTCCCGCAGGGCATTTTTCAGGGTCGTGTCTGCCCCGGCGCGTTTGACCAGGCGGCTGACCCCGCGCTGTATCTGGGGCGGGCTGGCCTTGGTGGCCTGCACCATCCTGGCTATCTCGCCGTAGCTGGCCGGTTCGGCAGGCTCGGCGGCAGGCACCCCCGCCCGGGCCGCAGCGGCCAGGGCATCGTACATCTGGCAGGCCAGTTCGGCGCTGCCCTCGCCGTACTTTGTCACCAGCGCGTGGGCGTAGGCGATCAATGTATCAGTGTCCCCGGTGCCGTGGGCGGCTATGTAGTCAGCCATCAGCTGCCCGGCACTCTGGTTCAGCCGGGCCAGGCGGGCCACATACTCACTCCACGTTTGTGCCGTCAGCTTCATCTTCGACCTCTAACAAAACCTGCTGCCCCCGCACCCGCTGCTCCTGGGCCTTGATGCGCAAAATGTCCGCCTGGTCAAAACCGATCATCTCCAAAAAGGTATCGGTGCTGGCAAACTCCTGCCGTGCCGTGGCAATCTTGATGGCAGCGTCCGCGGTCACGGCTACGCTGGGCATGGCGGGGTTCTTGAAGTGGGCCATAACGTCCCGCTCATCCTCGGTCAGTTCATCCAGCGTCACGCTGCGGGCAATGGCCTGGGCCATTCGGGCAATGGTGCGCAGCGCATCGCCGTTGCCGGTGTTCAACTGCTGGGCCATCAGCACCAGGGTCTGGCTCTGGGCCAGAATCGCATCACTGCTGGTGGGGTTGGCATCATTGATCACGCCCACATCGGTCACGGTCAGGCCGGTGGCGGCGGCAAACTGGGTGGCGGTCATCCGCATTTTTTCCACATGGGGTGCCAGGCTGCCCTGGGCCAGCTGGCCAAACAGCGGGTTTTCTCCGGTCTCTGGGTTGCTGGTAGCGGTCAGCAGGCTGCCCACATAGGTTTTGAACTTGTCGTTCATGATGGTATCGTACTGCTCATCGGTCACGCCCAGCAGATATTTCTGGGGCGTGGTGTCGAACTCCAGCGCCACGGTGGCGTTCGCAACAATGCGGACATAATCATCGATCAGTGCGCGGATGGCCTTTTTCAGCCGGGAGCGGCCAAAGGGTTTGTCGCTGGTGGCGTTCCAGATCAGCGGCTCCATCAGAGGGCGGCCCATACGGTGCCGGTGGCGTGTGGCTCGCCACTGGTTCTGCACCATTTCCAGCACGATGACCGCCTCATCGGTGTAAAAGTTGACAAGGCGGGGCAACCAGCGCCCTTTGAACTGCTCATCCGGCACGGTGTCAATGATGGCAAGCCCGCAGTCGATGCGCCCTTTTTCGCCGCTCCACAAAGCCGCCGCTGTGACGGGGCTGTGGAAACGGACCCGGCAGCCTATGGCATCATCGGCGGAGAGTGAGGCAAACACACAGCCATATTTCAGCTCATCCCGGCAGGCCTTGCTGTACTCGGCAATCAACCGGTTGTTGGCTACCATCTGGGTCAGGGCTTCGGTGTTTTTGCCTACAAAACCGTCAAACATGCTGCGCGCAGCCAGCACATCCACGGTTTTCTGGCCCCAGTTGCAGCCGACCTCCAGCTTTTTGATGCCGCCGGGCAGCGCAATGCCGATGTTTACATCGTTCAGGGTGATGTGCCCCTCGTAGTATTTGTCTTTGGTCTCATTGTAGGGCTGGTGGTAGTTGAACACCTCGGCCAGCGTTGCCAGCTGCCGGTTTTCCTCCAGGGTCAGCCCTGTGATGATGCCAAAATGCAGGTCGGTCATCTTTGCTCCTTTTAGCCGATGCGCATCTTGCGTGTCGGGTCTCGTTTGCAGGTTTTTGCGCCCCAAAGGGCCAGGGCACAGGCTTCCACCGGCAGGCTGTTGTCGCCGCCAAAGCCGTACCCGCCGCCGATGGGCCGCTTGATGGCGGTCACCGCGCTCTCGTTCAGCACCGTCTGGGGGCGATACCAGGTCAGGCTGTGCTCGTTCACGCTGTTGGTAAAACCGCCCACCGCCGCGATCACATCTTTCGTGCCGGGGCGGATGACGGAATTTTTCGCTTTCCAGATGGGGCGGATGCGCTCCACCAGCACGTCCACACCGTTGCGCCCGTCAACCACCACACAGCCCGCGCGGTCGTACCGGGCATTCAGCCAATCGGCCAGCCAGCCCAGCCCCTGCCCCGAGGGCCGCATCTCGATCAGCGAGACGCGGGCAGGTCCCTCTTTCGGGATGACCGCACCACACAGGCAGACGGCAGAACCATCGGCGGCAAACTTTACCCCGTAGGCGGTCTTGCCCTCGGGTTTCAGCTCATCGCTGGCGCACTGCTCCCAGGCGGTTTTGTTTAAAGCGTAGTCGGTTTGTTCTGTCAGCACCGGGCTCCACCAGCCCAGGCGCTCCCGGGCGAAGGTGTCGGGGTCCATCTGTTCCACCTCGCCCTCAATGGTGGTCAGCTGGATGCGCCGCCCCAGCGCCGGGTTGGTTGCCGCCCAGCGGCGCTTGTCGGTCACATCCCCGATTTCGGGCACGGAAAACTCAAACCAGGCGGTCTTGCGGCTCTCGCCTTCCAGCGCCTTGTTGCGGATGCCCCGGAACACCGTACCCACGGCGGTCTCATCGGGCGGGGTGCCCAGGTACAGCGTCTGCGGGTTCAGGCTGGCCGAGATGGCCGGCAGAAAGGATGCCTGTTGGTTCGCGTCCAGTTCCTGGGCCTCGTCAAAGATCAGCAGGTCACCATGCTGGCCGCGGCCGCCGTTACGGGTGCGGGCCAGAAACTTGATGCGCGCGCCGGACTTCAGGATGATCTGCTCGCGCCCGATGGCCGTCTTGATCTCGGCCACATAGCGCCGCAGCTTGGCTCCCTCGAAAAAGTCCCGCATTTCCTCAAAAGTCTCGGTGGCGGTTTTCTGCAGGTGGGCGGTGTAGATGACCTGCTCGTTGTACATCAGCATCCCGGCCTCGCTCCGGGCCTGGATCAGCAGGCTTTTGCCGTTCTGGCGCGGTACGCTGCCGCCCGCCGTCGGTGCGGCCCACTTGCCCGCCGGGGTAAACCCCATCCAGTCGTCCAGTACGTCACCCTGCCAGGGGTCCAGCACAGTGCCGCCTACCCGCACCAGCTTGGCAGCGTCCAGCCCGTCCGACCGCTGGTACTCAGGCGCGATCCTTTCGGACGGCTCCTGGCTTCCCATCAGCGGCGCGCTCGCCAAGGATGTCGCTGACTTCGTCGCCATGGTTATTTGCTCCCTCGATTTCTTCAATTTCCCGGATGGTCTCCCGGTACTGTTTGGCCAGCGGCGGCAGCGCCTTGGGGTCGTTGCAGCTGTCGATACTGCCTGCCAGCACTTTTGCGAGTTCCTTCAACTGCAAAAGCCGGTCGTTCCGGGCCGTCGCACTCTTCATCTTCATTCAAAAACTCCCTGTGTGTAAATCGGCGCTGGACGGGGCGAGGTCGCCGCCGCGGGGGCCGGGGGACCCTCCCCACCTACCAATTTCCGTCGCTGATTTTGGGTGATTTCGTGATTTTTTGCCCCGAATCTGCCCCGAAAACGCCTGTTTTGTTGCCTTTTTGCGCATTGCAAAAGTAATGTGCAGGCTGCAAGTTGCCCCAATCCTCGGCCGCAGCGCGGGGCGAAGCATACCCGAACTGCCGCCACTTCGACACAGGTTTGATCTCATCAATCACAAAGGACAGCGGATGCGCGGCATCGGACGGTTCATCGTAATGAATCGGCCCCAGCCTGCCATGGCAGATGCCGCACGGTCCGCCCATGGCCCGCAGCCTGGCGCGGTACTTGCGGCGCAGGGCCCCGTTGGCATACCGGGGATTGCCGCTCGGTCGTTTCTCCATAGGCACCCCCCGGTGGTTGAAATACTCCGCGTGTCCAATGTGGACACATTGCCCCGCCGGGGCGGAATAAAATACAATAGATGCCCAGCGGCGCGAGACAGAATATGTTGGTCTCGTAGTGTGTGAGCTTCTCCCGCCCGCTGGGCATGATGGTCTATTGCCATCCGTCAGCTGCTTATTTATTATAGCGCCAGCAGCGGCGCAATGGAGCCGTACACAGGCCTTGCACCTGTACCGCGCATTGCTTGGGACGCAGCGCTCATCCCGTTGGGGAATTGCCTAAAGACCAACGGGAAGCTATACGGCAAAGTGCCGGTCTTTCCCGGCTGTCAATAAGGAGACATAACATGCCCAGTCTGGCGGAATCGAACCGCCGGGCGTGAGGGCGCCCGCAACCCTGCAACCTGGATAAAAAATAGCCGCCCCGATATGGGGCGACTATCGTTCAGGAGGATATCTGAACAAGCAAGCCGTCGAGTATCAAGCCCCAACCTACCCGACACCATCAGCCTACCACACTGGGGCGGAACTAAGCGGAACTAATTTTAAAAAACTCTTGACAATTTCAAAACGGCGCGACGGTGCAGCTTGCGCACATACCGTTCGGTCACACGCATCCTGTCCGCAATCTGGCGGTTGGTCTTGCCGTCCAAGTAGCGCAGCTGTAGCACTTCGCGCTCTAAAGCATCATCAAGATCGCTAATTGCTCCTTCAATCTCAACTTTTACGGCCTCGCCATTCATCAACTGTGCGGCCAGGTTTTGCCGACGCGTGTTGATGCTGACCAATACGGCATCAAGGTCATCGGCCCCGCCGGGGCTGGCCTTGCGCAAGATATCAACATAGGCGGCACGGCGTTCATCTTCCCGCAATTGTTCTCTCAAGCGTGGCTCTATCTGCCGGGCGTTGCGGTAGCGGTTCAGCCATGCGGTCATTTCATCATAGGTCAAGGATCCTCGCCTCCATGTCTGTGCTCCATTGACGTGTCATCGTCTTGCAACTTGTTCTGTGATGCCTCTCTGCCCACCGAAACACCCAGGGCATAAAACACCACAAACAGCCCGGCCAGCACTGCACCGCCGATGACCTCAAGGATGAAATTTGCAATCGTAGCCATCATTTACCCCGCGCGGCCCGCTTGATGTCGTCGGCAATGTAGCCCTCAATGCCCGCGCCGGTGCTGTACCAACGCTTATTCCAGTCAAGGGCGATCCGTTCACCGTCCCGGCCGACGCGCTCACCATCCGGGCCGAGGCGGACAGAAAAGCACTCACGATACGGGAACCCATTCACCGGGCTGTCATAGCGTCCCGTATCATCCACCGCGATAATGAGCCGCCCGCCGTCGAACATTTTGCGCTCACGAATCGTCAGCCCTAGATCCTTGTGGCGGGCCGTCAGCTTCCAGTTGTCGAAGTCGGCCAACTCTTGCCGGGCAAGTGCAAGCCATTTCTCGGCGGCGTCATGCCGGACCTTTTCGGCGTTCTTTTTCTCTTTCTCCTCGGCTTTATATTTTTCAAGTGCTTTTTTATCAATATAGCGGCTGCGCGCAGTGCGGTACAGTTGGGACGAATAGATGCTGCTCTTGGCGATGACTTCATTCTGATCCGCCGGGTCCAACTGTTCAACGGTGAAAGATGTCCGGCCCGCCGGGGCAATGCGCAGGATAGCATTGGCGACATTATCAGTCATGTCCAGCGTCACGGGCTGCATTTTCTGGGCATCAAGTTTGCCCCCGTCTGCATAATTCCACTCACAACGCTGGATGTAATCCAGCCCCCTCAGCTGATCGGCCACACCCTCATCCACAATGTACAGAATCGCGGCTTTCTGCGCATCGTTGCTTACCTCCGGCATGGGCGCATAGCTGTTTTTCGCGAATGTCACCTGCTGCACCTTGTATAGCTTGCTGCACTCATAAGCCCGCGTCATGGTAATTTCGCCGCGCTCCACCATGGCAATGACCTCCGGCACACACTTGCTGGCAATCGCATTCAAGCGCCCCAGCGTCCCGGTGCCGTCGCCGGTGATGCGGCTCATCTCATCACGGACGCGGCCATCCAGACCGCCCGCGGCCTTTTTGCGTTCAAGGGCCTGCTTAAGGGCAATATACTGCCGGAGGCGCTCGCCGTCCGTCAGCTCGCGCGCCGTGGCGTTGGAGGTGATCAGCGCGATCAAGTCGTCGTCCGCACCCTGGCTTTGGTGGATAACACAGGGCAAAACCTCAAACCCGGTCACGCCCTCAGCTGTCAAGGCACGGCAGGCAGTCCAGCGCCGGTGCCCGGCCAGCAGCATGTACTTGCCACCCTGGGCAGGCAGGACTTCCAGCGGGCTGCGCAGGCCACGCTCGGCAATATCAGCTTTCAGCATGGCAACGTCACCGATCTCGTAGATGCTATTTTCCGGGTTCGGTTCAATGTCTGCCGCCGGCAGCATGACGACCTGCATTTTCTGCCCCGCCGGGGCGGCAGGCTTTGCACCGTTTCCGAGGATGTCGTTGATAGAAAATCCCTTGCTCATGGCTTAGCCCTCCTTTGTGTCCATTCTGGACACGATTTCCTCGACCTCATCGGCCAGGCATCCGTAATCCGTTGCTGCCGAACAATCCGGGCGATACGCGCGCAGCGGCTTGTGGGCACTTTTGGCCTCGCTGACCTTGATCGTGTAGCGGATGACGGTGCCCAGCATTTCAACGCCCGCGTCGTTCAGCTGGTGGACGACCTCTGCCGCATATCGGGTGCGGCGGTATTTCGTCATCAGTGCGCCCATGATCTTAAGATGCGGGTTGTAGTACATCTGCACCCGCTCGATCTGGTCAACGATCTCGCGCATGCCGTCACAGGCCCACTCATCACAGTCGACCGGAATAATGACCCAGTCCGCAGCACACAGTGCGTTGATGCTGCCCATGTCCAGATCAGGCGGGCAGTCCATGATGCAGTAGTCATACGGCACATCATTCGTAGCAACTTCATCCAGCGCATCCCGCAGCCGGAACTGCTGCGGCTCGGTGGTGTCCATCAGAATGCCACGGTTTGCTTTCAGCATCCGCATATCGCATGGCAGCAGATGCACCCCGATCACGCCGGTATCTTCGACAACGGCATCCCAAACACGGCATTCGCCCAGCATGACCTCTGCCACGCTGGGCCGGTCATAATCCAGCACGCCGAAAAACTTGCTTGTGTTGCCCTGCTTGTCCAGGTCAACTACCAGCACGGACTTGCTCAGCGCGGCCAGCTCGGCAGCCAGATTGCAGGCGGTGACGCTTTTGCCGACGCCGCCTTTTAAGTTAATAATTGCAATGCTTATCATAGTGATCCTCCTATCCCGCCGGGGCGGGTTATTTTATTGGGGCCACTTCATCTGGTCCATGGCCTCATAATCTTCTTTCGGGGTCGGCTCCCATTGGTGGTATTGCGGCTGCCACCTCATCGAGACCACGCCGGTCGGCCCCTCTCGGTTCTTGGCGTACATCACGGCTGTCTGCTGGTAGGCATCCTGCCCGCGCAGCTCCTCGCTGTCCTCCGGCTTGCGGTTCTGCACAAAGATGGCACTGTTGGCGTCCTGCTCAATCGTGCCGGAGCCGCGCAGATCCTCGAGGTTGCAGAACCTCCCCTCATTGCCCTTGATGCCCGCCCGGCTGATCTGGCACAGCTCCACGATGACAATGCCCATCTTCATGGCGGCCACTTTCAGCCGCCGAGTGATCTCGCTGATGCGCTGATACTCGGTCTGCCGGGGGTCAGTAGGGCTTAGCAGGCCGATGTGGTCAATAAAGGCAACATCCGGCTTGTATTGCATCAGTTTGGCTTCCAGGCCGTCGATCGTCAGGTTGCTGTCAGAATCAATCATCATGTTGTGGTGCTGCCGCAGCCGGGCCGCAGCATTGTCGATGATCTCCCATTCGTGCGGGTCCAGTGTTTTGTTGGTCAGTTTGCTGGAATCAATCCGCGCCACTTTGGACAAGATGCGGTCCATCAAGGCTTCGGCGGCTTCTTCCAGGGTCAGGTAGTAGACCCTGTATTTTTTGGACAGCCGTGATGCAAGGTTGAGCGAAAAATCCGTTTTACCGCAGCCGGGCCGCCCGGCTACAACGCACACGCGCTGGCGTCCAAAAACGCCGAAGCGGTCCAGCTCGGGCCAGCCCAGCTTTAGGCTGTCGTCTGGTTCTTTCAGCCGGGCCAGTGTAGCATCAAGCACCGCGTCGAAGTCCCGGGCCGTGCTGTCCGCCTGGGTGCTGCGGATGGCGTCCTGCATCGCCAGGGTGCGGCGCAGCTGGCGGCAGATGCTGTCGCTGTCCATCGCATCCTTGGCCAGGCACTTCATCAGGTCGCCGGTCAACAGCCGGTAGCGGTGATCTTCAAGAATCTGCGCCGCATAGCTGCCGATGTTGGAGACGCTGGGGCAGGTCTCGGCCATCTGCATTACGGCAACTTTCACATCATCCGCCGGGTGTCCGTTGGCCGCTGTGTTGATGACCGTGATGACATCCACGGGGCTGCCGCTGTAGATCAACTGCTGGATTGCGGTGAAAATGTCGTGACAAACGCCGTCTTCAAACATGGCCGGGACCATCCTGGTGACGTAATCCCGCGCACCGTCCGGATCCATCAGCGCCGCGCCCAAAAACGCGCGTTGAGTTGTCTGCTGGCGGGTCATGGTTGCTTGTTGCATCGTTCAGCCTCACAAAAATTCGGTGATGTCGGTATCCGGCCCGATTTCCCGCGGCCGGTCTGCCGTGTTGGCGGGGCGCTGAACCGGAGCCTTATCCACAAAATCATCTTTCAAGGGGAAAAGCCCCTCCCATCCGCGCAGGATGCTCTGTTCCAGCACGGCTACCATGTACCCGCTTCTGTTTCGGACGTGGGCATCATCGGCCAGTTGCTTGAGTTTGTTGCAGGCAAGCTTGGCGGCGTTCATGGTCAGGGGATGCTTGCCAGCAGCCCGGGATTCTGCAAAAGCAATCAGGGCCTTGGTCAGCTGTTCATTGCCGGGGAAGGCCTGTTGAAAGATGCTGAAAGCATCCTCGCGCGCGCCCGCGTTAATCTCTCTTGTATTGATATTATCTTGTAATAATCTACCCGCATTTTTTTGCGGGGGGTCTGCGCATTTTTTTGCGGGGGTCTCCCCGCAATTTTCTGCGGGGGTGGCGCATATTTTTGCGGGGGTCTGCGGCACTACCGCCATACCGGCCAGCGGGCTGATCCTACGCTCGGCGCGTTGCTCACCGGCACCGCCGCCCACCTGGATGATCGAGATGTAACCGCAATCCTGCAAGTGCTTCAACCATCCCTGCACCGTCCGGGTGCTGGCATCAAAGAGATTTTGGAAATAGGCGTTGCTGGCGTAGCAGTAGCCGGTCACGTTTGTCAGCGCGGAAATCTCTGCAAAAAGCAGCTTTTCGTTAGGTTTCAAATTTTTGTCGTACCGCACAGCGGCGGGGAGCATGGTGTAAAAAGTCGGTGTTTCCATCTGGTACGCTCCTAAAAATGGCCGACCTTAATACAGGGGTGCGCCGCGCTCTTTTTTAGCGCATCCCTGCAAGGTCTTTTTTCAACTTTTAATGGTTAAAACGGCAGGTCGCCCTCATCCTCGATCAGCGCAAAGTCGTCGCCGGGTCCCTGGTTATAGGCCGGTGCCGGCGCGCCGATGTTAGGCTGACTCGCCGGGGCGGTGGAGGTCTGGCCGGGGTTGTCGGCCTTGCTGCCACAGAAATTGATATTGTTGGCAACCACCTCCAGCACCGTGCGGTTTGTGCCGTCTTTGGCCTGGTAGGTGCGGCTCTGGATCCGCCCGTCTACCGTAACCATCTGGCCCTTAGTGAGCCACTTATAGGCAAAATCGGCGCGCTGCTCCCATGCAATGACGGGCACCCAGTCTGTCAGGCTCTTGCCGCTGGCATCCTTACGCCCGCGGTCACAGGCCAGCGTAAAGGTGGCCACGCTCTTGCCGGTGGCCGTCTGGCGCAGCTCCGGGTCACGGGCCAGGCGGCCCTGCAATGCAACAACGTTCAGCATTAGATCATCACCACCACTTTACCGCTCTCTACCAGATCGGCCAGCTGCTCACCCAGATAGGCGGCGATGTTGCGCTTGGCTTCCAGCTTCCAGGCCCCGCCGTCGGCCTCATACAGCGCCGGGCGGCCCTCTTTGTCAAGGCGCAGCAGGAAGTCGCTGGCGGGCTGCTCAACCTCCAAAAAAGTGCGGTAGGGCTGCAGGCGGACAATCGGCTGCACAGTCTGCTGCTCTTTCAGCACCGCGCCAGTGCGGACGCTGACCTCCTGGCTGATTCCGTTGTCCACACTGGACACGCCCTGATTCACATCGATGCAGCTCAGCAGGTGCAGCAGATAGTTACGGTCATCCGTGACGGCATACAGGCTCTGCAGCTCCACAATGGCCTTCTCCTGACTGATGTACTGGTTGACAGAAATGCTCGGCACATCGGTTACGGCTTCATATAAAGGCGCGCGGGTAAATGCTGCCCATTCTGCGCCGGTGTATGTGGTATCCACCACCACCCGCCAGGCGCTGTCCACGCGCACATACAGCAGGGGAGAATAATGGGCACCCTCCGTGCGGATCAGCTTAACAAGGGCGTCCAACGTGTCCACCGAGTACCGCGCCGGCAAATCAACTTCCGGCGTGATTTCGTGCAGCTCAGCCGAACAGAACTGACGCCCAGCGAACTCAAAGGTAAACGGTTTGGCCATTTCTGCAACGCGGTCAATGGCATCCTTTAAAAAACTAACTTCCATGTCGTTCATCCTTTCTATCAGTACCCGGCGCGGCCTACGCGGGCCATGGCGGGCATTGGTGTCTCATCGCCGTCCATGTCCACCTGTCCGGGGACCTGGGGCGTCATTTCGGCCAGCAGCAGGCTGCCGTCACGGCCCTTGGTGATGCACAGGGACGTGCGCACCGGCTGGATCGGGGCCAGCGCGGTCTTGGCCTGGGCATCCATGCCGATCTGCTGCCGGTAGTCGTCCGGGGCAAACGTCAGCGTGATGGTGATCTTGCGCTTGGCCGTGGCGCTGGTGTTGGGGTCCATAATGTTCGCAACGACCCGCTCCACCTCGTAGTCGGTGATCTCGGCAATCGCGCCCATCGCCATGTCCAGCACGCTCTTTTTGTTTACGATCTGGGGCATTACTCATCACCTCCAACTTTCACGCCCTCGCCCTGATAATGCCGCTTCATCAAGATATAAGCGGCTTTCTCGGCCACAAGGTCGTCAGGGTGTTCTCTGCGCATCCTATCAATCAGTTCATCGCGCCAGAAATGCAGAGCCGCGCACAAAAAAGGGGTATCCAGGTCAGAGAGTCCCGCCTCGCCGTTCAGCGCCGTGAGAACAACCTCCAGCGCCTCTTCATGGACGGCATCCATCTGTTTCTTGCTTACTTCTCCGCCCAGAATTTGCGTCTGCATAATGTTATCGATACTGTGCAGCCTGGGCTTATGCCGTGCATCCATTGTTTGCATCCTCCTAAAAACTAAATTTCTTCTCCGAACACCCTGGCAAAGCTGCCGGGGCCGTGGAGATCATCAAAAGCAAATTGTGCCGCCTGTTCCAACACCCGCCGGGCGGTGGGGTCAAAATGGACGCCCAGGGGCGGCTCATTGTGATGGTTGTGGCACAGCCAGACCTTGAGGCCGTACCGCTCAGACAGCTCGCGCCGCCCGCGTCCAAACAGGATGTGATGCTCTTCCAGGCCGCGCGTGGTGCGTAGGTTGTACATCCGGCGGCACAGGTAGCACTCCTTATCGTTTTGCAGTATGCTTTTTGCCATGGCGCTCCTCCAGCCCGTTCAAGGCATCCACTGCCCGGCGCAGATCACCGGCGGGCAGCTCTACGGTCGTCCATCGGTAGCCGCAGGCCAGGCAGTCACGGCGGCGGTAGATCCGCCGGGGTCCCTTGGCGCGGGTGTCGATAACATGCACCTGGCTGCTGCCGCATTTAATACAGTTCATCGGCGCGCCTCCAGTCCCGGTACTGCTCGGTGGTTTCGGCATCATCCACGCCAGCTTCGGCCAGCCGGTCAAAGATGCGGTCAATGAAGTCGTGCATCTGCTGGCGGTCAAAATTACTGCTGCCCAGCCCGATGCGGACCATGCAGTAGCCTTCATCCAGCTGCTCCACCTTTTGCACAACGCGGTAGGCGTTGCGCAGGGCGGGCAGAGCCTTGACCGGCACGCGCCAGGTCTCGACCTCTGCGCCGAACTCGGTCAGCAGGTCAAGGTAGCACTGCTCGGCAGTCACCCCGCCGGGCGTGTCGCCGCTCAATGCAAGCGCCAGCCGGTTCAACAGCGCCCACATCAGGCGGTTCTGGTCCAGCGTGCGCTTGTTTTTCACCGGGCGGATATCCACCTCAACGCACAAAGGCTGGCCCCGCGCACGGCGTTCCAGCTCGGCGTGCAGCCGCTGCGCTTCCAGCAGATAGGCGTTGTCTACCGTCAGGTTTTCCAGCCCACCGCCGCCGGGCGACTTGTCTGGCATGTACCACGCAACAAGGTGGGCAATCAGCTTGCCTGCCATGTGATCACGCTCCCATCGCGCTTGCACACCCGCAGGCTGGCGACGCTGCCGTCATCGTTGTAGGTGATGTCGTCCAGCGTGAGGGTGTCGTCCATGACGTACCGCTCAATGATGTTGGTGCCGGGCTTGCCCTGGGGGACGATGTGCACCTTGCTGGACGGGATGCGCAGCGGCGGCAGATCGAACAACCCAGCGCCGATGCCCCAGGCAGCCGCAGCGGCCAGGAAGCTGCCGTCCGATTCGTTCGTGGCGCTGTCACTATGTACGCGGTAGGCGGCGGGACAGGGCGCATCGCGGGTGGCATCATCCAGCGCGATGGCGCAGTACATAAACCGTCCGCAAGTGTAATGCCGGACGCTGTAGGTATCACAGGGCACCAGGCTGACAAGGTCTTTCATGTGGTTGCGCACCGCGCTGACATCCGGCCACAGCTTGATCGTCACGCCGTTTTCATCGGTCTTTTGGACATTGACCACGATCTCACCAGCGGCCATGTCGCGGGGGTTAGGGACTGGCTTTTTGATTTCAACATTCTGTTCCATGGGAGTCCTCCATATTCGGGCCGACATAGCTGCCGGTCTCATTGTAGTTGCTGGGGTCCGAGTAAGGCGTACCCCAGCCGCACATTGCGCCGTTGTACATGGCGGCGGCCTGGGCGCGGGTAACACCGGCAGCGGCGTTCAGTTCATCTGCACAGGTCTGGTTGCTTAGGCCAAACAGGGCGCGCTCCCCGCGCACGATGCGCACGATGCCGCCGGGGTAGGGGCTGCGGGCATAGGCGTAGGCGGGCAGGCCTGTTGCATCAATGTTCAATTCCATAGCTTTCTCCTTTATGGGTGTATTGGGCCGCTTGGGCGGCATACCGGCGGCAAGCGCCGGGTGTTTCTTTCTCCAGGTGCAAACCCTGTGCCGGATGGCCTCGCGCGTTACCGGCTGGGTGTAGCCCATCAGGCTGCACACGGTGCTTAGGCGTTCCCCGCCGTAGTAGCGCAGGACGCTCTCCAGCATCACGTCTGGCGGCACAGGGTGATGGATGCGCTCGACCTGTGGGCCAACGGGGTGCTTGCTTTGGGGATGGGCCGCGCGGAAAGCGGCCATGCTTGTATAGCCCAGGTGCGTCAGCAGTTCATCATCGGCCAGGCATAGGCATTCGGCACAGATTCTCAGCTGACGGCGGGCGTTAGCGCAGCCGCGCAGCTGGCCCTGCACCCAGGCAAGGTCTTCACTGGAGATCATTGGGCTTTCCCTCCCTGGGTTTTCAGTGTGTCGCAGCCGGTCTGTTCGTCCAGCCAGCGCTGGGCACCGGCCCGGAAGATCAGCAGCCGCCGCTGCTTGTGCTTGGCATCCGGCGCCAAGCCGTAAGCAAAGGGAAACTTCCCCTGCACGATCATTTCGGACAGGGTCTCCGGCCCGATGTTGATGAAGTTCGCCCGGAAATAATCGTACAGCTCAAGGATGGTCATGGTCGGATACAGCGAGCGGTTGTCCACCCATTCCTCCTGCTTGTTGTCGGTCATGCTTGGTCACCTCTTTTCTGTGGGGGTGCGGGGGATTGCCCGCCGGGCCGTGGGGTGTGGGTGTGTCCAGTGTGGACACTTCCTAAAACTCGCAAAAATGCGAGAACTAATTCAAAAAAATATCTTTGACTTCTTTGCCCGTCAAATTTAGTGCATTAGCCAAACTGCGCATCTCACCAACAGTGAACGCATCAACACCGATTTTTACCTTGCGATAGAAAGTGCTGGGGTTCATCCCAATTTTTGAAGCAAGCGCATCCTGAGTCATATCCGCGCCAGTGATTTTCTGTTTCAGTAGTTGCATTTTATCAGACATTATTTTTCTCACCTCCAAACTCGCATTATTGCGAGCTGTGCCTATATAATAGCACTCGCATTTCTGCGAGTCAAGGGATTTGTTGCAAAAATGCAAGAAAAAGTTCCGGTTTCTCTTGCGTTTTTGCAAGTATTAGTGTATGCTTAACTCATAGGAGGCGAATCATGACTACAGGTGAACGCATTAAGCTCTGTCGTAAGGAGCTGGGAATGTCTGCTGAACAGTTGGCAGAAAAAGTACAACTCTCCCCCGCAACGATTTATCGCTATGAAAAAGGCGATATAGAGAAAGTCCCGTCTGACATCATCAATAAAATTGCACGAGCACTTAATTCATCGCCAGCTTACCTTATGGGATGGGAAACGAAAAAAAAGAAAGTCCCAATCTACGGTGAAGTTCGCGCGGGTCTTCCTACAAGCACGGATGAAAATATAGAAGGATGGGAAGAAATTTATCCCCATTATAAAGATTCTACAGCGTATGCGTTTTTAAAGATAAAAGGTGATAGTATGTTACCAAGGATGCAAGAGGGAGACTTGGCGCTGGTTGATACTGAAGCACAAGTCGAAAATGGAGATCTTGCAGTTGTTCTTGTGAATGGTAACGAAGCAACCATTAAAAAGGTCTATATTGATAGTGAGGGTATTACATTGCACGCATTCAATCCTTATTATCCAGACATTCACTATACACCAAAAGAGGTAGAAGATTTGCCGGTACGTTTCTTTGGAAAGGTGGTAGAAACGAGGGCGAGGTATTAAAGAGCAGGCAGAAAACAAGGCCCTTGCGGCTTCGGTCGAAAAATATCTGCCGGTAGAGGAACTGCGCAGCGCCATGGCCCGCGGCTTTACCGAGCCCTGGCAGTTGGCCGAGTATTTTAACCTTGACGAGGATTATATAAAAGAAGCCCTGCACTACTGGACCGAGTGCAGGGGTGTGGACTTTAACCAATAGGGTTCGTTTCTGAGATTTGTTTGCAATGAAAGGAGGCCGCTATGACCATACAAGAAGTTGTGGCGAGATTTAACACCATTCCGATTTTATTTGCAGGTTCTGGAATTACTCGCCGATACTATGATCTTCCAGATTGGAAAGGACTTCTCACAGAGTTTGCATCCAGGGTCAATCCTGATCGGTTTGCATACCGTTCCTATCAAAGCAAAGCATTGCAGATGGGATTTACACAGGGGCCTATGCCAAAGGTGGCTACTCTGATTCAGCAGGATTTCGATGCCAAATGGTACAGTGACCCACAACTGCGTACAAACGAAACGTTTGTATTGGATGCAGTGGAAAATGGCTGTTCCCCTTTTAAAGCGGAAATTGCATGGTACCTAAGAGAAAAGTCTGTTCCTAAACCAGAGTATAAGGCAGAAATTCAAAAATTGAAAAATATTTCAAAGAAAAATTTGGCGGGTGTCATTACGACCAATTATGATACTTTCTTTGAGAAACTTTTCGATGATTATACGCCCTATATTGGGCAAGATCAGCTTGTGTTTTCCTCTATACAAGGCATAGCTGAAATTTATAAAATCCATGGGTCTGTGACGGTCCCTGACTCTCTCGTCATCAACGAACAGGACTATGAGACCTTTAATGAAAAAGGAAAATACCTTGCAGCAAAGTTGATGACGATTTTTATGGAGTATCCCATTATTTATATTGGATATTCTTTGAATGATTCAGACATTCAAAATATTCTAAAAGATATTCTTTTGTGTCTGCCGAACGACAAAATAGAAAAGCTGCAGGAACGGTTTGTTTTTGTAGATTATAAGCCAGAAACTGTGGGGTATTCTATTACACCCTATACTCTGACGTTCGGTAAGCAAATGCTTTCCATGACGAGGCTTACACTGTCTGATTTCGGCATTCTGTATGATGCATTGGCAGCGAAAAAAGCATCTATCCCCGTGAAGATGCTCCGCCGTTTTAAAGAAGAGATTTATACCTATGCGGTCACAAGTAAGCCCGGGCCGCTGCTCATGGTTGCTGATCTTGATGACAAAAATATTGATGAGAATAAACTGGCGATTTCGATAGGCGTTTCTAATACAGGGGAATTTGGTTTGCAGAGCATTGTTGATGCAAATGGGTGGTACCGTAGCATTGTCATGGGTGATTTGGGGAAGTTTACAGCTGACCAGTTACTGAAATATGCATACCCTGAGGTACGAAAAGGAAATAACGGAGATTTCCCTGTATATAGATATCTTTCACAGGCACAGGAAGATTATCCGCAAATTCAAGCTGAAACAAAGCATAACTTTGATGATTTTGCATCAAAGACAAACAAGAAAAATCGCAATGCGACAAGTGGTTATGAATCTCTTCAAGCGCTGTGGGACACTTTGAAAGGTAATCCGGCAAAAGCGTATCGTGTTATGTGCTCATTGCCAGAAGAAAAGATGGAAGTCGAAACGCTTGAAGCTATTTTGATTGAACTTTTTACACAAGATCCAGAAGCACTTGAACGTCTTAATGGAAACATGCGTGCAGATGTGAAGCGTCTCATACGGATGTATGATTATCTTAAGTGGGGAAAAAAATAAAGACCCACACGATAACAGTGTCCCATAAAGAGAAACCGTTCCGAATAGGTCTTTTCATGGACACCTTCCAGCCAAGTATCTAATGAATAGAGACCGGACTTTCCGATGCCGCATTGGTTGCATTTTACCAGAGTGGGGACGGAAAGTCAACTGGTAAATATTACAAACAAAGCGATAGAAATTGTTTAAAATATGGAAAAACGCCCCACGACGGCAACCGTGAGGCGTGCATGAAATCAGCGTGTCCACAGTGGACACAATACCGACTAGGCATCTGTATTGTACCACCTGCGGCTGCGCTTGTCAAAGTGTAAGCAGTGAGGTATACTATGAAGTGCTTTCGTTGCCAAAGAGACATCCCGGACGATGCCCGCATATGCTGCTATTGCGGCACAAGGCAAGCAAGCGCCCCAGCCCCGCAGCGCAGGCGCCACAGACGGCCTCGCGGCACCGGCACCGTATGGAAAGATGCCCGCAACAAGGGCCTCCCCTACATCGCCGTAGCGGCGGATGGCACGCGGATCGGCTCGTACAAGACCGCATCGGATGCGGTCAAGGCGCTGGATGATGTCAACGCCCGCCGGATCGCGCCGGAACGCCAGGCGTACACCCTGGCCGATGTCTACGAGCGCTGGAAGGTGCTGCACTACCCCAAAATTACCCGCAAGGCGCAGCAGACCTACACCAACGCCTACAACAAGGCCGCGCTGCTGCATGGCCGCCGCATCATGGAGCTGAAAACCGAGGATTACCAGCAGGTTCTCACCCGGATGATGGCCGATGGTGCCAGCCGCAGCCTGTGCGAAAAAGAGCGGCAGCTCTTCTCGCAGCTCTGCCAGTACGCCATCAATCAGGACATCATCCACACGAACTACGCAACAGCTCTGGTGCTGCAGGACCCGTCTGCCCCCAAAACCCGCGTGCTGACATCGCAGGAAGTGCAGAAGATAAAAGGCATGGCAGACGACCCCCGCCTCGGTGAGACGGCAAGGATCGCGCTGGTGCTTATTTATACGGGTATGCGCCTGAACGAACTGCTGCAGGCCCGCCGGGAGAACGTCCACGCCGATGAGCGCTACCTGATCGGCGGCGAAAAGACCGAAGCAGGCCGCGACCGTGTTATCCCGCTGCACCCGGATATTATGCCGTATATAACAACTTGGCTGGCAGGCAACGACACCGAGTATCTGATCCCCTCCAAGTATGGCCTGCCGCGCGACCACAACAACGTGCGCAAGTCGTTCAACAGCTTGATGGCAAGGCTGTCCATTGAGGGCGTCACACCCCACACCTGCCGCCATACAGCAGCAACTAAATTTGCCGCCTCCGGCCTGCCGCCGGAGATCACCAAGCAGATCCTTGGTCATGCAGATATTACCACAACTTTAAATATTTATACACACCCGGATATACAAAGCCTGATCGAAAAATCCAGCCGGATTTCGTGGGCTTAAACCTGTAATAAGCCTGTAAAACAGCCTTTTTTAACGGTACAACGAGCGGTCGTCTCATCTTCCCAAGCAGTAGGTGGCGAGTTCGAGACTCGTATCCCGCTCCAAATTAAGAAAGAGGCTTACCCGGAAGGGAGCCTCTTTTCTTTTTTACAAAGAAGGAAATATTATGTTAGACGCTTTTCCAATTTATCACTGGTTTCACAATGGCAACCCCTACTCGGGGGCGGAGCAAGGGATGCGGTATGTCATTACGCCGGGCAAAAAGGCCGACCCGGCGGACGAGAGCGGCAAGCGAAAGATCGAGTTTTTGACCGTTACGGTCTGGCCCGGGCCGTGGAGCGTTGAGCACACCGCCGAGGAAAAGATACGATCCGCTGAGTTTGAGGGCAGCCAGGCGGGGCTGGATGCTGCCGTGGCCTGGCTGCATGAGTGCTACAAGGGTGATATGCCCCGCTGGACGAACATCCCGTCCATTTTGGACTGCGAGCCGGATCGCTGACGGTCCGGCACAATAGAAAGAGAAAAAGCTTATGGTACAGGTCGACTTAATAACCGGCTTTTTAGGCGCAGGAAAAACAACGTTTCTGCGCAAATATGTGGACTGGCTCAACGCCCGCGGGCAGCGCGTCTGCATTTTGGAAAATGACTTCGGCGCGGTGAACGTTGACGTAATGCTGCTGCAGGATCTGCTGGGCGACAATTGCGACATCGAGACCATCAGCGGCGGCTGCGATTGCGACACCCACCAGCGCCGGATGCGCACCAAGCTGATCTCGCTGGCGATGCAGGGCTTTGACCGCGTACTGGTGGAACCCAGCGGCATTTTCGACGTGGACGAGTTCTATGACGTGCTGCGGGACGAGCCACTGGACCGCTGGTACACGCTTGGCAATGTTATTGCCATTGTGGACGCGCTGCTGGAAACGCAGCTCAGCCCCCAAGGCGAGTATCTGCTGGCCAGCGAAGCCGCCAGCGCGGGCATGGTGCTGATGAGCCGCTGCCAGCTGGCCGCCCCCGGCCAAGCTGAGGCAACACTGGCGCATTTGAACCGTGCGCTGGAAGCCTGCCACTGCGCTCGCCGCTTTGCTGCGGACACCGATGCGTTGTGCAAGCCCTGGGACGCCCTGACCGACGCCGATATGCAGCGGCTGGACAGCTGCGGCCACTGTCAAGCCAGCTACGTCAAGCTGCATTTTGACGAGCACAAGGCGTTCACGTCGCTGTATTTCATGGAGCTGCACCTTACGCTGCCCCAGCTGCAGGATGCCGCCCGGGCACTGTTTGCTGATCCGGCCTGCGGGCATATTTTGCGCATCAAGGGCTTTTTGCAGACCGTTGACGGCTGGTGCGAACTGAATGCCACCCGCGACACGATGCACGTAGAGGCTATTCCCGATGGGCAGGAAGTGCTTATCATTATTGGTGAGGAACTGGACCGCTCGGCCATCGAAGCGCATATTGGACAGAAAACTGCCGACCAGGAGTGATTTTTGTTTGCGCCTTATCGGCCCTGCCTACCTTACGGCAGGGCCTTTTGGGGCTCCAAAGGGAACACATAAAAAGCAAAATGCTGTTTGAACGAGAAACCGGCCGCAAGGTGGCCGGTGAGGGAAGTCTCAAGCCGCAAGCGTAGGAAAATCACTTATCAAACGCATTCGTCCCATAATACCAGCGGTCCACAAAAATTTCCACGACCAACGGTAATATAACAGCCATCAACAACACCCATAGGGCCACCAGGGCGCTGGCAAGGTCGTCGGTAATCACGGTCAGGGCGCGGTGCAAAATTTTACCGGAAAACACCGGCATTGGGGTGCCAAACACCTGTAGCAGGTACCCCCAGAATTCCCCCAAACTAAACGCCCCCAAATAATCGCAGGGCAGTGTGGGGTTGCGGGTGTACACGCGGCGGCGCTGGTCGGCGTTGCGCCATAGCAGCTCCTTCTGCTTGATGTACCCCAAAACACCCATAATCAGCACGGCCATCCAGTAGGTGCCGCTGGCTTCGGTCCAGGTCATAGGCCGGCCCCCTTTCTGTTTAGGCCCATTCTACCCTGCATGTCGAAATTTGTCAATCTGGCGGCCGGGCAGTTGCAATTTTGCTACAATATGGTATACTGATAAAATATGTAAATTTAACTGCCAACTATGAAAAAAAGGAGTTTTTATGCTGATCCCTGTACTGCTGTTTATTGTCGGGCTGCTGTTTCTCATTAAAGGCGGCGACTGGTTCGTGGACGGCGCATCAGCGCTGGCGCGGCGGTTCCATCTGCCCGAACTGCTGATTGGAGCCACAGTGGTGTCCATCGGCACTACCCTGCCCGAGGTCATGGTCTCCACGATGTCGGCGCTGTCCGGCCACGGCGAGATCGCTTACGGCAACGCCATCGGTTCGGTCATCTGCAATGCGGCGCTGATCGCGGCTATCACCATTGCGGTGCGCCCGGGTAAAGTGGACCCCAAAACGCTGAAGATGCCGGTGCTGTTCTTCTTTGCGGCGGCGGCCATCTACTGCGTGGCGGCTTACGGCTTCGGCAAGTTCACCCGTCCCATGGGCTTTATCATGCTGGCGATGTTCGTGGCCTACATCGCGGCCAACATCCACCAGATGAAGAACGCCCCCGCAGAGGAGCATGAAGAGGAAGAAGAGACCATGCCCCTGCCCCGTATGCTGCTGCTGCTGGTGCTGGGCGCGGTGCTGATCGCCATGGGCGCCAACCTGCTGGTGGACAACGGCACCCTGATCGCCCAGGCTTTGGGCGTGCCCGAGAGTGTTATCGCGCTGACCTTTGTGGCGCTGGGCACGTCCCTGCCGGAGCTGGTCACGGCCATTACCTCGCTCATCAAGGGCCACAGCGACCTGTCGCTGGGCAATGTTGTCGGCGCCAACGTGTTCAACCTGGTGCTGGTCAGCGGCGTGTCAGTCGCGCTGGCCCCCTTCACGGTGCCACAGAGCGCCACGATCTTCGGCATGAACTCCAGCCTGGTGCTGGAAATCCCCGTTATGATTGCGGTTATGGTACTGTTGACCGCGCCGGCCTTGGTTAAGGGAAAGCTTAGCCGTGTGCAGGGTGTGGCGTTGCTGGTAATTTACGCAGTGTTCTGCGGGATTCAGTTTACGCTTTGATTTTAATATGTTGCTTTGCGGGCGTCACCACCATGCGGTGACGCCTTTTTTTCGTGGCATCTTATCCAAGGCCTACCTTTTTTGTGACCATACGCAATAGTGGCTAGAAGCCGTTAAAAAAGGGGGACACCGCATGGTGGTGTCCCCCGCCGGCCGCAAAAAGCCAATCAAAAATTATTTTTTCTTACTCTCCCAGTAAGCCTTCACCGTTTCGCACAGCAGCGCGTGGTCCTTCAAATGCGGCAAACCGGAAATAATCGCCGCACCGCGGAACTCGCCGTTGACGTACAGCGGGAAGCCGCCGCCGCAGAAGGCGTAGTGCTCCTCGTCATGCTGCCAGGGGGCCTTGGCGCCGTACAGCTCCCGCTCCACGGCGGCGCGCAGGCTGGTGGTGCCGGTCAGCTGCACAGTGCGCTGCTTCTTGTCCATCCAGTTGTTGTTGGTGGCGTCGGTGCCCGGCAGGAAGGACTGATACAAAATCATGCCATCCAGCACAATGCGCACCGCAATCGGCTTGGGAGCCTTCTCCCCCGCCGCACGTAGGGCGCTGCCCAGGGCGTAGGCATCGTTAAAATCAAAGCTGTCAAACCGCACGGTGTTTTCCAGTTCGGTCAGTTCCTTTAAAAGAGCTTCATCATACATACAAAACAACTCCTTTTGCGGCAGCACGGGCCGCCGTACAAATTTTCTCCGCCATTACTATAGCACAAACGCCGCCAAAATACGAGAGCAAAAATATACAAAAAGCCGCCCCAGCCTACTAACTGGGGCGGCAAATTTTTGCTGCTTAAATCAAAGCTGCGTCAGGCCTTAAGAAAGGAACCACTCGGGGCCAAGGCCGGTGACCGTAAAGGCGGTCAGGATGTACAGCAGAATGGAGCAGATGTAAGCAAACGGGATGGACAACTTCAGGTAGTCGCGAGACTCGACCTTGGTGTAAGCCAGGCCCCAGGCAATCCAGCTCTGGGTGATGCAGGAACCAACGTTGACGGTGGTTGCCGGGATGGTGAACACGCAGAACAGGAACGGCACGCTGAAGTGACCAACGGCGGACAGCACACCCAGGGTGGCAGCGCCGCAGCCGTACAGGGTCAGGGGACCACGGAAGAAGCCCAGGATAGACAGGGCTGCAAACAGGGCGCAGACCACATACTCATTGGTGGGCATGATGCCGCCCAGAACTTCCTTGAAGTACGGGGAAGCGTAAGAAGCGCAGGTGTTGAACATGGGCAGGGTCAGCAGGAAGCCAACCAGCGGAGCGGTGTCGACCACGCCGTCATAGTACAGCTTGTTGACCAGCTGGCAGTTCTCTTTGAAAGATTTGTTCATCTTGCCGCAGAGGAACAGGGCAGCGAAACCAGCGATGACGAAGCCGCCGATAACAGAGAAGTCGAGCCAGATCTTCAGAACGACGGGAACGATGGGCAGGATCAGGGCGATCAGCGGGGCATCGGTCTGAGTGTTCTTCGGGGCAGCCTGGGCAGCCCAGGCGTGGCTCTTCTTGCCGATCTTCAGGTAGATACCGGTCAGCACGGAGACAACCACGACGCTGATGATCAGCGCATAGATGCCCCAGTGAGAGGTGTACCAGCTGAAGGAGAACTCAGGCATCTCATCAGAAGCGCAGATGAAGGCGCGCAGCTGAGAGAACTGCAGGACGGGGTTCAGGTACATACCAGCGGAGACCGAACCCATGAAGGTGAACATGGCGATTGCCTTGGGGATGCCCAGGGACATCAGGATGGGCAGGACGATAACGCCGATGGCGATAACGGGGCCGGCGCCCATCATGGCGGTGAAGATGAAGGCAGTCACAACGTTCAGCAGAACGATGGTGATGATGGGACGGTCGCCGCCCAGCTCAACAGTCTTACGGATCAGGGTGGAGGCGATGCCGGTCTCCATCAGGACGCGGCCAAACCAGGCGCCCCAGCAGACGTTGACCAGCGTGGTGCCCCAGCCTTCAGGGGCGGACTGGTAGATCTTGTTCAGGATCGAAACCAGCGTAGTGCCGGAGTCACCGCCGAACTGCAGGATGGGGTTCTCTGCAATAAATGTGGGAGATGCGACCAGAGTGCCCAGCAAAGAAAGGGCAGTCCAGACGATGGAGATGATCAGGAAGCCGATCATCAGGTTGTGACCTTTTACGCAGTAGTAGGCCAGGCCGAAAAAGGTCAGGACGAGGATAATGCCAATCACAAATTCCATAAAAAAATTCCTCCTTCTCATGGTAGTCGCTTACAAAGGTGCGTAAGCGCAATGTGATTGAAAGATCGTGTTAAGTATAGCAGATTTTGTGCAAAATAGCAATAATATATTTCAAGAAAATAGAAAAAGTTTGAAATAATCGTTAACAAACGATGTATCGCTCATTCTTTGCCCATGGTGAAAAAGTTATGAAGTACGATAGATTACCCTGCAGTTTGTAGGGATTAACCCAACCTTTATGCAATCCGCACAACTTAGCACTGCACGGGTTTTACGCTCGAAAAAGAATTTTGTCGGAATATTTGTTTTTTGGGAAATGGTGTGTTACACTATATTTAATATGGGTAGGGTGGGTTGCTGCTCCGGCCTGCAGGTGCTGGACAGCGTGCTAAAGCAGGCCGACAACGCCATGTACGAGCAGAAAAAGCTGCACAAGCGCCTAAACAGCGAGTGAGGTGCCGCCATGACTTACGTAGTAAAACGCATAGACGAACAGATGTACGGCTGCGAGGAACCCGCCCCGGGGGCGGAGGTTTTGGTCGATGTGACCCTGGTTGCACCCGACGGGGTGAAGCGGGTACTCCCCTACCCCGATGCAGCTTTGGCCGCCGCGGATATTAACGAAGGGGATACGGCGGTTTTAACTGCTGATGGGTTGCTGAAAAAAGTATAATAGCATGCAGTGCGAAAGAGGGACCACCTTGCGGTCCCTCTTTTCTTATAAAAAAGCCCTGCCGCAAAGTAGGCGAGGCCGAAGCACCGAAACAAAAAATCAAGCAAATCTCCTGGTCGGTCTATACCACACCCCAGTGCAAACAAAAATCAACAGCGCGGTAAACGACAAACTGATCGGATGCACCAGCATGATAGTTTGGAAGGTGCGGCTGCAGGGGGAGACGAGGTACACCTATGCCCACCACGGCCAGGCCGCCGCATTGAACAGCTGCTCCAGCACAGCGGTAGCCGCCACAGGCAGTGCAAACAGCGGCAGCTTGTTCCGAATCGACCCGTTTAGCATGTCGATCTTGTTTTCTTAATGCTTTTGAAATAGCTGTGTTGTTTTTGACCCTTCCGTTCCGTTATTCGTGTAGTTCCAAAACCGAGATCTCCCCCATTGGTACCTCGGTGCCGTCAGCCATAATCAGCAGTCCCTCAAGCTCTGCCATCTTCTTTACCACGCCGGTCACGGTGCAGTAGGCACCGCCTGCCTTGCGGGTGTCGGGCACAAAATAGCAGACTTCCACGGTAGGATGCTCTTTTTTGGTCAGTGCATCCCGCACGGTTTGCAGCGTTTCGTCCAGTGCAGCCTGCTCGTACTCGTCCAGGGTGATGCGCTGGTCGGTCAGGCGGGCGGTCTCCCGCAGGGCGGCATCCAGCCCGGTCAGCGCTGCAAAGGGCGAAAACTGCGCCGCGCGGTCGGCCCGAGCCATCGGTGCATGCTTCTGCGAGACATGATGCGGCAGGTTGATAATGTCGTCATAGCGGTGGGTCATGCCTTGTGCCCTCCAATCTGTGCGTTGCGTTCCATGGCGGTGGCACCCTCCTGCAGGTCCATGCCCTTGATGATGGCATTTTTCCCGAACTTCTTTTTAATGGCCAGCATGGCTTGTTGGCGGCGGCGCTCCCGCTCCAGCTCCTTTTCCTCGGCGGCGGCCTGCTGCTGGGCGCTTTCGGTGATGGAAAAAAAATCCAGCTGCTCGCAGCTGTCCTTCTCACGGGCGGCGTCTTCGTCCAGCACGCGGCAGGCCACCAGGTTCACCCGCCGTACCAGCAGGCGCTTGTCTACAATGCGGTCAAAAAGCTCTGTCACAGCGTCCAAAATCAACCGCGTGGAGGAAGTGTACTGCCTTAAATTCGTTGTGCCGTGGGCATGCTTGGGGATCTGCCGCCCGTAGCGGTCGGTGGCAACAGGGCCATGGTAGGCCGCATTGCGGGTGGGGTCGGTCAGATTTTCCCGGTCGTAGCCCACGGTCAGCACCAGCTGGTTGGTCATCAGGTGTTTGTCCACCAGGTCCAGCGCCAGCTGGTCAGCCATTTCCCGCACGATGAGCCGTGTCTGGTCGGCGGGCGTGGCGCAGTGCAGCACCTGGCCGCTGCCGCAGCTGTTGGCGGCGGGCTTGTAGGCTTTGATGTCCGCGATGGTGCAGGGTTCCCAGCCCCAGGCGTGGTCGATGAGCAGCTCGGCGTTGACGCCGAATAGCCGGTAAAGCATCTCCTCGTTGTAAAAATCCTGCGGCCCTCCCAGTGAACACCGTGCTACGTCACCCATCGTGAACATATTGTGGGTCTCCAGCTTTTGGGCGATGCCCTTGCCCACCCGCCAAAAATCCGTCAGCGGGGTGTGGTCCCACAGCAGGCGGCGGTAGCGCATCTCGTCCAGCGCGGCGATGCGCACGCCGTTTTCGTCCGGCTGGATGTGTTTGGCGCGGATGTCCATGGCGACCTTGGCCAGGTACAGGTTGGTGCCGATGCCCGCCGTGGCCGTGATGCCGGTGGTGGCCAAAATGTCCAAAATCATCTTGCGGGCAAATTCTTTCGCCGTTAGGCCGTATAATTTCAAGTAGGCGGTGGCGTCCAGAAACACCTCGTCGATAGAGTAGCTGTGGATGTCCTCCGGCGCGACGTACTTTAAATAAACGTTGTAGATACGTGTACTTTGCTGGATGTAGTGGGCCATCTGGGGCGGCGCAATGATGTAGTCCAGCGCCCAATCCGGGTGGTCGGCCAGCTCCCGCACGTCGCAGCTTTTGCCGGTAAGGGTGCGGTTGGGGGCGTTCAGGCGGCGCATAGCATTGACCTGCCCCACCTTTTGGATGACCTCAAACAGCCGGGCGCGGCCGGGGATGCCGTAGGCTTTCAGTGCCGGGGACACCGCCAGGCAGATGGTCTTTTCGGTGCGGGAGGGGTCCGCCACAACGAGGTTGGTTTGCAGCGGGTCCAGCCCGCGCTCCACACACTCCACCGAAGCGTAGAACGATTTCAAGTCGATGGCCATATAAATTCTCTGCGGCATGCGGCGCGCCCCCTCTCCCCTGGTTTGTATAGGTCTATTATACCGCACATCGCCCAAAAAGGCCAGAAACAAAATCAGGGAGTGAGCCGCCAGGCCCGCTCCCTGATTGGAGAATTGCTATTACACTCTCACCAACTCATACTCGGTGGTGCCAACGCCCAGGGTCTCGGCGGCCTCGATGGTGTGGGCGCCGTGGCGGCTGTTGACGCGCTCCATAAAGTGGTCACGGCCAGGGTCGGCGCTGTGCTCGACCAGGTCCAGGCAGGCGCGGTCCAGCGCGACGGGGTCCAGGCTGGACAGGATGCCGATGTCGCCCATGCAGGGGTTCTCAGCCACGGCGCAGCAGTCACAGTCGACGGACAGGTTCTTCATCACGGCCACATAGGCAATCTTGCCGGCAAAGTGGTCGGCCACGGTGCTGGCGGCGTCGGCCATGGCCTCCAGGAAGGTATCCTGCGGGCAGATGTTCTCCCACAGCACGGCCTGATCCTTGACCTTGCCGCCGGAGTGGATGTAGGCCTTGCCGGCGCTGGAAGCACAGCCGATGGACAGCTGCTTCAGCGCGCCGCCGTAACCGCCCATGGGGTGACCCTTGAAGTGGATCAAAACCAGCATGCTGTCGTAGTTTTCGATGTCCTTGCCCAGCAGGTTCTCGCTCAGGACCTTGCCATTCTTCACGGGCCAGACAACGTCAGGTCCTTCGGCATCCATGATGTCAACGTCGAACAGGTCGCTCCAGCCGTGTTTTTTCATCAGCTGTACGTGCTTGGGGGTCTCGTTGCGGGCGCCGCCGTAAGCGGTGTTGCACTCGACCACGGTGCCGTGGACGGCGTCGATGACCGGCTTCATGAACTCGGGACGCAGGAAGTTCTGGTTGCCATCCTCGCCGCTGTGGACTTTAACGGCCACCTTGCCGGGCAGTTCCACGCCCAGCTGGCGGTACATCTTCAACACGGCCTCAGGGGTGATCTCCTTGGTGAAATAGACAGTAGACTTTGCCATAAAAGGTTTCCTCCTTTAAACTACATTATATCGATTGAAACCGCAGAGGCAGTTCCAAATCGCAATCAGCCAGCAACGCACCGTCGTGCAAAATTTCCTCGGCCGGGCCGTCGGCGGCAATGCGCCCTTCGTACAGCAGCACCACCCGGTCGCAGGTATCGTAGATAAAATCCAGATCGTGGGAGGCAATCAGCATCGCACAGGGCAGTCCCCGCAAAATTTCTATTAAGTTGCGCCGGTTTTTCGGGTCCAGCGCGGCGGACGGCTCGTCCATCAAGATCAGCTCTGGGTCCAGCGTCAGGATGCCTGCGATAGACGCAAGTTTCTTCTGCCCACCGGACAGTCGGTACACCGGCCGGTCGGCGCAATCCTCGATGTGCACCTGCTGCAAGGCGCGGTGGCTGCGGGCGGCTACTTCCTCGGTCGGGTAACCGTAGTTCTGCGCCGCAAAGGCGACGTCCGCCGCCACTGTGGGCATGAACAGCTGGCTGTCCGAATCCTGGAAAATGTACCCCACTTTCCGCCGGATAGATGCCAAATTTTCGCGCTGCATCGCAAGGCCCGCCACTTCCAGCGTGCCCTGCTGCATGGGCAAAATACCCACCAGCAGCTTTAACAGTGTGGATTTGCCCACGCCGTTGCAGCCAACAAGACCCACCCGCTGGCCGGACGCAATGTTCAGGTTTATATCCTGCAAGACCGGCGCGGCGCTGTGGCCATCATAACAAAAAGTCAAGTCCTGCATCGTCAGGATAGACTCGGAATTTGCCATAATATTGTTCCCTTTTTTACAAAAGTCGTCCGGCCAGCTCAAACACCGGCACGGCGCGGAAAATGGCGCAGTAGAAAACCGTTACTGCCAAAAACAGCCAACCGCCGTGTTTTTTCTGCCCTGGCGGAAAAGATCCTGCAAAGCCCCGCAGCTGCATGCTCTCGTACACCAGCTGGGCGCGGTCGATGCTGCGCAGTAGCAGCTGCCCCAGCAGCGAGCCCCACGCCCGGAACTGGATGCCCTTTTGCCCGGGTGCGCGCAGCGCATAGGCGGTGGCAATGCGGATGCCCTCCTGCAAAAGCAGCACAATGTAACGGTATATCAGTAAAATTGTGGTGGTGAGCACCCGCGGACAGTGCAATTGCTGTAAAGCTGCGCAGACGGATTCCATCCCGGTGGAGGCAATCAGCACCCACACGGCCAGAAAGCAGAACAGCCCCTTGGCCAGCAGCACGCCCAGCGAGAGCATGCCCCCGGTCACGGACATCGGCCCCGCATGCAACAGTACGGCGCGGTCGAACGGCAGGTTGCACAGCCCCACCACGGTTAGCAGCACAGCCACGGGTTTAAACGCCCGCAAGGCGTCGCCGGGGGTAAAGTCCGCCAACTCCAGCAAAAGCAGCGGCCAAAGTCCCATACCCAGTACGCCGGTGAGCTGATATCGCCCAAAGGACAGCGTGACTGCCAGATACACTACCGCCGCCAGCAGTTTGGGCAGCGGGGCCAGCCGGTTCAGCCAGGTATCCCGCGCGGCCAGATCGTCCAGCCGGTGAACATCCTTAATGGCCCTGTGCAGACGATCCACGTCGATGCACCGCCTTTTTTACCAGTTTTACGCCCAAAATCACCACGGCCAGCACCACGACCGCGCCGATGATGCCCGCCGCGCTGGTTCCGGCAGCTGCGTCGGAGCCTGCAAAGTTGTAGTCCGGCAGCAGGGCCGTCCATTCTTGAATACGGGCAAAAAACGCCTGCACGGGGCCGGTGGTTTCCAGTTCGGTGCTGCCGGTCAAACGCTGCAGCGACCATTCCAACCCATCGGGGAAGGCAGATGCCAGCAGCGAAAGCCCGCCTGCGACGACCACGGCCGCGCCCGCCAGCACGCCCAGCGTGCCGCGTAAGGTCAGGCGCTGCTTCTCCCCGGCGGCCACGCCGCCCTGCCACAGCAGACTGGGGCGTGCCTCGTACAAAAACGCAAGCACAGCGGCGGTAATGCAGCCTTCCACCGCGCCAATGGCGAGATGAATGGGCTGCATGGCCAGCAAAAACGCACCAAAGGGCAGCGCCGTAATGCCGGAGGCCAGCGTTTCTACGGATACCGAGAACGCCCCCAGCTGCAACGAAAGGATGCAGCCGATCAGCGATGCGGCGATAATTTTCGCACGGTTCAGCCCCTTGCGGGTAAAGGCGCGCCAGATCAGCCCGCCCACAAAACAACCGTAGAACGCCATATTCCAGATGTTGGCCCCCAACGCCATCAGGCCGCCGTCGGCAAACAGCAGGCATTGGATGAGCAGCACGCCGATCATCGTCAAAAACGCGGCGTAGGGACCCACGATGGCGGCCAGCAGCATGCCGCCGCACAAATGACCGCTGGAACCCGTGCCGGGGATGGTAAAATTGATCATCTGGGCGGCAAAAACAAAGGCACCCATCACGCCCATCACAGGCACGGCCTTGTCATCGGGCTGCTGGTTCAGCTTGCGCACTGAGCGCCCCGCCGCCACCGCCGAACAGGCGTACATGACTCCGGCAACACCCGGCGCCAATAATGCGTCTGCCATATGCATGGTTAGTCCTCCTTATTTTCGGCCAGTTCGCGCAGGACCTGGCGTGTTACATCTTGATAGGAGCGGCCCGTGCGCTTGCAGATGGCCTTGATGCTCTCATACTCGGGATAGCAGCGCTCTTCTACATCCTCGAAAACTTCGTTCCCATTGCAATGGGGCACCAGGCACATTTTGACCTCTACATCACCCAGTGAGGTGGGAATGGTGTAAATATGGCGCTTCAAGATGCTGCGCTCCATCCGCACGCGGCGGATGCCGATGGTGGTGGTCTCCGCAAAAATGATTTCTTCCAGTGCGGGAATGTCCTCCTCCAGGCAAAGCACGGTCAAAAGGTACGCAGGACGGTTCTTTTTCATGTAGACCGGGCTGTACTGCACGTCCCGTGCACCCGCGGCCAGCAGCCGCTCCATCACGTAGCCCAGCGCTTCGCCGGTGGTGTCGTCGATGTTGGATTCCAGCTTGTAGATGACGTCCTGCGCGGCATACTCGCTGCCTGCGGGGCGGATGAGCATCGCCCGCACCAGGCCGGGCAGTTCCTGCTCCCGCTTTCCGGCGCCGAGACCAATTTTGGAAACGGTGAATTCGGCGGGCAGCTGGTCGCTGGTACGCACGGCGGCAGCAATGGCCGCGCCGGTGGGGGTGACGTACTCGCCCTTGGCGCCGGTGATGTGCAGGTTCAGGTGCTCAGCGGCGGCAATGTTCACCACGGCGGGCACCGGGATGGGCAGCACGCCGTGGGCACAGCGGATGCTGCCGGTGCCCTCGTACAGCACGGGGACGATGACGTCCTCGATGCCCAGATTGTCCAGACATACGGCCGCAGCGGTGATGTCCACGATGGAATCCACCGCGCCGACTTCGTGAAAGTGCACGGTTTCCAGCGTAGCACCGTGGGCCTTTGCCTCGGCCTGGCCCAAAATGGTAAAGATGCGCACGGCCGTGGCGCGGGCGCGGTCGGTCAGATCGGCTTTGTTCAGGATGTCCAGCACCTCGGCCAGCCCGCGGTGTACGTGGTGATGGTGGCCGTGAGTGTGTTCGTGGACATGTTCATGGTCGTGGCAATGTTCAGCCTCGTGGTCGTGGCAGCAACGCCCATGGCGGTGCTCATGTCCATCCTCGTCATGATGGTGGTCGTGCTCGTCATGGTTGTGCTCATGCACATCGTGGGTGTGGCCGCACTCCTCCACCCCGCCGTACAGGTAGGCCATATCGTGGTCGTGGTTCTCGTGCTCGGCGTCCAGTACCACGTTAAAATCGCAGGCGTCCAGTCCGGCCTTTTTCACTCGGCTGATGTTGATGCTGAACCCATCCATCGGCAGGCTGGCCAGCGCTTTGCGCAGCACAACCTCGTCCGCGCCCAGATCCAGCAACGCCGCCGTGACCATATCGCCGCTGATGCCGGAGTAACATTCCAGATACAGGGCGTCCTTTTTTTCGTTCATACGTTAATCCTCTTTCGTGCCCAGGGCCAGGCGGTTGATTTGGGTGGCTAGATACCCGGCGCCGTAGCCATTATCGATGTTGACGGTGGCAATGCCGTTGGCGCAGGAGTTGATCATCGTCAGCAGTGCGGAAAGCCCGCCGAAGCTGGCCCCGTACCCCACCGAGGTAGGCACAGCAATGACCGGGTTCTGCACCAGCCCGCCGATGACGCTGGCCAGTGCCCCCTCCATGCCCGCCACGGCCACTATGCAGTTGGCGCGCTGGATAGGTTCCAGGTTGCCCAGCAGGCGGTGCAGCCCGCTGACGCCCACATCGTAGATGCGCTCCACTTTCGTGCCGAAAAACTCGGCCGTCTGGGCGGCTTCCTCGGCTACGGCGATGTCGGCAGTGCCGGCGGTGCAGACGGCCACGCAGCCGCGCAGCACCTTGCCGGGCTTTTCTACCTTTATAATGCGGGCAATGGAATCGTACACTGCACTGGGGCAGACGGCCTTGACCAGTTCAAACTGGTGGGGTGTGGCACGGGTGCCCAGTGCCTCACCGTCTTCGGCGGCCAATTTTTCAAAAATGCTCGACAGAAATTCGTCGGCCTTGCCGCTGCAAAATACCACCTCGCCAAAGCCGGACCGCAGTTTGCGGTGGGTGTCCAGCTTGGCGTAGCCCAATTCCTCGTAGGGTGCGCGGCGGAAAAACTGCTCGGCGTCCTCGACGCTTATCGCGCCGCTGCGCACCTGCTCCAACACTTGTTTTGCGTCCATAGCATCAGCCTTTCAGGTTCAGGGTCTCGTTCATGCTGCCCATGCGGTAGCCCTGCAAGTCCATAGTAACATACGTAAAACCGTATTTTTTAAACTCGGCCACGATCTGCTCACGGTTTTGCAGCAGCTTTTCAAACTCGGCGGGCAGCACCTCGATGCGGGCAATCGTACCGTGGATGCGCACCCGCAGCTGGTGAAATCCCAGGTCCAGAAGCAGCTGCTCGGCCTTGTCCACCATGCCCAGCTTTTGCGCGGTGATCTCCTCGCCGTACACAAAGCGGGAGGACAGGCAGGCGAAGGACTGCTTGTCCCAGGTGGGCAGCCCCAGCTGGTGGGAGTAGTCGCGGATCTCCTGCTTGGTCAATCCCACGTGGCGCAGCGGGCTTTTGACCTGCAGCTCGGCCACGGCCTGCAAGCCAGGGCGGTAGTCGCCGTTGTCGTCCATGTTGGAGCCTTCGGCTACGTACTGCAAATCGTTTTCTTTCGCAACTGCGATAATTTTCTCGAACAGTTCATGCTTGCACAGGTAGCAGCGGTTCTTGGGGTTATGGGAGAAGCCCTCGATGTTCAGCTCCTCGGACTCAACGATGACTTGCCTGATGCCCTCGGCCTTGCAGAAGGCAGTGGCCTCCTCCAGTTCCCGCTTGGGGAACGAGCAGGACTTAGCTGTCACGGCGATGGCCTTGTCGCCCAGCGTATCGTGGGCGACTTTCAGCAAAAAGGTGGAATCCACCCCGCTGGAAAACGCCACCGCCACACTGCCCAGCTTACGCAGATAGTCTTGCAATGCTTGTAATTTATCCATAGGTAACAGGTCCTTTCCCTGGGGTTGTTTCCACTACCAGTGTAGCATTAAACGCGGGTTTAATGTCAATAGTCTTTGCTGATTTTTTATAAAAAAAGAGAGGCCAGAACGTGGCCCCTCTTGAAAGCGAGAAACTATAAACGAACAAATTAACCAAGGCAGATCCCCATAGCCCGGGCAACATTGAGCATATCACAATCTCCCGGCACGCCGCGAGTCTTACCGGCAATGTCAGCCAGCGGGTTGGCGGTCACGTGGCGGTTCACCATGGCAACGGTCACACCGTAGTGTTCGTCGGCAACCAGCCCGGCGGCGTAGGCGCCAAACTGGGTGGCCAGCACACGGTCATAGGCGCTGGGGCTGCCGCCACGCTGCATATGGCCGGGCACGCAGATGCGTGTTTCAGCACCGGTCAGCTCTTCGACCTGCTTGGCAATGCGGGCGGTGGCGGTGGTATAACCGGCGGCGGCACGCTGAGCGGTCCACTCTTTGCGCTTCATCTTAGCCTCTTCCTGAGAGAACGCGCCCTCGGCCACGGCCAAAATCGAGAAGTTCTTGCCTGCCTTGGCGCGGTTTTCCACTGCGGCAGCAACCTTTTTAATGTCGTAGGGCAGTTCGGGCAGCAGGATGATGTCCGCGCCGCCCGCAATGCCGGAATACAGCGTCAGCCAGCCGGCCTTGTTGCCCATGACCTCAATGCACATTACGCGGCTGTGGCTGCCCGCAGTGGTGTGGATGCGGTCAATAACGTCAGTGGCAATGTCCACAGCGGTATGGAAACCGAAAGTAACATCGGTGCCAAAAATATCATTGTCGATCGTTTTGGGCAGGCCGATGATGTTCAGACCCTCCTGGCTGAGCAGGTTTGCCGTTTTGTGGGTGCCGTTGCCGCCCAGGCAGAGCAGGCAGTCCAGCTTGGCGTCCTTGTAGGTCTTTTTCATGGCGGCGACCTTGTCCACCTTGTCATCGCCCACAACGCGCATCATCTTGAACGGGGTGCGCTTGGTGCCAAGAATCGTGCCGCCTACCGTCAAAATGCCGGAAAACTCATCCGGTGCCATGACGCGGTAGTTGCCGTTGATCAGGCCGTCATAACCGTTCAGAATGCCAATGATCTCCACCTTGTCGCCCATGCGCTGATACAGCGCTTTGGCCACGCCGCGGATGGTTGCGTTCAGGCCGGGGCAGTCACCGCCGGATGTCAAAATACCAACACGCATCTTCATAGAAACCTCCCTGTCAGGCCGGTGCCGCTGGCGGCACGCGTACCGCGTTGTTGCACAATGCCGGGCAATGTGCATACAATTTGCATATTCTATCTTTTACAATACGCCACGCAGGCGGTTTTGTCAATGCGGTGCGGGGGAGGAGCAGGGAGAAATTTTTGTAAGGCAACACCGCACAATTCCCGCCTTACGGCTTAAGCACCGCTCCGGCGGCTGCGG